>Ga0207914_100073_pt1 | contig 59400 bp, 61 predicted proteins | sample DeeseametaMP2497_FD_184171 | JGI IMG/M metagenome (GOLD analysis project Ga0207914, IMG submission 184171) | Marine microbial communities from East of Antigua and Barbuda, Atlantic Ocean - MP2497 (SPAdes) | ecosystem: Environmental > Aquatic > Marine > Oceanic | place: East of Antigua and... | reverse complement strand
ACTTGAGTAAGCGCCTGATTCCGTTACTGGGGACCGATGGTTTGTTTGATTTTGAGCTTCTGTAGTTCCGGTTTTTAAGAGAAACGGAGCCTACTTCACTACATCGCAGCTACCTTTGTGGTAGGCCGCTTTAGCCGCCGGTGGCGACACCGGCTCCTTCGGCAAAACCCTGTACTTCGGTATCGCTTCAGGCTTCCAACCTCGCGTGGAGGTCTTCTTTGGAGGCGGCTCCGGATTCTTCTTCGTCTCAGCTTTAGTGGGCGACGGGGCGTTTCGCTTCTTCTTCCGAGCAGTCACCTTCGGTCGATAAGCCGACTCATCCAAAATTCCATTCCGGTAAGCGTGCGTTCCGTCCGCTTGCACGCTGTGGCCCCATCCCTTGGGAAGACCTGTTGGGTCCCCTTTGCCTCCGTTTCTTCCGAAGGTCGCCGTCCGCCCGCTCTCCTGAGCCGCCCGCCGCATGTTCAAGATTTGCGGGTCCTTCCCGCTGGTCCCGTTCGGCGAGTAGGTGTCAACTGCGCTCTCGCTCTTCGCGCTCACTTGGGGCTTTGACGCGGCCTGGCTATTGATCGCTTTGGCCTTCGGATAGTTGTCCGCGGTGATGAATTTTATTTCCTGATTTATAGGAGCCATGCCGTCATGCTACGCCGCTCCGAGGCTTCCGATCAGTGACGCCTGTCATCAAAACGACCCCTATTCCTTCGGTCCAGCGATAATCTGTAAGAACGCCAGAAACTGCTTATCCTGAAGCGCCATTCTCTTCTGATAGCCCTCCAGCCACATCTCACTGATCTCCAGATTGGTCTGACGGATCAAATTTTGAATCTCCTCGAAAGACTTTCGCATGTCGGCCGACATCTTTTGCTGGATCTCCCAGACCTTGTTCATCGTCTCCCGCTGCTCGGCCGTCAGACTCATCACTTTATCCGGTGACAAACGACAATCTTCGCTTCCGGCCTTGTTCTCGACTTCACCCTCCTTCTTGACGGCCCGAACAAGAGTCCGCCAAGGCCACAACCTTCCCCAACTCCGGATTGCTAGCCGCTTCAACCCGAATTTCATTCTCCGAAGCTCCCGGCATAAGCTCTCTCATTCGCGCCCGCGCCTTGTTGAAGGCCAGTGCCGCCACGAACGGCTCCACATCCTGTCCGCTTTGGGCCGCCCTTTCTTGGGCCTCCGCCATGATCTGGGCGACCTGGTGCCCTTCGAAACAGCCCGACAAACACTCACCGAACTCTGCAAAGAGTTCATCTTTAGGCCGGCTGGTACGCCCAGGCTTTTCCTTTGCTTTTTGCCCTTCCGCCTGGTCGCCTTTACTCAATTGCGGGCGACGAGGTTGCCGGCCCTTCAGCTCAACCTGGTCGCCCTGGCGGTTTGTTTGCCGTCCGAACGATCGGGCGTTTCTGGTCATGCTCTTGTCGATATCAGATCGGAGGTGTCTTTGTTGGTGGATGTGCGAGCGGAAGTTTATGGGTGATGATGATGACCGAATGTTCATACTTCAAGCGTAGAAACCCCATTCGAACTCCATGTTGCGAGACCGTTACCGGGTTGTATCCGCGATTTTACAGATTTATGAACACAGCAGGCTCCGGTAAATGGCCAGTTACTGAATCCCGGTTTCCGTGGCTCTCTGCCCACTCTCCCAAGCTTTCGGGTTAAATCTCTTGGTCAGATTAAAAGACTCCGTCACGACAACCCCGTCCTTCTCTACCGACAGCTCCATCAGCAGTATTCCGGTCTTAGCCGCGTCAAAGTTGAGTTTCAGATCCTTAACGTTTGAGAGGAGAACTTTTGTCTTCGGATCCGACGAAAGACGATCTGAGAGCTCCGAGATATGTTCCTTCTTCAGCCGAGTCCCTTCGATCAGATCAGTCCCATTCGCGAAGACATTGTATTTGGGTCTATCTGTGCCTTCGTTGAAATCTACAAGCCTCCATTTTATCGTAGACGATGCGCGGTCCAACCATAACAGGGTCACAGTCGAATCCCACACCAACCCCTCGCTCTCCTGTGTGTACGCCTGAAGAGAAAGAGAACTATCGTTGGTCCCGATGTGAAAGACGTAAATAGGTCGGCCCTTGATCACGTCCTTGCTCCAAGAAACGATCTTCTGAACTTCCGCTTCCAGAATCTTCTCTTGCTCTTTTTCCTCAAACATTTTCCAGCCCACCGCCGAAACCGCCAGAATAAGAGCGATGATAATCAAGTTGCGTTTTTTCATGACTTTTCTCCTCAGTTCCAGTGAAACCGCACTCCATCGAGATCAAACGGCAAGCAATAGTCTGGCTGGCCCTGACCGGACAACGGTACCGACCCCTCCGGTATCAGCTCTTCAGGCAGCACGGCCGCTCGTGGATCGGCGGGAATGAATTGTCGCTCAAGACCCGATGAAATCATCGTGCCGAAGAACTTGAGCGGCTGTCTGGGGATCTGCATGTAGATGTGTTTGATGATTTGAATGTTCATGGACCAACCGTAACCCCCCAATGAAGACGCCATGTTGCCCCGTTGTATCGAAAATGTGAGCACCAAGTTACAAACTTTTGAACACAGGCGCTGTCCGAGTCGGCCACTCGATGGTCGTGCACCCCTGGCATCCGGGAGAGGGCCAGCTTTCGCCCCTAAAATAACGATGCGCGACCAATTCATCACCCCTCAATCCTGAGTAGTCCTGAGAGACTCAGAACTCCTCTGAACAACTCAAAGAATCTCAGGCATTTCAAATGCATGTAGAAATTTTTCCCTAACCATGAAGCGAAACGCTCCGAAACAGTTAACTGAAAGAGCATGAAACGCTTAACCCTAAAAGCAGCCAGTCAACACACTGGCGTCTCAAAAAGTAAAATCTGGCGGGCCGTGAACGACGGCACACTTAAGGCTGGCAAGGGAAGAACCTCCGGCGGGCAAGAAGCCTGGTTAGTCAGGCTAGACGATCTTGAGCAATGGACTCAGCAACATTTGGCAGACTCTGAAGAGGTCTTGGAAGACCTTGAAATTGACTCTGAGAGCCTTGAAGAACCTGAAGTGCTTCAAGGCAACCCAAGCGATTCAGACCATTTCGACGACCCTTTTCACGGTAGTTCAGAGTCTTCTAGACCAATTCAAGGTCCTCCAGTGGAACTCTACATGGCCATGATGGACAGGGTGACTCGCTCCGAAAGGCGTTCCGTCGAACTCGAGATCGAACTAAAGAAACACCGGCTTTTACTTACTGAAAATGCCGAAAGCATTGTTCAACGGGAAGCGCAGGTCAAGGAGTCTGAAGCCAAGCGAAAGGAAGCCGAGAGGCTTCTACGAGAGCGAGACCAAGAACGGCAAAAGGCTCTCGAAGAGGCGAATGCAAACGCCGAAAGGCTCCGCCTGGCCGAAGAGCTGCTCGCGAAAGTTCAAGCTGAAGCTCAGACTGCCAACGAGCAATTGAAAGAGGCGCGCTCAGAAATAGACACCTGGAAAGAGCGCAGAAGCCGGCCCTGGTGGAAAAAGATGTTCTCTGCGGGCTAAGGGACCTATCCAGTCCAGCACGAACAAAGATTTCATGTTCTGGAAAAGATCTCCCGAAAAGGCGCCTCAACCTCCTAGCTATAGAAACCGCTGGGAACATCACTCCTACTGGGAGATCTCAAGCTTCCTCGCCAAAATCATGTTCGACAAGCGGTTTCTTCAACCCCAAAACTGGTCGATCCAGATGGCTGGGAGCAAGAAGCTCCTCATGGTGGAATGGGAAGCTCCTCCACATTTCAACGAGAAGCTGCCTTTACCACTTGAAACCTGCAACCGCCTTGCAGGACCCCTTATCGCCGCATACGATACGTTGTCGCACCTCGAACGAGTCATGATGTCCTACTCCGAGCGACGGTACCAAACCGATCAGGAAGACGGCGAGCCTTACATCTTGCTAGATCCAAGCTATTCGTTGTATCTATACGACTATGGGCAAGCCGGAAAAGCTCAGGACACCTCAACCTCTCCGCTTCAAAATATCTTCTGGAAAACGATAATGGACCTTGGGACGAATCTCCATCCGAGTCTTGCCACCCTACGACTCGCCCACCACATCTATACTCTCTACGAGGCCACGCCCCCTTACGATCTTCATTCTGACGAGGGTCCAACTATCAACACTTGGGTAATGAACCTCATCCGTAAAGAAGAAATCACTCCATTTCGCCCTTATCATCTGCCGCAAAGAATTCCAGAACCACTGTCGGACGTCATTTCGCGTCTACTTATCATTGAAAAGGATAAGTTTTTCCCATCCTCCGACGATGCCTTAGAAGCACTCACGAAAGCGTTTCGTGCTCTATGAACCGGGGCATTGATTCTGTGTGAGGTCGGTCGTCCCCGCAGACAAGCTTTTAACCCCGAATCGTGACGATCTTAAAAATCGACCAAATCGGCATGGCCTCAAGTATTGACGAACCTTTAGTCTGAATAAACGCACTGAGGGACGAGATCAAGATCTTTATCCACAAGGGATTGATCATTCTTCAATCAAAGATGGTCCTATCGGCAAGGCCGGACAAACGGAAAAACCCCCATCTGCAACAACGGGGGTTCCACCTGGGACTTCAGAAGAGAGTCACCGAACTTAATCTCTGCTCTATGTCTTCTGAAGCCCTAGCCTAGTTCCCTTTTGCCGAAATAAAATTCTAGGGATTTTTTTCAGTGAAGACATCCAGACCCAAACTTAAATTTCTACAGCTTCCACACTCAGTGGCCGCCCGGATCAAATCAATATCAAACAAAACAGCGGCCGACCTTCTTCTCCTCCTCTGTGAAAAAACCGTTGGATTCGGCCGAGGTTTTATCGAACTCTCCTACACTCAGATCGCTGCTTGTCTCGATGTCGGGACTCGCGCGATATCCAACGCTGCGAAGATTCTCGAAGAGCAAGGTCACATCCACCGCGAACGGGCCGCCCATCGGATCTATCGATGGAGAATCGTTCTGCAGGAAAAAGACGTCCTCAACGATCCTACCGGTACTTACCTTACCGAGAGCGGGGGGGTCATGATCGATCGATCCGCACCATGCGGATCGATCGATCATGACCATGATGATCAGTCGATCATGACCCCCCCGCTCTCCATCGAACACGCCGACCCCCAATTATCAACCATTAGAGTAGCCTCAAGCGAACTTTCAGAGACCCCTCTAAAGAAACTTATTAAAGATAAGGATCTAAAGAAACAACAACAGAACGTGAGGCAAGACGAGGAGGTCGACCCCCCTATCAAGCCCCTACCCCAACCTGCTGTCATCCGAAGGGCTGATGATGAACCTTTTCACAAGATTCTTTTAAAAGAATTACAAGGGCATGGCATCAGCAACCGAGTTGCGCGTGACCTCTGTCGCAATCACGAACACACCCTCATTTCCCAGGTTCTGAAGACAGCTCCCCAACGTTCTGGCATAAAAAACCTAGCCGCCTACATCGTTTCCGAGATTAAAGATGGAGGGTACAATGCAGCACCCACCTCAACGTCACAATCTTCTCCCTCCTCGTCTTGTTCAAAGCCTCTCGAACAAGCTTCCGTCACCTACCGTACTCCAGAGCAAACCCAACAAGAACATGAAGCTCTCGAGCAAGAGCGACTACAGAGAGAACAATCTTACCGTGACCAGGGCCGCATTCTTTACACACGCTTCCAGACCCTGACTGAAGAGGTCAAGCTCCGTCTCAAACTCCTAGCCTCCCTCCAGCTCGCTCGAGAACTCCCTCAAACCGGCAACAGAGAACAGATGCTGAAGGACAAGACCTTCCAACGCCTGGCCAATAGAACAGTCCTAGATCGATTTTTTGGATGGATTGATAAGGGCCTTGATACCCTACAGGCCTTAAGTAAGCTAGAGAACTCACTCAAGACTGCATAGGACAAAGTTGATCCCTGTCACTGAGGAATCAGCCCCTGACGCATAGAATCGAAAGGAAGGTAGGTGTGTACATGATTGGACCCTGGCGGAAACGGAAACAAGAGCCAACGCAGGAAGAGCTATATCTGCGAGGGGGTATAATACAGCCCTTTTTACGCATTTTTCAAGACTCTAAAATAGTTCGGAAACCGGTAAGATGGGAAACGGTCGACGGCAGGACTCGCCGGAAATCTTTACTGGTTCAGTGGGCCTTATTGCCTAAATCGTCTCGCACCGAATCTTTATCCACTGATAAAAGGCTTCAGTACGCGGAAAGCCTGTGTGCCCTCTACTCTAAGTTCGATAGGCCCGGTTTTCTCATGACTCTCCGTTCGGACCTTCTCATTACGCCAGAGGGGTCTCTTTTACTAGATCCGGTGCCTTCGCTATCGCTTTATGACATGGGTGGCCAAAACACTTCAACAATGACTTTGCCTCATCAGACTTTCTGGTATCAGTTGATGCATATAGGCCAAATCGATTGTTTAGGAGATGTTCACCTCTTTGGCCTTGGAATCCAGCTGTATGAGATTTTAGAGGGGCATAAGCCCTATGATTTCGAGAATAAGGAGGTCGCTAGACAAGCAACAAGGTGGCTCCACACCGCTTTAAGAACGCAGGGGAGAGGAGAGGATTTCTTGCCCCTCCCCGAGCCCGCGGTCATTTCTGAAGACGTCTTCCAGGTTCTCAGAAAAATGCTTGTGATTAGTCCGGAAACAAATTTCGAGTCCGATGAACAAGCCATCGAAGAAATTCAGGCTGCTTTGCAAGCAGAGTCTGGATAGAACGCAAACGCCGGGTTCGAAACGCTAACCTCTAGCAGGGAGGACATGATCAATCTCAGAAACGGTTCCCTTCACCGGTAAAAGGCGAAAGAAAAAACCGTCCCTGTGAAGCCAAATTTCACACAACTTCACAGGGACAAGAAAGAAGAGACATGTTCATGCGTAAGACCCTAGTAATCCTGCTTCTAGCGGGAGCAACTTTTTTATCAGGTTGTGGAGATTCGGAAAACTTCGTCTTCACGAACACGAATCCACCGTCCCCGGGACCCGTGGCGGTGGACGACAATTACACGAACGATGAGGATACTCAACTGGTCGTGAACGCGGCAAACGGGGTACTGGACAACGACATACCCAACGGGGCCTCGATCACGGCCTTCGATGCGACCAGCAGTGAAAACGGAACAGTCGTCATCAACCCCGACGGGTCATTCACATACTCCCCGGCCGCCGGCTTCACCGGAATGGACATCTTTACTTACACCCTGACCAACGATGCCGGGAGCGCCAGCGCGACCGTGACCATCACCGTGCAAGCCGTCAACGGCTTTTTCGTGGATGCGGTCAATGGGGACGACGGTACAGGCTCCTTTCAAGGCGGAAACCCTTACGCCACCATTCAGGCCGCCGTGGCGGATGCTCCGACCAATGCCGACATCATCGTGCTACCGGGTAACTACACCGGTACCATCATGCTCAAGGATGGCCAGCGACTGCTCGGTTCCGGCTCCGTGCTCGCCCAGGGGACCGGTGTTCGGCCGCAACTGACCGGTCCTGTGGACCTGGCGGACGGGAATACTCTGGATTTCTTGAGGATTGATGGGACGAGCGGTGAAGATGCCGTCGATGGGGACGGCCAGGACGGGGGGACTGTTACGAATTGTGAGATCGCCAACGTTGTTGGTAACGGAGGTGTCCAGCTTGATGGTTCGTCCGGGACTTGGAATGTTAGCAACAACACATTCAGCAATCTCGATGCGATTGGTATTCTCGTTCAGACGACCGGTTCATCAATCATGACGATCATTGCCGACAACAACGATATCGCCAATGCTCAGGGTGCAATGGGATTTGTCTCTGGCGGCACTTCTGACATAGCCGCCTCCGTCAAAGGCAATACTTTCACCAACAGCGCCGGAACAGGCTTCGCCTTCGAACTAACCTGCGGCGACGACTCCACTTTCTGCTTGGATCTGGAGAACAATACGAATGATGATGAATATCTTATCTCAGAGTCGGATTCAACGCTGTCGCTCTTAGAGATAGAGCAACTGTCAACCCTTGACCAGCCGCAGCCTGGAGGGGCCGGAAACACGGGTGTCGTGACGATTCTTTCTGGTCCATTCGTGGAGGCTCCCACCGAGGTCGCTGACGGAGCCTGCGGGTTCTAGAGAGGGATACATATCTTCAAGTATCGGAGAGCTGGCTTGTCGGCTCTTCGATACTTTTAGTCGCCAAGTAGTTCTCGACCAGTTTCAGCAGCGATGGGCTTTATACCCTGGACTACATCTTGGAAAGTACCGCTCACCCTTAGGAACTTGTTAAAGTCAAGTTGGAAGATGTTTTCCGTCACCACGGTATCGGTCTCAACCTGGTCTTCGTAAGCGTTCCAGGCATTATAGGCTAAAATAAAGTTGTTTTGCATGGTGCTGCTCGGTTGCGTGGAATCACTAGTGGACCCATCAGGATGGGTCTTCCGCACAATGATCTTCCCAGGCCCATCATTCTCTCTAATGATCGTGAGCGCCAGAAGCTCGAGCCGGTCGTAATTGTCCGGCGTAAAAGCCACGAAATCGTCTTTGTACTTGATCCCGATTTGTTCGTTGTTCCCCAGATTTGAATCACCGCTGACGTTAGGACTCACCGCCTTCTTCAACTCCACCGCATAAGTGATATCTATCTGGGTGAGGTCTTTGGCGTTGACGGCGCGGACCCGCTCTAGCTCCACCGAACCATTCTTGTCCAGTGTAATAGCCGAACCAACGAGAGTAGTGTCTCTAGCTTTAAACGAGCCCTCGGCCAAAATCAGCCCCTGAAAAGAACTCGTTTCGGCTCCGGAGCCCGTGATCTCAATATTCCGACCAGCCACCAAGGCGGCAAGATCCGCGTGAGTATTCATGGAACCGGTGACGATGATATCCCTTTCAGCCACGATGGCCCCATAGCCCGAAATCTTTCCGGTCACCGTGGCCGACCCTTTCACGTAGATATACCCGTCGTCAAACTCCACATCGCCTATCACTACACCGTCGGGAGCTTCAAACTTGCCGGATATCTTGGTGACTCCGGGGCCGTAGACTCGGGTATCCGCGGGGTCCGGCTTATAGTCGACGGCCACTTTGGGGATGGTGATCTCCTGCTTGTACTGAACCCCTTCGTTCACCGCTCCCTTCACTTCCGAGGGGGCCATGGCGCTCACCTGTCCCACCGTCTGCGCCGTCCCCGTCACCACGGAGTTACCGGTAAGCAGAATGGAAAAAGGAGAACCCGGAGTCCCTCCCGAGGGCGAGTTGCTCAGAACGCTCGCTTCCTCTTTCTCCTCCTCGCTGATCCCGTTGAAGATATACTCCGCCTCACGAATACTGAACACTTCCATGTCGTTTCCGGTAATAGAGCCGTTACTGGCCACCGACCAGGGAAAGGAATGGTTCTTCACGATCTTCTCGTAGACCACGTGCCCCAAGCCGTGATGGCACACCGTCACCAGGTGCACACTGTTTTTCGGAACCAGGGTATTGTTCCATCCCACCGTCGCGGTCGACTCGGAGAAATTGTTGGTGCTATACGGAACACCCGCTTCCTTGTCAAAGGTCAAAAGTGCCTCGGCTCCGTTCGTTCGAAAGATCACCTGCTCGGTGAAGCTGAAATTGCCGTTCTTGTATTCCTGCATGGCCTTTTCCATGGCCGAAAAGCCCGCCCACATGGCTTTCTGTTCGCTGGTGTACTTCTCTCCCACGAAGATGGCGGTGTTGCCCGCCACGGTCATCAGAGCGTAGCTAAACAGGACCATCAGCCCGCCCACCAACACCATGGCGAGGACCCCTGAACCCTTCGATTGGAATCTTTGCCTCTTCATCTTGGTTTTATGATACCGCATCTTTAGTCACGGATCCGTGACGGTTCTTCTTTCGCTAAGTGATACCTATCACCGAAACGAATCTTTGGGGTTGTACAGGCGTGTGACCATTTCATCACCCCCAGAGTCTCTCTGAGTAACCCTGAGTTAGGTACTCCCCATTCGTTGGACAGAAGATCGGCAGTTTATCATTAGATTAGTGGATCTTCTTTAGGGGTTTCGCTGTTCAGTTCCAGGCGGGGTTCGCCGGTATGAGAGCGGTGCTGGCTAGACAGGTTCCATGCCGGCTTCTTGGCTCCTTTCGTTCGATGTATACTTCTTGCGGCGTTCGATATCCAAGTGACTGATGGCGCCGTCCTTCGTTGTAGAAATAGAGGTAGCGGTTCAGTCCCTCGTAGGTCTCTCGACCGCACTGATAGTCGGACAGGTATACCTCCTCGTACTTCACCGAGCGCCAAAGCCGTTCGACATAGATATTGTCGAGAGCCCTTCCTTTCCCATCCATGCTGATTTGGATGCTCCGGTTCAGGAGAATATCCGTGAAGTCTTTGCTGGTGAACTGGCAGCCTTGATCCGAATTGAAGATTTCGGGTTGGCCGTAGCTGCCTAGAGCCCTCTCCAAGGCGTCGATACAGAAGGTGTTGTCCAGGGTGTTCGACAGCTCCCAGGACAGCACGTAGCGACTGTACCAGTCCATTACGGCTACGAGGTACAGGAAGCCACCGTTCACTCGAATATAGGTGATGTCGGTGCTCCACACCTGGTTCCGACGGGTGATGGGGAGGCCGCGGAGCAAATAGGGATAGATGCGGTGGTCAGGGTGTTTGCGGCTGAGGTTGGGCTTCGGGTAGATAGCCTCAAGCCTCATGAGTCGCATCAGGCGTCGAACCCTCTTGGGATTGACCGCCTGGCCCTCGTCCTCGCGGAGCCAGGCAGTCATTCTCAATACTCCAAAATATGGCTGCATGGTGTACTTCTCATCGAGTAGGCGCATCAACATCAGGTTCCATTCGGTCTCGCCGGTTGGGGTGTGGTAGTAGGTCGACCGCGGAAGCCCGACCAGCTCGCATTGTCGTTGTACGGAGATGGATTGGTGATCGCAGTCGATGAGTTGACGCCGTTCATCGCAGTTGCTCAGATTTTTTTTTCAACCAGTCCAGCTCTACCTTGAGCCGACCGACTTCTTCGTAGAGCCGCGAAGTGAGTGCTTCGTCATCCCGTTTTCGATGCTTGTCCGGCTTGCTAAAAAGCTCCGGCAAACCATCTGTAGCGGTCTTCTTCCATTGTGTCACCAGGCCGGGATGGACATCGAAATCGCCGGCGATCTCGTTGACCGGACGGAGACCTTTCATCGCTTCGAGAGCGGCTTTGGCTTTCAACTGGGGAGAGTGTTTTCTTCTCATTTTTGTTCTTTCCAACTGCCGATCGTTTAGTCCTTATCTAACTAAGGATCCTGTCCAATTTTTGGGGAGTAGCATAGAGAGACTCTGAAATCTTCTGAGAACCTCAAAGAGTCTCGGACAGTCTCTCTCCGCCCTGTTCAAGGCCATTCAACCGATTCAAAGTACTTCGACGAACCTTTTCAAGGTAATTCAGAGTCTCCCAGACCCAGACCGATTCAAGCTCCTCTGGTGAACCCGGATCCGTGACGATTCCTCTTCCTCTAGGTGATACCTATCACCGAAACGAATCTTTTTGAGTGTTACCATCGGCACGTCCAATGCGAAAAAAAGCCCCCAAAAACGGCGCCCTGTTAATAGAGGTCGCCTTCGCCATGGGTCTTTTAATGCTATTAATGATGGTGATCATGCACTCGGGCACTTCCTCGTTACGAGCCTCCCAACTCTATGAGCAGCAGACTCAAGCCAACGCTCTTCTTCTTTCAGCCGCCGCCGAAGTAAACTCGAACCTTAAGGATTGGCTCCCCAGTCGGACGGAAATGTCTATCCGAAGCCTCGAAGGAGTCGCTTTCGAAGTTTCGCAGTCCGTCCTGACCCAAGCCGGCGGTGAGATTCATCTCTCGGTCGAGGTAGCCTGGTCAAGTCAGATCGGCAAGAAAACCGTCTCGTACCAGATACACTTGAGCGAAGGTGACTCTTGAGAACTCGCGGCTTCAGAGGCCTCACCCTGGCCGAACTCGCGGTCTATATGGGACTTGCCGTGGTCATTCTTGCGACCACCGTTACCATGCACAAACTGGGCAAGCAGTTCGCTCGAGCCTCCACGGTCCAGAATGACCTCACTGTCTCAACGGCCTTATCGTTCCAAAAACTTCAACGTGTGCTCATCGAATCCGATGAAACAGGGGTTCAGTCGACTTCCCGGATCCTCGCTGTTCACAGACCCGACGGGGCAAATTCAGAAGGAGAGAAAAGTTGGTCGCTGGAGGTCGACTTTTTTTGGCATGACCCGGAGACTCGGCGGCTCTTAACGGGAAGGCTCCCCGCCGCCACCTTCCCCTCGGAGCCTGGGAAAGCGGTTTCATTGGATGAAGCCCTGATGACAAATGCCGTTAGCGAAATTATCGCCCACGGTAAATCGAGACCGCTCACCAACGATGTCGAACATTTCGAGGTGATAAGAACAAACGCCAGAGCCCTTACCGTAAAGATGAAAGCCAGCCGGGAAGCCTATCCTGGCAAAATAATGGTGACCGAACGCGAAGAGACGTTTCTTCTTCTGAACAAAGGCGACACCTAAAGCTATAACGCTTGGGCGAGCTGATTCATGCCCTGCATCATGGTCAAGCAGATGCCACCCACGAGAATCCCCAATACGACCAGAACAAACGGCTCGATGAGAGTCATCGACATTTCCATCTTGTGATCGATCTCGTCCTGCAGTATATCGGCGGCCACGGTGACAAGCTTGGGAAGCTCTCCCGACTCGTCTCCCACCGTAATCAAAGACAGTGTTCTCTTATCGAAAAGCCCTGTGCCTTCTAAAGCTCCGGGTAGTGGTACACCCTTGATGACGTCCTCTATGAGGGTCTTTTTCTTCTTGATGAAATAAGGGTCCGTGGTAGCTTCCAAAGCTTGAGCAAGCGATTTGTCGATGGGAGCGCCGGCTTGTTGCTGCATCGCCAGTGCTCTCAAGAATTTAGCGGTCCCAACAGCTCGCAGAAATTGCCCCAAACCTGGCGTTAGGTGGCCGAGCCTGTAAAGCTCCAACCGAACCCTCCGCCAAGAAAAGACTCTGGCAAAGCTGGCCCAGGTCAGAAGGCCAAAGGGAATCACGACGGCCAATACCTCCCACCGGAAAAGACCGAAGAATGTGAAAAGAGCGCGTAAAAAAAGAGGCGGCTCGATACTTAGAATCTGGAGATTCTCTCGGATGGCATCTTGAAAGGTGTAGCAGAGCGATAAGAACCCCACCGTAACCGAAACAACGATGAGTACCGGATAGGTAAGAGCCGACCGAAGCTTGAGAGCGTGATGATACTCTCGCTCCGAATATTCAGCACTTTGCTTCAGGCACAGATCCAGTTGGCCGGTGCTCGCTCCGAGCCGGATCATTTCATACTGCAGGGGTTTCTGACTTCTTAAAGGAGCGAAAGCTTCAGTCAAAGGGTAGCCTTTGGAAAGCGACGACTCGATTCGTGAGGCTAGTTCCCCGATTTTAGGGTGAGGTGCTTTTTTCGCTATGCTACCGAGCGAGTCCGGTAAGGTCAGGCCCGCGCCGTGACAGCACGCCAACAATCGAAAAAAAGTGGGCCAAGCGTTGCCGGGTATCCATTTGACCTTCTCCTCTCTAAGCTCAGTGTGCTCTTGGCTGGTAGAGCGCCCCTCGCTCCGGGCCTTCTGATCTCTTAAACTCTGGACTCGGTCGAATTCGGACACCATGGCTTATTCAGCACGAGCCACTACTTCCCTAGAAAGGGGGAGCCGGAACCACATCGGGCCACATCAGCTCTTTCATCTCCAAAAGTTCGGGTGCTTGCCTTAGCTGGGCTTTGGAAAGGCGTCGTAACTCAGCCGACATCTGAAACTGATCTGGTGAAATCTTATTCTTCTTCACAAGATCGAAAAAGTGGCGAAACTCCGTGACAGGTATCTCGGGCTTCCCCAAAAGTTGGCGCTTCGACTGGGCTAAGGAAGAGAGCCGGTCATGGATGTCATTATAGGAATGAACGAGTTCCCCGGCGACACTCTCGTTGGGTTCTTCTAAATGGCCGATGTAATCGCGCTCGTTTTTCAATAAAGCGCTGTAGATGATATTGGCCGATGTGGCATCGGTATATTGCGACTTAATACTGATATAGAGAGATTGAAAAGCCCTATTCCTGGCTTTGTTCAGGGTGACGTTCTTATCTTTCGTGAAGAAATTAGTCACAGCAATGACCATCTTCACCGGGAGCTTATTTACAAGGTCGTAATAGTACGATTTCAGGCTTTTGCCGTGAACCAACCGGTAGACGGCACTGCTGATATCGACCAAGTGAAAAGGCTTGAAGACAAAATCATCCACTCCGACCTCCACCGCTCGTCGAGAAACATCATCGCTCAAATAACCGGTGATACAGATGCAACGGAGCTTAGGCAGCTTACTCTTAAGAAGAACGAAACCTTCAACGCCGTCCGGTCCGGCCATTCTTATATCAGTCACCAGGATGTCAAAACTGAATTTCGGGGTTAACGAGAGGGCCTCGTCAACCGAACTGGCGGATCTAACCACATACTCTTCTTCTTCAAGAGTTTCCACCAGAATTTCGCGCATACCCAGGTCGTCCTCAACGACTAAAATGCTCGGTGGTTCTTCCATGGCAAGGAATACTAGTTGAAGGCTAGAGCATCCTTCGTTAAGAAGACCTTGAGAATGAGACTCAAGAACACAAACTGGCAACTTTGGGGCGGTGGTCTTTGTGTTGTAACCTTTCTCGTTTCTCTACTCTATTTGGTCGTCGCGGGCCCAGGTTCCAATGAGCTGAATGCTTTTGATCCCTCTCTTTTCAAGACTGCTGACAACACGCGCTTTAAGGTTTTTACTTTACCTTCGGGGGCCGAAGTTCGGCAGCTCGTCGGTCAAAGCGAGCAATCGGACCTAAGGGGGTATACCGGGGCCGACGCCGATCCGCTGGATGTCACGACGTTCAAGACATTCACACGGATCGAAGACGGTGAAGAAAGAGAATATGTCAAGTTCTTCATTGAGAAGCCGGGGTATGCCAAATCGGAAGACCTTGTCATCGCCGTCGACGACCTCAGAAAAGGGGTCTGGCAAAAAGAGCCGTTGAGGCTGATCCCCGATTCGAAGCTAACTGAAGCTAGAGTCCTACACCCCCTGGCTTTTTATCTGCTCCCCATCTCCTTCTTTGGTGCGATCGCTTTTCTGGCTCTCGCCAACCGGGAAGTCGGGAGCCTCAAAGAGCGTGAGAAGTTGCGGGGCGAGGCTGGCAAGGATGCCTTTATGGGAACCTTTGTTCAAGACTATCTGGTCAAGAACTTCATTGGCAAGGGTGCCCAGGGGCCGGTTTACCGAGTGACCAAAGAGGTAGAGGGGAAGCTCAAGTCCTTTGCTCTGAAAGTATTTGAGAATCGGGAGCCTCGGAAATCCGACAGCAAATATGATCTCGGCGACGGCGAAATAGACGAAAAAACTTTCAATATAGATCTTGAAAAATACCAGAATGGGCGTGAGAGATTCCTCCGAGAGGCCCGGGTCGGGCTCGGTGAGCATCATCCTAACATCGGTTTCGCCATCGAGTCGGGCGATGGTGGCGATTTCTTGTGGTTGGTTATGCCGTTTTACTCGGGTGGCAACCTAAAGGATGAACTGGCGAACGGCCTCCCGGAGCCTGAAAAGGTCCTGTCCTATGCGAAGGATATCACCAACGGTTTGGAAGCACTTCACTCCAAGAACATCGTCCATCGTGATCTGAAGCCGGAGAATATCATGATAGATGAGAACGGGAGGCTCGTTATCATCGACCTGGGATTGTCGAAGAGCAGAGGCCGAGACCTCACGATCACACAGGCCGGCGCGTCGATGGGAACGCCGATATACGCGGCCCCCGAGCTCATCATGGCACCTGAAGTCGCCAAGGCCTCGGCCGACCAATACACTTTCGCGTGCATTGTGTTTGAAATGCTAACAGGTGAGCCTCCCTTGAAAGACGGGCAGTGGGGGGAGATGATGCAGAATAAGCTGGTGGGAAATATAAGGACCCTGCGGCATCTTGACCCAAATCAATCGGAGGAAGTGGAAAAAGTACTTTCTAAAATGCTATCGACAACGAGCGAGGGACGCTATGCTAGCGTCACAGAAGCATACGAGGATTTTGAGCGGGCCTATTCAGCTTGGATTCAGGCTTCACCGCCGGTTCGGGAAGGTTGACCGGTGCTTCAATTCCCTGATTTCCGTATCCCCTGAGGTATCACTTTTCTGGCAGCCTTCTTCCACCAACTTTCCCCCTTGGCGTCTGGGCTGGTGTACTTCTGAGCGACCTCCACGAACCGCAGAAAAAATGAAGTCGGATGGGAGAATGTTCCATTTTGAGTCATGGCTACAGTCAAAAATTCAGCGACTTCTTCAGGAAGTTCTGGACTTAGAGACTTTAATCGGCTTGCCATTCCCCTGTGATCATAATCCCGATCAAAATAGGTGGCCTTCAAAAGATCCTCGCCATACAGACCAAACGCCAGGCAACGGGCAGCACGATGCCAATCAAGGAATCTTGGAAAGTAAGGGTGGGTTTCGAAACGATGCTCTATCGTGATCTTCTCTCCAGTCTCGGGATCCAATGCCGTTATAGAAAAAGGTTTCTTCTCTCTAGGGGTCGCTCCCACGCCCATCAACCCCGCTTTGTTGCTTCCGTCGATGACTATCTTTTCGGGTGAGATAAACCCATGAAAAATCCCTTTCTCGTCGAGGTGTTCGAGACAGTCAAACACCTGGCCAAAAATAAGGACGGAGTCAGCCAAGTTGAGTTTTCTCCCTTCTGCAACTCGTTTCTCAAGATTTTCCCCTTGAAGAAAGGTCGTCAGAAGAAACTCTTCGTTCCCTCTGCCTTCTCCGAATTCTACAACTTTAGGGATCGCGGGATGGTCGCACCTCAGCAGAGTCTCGACTTCCCTTCGCAGCTCTCGCCCTTTAATCTCGTCGGGGGTTTTGTAGAGTTGTTTGCTCATAATGGAACTCCTGATCTGATCCTATAGAACGGCGGAGAGAGCCTTGCTCGCCTCCTCTTGGCTAGAAAACCACAAGCTCGGCTCATGAAATGAAAGCACCCGTTCCAAGACCTTCGCCTGTTCCTGCGTAGCATGCACCGGCGGACAATAAGACTCAAAAAGATCTTTCTGTCCTTCTTTTTTCAGGGACGGATAGAACCAGTACATCATGGCACCCCCGAATGCTGGATAAGGTTGAAGGCCGTTGTTAAGGAGACGATAAACTTGATAACCCAACCAGAGCGGGCCCTTATATTGAGCAGCCCATTCGGGGTGCTCCTCATCAAAGTTAAGATTCCAGAGTAGAAATTCGGAATGAGTGACGGTCGCGTGACCCTTTTCCATGGTCTGCCAATGTTTCATGGAGGCAAAGGTGTTCAAAACGACATCTTTCTCCGCTGTTGCACAGACCTCGCTATACATCAAGTGCTCATTGTGTTTCGGTGGGATCTCTCGGACAATATCGACTAACTGCCGGGCTGCTCTTCGGCTCTCCTCCGTGGTCCATCCAAGCTCTTTCCCTTCGAAACAATCACGAATCACATAGGGATAAGTCTGTCGATCCCAGCGGGTGACAAGCTCCCCTTTCTCGTCGAACTCCCAGCTCTGAGGGCGCACGACCTGAGGATTGGTGAACTCCTCCAGACAGGCATAAAAGGACGGTGCGTCACGGTGAGCCTTGCAAGACAGTGGAAAGAGTTTATCGTTTGATGGTTTGGACATTTAAACGCTTTTAACAGAGCCACTCCAAGCCCCTTTGCCTATCCCTCGCCCACCACGGCCTTCCACACCAGCCATGGGGAAACCAACGTGAGCAGCGCGGCCAAAATCACCGCAACATGCAGTACAAGCTCCCGCCGAAGCGGCTTCCAAGCCTGCTGCCTTTGCGTCGTGATCGCCTCATAGAGCGGCCGAAGACTCTCCACCGATAAGGTCTTACACTCAAACTCTTCCAGTCTCGACAAAATCGACTTCGAGATGCCGGCCTTCTCCAGAGACTCCAGAAGCTTCCCGTCTCGCTCTTGATCGAAGAGAATGCCGGCGATCATCTTTCCGTCTCCGTAGGTGAGCTTGTTTCTTGTAAGCGAGACCCGCAGCGCTTCAGGGGTGCTCTTGCCCGCCTCCAGTTCCTTGAAGAGTTGCACAAAGAAGTCGCGCTCTCGCCGAGGCCCAATTCCCTTATAGGCCGAGTAAGCCCGCGTCACCCGAACCGACGTCCACACGATCAGCAGAAAGAACAGCAGCAAAAGCAGCGGATAGCTTTGGGCGTAGAGAACGACAAGTTCCCGAATAGCCTCTGATTTCATCGCTTCTCCATTTCTCCCGGCACCCGCCCAAAGAGAAGCCCCGGATCGTCGGGGGAGGTGCGATCCGGGGCTAGTTAGGGGGTCTATTCAGGTGGACTCCTTACAGGTCCGTTGTTACCACTATGCTCTAGCTGTCTTGTCTGTAATTTCATCATAGGACTCGGATTTGACGGTCAGGTTGCCGGTTCCTAAACAGATTGTTGCTCTCAGATTGCCAAACTATGAACACGATAGGCTCCGGTTTTCCGTTGACAACCGTCACTGTTCTCGGCTCAGATCGGATCTATGCTGGGTCTATGAGCCAGAACACGCGAAATCATCAGTTTTGGGCGTATCGTCTATCCGTAGCCCTCGATTCTCTCTACCCCATACAGCCCGACTTCCTTGAGCCCCCGAGCGAAGAGTAGCCCAGGAACGCGAGCCCCGGCCTTCTATCCACGCTTCCGGTATTCGTCGTAGCAATAGATGCAATAGAGATTGCCCTCCGGCTTCGTTCGGCCGCAGTCGCACAAGATAGAGCGTTTTCGAGATTCGATCTCCTCGCGCTTTTCGCGGCGCTCTCGTATCCTTCTGTGGGTCTCATCCCGCAGTTCTTGGCAATAATCGTTGGCCTCTTCCTGGATCTTACGTATCTCCCGGTCGTGCTCTCGTTGTCTTCCAACCATACCGCGCACGGTGCGGGCGGCTTCTCCGGTCGAGGATGCCGCGGAAATCATTTCCTCTGCCATGCCGTGATCCAGGTCCGCCACGGAAACCAGAGCGTTCTTGCTTAAGACTTCGAGCTGCTCCGCTATCCATTGGATCTGTCCGGCCGTACTTCCCGGCCCGATCATCCCGAGCAACTCATCTCGCCTTCGGATCACTTCCCGCACACTCTCGTACTCGAATTGCTCTCCAAGGCCGGCAACCCGCTCACGGCTCTCCAGATAGTGCCGGACCACCTCGCCCATCTCATCATCATCCTTAGACTTTCCGAACTGCTCCACGAATCCCACGGGGCCACCTCCAAGCGTGTCTTCCTTCGGCAACCGCCGCTCCAGACCCTTACCACAAAGGTAGCTGCGATGTAGTGAAGTAGCTTCCGAGCTTCCGAAAAACCGGAAGCTATGTCCGCATTTCATAGCTACCTTTGTGGTAGGCCTGGTAAGGGGGATATCGGAGGAGCTTCTTCGGGATATCGAAAAAAGTGAAACAATGAACCAACTTAGCATCGAAATCCCCGACAACTGCCTCTCCTCCAATGACAAACTTTCCCAGGCGGTCTTAACCGCTGCGGCCCTCCAGCTCTACCAGGCCGGTAATCTCTCATCCCAACGAGCCGCCAGACTCTCAAAGCTCTCGCACTCTCAATTCCTCAAGCAAGCCGGCGAGAGCTGCGACGAGCCGGGCACTCCACCTGAGCAAGCAGAGCGCCTGAAAGGCAGCCGTTACCTCGCCAGAGTCCTCTGGGCCCTCAGCGAGGGCGAGAAAAGCGGCCTAACTCCCATGTCGGCCGCCGACATCGCGAAATTCATCACGGCCCACTCAAACTTCCACACCCAGGAAACCAACACCGCTCGATTCTTCAGGGACTGCAGACGCAAAGAGCGATACGAAGAATACTGGGTCACCGAAGAAGAAGGCTCCAGAAGAAGCTACCAAATCTCCGACCTGGGCCGAAAGCTCTTGACCGAAAGTCAGATCGAGTAAGTCGCCGTACAACGCTCCCCCCCTCCCCTCAAACGGGGGATACGTCCCCCGAGCCCCCGTAGGACTTCAGGCCAGCTGAAGCCCGTTCTTAACGTACGATTTTTTCCGTTTTATCCGGCTCTCGTTGCTATGACGGTTCCTATTCAACAAAAATTTCCGGACCTCGCTAGAAGCGGAAGCTATGTCCGGATTTCGCAGCTACCTTTGTGATAGGGTGATTCTCCATCGGAACGGAAACGTGACATAACGTGTCGATGGTCGGTCGAGCAGCGTTTTCTTTACTCTAGCGTCTTACGCGCAATCTTCTGGGACCTCTAAAGAGCGTTTCAGGCCCATTGTGTCGGGCTTTTTTCTCGTCCGTGGCGGAAATAGACCCCCTCGTTAGTCGTCGTCGATATTGCGTGAAACACCGACTCGTAAGTGCGGTGGCCTGGTGAGCTGGCTACTCTGCAGGCATTTAGGGACAAATTTGCCTAAAATTCTCGCTGGAGACAGCAGTTCTTCGTTGTCCGCCAGGTCTTATACGCAATATAACGCCCTCTAACGAGAGGATTGATATTGCGTATAAGACGGACAAGAAGCCTCTTCGAAACCAGCCTATCCGGCATTTCCCGAGATTAAAAGCTAGGGAAGGACATTGCGCATAAGACGCTAGAGTAAAGAAGGGCCTTCAAAAACTTTCCTCTTCCTCCGGCCTCAGTTCCACCAGCTTGTCCAGCATCTTCTCGATCTGTCGCAGGACTACCAACCAATCTCCAATATCGTCGAGCAGATCCTCGGCAAGCTCATAAATGGTCTCCCCTGGCTCCTCGGGCCAGGTACCGCACCCGTCGTTGATCAGCTCATGGGCCATCGAGTGCAGACGAAGGAAGTCATTACGAATCCCCTCTTCACTGAAGCCGCATCTCGCCCCAAGAACATCGAGCAGTCCCACGGCGTTCAGGATGTCGTTGGTTTTGAAGGTCTCCTGAAGTCTGGTTAAAGCTTCTTGGTTAACGGCGGATTCAGGATCTTGCTCTCTCATACCGGCTATATCGGATCGGAGTGGCCGAAACTCCTCTCGAACATAGCTGGCTGGCACCCAATCCTTATGTAACGTTTCTGTTCCATTGCAAGTGGCGTTGCACAAACGAGCGTTTGTGCAACGAAATCTACGCTCACGTCACTGTGAATGTTAGCGGTAAATGGCACCTTTCTGTAACGCTATTTGGCACCCTTGAAGAGGTTCGGTTCAAGGTAGAGTAGAGGCTGGAATCCACCGATAGAGAGTTGGTACGGATACGCCGAGATTCTTTGCAACATCCTTAGGTGGCACTCCATTGAGGAGCAACTTCTTCGCGGACTCGATCTTGCTATCGGTCATCTTCCTTCGTCGCCCTCCTTTTCTTCCCAGTTTGCGGGCAGTCTCTAGGCCCGCTCGAGTTCGCTCGACGGTAAGTTCACGCTCCATCTCGGCGAGACTGGCCATTACGTGGAAAAAGAAACGACCGGAGGGAGTCCCTGTGTCGATCGAATCCGTGAGACTCTTGAACTGAACTCCTTTCTCACGTAGATCCCCTACCATATTGACCAGGTGCTTGACACTACGGCCCAGGCGGTCGAGCTTCCATACAACGAGAGTATCGTCTTTGCGCAACAGTTCAAGGGCTTTATCGAGTCCGGGTCTCTCAGATCTAGTGCCGCTAATTGCGTCCTCGAAGATCTCTTCACAGCCGGCTTTCTTTAGAGCCTCCAGTTGAAGGTCGAGATTCTGGTCTCCAGTTGAGACGCGAGCATATCCAATCAGCATTCAAAACTCCTTATCAAAACTCGTTCCATAGTAGGATTTTAAGAAAATAGTTTCAAGAACTATTTATGAGAACGACAAGCCTTTGTTTTACGTATTGGTGAACTGGCGTGCCAACGGCTTCTCAAATACGTTCGTTTTCAAGAACAGAATAGAGTGGTTGGAGTATGAACGCCGACGAGGATGAGGAGATAAGGCAGAAATGGGGACTTGCCCACCGGCATCTTCATGATGCCGGGGTTCCTCTTCGAACGGCTCGCCGATGGCTGTCACGTTATCGAGAATCGGGTCCATTGTATTCCATCGCAACGATTTCTTGTGTCGAGCTATAAGCCCCGAGCATGCCGGAGAAACCGTCACACTGAAGGAGATCCAGATAGCTCGAGCTGCCTACCGACGACAATTACGGAAAGAGTTGAAAGACAAGAGAGGGCGCGTTTCGGATTTCTTTCCGGACTCTCTACATTCCGCAACTCCTCCAGCCACCGATGAGAAGTCTATAGCCCAAAAGTCGACGTGGAAAAAATCTGGGATCCGAGTATACGGCCTACCACAAAGGTAGCTGCGATGTAGTGAAGTAGCCTCTCTTTTTTCGGAAAACCGGAACTTTCGATGGGTTTTCGACAGGTTTATGGTCTTTGAGCAGCAATTTCGGTGGAACAATCACGTTCAAACTTCCGGAAACACGTCTTCTCGGAAGTCCGAGGAGGCCACATGTCTTACCCCGCATTCCGAAGATTCTCCGAAGACGAGTTGCGCGATCACTTTTTCCTGGGTCCCGAGGAAGTGGCGCTGGCCCGCTCGCTTCGTCAAGAACAAAACCAGCTCGGATTGGCCGTTTTCTTAAAGACTTATCAGTTCTTGGGGTACTCACCCCAGTATTCTGAAGATATCCCCCAGCAAGTTGTGGACCATATTTCAGCCCAGTTCGGTCTCCCGGGTAGTGTCTTTAGAGAGTATGAGTGGAGAAGTCGCCTTTGGATGGACCATCTGGGATTGCTTCGAAAACACTTCCAGACAAGAGCCTTCGAGAGAACAGACCGGGATCTGGTCGGCGATTGGCTTGACGGCCAAGGTGAAGAGTTGCTCACCCGGTCGGAGTGGGTGGAAGCCGCCGTCGACTATCTCCGACACGAAGGGATCGAGCTACCCCAGAAGGCCGAGTTGGTTCGTCTGGCTCAGTCTGCCCGCAAGGGGTTTGAAGACAGGCTCTTCTCAAATGTCATCTCGAAACTCGACGAAAAGACTCGTCTCTGGCTTGATGGTCTCCTTGAAATCGACGATGGGACTTCACGTTTCGATTGGCTAAAGACCCCGCCAGGGAAACCGGGTAAGAAGACCTTTCTCAACGAGGCCAAGAAGCTTCAACTGCTCAGAGAGTTCCCTCTCGACAGAGTTGACCTCAAGGGGTTCTCCGAACGCCGCATCAAGAACCTGAGGAACAGGGTTCGAGCTGAAGACGCTTCGCTGATGAGGCAGCACCCACCGAACCGGCGCTATCCCTTGCTGGCGGCCTGGATATGCTCCCAAAAGATGGAGATCACGGACGACCTGGTCAACCTCTTCCTGTACATCATTCGTCGAGTCGAGCGCAAGAGTCGAGAGGCACTCCAAACGGAGGTGGACCTGAATAAAGTCTACGGGACCCGTCGCATACTTCATCAGCTTGCCCGGGCTTGCCGCGACCGGCCGGACGCTCCGATATCGACCGTCATGCTCGAGGAGATGGGTGAGGAAACCCTGCAGGCCCTCTATGCCGAGCTGGACCGTGGTCAAGTAACCTTGGAGAACGCGCGAGCGAAAAAGGTCCAGCAGAAGTTCCGTGGTTATCAGAAGATGGTGTCCTCGATGCTGGAGGTCCTCGATTTTCGCACCGGCAACGACAAGCGGAAGCCCTTACTGGAAGGGCTGGCTCTTATAGCCAAGCATTCCGACAGCCAAAAGACCTACATCTCAGAGAAGCTACCGGAAGACCTCCCCACGGGCGCCTGGGAGGGAACTCTCCTTGAAGAGGGGCCGAAGGGTCCGAGAATCCGTCGACGGGCCCTTGAAGTCTGTGTTCTCAGCCAGTTGGAAGAAGCCCTCAAGTGCAAGGAGGTCTGGGTTCAAGGAGCCTATCAATTCCGCGACCCCGACAAAGACTTACCTCAAGATTGGGACGAGAAGCGCCCCCACTACTATAAGAGGCTCAATCTTCCACTGAGTTCGAAGACCTTCGTGGAGACTCTTAAGTCCGAACTCGAGCAATCTCTCCGGGAGGCCAATGAGTACCAGAGCAGACGCGACAAAGATGCCGGTGGTCCCGAGATCCGTCGGACACCAGGAGGTAAGGCCTATCTCTACGTCCCAACTCCATCAAAACGGCCGGAGCGCTCCATCCTCGGCGAGATTAAGGATCGCGTTGACCTTCACTTTGGGGTTCTTGACTTGCTCGACGTCCTGGCCGAAGTGGATCGCAGAGTCGATCTAACGGCTCATTTCCACACTTCCGGACAGCGCCGAATTCTCGGGGTTGAAGAGGTCCGAAAGAGGCTGCTCCTGGTGCTCTTCGGACTTGGCACCAACCTTGGTCTGCAGAGACTCCATTCCGCCGCTAAGCCCGACTGCTCCTACGATGACCTCCGCTACTTCATGCGACGGTTTGTCACGCCGGAGGCCTTGCGCGAAGCGAACATCGCCCTTGTCAACCATATCCTAGAACTCAGGAATCCCAAACTCTGGGGGAACGGGACCTCCTGTGCTTCCGACGGGAAGTTTTTGGCGGCTTGGGACCGCAATCTCACCACGGAGTGGAATCCTCACTACAAAGGTCGGGGAGTCAAAGTCTACTGGCACGTCGACCATGGAGCCGTGGCCATCCACTCCCAGGTGAAGAGTCCGTCTTGCACCGAGGTAGCTCCCATGATCGAGGGAGTGGTTCATCATGGAACCCTCGCCGCCATCGAAACCAACTGCGTCGACACTGGAGGGCAGAGCCTACCGGCCTTTGGTCTCTGCAGGCCTCTCCAATTCGACCTTCTGCCCCGGTTCCGCCAGGTCAAGAGGTTCCAGCTAAATCTGCCCTTCTCGGGACTCGTCTCCGAGCTTCCGGCTCTCACCGGCGTGACCACTAGGGCCATCCGATGGGACCTCATTGAGGAGCGTTATGATGACTACGCACGCCACGCGGCCGCCATCCTGGAGAGAACTGGGCCTATCGAGTCCATACTGAGAAGGTTCACCCGCTACAACCGGCCACACCCGACATATCGGGCACTCCTGGAACTGGGTCGGGTCGAGCGAACCATCTACCTGTGCCGCCTGCTCTCGGAACCGGACCTTCACGTCTGGGTTCACGACCAGTTGAACGGCATCGAGAGCTGGAACTCCTGTAACCAGTTCATCTGCTTCGCCCGTCGTTCCGAGCTGAGAACTAACGACCCCGTGGTGCAGGAACTCACCATCGGGTCTCTTCACCTCCTCCAGAACGCTATGGTCCTGGCCAATATCTTAATGGTCGAAGAAGTTTTGGACCGTGACCTCTTCGAACGTATGAACACCGAGGACCTTCGAGCCCTGACACCGCTTTTCACCTCCAGCATCAATCCCTACGGAGAGTTCGAACTCGACCTCGATAAACCGTCGTTCTTGGAGGCCAGCTGATGTCCGAGCGCCTTCCACCCAAAGAAATGGCCAAGAAACTGACCCGTCTCCTCAAAAAACAAGACCCCGACTACGCCTACCTTCAGAAGGTCTTCAGTCACGTCCGAGAGTCTCTGGGGCTCAAGGGCAAGATCTCCCGTGAGCGCAAGCTTCCGGAACTCCTGACCGAGGACGAGATGGAACGTTATTGCGAGGCCGTTCGCCGGGAGAATCATCGGGTCCATACGGTCATGATCAAGCTGCTCATCTATACCGGAGTCCGCAACAACGAGTTGGCCAACATCCTGGTCGACGATGTGGATGTCAAGGGGGAGCGAATCCGCATCGATCAGGGGAAAGGCAAGAAAGACCGCTACGTACCCTTCCCCTCAAGCTTCCGGGGGGAGCTGGCTCAGTACATCATGGGGCAGAGAGCCCGTCGAGCGAAGTATCTCTTCGAGACCCACCGGCGAGACAAGTTCACCACGCGCTGGATTCGTGAGTTGGTCGGCCGATACGGCAAGAAGGCCGGCATCGAGAAACGAGTCTACCCTCACCTTTTCCGGCACCATCTTCTAACTCACCTGGCTCGCAACGGGATCATCGACTCCAAGATGCAGCTGATCAGCGGCCACTCCGATCGGGAGAGCCTGAGTGTCTATCAGGATCTGAGCTTGGGGGACGTGGCCAATGAGTATCAGGATGCCATGAAAGATTTCCCCCTTTTGTAAAGCCATGAGTTCCAAGCAGTACACCTATATGAATGTCCGTGGAGAAACCTACTTTCTATGCCGGAAGCCTACGAAGAAAGGGAACTCCCGCTACTACTTCGCCAAGGCTCCATCAGGGGATCCAGTCCCTGCCATACCTGAAGGCTATGAGGTCCGCGAAAGCGTCAATGGGCTCGTCACTTTAGGCAAACAAAGAAACATCTATCTCTGGAAAGAAGAAATCCAGGCGGTTGAAGACGCTATATCGCGCAAGCCCGAACCGGAACTGTATCGCCTTGCCGTCAAGCCGAAGCTCATCGAGGTTCACCAGGCTCCTCGCGGTGGCGGGAAGAGCTTTGCCAAGCTCTTTCCCTTTGCCGCCCCAGAAAAGGTCCGCGAGGCTTACCTGAGTTCTGTATCATACTCTCCTGTTTTGCAGTTTCTGCTTGTTGAAGAGGAAAGCCGGATATTCCGCGCTCAACGGATGGGGTATCGAGCTAGGATGAGCGGCTGGCTCGATATAGGTCGAGCAGACTCCATTCTGAACTTGAGTAAGCGCCTGATTCCGTTACTGGGGACCGATGGTTTGTTTGATTTTGAGCTTCTGTAGTTCCGGTTTTTAAGAGAAACGGAGCCTACTTCACTACATCGCAGCTACCTTTGTGGTAGGCCTATACGAAGAAGAGGACTGAACCTATGGAATTTTCCAGCGCAGGCTCTTTTATAGCCACCAAAGAGCACCGCCGGTAAAGCATCGGCCGCCGCTCGGAGAGAGTCAGCGCAATCTCCAGCTTCTTATTATTGATGAGTCCGAACGCCTGTCAACCGCGATACTAGAGTACTTACGAGATGTCTTTGACCGGCTAGAAACCGGTCTCATTCTTATCGGCATGCCGGGCTTTGAGAAGCGCATGTCCAGATGTCCAGATATCCTCAACTTTACAGCCGTGTAGGATTTGCTCACCAATACAGACCTTTACAAAATGAGGAGCTTACATTCGTACTGACACGGCGCTGCTCGGGTTCGGCATCGACGATACCGACTTCACTGACGCCCAAGCGGTCGCCGCTATCGTCCGTATCACCGGTGGAAATTTTCGCCTCCTCCAGCGGCTCCTCATCCAGATTGAGCGAATCTTGAGGATTAATGAACTCAGCACGATATCTGCCGAAGTGGTAGAAGCGGCCCGAAGCACTCTGGTAATAGGTGCCACTTAGAACTGCGAAAAGGTGCCATTTACCGATAACATTTACATCTCGGGAAATCAAGATTCGACCTTCCAGGCTTTGGGGAATGCCCACGTTGTCGTAGCTAGCCTGAACTTTCCCGCTCGGGGTTGGAAACTTGAAGAATGTTTCCGGCGGCACCTCGCACCAGGCTGACTTCGAGGTTTGTCTTTCCGTCGGTGTCGCGGAAAATCATGGTGTCGCCTTCCTGGGTGATGTCGGCCTTCACGACATCGTTTGCGGAGGCGAACTCCTCATTGTTGAATCCGATATAGTGGTGGACTTGCCGGCGGTGCCGACCGCCTGGCCGAAAATGCTCGGCTCGGAAGGCCCGTCGACGGCCCCGGAACGATAGAAACCGTCACCACCCGGAGTCACCAGGCCTCCCTGGACATAGAGCGCGTCGCCCAGGTTCTGAACGCTGTAACCTTCGAGCTCTCCGTCGTCGCGGTGCATCACGAAAGCGACCGGTCGACCCTGTTTGTCCTGGCCCAGCATCGCCGCGTTCGTGTGGTAGGTTCCTTGCTCGTAGTGCAATTCCGATTTCTCAAGAAGAACTCTGCCCGGCTCGTTCATCGCGTGATCAATGGCGGGGTTTTCGTCGTAACGGATATAAGTGTCGACGATCCAGGCCATGGTGCGCAGCTGACCCGCCTCATCACCCCCGATGGGATGCGGCTCGGCAGTGGATACATCGCCCCGGTCCACCAGCTTTTCCAGGGTGGAGCGAGACCAGCGAGGGAGTCGTTCGATCATGGCGTGATTATAAGCCGTGGGCTCTAGGGGGCGGTTTCCGTGCTGTAAACGTTTGACGAATCCAGCAACGGGAACCTCAGGCTCCCGCCCTGTCGAAAGCACCGATCCCGCGCATCGACATCGTTCTCCCGGTAACAACCCTTCTTTAAGAGCTTCGCCGCGATGAAAACAACCCGACCGCCATCCAGAACCGCCGAGATCGCCGTCACCACTCGGGTCAAGATCGGGCTATGGACCGATCCGAGCGGTTCCCCGAGGTACTCCGCAGCGACGACGCCGCTTGCCAGGTCCAGAGTTCTGGCCAGCGTTTGCACGGGCAGATTCTGATGCCAATTTTGATCGACCAGGCGACCCTCCAGGCCTATCACCGACCAGACCCCTTCAATCTGCGTAAGACAAACCGCGAGCCCTTCGACCTCTTCCCGGTTACCAGTCGCGGTCCGGAGGCAATGGAGACCAGTCGACCACCTTGTTGGCCGCGCTGATCGCCCATGGAACCAACCTGGGGATCGCCGCCATGGGCAGTTCCACCGAGGGAGTGACAACCGATATGCTGGCGGGCGTCTCGCGCGGATATCTCCACCCGGGCTCGTTGAAAGCGTCCCAAACTGTGCTGGTAAACTATCATCACGGCATGGAAGCGAGCAGCGTTTGGGGCCAGGGTCGGACCTCTTCCTCAGACGGCCAGCGCTTTGGCATTCAGGGGAACTCGATGCAGGCTTCGTTCTACCCTCGTTATTTCGGTTACTACGACCGGGCGATCACGGTCCTGACTCACGTCTCCGATCTGTGCTCGGTGTTGGGAACGCAAGTCATCTCGTGCGGCACTCGGGAAGCTTTGTATGTTCTGGATGCGCTGCTCAAGAACGACACCGATCGGGGGACAGTGAGACCCGATGGTTCGCGTGGTGGCCTCCTTGCGCAACCGCACGGCCCCGGCGAATGTCGTGGTGCAACGTCTCGTGGCCAGCAGACCCTCCGATCGCCTGGCCAAGGCTTTCCGCGAGTTCGGCCGACTGACGAAGACGATCTACATTCTCCGATACCTTCACGAACCAGAGCTACGGCAGCGTATTCAGCTTCAGCTCAATCGGGGTGAAGCTCGACACTCTCTTGCAAGTCTGTTGTCCAATGCAGTCCTTGTCTGGAACACCAAAAATCTGGCCGACATCGTGGACCGGATTCGGGCTTCCGGAGAAGATGTCTCGGATGCTGAACTCGCCCAGATTTCCCCTCTCGCCTGTAAGCACATAATCCCGAATGGGACCTACTCTTTCAGGTAGCTAACGAGGGGGTTGACATTGCGCATAAGACGCTAGAGTAAAGAAATGGGTAGTTGTGGCCGCTGGGCCTGGTGGGACGGATGATGATGCAGATTGTTGGTAGTTCCGCCGAGTTTGAGAGGGAAATGCTGCGTGAGCTTGGACCTTGGTCAAGTCGAGTTCAACGAGGCTCTACTTCAAGACAATGGATAAGCCTCGCTGTCCCATGGATGATGCTCATATGCGTCGCGACGAACGCCCGGTCACCTTAAGCTATCGCGTCAGTCTGCGTTCTGGGTCGCCCTGCTAGAGAAGAATTTGTTCATCAACATCTCCGATCACCAGTACCGGCATGCGCTCTTGAAGAGCAGAGGAGAGAGTGATCCCGAAGAGCTTTTTGAATACGCGAGAGAAGTGAGCGGAATCCGTAAATCCGGCATTGTGGGCTGCTTCTGTGATACTAACCCCCTTCGCCACTAAAACTCCACCCTCCACGCAGCGCCTCCACATTAGATAACCCCTGAGAGTAACCTTCATCTCTCTCTTGAAAAGATAAAGGAATCGACTTAGAGACAGATCTACTCGTTTTGCAAGTTCTGCCGCCGACACCCGCTTAGCCTTTAAGGAGTTAACATACCGAATGCATTCAGCTACCCTTTCGTCCAGGGGAAGCTCTTCCTGGCAGAGCAATAGACCAGAGAGAACTTCCTTCAGAGTAGCAGCCAACATGTCTGTTTCGGAAGGAGAGAAGGTAACCGCTCCCAGCCTTTCCTGAATCAGAGGTGACACACTGAAGAGAATCGGGCTTTCCTGGCAGGAGAGGGCTCTGGCTTTAAGGCAGGCGGGGCTTAGCAGGAAGGTGTGTACGACCTCGTCGGAGTGAAGAAAGTGGGGGGAAAGCGAGGGGAAGAACGCTCCTGTGGAGATCCCAGCCGAACTTTTTAGCACTTCTCCCCGACTAGCAAGGCTAATTTGAGGGGCTACAAACTTGTGCTCCTCAGTCATAAGTCTTCGGCTTTGCACGTAGTAAAACGATTTCGAGATAAAGATTTTAAGCACAGGACACCTTGCTTCAGAGCAAACTCACCCTGCATTATATCACCTTAATCCAGGTCGCCACATGTACAAAGTGACTGCGCTCAAATCCTTGCAATTACGAGAGCGGCAAGCCTGTCGCCCACAAGGATTTGATCATTCTTCAATCAAACATGGCCTTATCGGCAAGGCCGAACAAACGGAAAAACCCCCATCTGCTACAACGGGGGTTCCACCTGGGGACTGCGAGAGTCAACCAAAATACCTGTTTTGGAAGTCTTCTCAAGCCCTGGTCTAGTTCCCTTTTGCCGAAATAAAAAATTTGGGATTTTTTTTATCGTGAAGACATCCAGACCCAAGATTAAATTCTTGCAGCTACCGCTTTCCGTGCTTTCCTATCTACGAACCCTCACCAGTAAGGCCGCCTCCGACCTTCTCGTTTATCTATGCCAGCGCACCATCGGCTTCGGTGAAAGCTCCGTGACCCTCGCCTATAGAAAGCTCGCGGAAGTACTCGAGGTCGATTCCCGCACCGTGGCGCGAGTCGCCAAACTTTTGGAGGACCAAGGCTTTATCTCCAGAGAGCGAACCGTCTACCGCGTCTATCGCTGGCGCGTCGTGCTCCAAAAAGACGACATTATCGCCGATCCGAACAAGACCCTCCTGACTACCCCCGTCGCCCCGGTCATGACATCTGTGTCAGGGTCATCAGGACATCCGTGTCATGACCATGACGACATCCGTGTCATGACCCAACCCTCTCTCCTCGAACATTCCCAGGCTTGTCACCATGGAGCTTCACTAGCCGTCATCGAACAAACCGAATGCTTCCCAAAGAGACTTTTAAAAGATAAGGATCTAAAGAAACAACAACAACATAAGAAAACGAAGCACCAGGAGAAATTTAAAACCCCCAATGAGCACCAACCCCAATCTGCTACATCCAGTGCTGATGAACCACTTCACAAATTTTGCTTAAGAGAACTTCGCAAACACGGCGTTAGTCAGCGAGTCGCCCGGAAACTCTGCCGCGAGAACGAGCACCAGCTCATTATAAACGTCCTCAAGACAGCTCCTCACCGCCCCCGTGTCAAAAATCTAGCCGCCTACATCGTTTCCGAAATCCAAGACGGCGGGTACCGGGTATTCCCTGGACAGCTGTCTATCACACCTCTGAAGTCGTTCTCCGCTCGCACACACCTCGAGACAAGCTCCACCGGCTCGCAAGATCCTCCCGTCACCTACCACACCCCCGAGCAAACCCAACAGGAACAACGAGCTCTCGAACAAGAGCGGGGCCAAAGAGAGCAGTCCTATCGCAAGCAGGGGCGCCTCCTCGCCTCCCGCTTCCTCACGCTCAACAACGACGTTCAATTACGTCTCAAGCTTCTAGCCTCAATCCAACTCACAAAGGAATTGCCTCAAACGGACAACAAACAACAGATGCTTAAAGATAAAATCTTCCAGCGATTGGCCAATAGAACCGTCCTAGAGAAGTTCTTCTCCTTTTTGGATAAGGGGTGCAGTACTTTTCAGGCTTTAGATCGAACCGAAAATTCTCTTGCCCTATCAGGATCTCCACCAAGGTAGCTGCGAATAAATTCGGACCGAGCTTCCGCTTTAAAACTGACCCGAAACTCAGGGTGTCTGCTTTGTAAATCCTCTGGCGCGCGGTGAAGAAATTGGCCATCCAGTCGACCAGTAGGTTTCGTGACCTGCTTTAGTTCGGCAGGTCACGAACGAGTTCCAAGACCTTCCTGCGCTTTCTTCGTTAGGGTTCTGGACAAATTCTGAGCGACATAGTTCGTATGTACCATTGATTGGTTAGCCGCCTAAATATAAGGTCCCAAAACAATGGCTCAGTTCAGTCGAGACAAATATTATGAGGCACGTTTTGAATCTCTTAATCAACAAGTACCCGAGTGCCGAGTGGGGGCCTCCAAAGCGGCTCTTAATCTGGTCTGGCTTTGTGATGCTCTGGAGCGTCGTTGTCACGGAACTTTCAACAAATTCGGCCTAACGCTAGCCTCATTTAACGTTTTGACCATTCTCCAGCAAAAAGGACCCGTGCCCCTAAAAGAACTCAGCGCCTTACTAGTGAGAACCCCGGCCAACATCACCGGAGTGATGGATGGACTCGTCCGCAGAGCTCTTGTTCGGAGAATTCCCCATCCGGAAGATCGTCGAGTGAAGCTAGCTGAACTGCTTCCCGAGGGCAAGAAAATGGTCGAGCAGATTAGACCCCTTCATCACTCCGACATCAAAGAGGTGTTCGAGGTTCTCGAGAACGAGGAGATCGATGTGCTGATCAAGTTGTCGCGTCGTGTATTGTCGCGGATGCGGGAGCTAGATGAGTGAATCGACTGCTTGGGGCGTTGCTTCTGACGAGTCTTTTCTCCAACGTTCAAGCAGAGCAGTTGACGCTGGGTGTGGAAGACGCCATCGACCATGCGGTTCAATCGAATCTTCGCACCCGTCTTGCTCAAGAAAAAATCAAAGAGATCGAAGCCGAAGTCGAAGCGGGGTACGCCGCCTTGAGACCTCGATTCAATCTCAATGTGGCTCAATACAATCGAAGCGTCAATCTGGCTTCTCAGGGTCTCTCTGGAGCGGAGCTTCCCATACCGAACAGGATCGGCCCCTTCTACAGCTTCGGTTCCACTCTGGAGATGCTTTATCGGGTCTACGACCGAGCACGTCACTGGGATATCAAGAGCCGAGAGATCCGACGGACGTTGTCCGAACTCCAGTCCGAGGAGGAGCGACGTGCCCTCACCGTCTTGACTTCCGCCGCCTATATCCAACTATTGGAAGCAGAAGAGCGAGAACGCGTCTCTCGGACCGATCTAGAATTAGCTGAGAAACTCGTTCAACAAGCACTCGACCAAGAGGCAGCCGGCATCGCCGCCGGAGTGGACGTGACACGAGCACAGACACGCCAGGCCGAGCGTGAATTACAGCTTCAGCAAGACCGGCAGCAAATCGACTCGGCCCGAAGGCGACTCTTACGGCTTACAGGTCTTCCCCTTACCTCCGACCTCGCTCTGCAAGACGGCTTGCTCAATCTGCCTAACCCCTTTCCCTCCGTGGAGCAGACTGTCGCTCTAGCCCTGGAGGGACGTCTTGAGGTCAAGATTGCAGATGAGCAGGTCGCTTTGGTGGAAACTCAGTTGCAGAAAGCACGGTCGTCCGATTCTCCCGCTCTCGATCTAGTGGCTGACGCAGGCCTCTCCGGGAACACACCCACCCAAAGCTCCACTTTTGTCCACAGCGTGGGTTTGCGTCTCACTATACCGATGTTTGACGGGGGCGAAGCAGAGGCCCTCTCCAAGGTCAAGGAGAGCCAGGTCGAGCAGGCACGGATGGACCGTGTCGATGTAGCTATTCAAATAGAACTCGAAGTCCGAGACGCCTACTCTCTGTTGACTACAGCTCAAGCAAGCCTCGTAACCGCCGGTCAATCTATTCGATTAGCCGAACAGGAACTAGAGATGTCTCAAGATCGCTTTCAGGCAGGCCTAACCGATAGCCTCGAGGTACTGGCGGCCGAAGCGGCTCTCGCACGAGCTCGCTACAGCCGTCTGGATGCTTTGGCAAACTATGATCTGGGACTGATTCGGTTGGCCTCCGCCTCCGGCCGGCCAGACCTTCTTCTGGATGCTTTTCGTACCGCTAACCTACGGAAAGGACTGCCAGATGAGCAACCTGACTACCGAATCTGATAACCCCAAGAAGCGCAGATGGGCCGGATGGATTCTCATGGCGTTGAGTCTTTTGGGAGGAGCGGTTTACGGACTGCATCTTTACCACCTCTCTCAGGTTCGAGAGGTAACGGACAACGCCCAGATCAGTGCCGATATCACTAGGATAAGCCCCCGGGTTAGTGGACAGGTGACAGAGGTCCTGGTACGCGACAATGACGTTGTCGCGGAAGGCCAACTCCTCTTCACTCTTGACTCTTCCGACTTTGAGTCTCGCGTAGCCAAAGCTGAAAGTTCCTTGAAGGCAGCGCGAACCAGAATGAAGGAGGCCGAGCTTCAGGTGGTATCAGCTAGGCGAAGCACCTCGGCCCAGATCCAAGAACGATCAAGCGCTATCGATGTGTCCGTGCAACAAGTTTCTTCAGCAGACCAGGCCGTGGCTGTGGCCCAGGCCGAAAGAGGGCAGAGTAGCGCCGCCATTGAGCAAGCCAGAGCTGAGATATCCCGCTCCAAAGCTGAGTTGAGCAAAGCCCAAGCAGAGGCCGAGCGGCTTCACGGAGACGTTCAAAGATATGCCCTACTCTTTGAGAAAAGGGAGGTCGCCGAGCAGCGTTTCGAGGCCGTGAAAACAGCTGCGGTACAAGCTGATGCCCAGGAAGAAGCCGCTCGTCAAAATGTGGTCGCCTCCGAAGCCGTACTTGCCAACGCTCTCTCGGCGCAAGCTGTGGCGGACGAAAATATTCGCAAGGCTCAGGTTCACAAAGCTGAAATGCTAGCTCGAGTGGGGGAAGCCCAGGGTCGCTTGGAACAAGCACGGGCAGGCGAAGCGGAAATCGCCGTGGCGATGGCCGCGGTGGACACAGCCGCGACGGAGGTGGATAGAGCACAGGCCGAACTCACACAAGCCAGATTAGACCTTTCCTACACAAAAGTGTTTGCTCCCACGACTGGGAGAGTTACCCACAAGAACATTGAGCTTGGCCAATTCGTACAGGTCGGCTCGCCCGCCATGGCTCTCGTGGACGAAAACGACGTATGGGTCGTTGCCAACTTCAAGGAGACTCAGATGGAACATATAGAGGCAGGCCTCAAAGTTGGTCTCGTTGTGGATACCTATCCCGAAGCGGGCTTAGAAGGGACGGTTGAAAGCATACAGGCTGGTACGGGTGCGATCTTTTCTCTCTTGCCCCCGGAGAACGCCTCCGGCAACTTTGTCAAAGTTGTTCAGCGGATTCCGGTCAAGATCGTGATGAGTCCTCAAGAACAGAAAAAACTCGTCTTGCGGCCCGGAATGTCGGTAGAGGCCACCGTTTGGCTTCCATAGCCTCTACTAACCAAAAGCTCGAAGGCGGAACCGGAGCCGACACCTGGCGACCAAGCCACAACCCTTGGCTTATAGCTATAGCGGTAATGTGCGGCACCTTCATGGAAGTCTTGGACACTTCCATCGCAAATGTAGCCTTGCCACATATAGCGGGAAGCCTGTCTTCCACACCCGAGGAGGCCACCTGGGCCGTCACGAGCTATCTAGTAGCCAATGCTATTGTATTACCTCTGACCGCCTGGATGGGAAGTCGCTTCGGGCGTAAGAACTTTCTCATAACCTGCACGGTTCTGTTCACACTGGCTTCCGTATTGTCGGGTGCGGCGACCTCCCTAGAGATGCTCGTTCTTGCCCGCATTTTTCAAGGCGTCGGCGGAGGTGCGTTGCAACCGACCGCACAGGCGGTCTTGCTGGAAAGTTTTCCGCCACGACAGCGAGGGCAAGCTATGGCCTTCTACGGGATGGGCATCGTGGTCGCTCCCATCCTAGGGCCGATTGTGGGAGGGTACATCACGGATAACTATTCCTGGCGCTGGATCTTCTACATCAACCTCCCGGTGGGATTGTTCGCTGTTGTTATGGCTTGGCTCTTCGTCGAAGACCCTCCTTTTCTCAAAACGCAGAGGACTCGCAAAATCGACTATCTAGGATTCGTAAGTCTGGCTCTGTGGGTGGGAGCCCTTCAAATAATGTTGGACAAAGGCCAGCAGGAGGACTGGTTTGGCTCAACGATGGTCATCACTTTAGCGGTCATCTTCGCAGTGTCCTTAATGTTCTTTCTAAACTGGGAGACGACAGTGGAAGAGCCCATCGTGGAACTCAAGGTTTTCCTCGACCGGAATTTTGCCGTGGCAGCCTTTATGGTCACCGTGGTCGGAGCAGTCTTATACGGCTCGGTCACAGTTTTGCCGCTCTTTCTGCAGAATCTTCTGGGTTACCCGGCGTTCGACTCCGGCTTAGCAGTGGCTCCGCGCGGAATGGGTGCTTTTGTCTCCATGTTGATAATCGGGCCTCTGCTAGCTCGTTTTGACGGTCGTCTGTTTGTAGGAATGGGTTTTTTTTGTCTAGGAGTTTCCAATTTGTGGCTTAGCGAAATCAATACCCAGATATCTATCTGGAGTATCGTGCTCCCCAACGTCGTGCAAGGAGTTTCCATAGGGTTTATCTTCGTGCCCTTAACGACACTCGCCAACGCCTATCTACCCGTCTCTCAATTTGGGAAAGCATCCGGTATCTACAATCTAATGCGAAATCTAGGAGGCGGTATCGGAATCGCCCTCTGCACGACTGCGATTTCTCGCAAGGCTCAGATTTTTCAAAACCACCTTGTAACTCACGTCAACCCCTACACTCCCGCGTACCGGGAATTTCAAGAAAGAATTCAAGGGTTGCCGGAGAGTCAGGGGTTGAAATTGACCTACGGCCTAGTCCGTGAGCAGGCGACCATGTTAAGCTACATCAATGTTTACATTCTCATGGCTTATGTCTGCTTCGCTTGCGTGCCCCTGGTGTTCTTGTTGAGAAAGTCCGAGCACGATGATACGGTGTCCAGGATCAATCACTAAAGGAAATAATCACCCCTATTAAGGATTAAAAAACATGCCTCGACTTCTCATCTCGCTGGCCCTGGTCTTGGTCTTAACTCCAACTTGTCGAGCACAAGACTTTGTTTTCTCGCAAGCAGGCATCACCCGTCTACTTCGGTCCGATCTATCTTCAAAGCTAATCGAATCTTTCCCGTCCACTCTCGACGAAGGGCAAAAGGCTCCAGTTCAAGAGAACTATCCCGAGCAGTTCTATCGAGGGATAACATCGTTTCCAATAAATCATCCGAATCTACCCCAAGCTCTGCGCACGCAGGGTAGAATCTCACAGATTCAGCAAACAGCGTTAGAGTCCCGGCTGCATGCTTTTCGCATCGTGGCGATTAATAACCAGCAGCCTCCAAATGATGTCGCGACCGCTCTCTGTTCCTATCTTCTCACAAATCTCGCCGTATACCAGGCTACCTCTACCACGAGCCCGATGTCAGCTCTCCCTGTTTACTCAAGCAGCGACAAGATGAAGATGTTCAAAAAATCTCGAGCGGCTTTAGAGCAAAACACGTTGTTTCTATCTTTAACAGAAAGTGACAAGCAAGAGGTAGCGGAGGCCTTGGCGCTTCATGCTCTCCTTCTCCGAGATAGGTATAAGGACCTAAAAACGAATAATGCCGCTCAGAGAGGCGCCCTGCATCGCCTAACCACAAGTAACCTTGAACTCCTAAAAGGAGTCGATAACAAAGGTGCTAGGAGCCGATAACAGCTCGGAAGCTGTCTCTAAGAAGCTCTTCCAACTTTGAACCTTCTTCAGGGGTCCTGATCACTCCCCTTACAATAAAGACTCCGAAAATTATTGAGGTCAGTAGATATGCTTTCTCTAAAGACAGCTTGTCCACGAAATGCGGGGACATGGCTGGCAGAACCCTGTTAAGCAGAATCCGGCGAAGAACAGGTGAAGCCTCCTCACAGCCCACGGAGTTCACGAAAAGACTCAGACATTTCCGAACGCTCCCGAGCTCATCATCATCTTGAAGAACTAGCCTGGTTAGTTTCTCGGGAAGTCTCTCCGATGGGCATCTCCAAAGAGCTTCCAGGCCTTCGAAGCTCCTTATCACCTCTTCGAAAAGCTCAAGCTTAGAGCCAAAATATCGGTAGAGTAGTGCGGGCGGCACGCAAGCTTTCTCGGCAATCTGACGAACTCCCACTGAAGAATAACCTTGGTCGACAAAGAGAGAGCTTGCCGCTTCGACAATAACCTGCCGTGTTTTTTCGGTGGAGTCCATGTCAACAAGCGCCAAAGACTACGTTTTTGATATCTTCTTCAAGGATACTTCAACAAACAAGCCCTCCGCGCTAACACAAAACTCTCCATTACACTTCAACTTTGCGCGCGTCCATAGCTTTCTCCCCTCGACTTTCTCTATCCAAGCTTCAAACTCTCCGATCGATCCCAAGCGAACCATAGAAAGAAAGTCTACTTTCAGAGTGGCAGCCACGGCAAGCCTGCCTTCGTTCCAAATGGAGGCCCCCATGGCTTCATCAAGAACGCCCGAAAGGCTGCCCCCGTGGGCGTGGCCTGGTGGGCCTTGAGATCCAGGCCCAAACCAAACAAATCCTCGGATTCCTCTTTTAGACCCGCCTGGCTGTCTATAGTATTTAACCCGAAGCCTGTCGCCATCCGAGTCTCCCGAGATAAAGGTCTTTAATTTCGAGTCGAGAGGAGGGTTGAGTTCTCGCCAGTCTTCTGGAATTTTTAGTGCGTTAAAAGGGTCTTTCATCTTGATTTTGTCGGTGCAGAAATCGTTAAAACCTTCTCATTCGTACGCATAAAAGAAAAGTTTTCACACCAGTCTGTTTATACAGGCGACCACACGGTGTAAGGGGTAAGATTTACCAACCTATACCCATCTGAAATTCCACTCTGGGAAAGCCGCAAGCAAGACCGATGTCTTTTAGAGCAGTCACTTTGTACAAGCGGATAGGCCTACCCCTGAGATAAGCTTAAGGGAGCTATGCTTTCCAGGACGAGGGGACATAATCTGGTCGAAGTCTTAATCTCATTAGGCATCATGAGTCTAGCCTTAGTGGCCTTCGCGACTGTGGGTACATCAAGTCTCAGAGCACAAGACAAGAAAGACAAATCCTTGGAAGCAGGGTTGATTGCCGAAAGAGTTCTAAGTAGGGCCGCCCATCTCTACAAATCCAGAGAAGGAACTTTGGATTCTCTTGGGGACGAAATAAAAGTCGGGGAAACCCTTTTTCAATATCAGATCACCTCAACCCCGGTTCTTCTGCCCAGCGGCTCAACATCTTTAAAGATGCTGAAGGTGAGAGTGGATTGGCATTCCGACTCGGTCAAATCGGGCAGCGGACAACAGTATCTCGTGCGCAGTCGCTTGGTAAGCACGGACAACTAATGAAAAAGTTTAGGGGGATAAGCTTACCTGAATTGTTGCTAGTCGTGGCTCTGTTTTCCTTATTTCTCATCATTCCTTATCAAATCATGAAGTCTGGTCTCCTGATTGGTTGGAGAACCGAGAGCCGAGAAGATGTTGGCCTCCAGCTAAGGAAAGCTTACTTTTCTTTGGAAAAGGATCTTCGCTCCGCTAGTCGTCTTCAGATGAGCTTCAATGAAATCGAGAATCACCACGTGTTGTGGTTCCTTTCGGCCGTCGATCAGGACACGGGAGAATTCGCTCTAAAAGAAGACGGCAAACCTTTCTGGCAAAGAAATATTATCTACTTTACGGCGATTCCCGAAGATCATGACAGCTACTATGGTGTCAGCTGCAGTCAACCCACCTATTGTCCTCACAAGATTCTCATCAGACGGGCTGTTGATGCCGGACCGTCCACGGCACCCGAGAGCCCGGAAAGTGAAATCGAGGAGCTCCTGACCCCTTCTCTTGTTCAAGAGTGGGTGGAAAACCCCGCCTCCCTGACAGGGCTTGGCTTCTCTAATGCGGCCGAAAAAGACCAGGTCATCGCAACAGGACTCCTCGAATTCAAAGTTGTTCTGGAGCCAGAAGGGTGGGATAAAGAGGTCTCCTGCAGGCTGAAAGGATTTTCCCACAAGGAGGCTGGGAAAAGCTTTGCCATAGGGTCCCAGTCCCTGGAGAGCACTCCTTTCACACACGAGATCGAGGCTTCGTTTTTTCCCGCGAATTAATTTAATGGAGGTAACGCCGTGATACATAACGGACGAAGCGCGTTTGTACTGCTATCAACAATGCTGGTGGTCCTGGTTCTTGGGATATTTCTGCGAGTCGCGATTCTTCGAATGAATTCCGAACTGGGCGTGGGCAGACACTCGACTTCTCATCAATTGGCTCAAGACGCGACTGAGTCCGGTACCGAGTATGCACTAGCCAGACTTCGCGAGGACCCAAGTTGGCGAGGTGGTAGCGGTCGTGAGATCGTGGTTGACGAGAGCAACTTGGAGATTGTCGAGGACGAAGGAAATGTCACGGGAAGGATTCGTGCGGACAACGGAGCTCTCTCGGAGTTTAGAATCCGTTTTAATTACCAGGATGGAAATGGGGCCGACGGAGATGGTAGGCCCGACCCCTCCATCCTTTTCGAGACCCCCTTCGTCTCTGTCAACAATCTAGAATCAGGAGAAGAAGCGGTTGTGCCCAGGGGAAAGGGTTCCAACGCTTCTGTCGACGATCCCAACGAGGGATATACGACCCCGGAGCGCTCCGTATGCTTGCTCGTGGAAGGCACATCTTACCAAGGAGAAAGAGTTGTAGCGACCTCTGTCATGGAAACGGTTCACCTACTCGCCCATGATTCTTCTGTGCCCAATGCCGTGATTATGGCTGGCAGCGAATTCGATGCCTACCTCTCCGACCGAGGCAACTTGAGTCTCAGTAGCGTTTCCAGTGACGCGCCTCCCAGAATTCGAACCAAAGGAGATGTCAATGTTGTAACAGCAAGGGGCAAGGAAGGCCGACTCTTTCCCGAGGACACCGCGGAAGTGAGCTACGACCATAAAAATGGTGAAATGGTAGCAACCTATCCGAAGGATAAAGTTTCTCTTCAAGATGAGTACCCTGGTGATGGGCAAGACTTTTATCAGTTGCCTTGGTCCTCTGTGAAGAAAGCCGGATCGGGGGGAGTTCAGCTACAAGGTGGGACTTATGTTTATGGGAAGTGGGGCACGGACGAGTTCTCCTTTAGATATTTCGACATGCCTGTCTCGGAGTACCGAGACAGCGAGCCGGAACCGTCTCAAGGGGTTTCCCTTAGTTCGGATCTTAAGGAGGCGCGGACAGACTCCTTAACCCTTTCCCCTTCTCAGCTTTCGGTGAAGCCCCAGATGCTCATGCCCCCTCTGAAGGAGGGCAAGCCCATCCCTTACAAGGGCCTCGCCTGGGACGTCCAGGATGTAGACATCAATATTGTTCCCTCTTCCGCGGGGGTAGACAGTTTCGCGGTTGTTCCGGAGAACAAGTTCGAGTTTATAGAGGGCGACGGCACAGGGGCAAGCTCTAGTGGCATGCTGGGCTTTAGCCTGGAGACAAATCCCGATCATCTTCGCATGACCGTTACGAACTCGACCCTGTCCACCGAGGGAGACCTTGTCGTTCATGGCGGCATAACGGGTGATGGAGGTATCTTTACAAGTGGTGGAGAGACAAAGATTCAGGCCGGCCGAATGTTGACAATGGACACGGGGCGAACCATTAGCCGAGATGAATGGGACGAAATCAAAGACAACGGCGGCTCCAGCCTCGATATAAATATCTACTCTCGAGATAAGCTTACAATCTCCACCTTTAGTCCTGTCTATGGAGGCTATAGAAGCCTCTCCTTTCGCGGCCTTCTCTACAGTTGGGCCGACATTAACTTGGTTGCGTACGGCGGAGGTAGCCACAGGAAGGGCGGGACTATCGACATCACCGGTAGCGTGATCGCGTACGGAGGTGACCCTGGGGCGGAGAGTCCCGGCTCCGTTAAGGAGGAAGGGAAGACGGGCAAAGTTGATCTTCGAGGTAGAGAGATTAGCCTGGAGTGGGACCCGAGATTTGACTTTTCAGAGATCACCTCAGAAAACGTGGGGTTTGTCAAAGTCAGGACAGCCTTCCCCAAAAATTAAGAAAACGAAAGAAGTCGTGCCTTGAAAAGCCAAGCCCTATCAAGGGCGCTTTTTTTTAAACATTTGCATACAATGCTGAATGCGGGAGTGTCTCTCGCAGACAGTCTGGAGAATCTGGTCAAGAGCGAAGCCGACTCTTCTCTGCGCCCTGCCATGATAAGCTGTTTGCAAGCGCTTCTTCAAGGAGAACGAATGAGCAGCGGAATGCGGCGTCACTCAGACATCTTTGGCCGTTTTTCCATCAAAATGGTCTACGTTTCGGAAAAAACCGGTTCCCTAACTTCCGGCTTGGACAAACTCGCCAGGCTCGAGGAGAAGATGCTTGAAAGAACTCAGAAGATCCAGTCCGCATTAGCTTATCCGTTCTGCCTTTCTTTGGTCATGCTCTCCGTGGCAGCCGTCTTTGTCTTTTTCGTGGCACCCGGGGATGATGGCCTCTTTCGTCTTCTGGGAGGAGATTTGCCTTGGCCGAGCTTGGTTTTGATCCAGATTTCCAGCCTTATAACAAATCCGCTCCTCATTGTTATCGGTGTCACGCTCTTTGGTTTCGGTGCATTGTCCTTTCGAAAGCTATACTCTTCCTCTTCCTCTTTTCGGCTCCAGACAGACCGGCTACTCCTGCTCACGCCTGTGATTGGGAAGCTTATAACAAAGTTTGAAACTGTTCGATTCTTTGAGTGCTTGAGTTCCTCGCTAAAAATAGGACTACCACTTCTGGAAAGTCTCTCGAGTAGTATTGGGGTCGTTCAAAACGTTCATTTTCAAAAAGATCTCCTGAAGGTCTACGGAGATATCGTGGAGGGGAGGGGAGTCGGCGAATCGTTCTCTCGACGTACTCGCATTCCCAAGTTGGTAATAGCTTTAATAGAGGTCGCCGAGGAGACGGGGACTCTGGACTCCACGCTCTCGCGCGCGGCCACGATTCTAGAAGAGGAGCTAGACCAATTGGTAGCCAGCGCCCTTCTCCTCCTGGAGCCGCTCCTGATCGCGATAGGAGGATTGATTGCCGGATTCGTGGCTATTGCCACATTTCTTCCAATCATGCGCCTTGTATCTACGTTCTAAGCGATTGACGCACTGTCAAATAAATTCAATCTGGTCAAGAATGACAAGCAGAGAGGCTTGGCTTTGGATTATTGAGGAGTGATCGAAAGGTACGGTTTGAGTGGATTCCGGTCCAATAACGGATGCATTAGCACTGGTGACATTCACTAGCCCATCGTCGGCGAAAACACCAAGGAGGCCTACCACAAAGGTAGCTGCTGAATCCGGACACAGGCTCCGTTTTTTGTAAAGCCCGGAACTTTTGATGGATTTTCGCCGGAAGATCGGATTTCGATGGCCAGATCAGCGCAAATCCTTAGCCCTGACTTCCGAAAAGGCAGGTTATCGGAAGTCAGGATCGCCTTTTTGGGCTTCGAAAACAGCCAATAGTTCCGGGGCAATCCGCAAAACGGAAGCTGTGGCACTATATCGCAGCTACCTTTGTGGTAGGCCAAGGAGACGATTGAACGCCTCCAAATCTTCACCGCGCTCGGTCCCGGCCAGCGTCCGATAGGTAAATTGGGAATGAGAGGTGGCGGCTTCTGTCGTGTTTATCGAGTCTAGAAGGGCTGAACCCGGTACGAGGTCTGCGAAACTTGATTCTTCACCGGTGACATCGACAGGAGTACCATCAGCATTCAGAAATGTCTAACTCGGCGTCGGTGGGAGGAGCAATTACGACAGGGACCTTGTCGCCCGGGAAGGTGCACTGAGTACACCGTCGTCTTGTGTCTCGATCATCTCTTTGATGGATTCTGGAGAAAAGTGAAGGCCAAAGCGACTACGGGGGCCGGAAATGCACAACTAGGAAAACATCCCTGACTAATTGCAGCGGGGTCGATACGCCCATTGGGGAAGATTGTTTGAGTTATAGTCAGCGGACATTCAGACAGGAAAAGCTTGTCCGTCTACCAGGATTTAAGCGTGGACGACATGAGTATCAGAACGCTATGAAAGACTTCCCGAATTTGTAGTAGTAATTCCGAGGAGTGTCAGTCCCTGGGTTCGATCTGATCAGACACGCGCTGAAAACATGTTGCCCACTGATAGATCCACGGTACCATCGCTCCGATAGGTCAAGGGGCCTGCTTGTATCCCATAAGTTCCGTCGGTATATGATACCGTTCCCCCATTTTCTCTACTTGAGCTGCCGTTGCTATAAAACGCTGTTCTTCCTGCTAGAAAGCCAGTCACTGGAGCTGAACCACATCCCGATGTCAAATCATCAGGAACGAAGGCCGCCAGCGCTCCGGCAAGGCCGCCAATGGCAACTATACCGGCGATAGCCGCGAGTGGAGGGCCGAAGCCGACAACAGCTAGAGTAGCTGTACCAGCAATCCCTAAAGTCGCAGAAAGAGTTCCTGCGAACTTTCGCAGATCATATCTATCGATGTTTGTCTGCTCGCTTCCATCCTTGGCCACCTTGAGTGAACGACCCAAGTTCCGCTGAAATGGTATTCATTGTTGGTTGCCGCACGCAGCTGTTTCCTGGGGATGTGGGCTTCAGCCGTCGATCAAGGCACTAACTTTGGCTCCGACGCGCTCGGAGCGTTGTTCCGCCCGCACTAAGGCGTCAACATCCTGCCTAGTTGGCAGGCCAGCCGTGGATAGATTCCCAGTGGGCCTTGCGAACGTTCTGGATGCCTGCGACGGAGATGCTTTCTGTTGGATAGGTCCTGCCATTGTCTTACTCCTCAAGTTTACTAGTTCGAGCCTGGATCGCAATCGGCTCAGAATTGGAAGGCTCCTGAGCGAACGACAAATAGCCGATCTCGCTAAAGAAGGCTTCTAAAGCGGAAGCGTGTGATGCGGATTGCGTGCGCGACCCAACATACACATGGCTTAGGTGGGGTTTCAGGTCGTTGAGAGTGGCTATGCTAGACATATTTTTGACTCCTCCGATTTTTCTAGCATAGGCGAGGATAGGTGTAACGTAAGTTTGAAAAAAGCCAGGCGCCTGTTAATAAGATGTAAACACAGTGTGGATAGCAAGAGAAACCTCGGTAACGAAAAGTCTCGGCCTTTTAAGCCGAGACAGTGGGGGGAGAATGCTCGATTGCGCTTAGCATTCTAGTTTCGCAGAGATTATCGGGAGTCTCTGATGTTATATCATGTAGACTTGTTTTTTTTGTCCGAAAGTCCTGCCTCGGTCGGCTACGAAGCTCCGAAACCCAAGCGAGCACGATGATAGAGTTCAATCAGCTCGGTGGAGGGCTCTAACTCATACTCTTGAGCCAAGAACGCTCGAGCTTTCTCATACTGGTTAATAGCTTCGGCCGATTGACCGAGACTAATGTGGATGCGTAACTTCAGAGAATGGGCGTCTTGCCGGTAAGGGGCTAGCTCCAATCCTAATCGAATGTGTTCCAAGGCCTCCGAGAAGTCATCGGTGGCCAACGCGAGCTGTGCCGATTTGATGAAGTTGTCCGCTGCCATCTCTTCCGTTTTGGTACGTAATTGAGCTGCGAATTCAAAGAAACAACCTTCTAAGTAACTTCCTCTGTAGAGACGTGCGGCCAATCGCCTGTTACGACGAATGGCCTTAGTGTCACGTGCTCCCGACCGCTCCAATTCTTGAGCTCGCTGAAGAGCTTGTTCAAACTCGTTAAGGTCGTGCCAGCGGTGTAAATCTGAATGAAGTTTCAGTCCAACTGAATCACGTATCAAGGGATCCTCAAAGCTAGGAAGCATACTCTTTAAGATGTTTCTGAGAACGGTGGTGGCCCAGTAAAGATTTCTCTTGGTCCTGGTCACGTCTTTTGGCCAGAAGGTTTCCAAGAGGTACTCCTCCGGCACGCTCCGCCCCCAATCTGATGCTAGTAGAGCTAGCAGATATTTAACCTTCCTGGTTCGCCATTCGGAGTCGCTCAGGGGGCCATCTTTACCTGACATCTCGAAAGCGCCAAATGAATAGACACGAAGTAAGGGAGCAAAGTCGGAGTCCTCTACTTTTATCTTCAGCTTCAAGCCAATTTCCCGGATGGCAGCATCGGAATCCTGGCACAGGAGTTTCGAGATGTATTCCGGTAGAAATCTGGCGTTTTCTAGCACTCTGGCTACGGAGAGTTTGCTGCTTGCTCGCTCAGCGATAAAGTGTTGCCGGAACTCCTTGGGAAAATTCGTGACAACCCTGCTCAGGAGTTTAGAATCGAGGACTTGCTCTTCAGCTGCTCTTGAGAATAAGTGAGCCATCAGCCAGCGGCGATGCTTGTCTATTGCCTGAGAGGCCTGAGGTGAGACCAGTTCTTCGAAGTCCGCGTCGCTTGCACTCTTCCCTGATTTGTAAGGATCGAGGGCCAAGGCCAGTAGCGACGCTTCTGTTTCCAAGTCGAGCTTCTTAACCGAATCTTGGACCAAGTGCAGAGCCTTCTCTGCTTCGGGTGCCCTTAAAGAATCCAGTAGGAGTGCTGCTTCCAATCCAACGCTGGATAACGCGAGCGGCCCTTGGTTCTTTGCCTCCTTTAAAGTGGTCAAGGCGAATTTTCGAGCCTGCTCGTTGTGGTCGGACAGAGATGAAACCCTGGCGAGGCCGAGAAATCCTTCTGTCCTTTCCCAGGGGCCAGCCGAACTGGAACATAAGTTTTGGTAGGCTGTCTCGGCGTTGGCTAGGTCGCCCATATCCTCGAGAGTACGGGCCAGGGAGACCAGACCCGTACGCAAGTGTCCGGTCGGGCCAGCTTTCCTCGGCCGGGCATCCCCAGTGTTTTTCTTTAAAATTTCCTCCAGACGGGCGTCAAGTTGTCCTTCTTTGGGTTTGCGAAGAAACTCGCAGCGGATGGCATGACGAATAGCCTGAATTTCAATAGCTTCATCATCCTCGCGGTGTTGAAGTTGTTGAAGTATCGTTGCCAGGGTGGGGAAGACGTTGTTGGGGGGTAGCATGAAACAAGGGACGGTCACACTGGAGACCAGGTCTAGGCCGTGAGCAATGGCGGCGAACTTGACGACCTCGCAAGCTGCCGGCGAACACTCCAGTAGCCTACACAGCTTCTCGGTTAGAAGAGCCGCGTTCATCAGCGAGCCTTCGATGGTCTTGGTCTCGTCGAGCGCTTTTGCGGCCGCTTCCATGGCCCATTCGAAGCTCTTCATATACAAGTGCTCATCTTCCAGATCTTTGGAAAAAGCTTCGAGGTAGCTTAGCTGTCGTCTCACATAATCCAGCAATTCTTGCATTTTGAACGGCTTCTTTATGTAGCCGCCGATTTCGAGTCTGCGGGCTCTGGAAATGTCTTCTTCGGTGGCATAACCTGATACAATGAGGCTTCCGATGTTGGGATTTATCTTCTGGGTTTGCTCCACAGCTTCCAACCCATCCATGCCCTTCATTCTGATGTCGGCAATGATCAAATCGAAATTCTGGCTACCTGCTTGGGCGACCGCATCGGCGCCATTGGATACGGCAATGACTTGATAGCCTTCATCGCGAAGCACTTCCTCCAGCATATCACGAAGATCGTTATCATCTTCGAGGATTAGGATGCGGGGAACTTGAGACATGAGCGTGTCAATTCGAAACGCGACCAGAGAGTCCCTACGGGAGGACATGAAAATGTTGGCCGACAACTTGCCCAGAATGGCTACTCTGGCTACGGGAGTCACCCAATGAAGATGGGAGCCTTCGGGTCGCTGTTGGGCCTCGTTATTTGTTTCATCGGTTTACTTGTGCTGGGTAGTAAAGGCTCGGATAGGTCTCACCAGGTCTCGCTACTGGTCGTGGCCCTGGCGATGTGGCTTCTGGAACACAAGGCTTTACTGAGAACCCCATTGGACTTTTCAACCGGACTGGTTTATCCCCTAGTCCTAGGAATCGCCGGTTTTCCGGTAGAGGCTACTTTACTAATAATTTCCTCTGTTTTTATTAGACAGCTCGGCTACAGCGACTCGCATCCCTGGGACCTGGTAGCGCTTTGCCCGGGCTTGACGATTTTCGGGTTGGTCCATGTTTTGGATAAGCCTTCCTTGTTCTGGGGAGTAATGGGATTATTGGTGAGTGCGTTCGCACTGCATTTCGTTTCCCTTTCCAGTCTTCGTTCCCTCAAGGGCCAGGAGAAATGGCTTATCCGCGCCACTGAGAAGCAACTTTCAGTTGCTCGTTTGGCAGTCTTGCCTCTGGGACTTATCGGTTTAGCGGGTGTAAAAGAATCGCTCTGGATAGCGATCTTGATTCTTCCTCCGCTGTTGCTGGTTAACCGTTTTAGCGGTGACCTGGGGTATCGACTCGAAGCAATGTGGGGAGAGCGAGCCAGACAGGAGGTCGTGGAGTCGCGGCAGCACTTGGTTCATGTTCATTCAAAACTCAAGACGCTTTCCGAGAAACAGCAGATGATGGAAACGTTGGTGACTGTTTTTAAGGAGAACCTAGGCCCTCGCGAAGCGTTCTCAGAGCTGAGGAGGATAACCTGTACCATTCTTTCTTACGATGCACTATTTTGGCTTCGGGTGGAGCTGGACGGCAACTTGCAGATCCAAGACTACTGTTGCGAGGACCATCGATGGGAACGACACGAGAGCCTGGATTGGAAATCAGAACCTCTCCTGGCGAAAGCTTGGGCACAGGACAGAGCTGTCATGGGTCGGTTGGCTCAGGTAGACAGCCACATTGTGATAGTTCCCCTTAAGCCTCTAGGAATACTTTGCTTCGGGCGGGGCCGGAGGCCGTTTAGCAAGGAAGAGGCAAGTCGTTTGAGGTTTGTGTCCGAGCGCGCCGAGGGTGGCCTCAAAAGAGCCCAAGAAAGAGCAGAGTTTACCTTGGCCCTCGCAGAGGAGAAGCGGGTATCTAGGCAATTGGCTCACAAGGTAAATCTCTCTTCCCATCTTCTGTCAGCGGCTCAAAAGATTCTTGGTGCGCCCACGGAGAGATCGATTTATGATACCCTTGAGAATTTCGCCCGGAGAGCTGTGGATCACCGATGGGGTGCTGTGTTGACTCCGGAGGCTCCGGAACCTGTGGCGAAATGGGGATGCGTCCCCAAGTTTTCCGAGTTAGATAGGGCACACTTTCTTTCTCCGGAAGGGGGCGGGGCCATCAGGCTAATAGATGAGAGTAATATAGCTATAGCTTACCCTATTAGGGGAGAAGCAGAAGCTTTGGGGGTCCTTCTGGTGGGGCGTTCAGGAGAGCAGAACCTTACCGTCGAGGAGAGGGATTTTTTGGGTACTTTGGCGTTACTGGTGGGCGGAGGCTTAGAAGCGCTCCATCTAAACGCACGACTAAAAGAGGCTCATCAAAAGGTACTCCAGGCATCCAAGTTGAGTGCTATCGGACGATTGGCGGCAGGGGTGGCTCATGAGCTGAACAGCCCTCTGGCTGCTATCGGTTTGGCTATAGAGTCAGCTATGCTTCGACCAGAAAAGGTTAGCCAAAAATTGAGTAAGGCGAGCAATGCGTTGGAGAGGGCTCGAAGAATAGTATCCGACCTACTGCAGCATAGCCGAAAGACCGGCTCAGCACGAACGTTGGTGCCGTTGGGGACGGTCTTTGAGGGCCTTCTTAGATTGGTGGAAGCGCAGCTCTTGGATCGGAGGCTAAAGCTCCAAAAAACGTGCAAGAATCCTGAGGCGGGGATTTTGATCAATAAGGATGAGTTGGACCAAATTCTAATCAATCTTATCTTGAACGCAGCTGACGCAAGCGAAGATGGAAAAACGATAGAAGTGCTTGCCCGAGCCGAATACTCGAAGGTCTTTATCGAAGTAAGAGATTCGGGCAGTGGGATTCCAGAGGAAAATCAGAGTCGGGTCTTCGACCCGTTCTTTACTACTAAGGATGTCGGTCGAGGGACGGGATTGGGGCTCTCGGTCTGTCGTGAGCTGGTTCTTCGACATCAGGGGCAGATCTGTTTCGATACGGAACTGAGTAAAGGTACCACTTTCAGGCTTACGTTTCCTCGCCAAGATGATGTGTAAACGCAAGGACCCAGGTTCAGTAATGTAACACGGCGCCGTGAGTTCGTACGTGTTGCCCGCCCATTGGGGTGCAGGTGAGAAGAAAGAGCCCGGGAGTTAACCAGAAACTGAAAGGGGCCGGAACATCGCTATCGTCTCTAAGCACATTCACCAATACTAAACCGGGTGTTGTCTCCTGAAAGGAAATGGAGGTTTCAGGTCTCAGCATTGGCCTGTCGGCCTTGAAACCCTGAAGAAGCTTGATCGTCCACAGTACCGTGAACAGAGGTGGTTCATATCTAAAGTCCTTGGCCATATTCACGGAAGTGGCCAAATTAGGAGGCACTCGATTCGCAATCAGACCGAATTTATCGCCAAAGACTTGAGTCTTCCCTAGCATCATAGCCGATGGGGCAGTAGTCCCTTTGGCCGTAATGCTTGTTGATTCGAGGAACGTCGAGATTAAGAGAATTAACATGAAAAAGGAAATCAGTGCTTTGGCAGTCAAAAATTCCTGATAGGGAAGGTTGTTGCCTTCCAAGCTTGCTCGCCCGTTTCGCTTATGATTATCCGGCGACGACTGGATTTCATGTATGTCTTTCATGGTTCTTAGTCTAGGCGACAAGCGGTGTGTGGGGAGTTGGAAAAATCATGGTCAAAGTGAACGCGTTGTTAACATCAGGAGAGTCTGATTGCGCTGTTCTAGTTCAGGAGATGCGTTTGCCCCATAGTCGCCCTTGAACCTCGGCGAGGACAGGGAATCTTTCAGCCAATCGCTCTTGGGGTAGTCGACGAAGGCGAGGAGCGATAAAGATCTCCTGAGAATTAACCTTCCCAAGCTTTATTTGCTCAAATAAGTGGGTGAAATCATGGGGTGTCGCGGCGTCGTCGTTCGATAAGAGCAAACTAAAGCGAGCAGAATCCAAGACTTCCTCAGCTTTTTCGTAATTGGCGTCTTCTGAGCCAGCTAGTTCGAGCATCTCCCAGACTCCGTAGGCCTCCACTCTATCCAGCGCGCCCGAGCGAACACCAATGAAGAACTTACGAAAAATCCGTGCTTGGCCGGTTTTATCGTGTCCTTCAGGGCTTAAGCCAGACATTTCATTCTCGAGCTCCTCCAGAAGTTTCTGATTGTTCAGCGCACTCTCCACGCATACAATCAGCTCGCGCAAATGAAACGGTTTGAAGAGGTAGTCAAAGGCACCTTGGCGGATCGCTCTCAGTGGGACATCCTGGTGGGCATAACCTGTAACGACGATGACGGGAACATCAGGCTGAATACGGTGGACCGCCTCGGCTGTTTCAAGTCCGTCCATTCCCTCCATTCTCACATCCGTGATAATAAGATCGAAAAAGGTTTCTCTAGCGTGCTGCAGCGCTCTGTCTCCATTGGCGGCTTCCTCGACTGCGTATCCTTCTTCTCTCAATACCTCGACCAGCACAGGGCGAAGCGCGTCGTCATCTTCTACCACTAATATCGAACTTGACATAAGATGCCTGTTTCTTCTAAGAAGCACAGAGAACCTGGAGAAAGGTGGACGACTTCCAGGAGTTCTACTCCGCGAACCGACTCAAAGCTGGCCAAGTCGGACCAACAAACTTGGTCACGATCTTTGTAGGTAAGACGTTTTCACGATGGACCCACGCAGCTCAACGCTACCGCCGTGGCTATTTCTCACCAGACCGGGGTAAACTGTGCTGTTGCTAATAGCGATAGCTATCTTGCAGCACCCCTTTCTCGACTTCATTCAGAGTTCTGACGAAGTTGGCCAGTTGCAATCTGGTCGATCTGGGAGTCTCCACAAAAAAAGCCCCAACTTCCCAGTGCTCACCTGCCGGCCGACACCAGCGAACCTCGGCCTTAAAATCGAGACGCGTCATGGTATAGTCGTCGAATTCGATTTGGCAATCAAAAACCAGGTCTACCTCCATGGGTCCGACGGTTTTTAGCTTCATTCCGCTCAAGGAAAGGTCCGATGTCATCGCCTGGAACTGAGGGATGTAGGCTGAGCAGACTCTGGCAACGTGATCAAGTCTAAACTCCGAGCGCAGGTCTACAAAGACTCTGGGTTTTGGTAGTAGAACTGATAGAGGCCTGATCGCACTTTCGGGTTTTAGAAACTTTCCGTGGTACAATTCAGCTTCTATCTCCATCCACTCAACGGAAACCGTACATCTCAACTTCTGAGAGGATACACTCGCCAGCACCTGGTGATCTCCTCCGGATAGTGGTGTGTCGGCTCTGAACGTTATGGCTAGGTCTGCAGGGTCAAATGTGACGATTTCAATCTCGTCTTTTTTTAAAAGTTTGTCTAGAAATTTCCACACTTTGGGAAGTACCTTTCTGTTGATATTTTTAGACAGCATGGGCCTGATGAGCTATTGAAAGAGGGTCGCCGAAGTAGCGCCAGGGGATCTCGGTTATCCGTCCTCGGAGCGGGCCGAGAACCTCGCGTAACTCTGTTTTCATTTCCGCGAGAAAAAAAGCGAGAGCGAAGGCGTTACGGACTCTAAACGTATTGCGTGTTTCGTGATAAAAACAAGACTTGAGACTACGTCGGTAGGCCAGCCTGAGTTCTTCTCTCACACAATCTTTGCAAAAGTAGGAACGAGTCATACCATCGGCTGCCGCACGCTCAATATGAGCACTGACAAGCAAAACGTGAATATCGCTCCCGGCTGGCCGAGCCTCGGAGAGGTCCCTAGCAAATCGAAACATGAGTTCGTGAGAACCGTGCCATTTCTGGCAAAGGTATTGTAGCATGTGCCAATGGCCCCAATAGTGCTCCTGGTCTCGCTTCGTCATCTCGACAAAATAGTGATAAGTTTTTTGATGACTTAACCTGAGACCGATTGCAGTCATCAAGAGACCTGCATGTGGACAAGGGTCAAAGGGGTCAAGAGCGGCCGCCTGCAAGAGTTCGTCTCGCGCTACTTCCAAGCGACTGTAAAAGAATTCGCGGTTTTTCGAAGCTGCGTGGTCCGGATTGTGGGCATCATATCCCGCTGCCCAAGCTAGACGAGTTGAGTGATACCCGCGGAGCAGCCAGACAGAAGGGTCGTTAGGCCTTAGTTTCGACCATTCTTCCATCCAGGTCGGCAACTCTTTCGAGCGCGTCAGAGCACGCAGGTAAAACTCCCTCTCTTCGCAGTCCTTGGTAATATCCATATGACGTTGGACATCCGACCAGTCTCCCGCCATGAGATGTCCTCTCAGTTGCCTGTACGTGGGGTCCTCGTTGTGCTCGTCAAACAGGCGAAGGTTTGTGTCGGAGGCGATGGGTGCGAGCTTTGCTCGCAGGGGAGGGGCAGGTGGCCAAGGTTTTGGGCCTTCATTCCGGCACCAAGTCAGAAGCCCGGGCAAGAGACGTCTTAGTTCCTTGTGTAGAGTTCTCGCGTCGCCGGCGAAATGCCGCAAGGGTGCCCAAACGGATTCTCCATACCAGATAGGCCAAAGGGGTAGTGTCCAGTGAAGGCTGGCGAGAATCGTCGCGGGATCTGCTAGCTTAAAGGCCTCGGGATGACCCAAGTAGTAACCTGCCGTTTGTAACTCGGCCAAACAGCTGCCGAAATGAGCCTGTAGAGTATTCGTCTTTTCATGGGGTGCCGGTGTCCCTTCCGGAAAGAGCAACCTCTCAACATGGAGGAGGTGCGGATCTTCTAAAGACTCCAGGACTCCACAGCAAAGCAGGATAGCCGGCAATCTATGACCGTAGTGCTCAGCAAGATAGCAGGCGAGGTGACGCTTTTCGCGACCAATCTTCATCTCGTCGAGTTCCGCTACGATCCTGGCAGAATCTACGTCCCCTGAGTAGAGAAGGGAATCATAAACTTTAGGCCAGAGAATTTTTCGCAGGTTTTCCTGAGAGCGATATGCCATCGAGGCATAGGAAAGTCCCAGACTGTGAACTCCGGTCTGGCCGCCGGAAAGGATCGCCTCCTTGACGTGGTCTCGGAAATTAGCGATAGATACCTCCGCTCGGCGCTCTTCATTGACGCTGCGACGAGAAAATGGCTTGACTAGGTGCTGGTCGACCCAAGCTGGCAGCCACTCGGCTCGATAGGAGGCGTGTGGACCTGATAATTCATAGGTCTCGAGAGTGATATCGCGGACTTTGAGCTTGAGGGTTATACAAAGGAGTTCTTCGGTTTCCCCTCGATCCGAGACTTCAAGCTCTAAATAATATCCCGAATAAGGCGGCCCAGGAACGTATTGGAGATTCTTGGCTCTGCCTCGTGGTGGCAGCCCGTTCATGACAATTTTTGGAAGCATGTAAAATTCTTCAGGCGATTGGTTCTGACCTTGATATGGCTTGAAGACTAACGGGAGTTCAGAGAAGAATCGAGGTACGGAGAGAAGAAACTGCAGTGACTCCGCCGCGGAGAGGTTCTTCCACCACTCAGACTCCGAGCGATAGCGTGCTTCTTTTCGTCCAGTGAGTCGGCTGACAAAAGAAATCATTGAGAAGTATACTCTCTATCCGGTACGAGTAGGCTCATGGATTCTACTATTCCTTAGGGAAGACAGAGTAGTTGTTTGAAAAATGGAGATGGATGTTAAAAATTTCTAAACAAGGAAGACTACTTGCGATACCAGCGTTCCCGACGGCCCAGTTTGAGACTAAAAGGCATTGCCTTACCACCGGGGATAGCGGAGAGGGAAGGATCGTACTCGAACTCCTTGCCGGGCTTTCCGTCGATGATTTGCTTGGGTGGGACATAATAGGTGTGCTCAAGCCAGGGCACAACCGTTTTTGAAGCGTTAGAGTTGTCGAAGTGGGCCATGTTGGCGTTGCGCATATGACCGTAACAGCCACTTCCGACTATTCGTACCTCTTGCATATTCTCGAGAAGGCTTTCGGACTGAGCGTAGGACACCTTGAGAACCATCCCAGAGAAAGAGACTTGTTTTACCTTCCGATCGAAACCCAGGACGCCATCATCTTCAACGTAGTATGGGTTGTCAGGATCGTTAATCCAGGAACGGGCATCCGTAGTGGGTACTCCGTCTACAAAAGCTCCGTTCATTTCGAGAGTGTCATCCGGGTCCAGAGCATGTAGTGGAGAATCAGTGGCCTTATTAACTCCCGCTAACAAGTCTAAAAGGCTATCCGGGTTTGAAGCTGGCTTGTCTTCGAAAGACGAAGTTAGCTGATAAATGCGATCGGGGGTGACGATAGAGGCCTTCTTGTGAGTTGACAGCCCCGCAACAGCGTCAGCCTCGGTAGGATATTTTTTGTTAAAGTCTCCTTTGATGTAAATGGTTGAGGCTCCGCTGATCGTGATATCGGAAGCAAGTTCTTGTCCATTGATGATACGAATTGGCTCTTCAGAATAGATCAGCCCGTTGTCAGGCCATTCGCCGGCCGCGCTCATGGCTGCCAAATCAATCTCCTTGACTGTCACCAGTCTTTCCTCAGATTCGTTATAGAAAGAAACATCCGAGAGCCAGGGTGCGGAGGTGGACGAATCGATTTTTACACTGGCCTGTTTGGAGAAGAAACCGCCGGGCTCGAAAGTCTCCACTATAGCGGAAGATTGAGTTTGGGCACCCATAGAGCGGTCTGCAACCGCCCCGTCCCAGCGAGAATGAGCACTGGCCGGGTCGGCTTTAGAGCCACTCCAGTCTGGATGGTAAGAATCGTAAGCGTTGCCTTGCCCACTGTAAGAGACACCTTGAGAAACGCCCTCCATCAAGGCGCTCGCACCAGTGCGGGCGTTGACCACTTGGACGGTGCCTCCGTCGTCCTCATGGCCCCAAGGGTCCTTATGGCGAATGATCCGTCCTCCAGAAGTGAGGCTATTCACCGTTAGCGTTAGTCGGGGATTGTCGGCTGCAGCGAAGGCAGTGAGCAAACCCTTTGTTTCAAAGGGGCGGAGATAGATGTCTCCATTGGCATGGATGTCGCCGGTCACATACTGGTCGTAAGAACCTGTAAAGTCAGCAAAATCTCCGTTGTCGTATAGCACGTAGTCGAGCATGGAGGAGATTTTGCCCTCTAGAACGTGTGTTTCGTTCAACCGGCCCATACGGGCTTCACAGACAATCTGGAAAGAGGCGGCGGTCGGGCGACGAACCTGAAATCGGAAAGACTCCTCTACTCCAGACTGGGTAAAAGAGTCTTCTCGTGGGTTACCGGGTTCCCATCTCCAGGTGTACCAGCCCTCGTGATCTCTGGACAGATTGAAATCGTCGCTACCATCCACGAGTAGTTCAGGGTCATCCTCGACACGGACTGTTCCGTCTGATTTATGGGTGTCGGTGGAGAAATTTCCGGACTGAAATAGCCGATAGGCGATATTTATCCCGGACTCGGCGATATAGAAGACTTTCGCTTCCTGCTGGGCGCGTAGCGAGTATCCAGCACCAAAGGTGATAGAATGGGCCACTGTGATCGCCATGATGAGGGCGAGAGGAATGAAGATGAAAGTCAGAGCCAAGACGATGCCCTTATTTGTCGAGGTGCGCGTCATATTCCGTTTCTCATCACGACAGTCGAGCTGAGTTCTTGAACGGTAGTGTCTCCCTTGACAGGAATTCTCTTGTAGTTTACCTGGAAATTGATTCCAGAGCCGCTAGGGGTAAGTTGAGAACGGAAACCAGTTGAACCGTTTACATAGGAGTCGAAAACTTTGAGGCTACCGCCAGTTAGTGTCGTTGGATCGATTTCGCTTGGGTACATAGACAGGCTAGGAGCGACATTTTCAACGTAGTAGTAAACGGCTTCATAAGCATCCGGATTACGGCTGTCCGCTTTTCGGCGGGGCCTGATGAAGGCACTGCAAATCTTAAAGCGGGGAGGTCCGGCGGAACTTTCCGGAACGGCGAAGATAACTCCATTTCCAGTGGAATCTACATCAGGAAGGACCACATCCGTTCCCATAACTGAGTAAGTTCCGGGTGGATAGATATAGGAGGCGCTTCTAAGGTCATTTCGCATCTGGATTAAGAAGGAACGTAGTTGCTGACGAGGTTCAGTGCGAGCAATCAATCCGGCCTTACCGTTGTCCAGAACTTTTAGGGTTGCGCTCACGAGCTGCATAAGGACCCCTAGTAGAACTGCGGCCACCAGCACCTCCGGAACGGTCAAGCCCTGTTGCCGGCTTTTCATGTGGTAGGTTCTACTACGGCCACACTGAGAGTTAGGGCACGCCCTCCTCGCACTCGGTCTAAGTTGGGAACATTTGGGTTGGTGGGATCTGCGTAAAAGATCGAAACCGAAATCTTTTTCATATGTAATGGCATCTGGGTGATCTGTTGCTGATACAGATAGCTAGAATCGCTAGTGGGAGTTGTGGAGATAGACTCTAGCGTGCGAAAGCCTTCCAGCACCCTGGCTTGATCGATCTGAACTTCGAGTAAACCTTGAGCAAGAGCGAGTATCTCTGTTTGTTGGGTGTCGCTCTGCTCTAAGTAAGAGGACTGGATCAAGATACCCATTACCGCTAAAACCACAAAGGCTAGGACGACCATGCCGATCATGACTTCGGCCAGGGTGGAACCGCGCTCTCTTCGCTCGCGACCTAATACCCTGGAGCCACCGAGAAGGCCGTCATTAGTAGGTTTCATGGGATCTAGTATTCCCCAAGTTAGTTAGACCGACTGTTTGAAAAATGGAGGTAAATGTTAATGCTCTGTTAACAAGACTATACTACCACCTGATTTTTAGGTCTGGTGGAGTTGGTCAGTCCGGGGGATGTCTCCAGAGGACTCGAGGATCTTGGCGGCTCGGGCGATGGTGCGGGGGTTGACCTTGAGATTTTGGGAGAGCTGCTGGTAGGAGAGCTCGAAGACACCCTGGCCGAAGCCGATCCCATCGCCGTGAAGCCCGGCAACGGCCCTTACTCGCTGACAGAGTATTCGCCGGTGCTGTGCATTCGTACTAGCTCTTGTTGCTGGCGGTCGGAGAGTTTGGGTTTGCCGCGGAGTTTGCCTTTGGAGCGAGCGATGGCCATGCCTTCGCGGGTGCGGTGGCGGATTAGGTCGGCACGGTCAGCTTTGACGCCGAGGTCGAGTAGGGCTTGGGTTTGGGCGGTGAGGTCTTGTTTGTCGGACCGGGGCGGTAACGCTTCGCTTGGGAGCACCGGGCGTATCCGATCTTCATGGATTGGCATGCGACGTGTAACGGTTAGGGTCCCCCTTGTGAGAATTAAATCGTACTACCTATATGAGACACCTCGAAGCCCATGAAATCGTTGCCGGCGATCGCCGGATCGGGGCCGTCTACCAAGAATCCGAGGCCCCCGTTTTTCGTTGTGGGCTTCAGCTTTGCTGGAGTCCGACGCAGGTTCGGGGGACGGACCCCGGGAGTCGCTCCGCAGTTATACAAAACCGGCGACAAATGGCCGGGGTGGAGCTGGATAAGGTGTTTACCGATCAGTGCTCGTGGGAGAGCGGAGCGGCCGGCGCTGGTAGTCTTGGGGTTATGTTTTGGAGGTTATCTCCTGCAACTTACCCAATATTAGGATCCTCTAGTCGTTGAAGAGCTTGGGCTTCATCTAGTCCACTGTCGACCCACTCGAAGAAGCTCTCGAGCACTGTTCTGTTCGCCATCCTTCGGAAAGTCTTGTCACGAAGTATCTCCTCGCGTTTCTCCGAAGCGGGTACGAGTTTGGAGAGGTGGACGGAGGCGACGAGCTTGAGGCGGAGCTGGAGGTCTTCGGAGAGGCCTTTGAAGCGATCGGCTAGTTGCCGGCTCTTGTTTTGATATTCTTGTTCTTTTTCTAGCCTCTTGGTCTCGAGAGTCTCTTGCTCTGTTCGCGTTTCTTGTACGGATCTGTAGGAGATTGGGGCGTCGATGGGAGCGATGTCTTTAACGGTCTTGTGACGGGGGGAGTTTATCTTCTTGTTAGTGAGATGAGCATAGACTACGCCTTCGGCTCCGTAACGCCGTTGGCTTGTGGACCGGCCACCAGATACCTGGTGGCCGTTTTTTTGTTCTCGGGACGGCTGCTCATAGCCGCCGTCTTGGATCTCGCTGACGATGTAAGCGGCCAGGTTTTGGACACGGGGGCGCTGGGGGGCCGTCTTGAGGACGGAGAGGATGAGGTCGTGGTCGTGGTCGTTACAGAGCTTGCGGGCGATTCGTTGACTGACTCCGTATTGGCGGAGACCTTTTAAACAGATTTTGTGAAGAGGTTCATCATCAATCTTGCTGAGAGTAGGTTCGGGTTGGTGCACCGGCGGTGCACCAGAGACGCTCCTCTGGCGCACCTGAGGCGCACCGCCGGTGCACCTCGTGGAGGGGTCCTCTAGATGTTGTTTCTTTAGATCCTTATCTTTGATAAGTTTCTTTAGGGAGTCTTCTGTCTGTTCGAGCGGGGGGCTCTGCTCCTCGACTTTATCGGGCTTTGCGTGTACGTCTTTTTGTGTGGGGGTCATGATCGATCTGTCATGGGGGTCATGATCGATCTGTCGGGAGGGTGTGGATCGATCGATCATGACCCCCCCCTGTTTTTTAGGCCTGG
>Ga0207914_100065_pt1 | contig 62001 bp, 52 predicted proteins | sample DeeseametaMP2497_FD_184171 | JGI IMG/M metagenome (GOLD analysis project Ga0207914, IMG submission 184171) | Marine microbial communities from East of Antigua and Barbuda, Atlantic Ocean - MP2497 (SPAdes) | ecosystem: Environmental > Aquatic > Marine > Oceanic | place: East of Antigua and... | reverse complement strand
GGCTCGCTTCTCTTTCCAGGCTTGGGCCAAGAAGAGAAGAGTTTGGGCCAGCGAAGGCACACCCGGTTTGGCAATGTGGGGTAAGTAGGTGGCTCCATGATAAGGCTTGAGGTCGGGAGTCAGCCACACGTTCATGGGCCAGCCCGCGCCTCCCATGATGAGCATCAGTGACTTGAGGTAGAGCTTATCGAGGTCCGGCCGTTCCTCTCGGTCCACTTTGATCGGAATGTAAAGCTTGTTGATAATGTCGGCGGTCTCTTGATGCTCAAAAGACTCTCGCTTCATCACGTGACACCAATGACAGGCGGAGTAGCCGATCGATAGAAATATCGGCTTTTCTTCCCGGCGTGCCTTTTCCAGCGCCTCCGGACCCCAGGGATACCAGTCTACCGGGTTTTCGGCGTGTTGCAGGAGGTAGGGACTTGAACTTTCAGCTAATCGATTCGACATGGCCGCCACCCTTTGAGGAAAGCGGTTGCTCTCCTGTATGTGGAGCGCATCCGGCAGGAGAGTAGCACGGAAACTCCTAAACCCGGCTCAACAGTACCCGTGGAGGCCCGAAATGAAGTTTGGAATCACCTTTAAAGGCGACATCAGCCTGGAGAGAACCGTGAAGCTCTGCCAAATGGCGGAGGAGGGCGGCTTTGAATACGCCTGGTTTTTCGACTCCCACGTTCTCTGGCAAGAGTGCTACACCGTGATCGCCTACGTGATGGCTCACACTAAGAAAATTCGCTTCGGCCCCCTGGTCACCAACCCGGGAGTCCGAGACTGGACTCTAGCCGCCTCGACCTTCAGCTCTCTGGCCAAGCTGAGCGGCAACCGTTTCGATGTGGGTGTCGGTCGCGGCGACTCTTCGTTGAGAATGCTGGGCAAGAAACCTCGGAAGATCTCCACGACCGTCGAGTTCATGGATTTCGTGAAGAGAATGGGTCGAGGCGAGACGGTGAACATCCACGACCGAGATCTCGAACTACCCTGGGCCGGTGCCGACACCGACCTCCCGATGTGGCTGGCAGCCTACGGTCCGAAAGCCCTGCAAGCCACGGGCGAACACGCCGACGGGCTGGTTCTGCAAATCGGAGACCCCTGGTTGGTCGAGTGGTTTGCAAAGCAAGCTCTGGACGCAGCCAAGGCGGCCGGTAGAAAAAGAGAAGAGCTCCAAATCATGGCAGCCGCCCCGGCTTGGGTCGGTGACCGGGCGAAGGGTCGCGAGCAAACAAAATGGTTTCCCGCCATGGTCGGCAACCACGTGGCCGACATCGTGGCCAAGTACGGCTCCGATAGCGACGAGGTGCCGAAGCGCCTGACCGACTACATCAAGGGTCGTAAAGGTTACAACTACAAAGAACATGCCAGTAAAGACGCCGACCATCTGGACTTCATCTCCGAAGAGATCGTGGACTCTTTCTCCGTGCTCGGCGGTGTGGATGAGCACATCGCCAAGCTCAAAGAGTTGGAGAAGGCCGGCGTTGATCAGTTCTGCATCTATCTCATGTGCGGCGACGAAGAACGCAACCTCACCGAGTACTGCGAAAAGATCCTACCTCATTTCGCCAAGAATAAGGCCCTCGCCTAAAAGCGACCTCCATCCTACCAAACAGCCATCCCTCTCCAGAGGTGCGTCTCTGAACCAGGAACTGAAGTATACTGGCAGAGAACATGTCATGTTAACTGCTGCCTATTGAGACTCAACTGGCTGTAGTTTAGGATAGGTGGACGTGCTGCAAGAAGACTACCACGACATAGGCCTGGACTCGGTCGATTACTCTGAGCAGTCGACCGAAACTCTTAGCTCGGCGACGACCGCCTCCAAGCTAAAATCCGAGGGCAAATCCGGCGAGAAGCCCAAAGAGAAGGGCAAGAAACGTTCCGAAATCAGAGTGCAGCACTCCATTCACGACCGCCTTCAGATGGAGTCGAACTACACCTTCGACCTGCGAGCTCGTTCCGGAAAGGAGCAGTTGCGGGAGTTCAAGGTCGATTTCTATCTTTTTCTTCCTTACTCGGTAGGTGTCAACGGCTCCAATTTCGACAGCGAAGACTTCTTCCGGCACACCACCAGCTACATCCGCGTGCGAGCTCCGCTCTTTCAGCACCTGAGAACAATAGAGCCCGACGAGCTTCGCTTCGACTCCGCCGAAGAGTATTTTGAAGGCCATCTCTCCTCCCTCGAACGCTCCCGTCTGGGCGGTAAAGTTGCGCAGGACGTGAAGCTTTTCGGAAATTTCCTCTATACCGAGTTTAAGAAGCTTCGCTCCGGCCTGCGGAAGGCCAAAAAAGAGTCGGTCAAATCGGAGCTTGCGGCCAGCATCATCCATAGGACCCGATTGCTCTGGGCCTACCGCCATCGCTACATGCGCCCGATCCAAGATGAGCGCCTCCTGCTGGACGACGAAGTGGTCCGGGCCTTCACCCTGACCGACGAGTACCTGAGCTATCGCGTGGAGTTGCTGCTCCTCAAGCTCAAGGAGACCGACGGCCCCAAAATGGAAACCACGGTCGACAAATGGCTGCAAAAAGAGATGTACTACCGCAAGCAGAACGGGATGCTCGTGTTGTCCGAAGAGACTCGCGATTCGGTGGGCTTTGAAGCCTACACCTACCGCCTCGGTCTGCTTAAGAAGTATTTAGGGGAACCGCTCTTTCTCAGGCTGGCTTCCAACAAAAAAGACAATCTTTATAAAAACTACGCCGCCGCCATCGGAGCCGGATTGGCTGCGACAGTCGCCGGCCTGGCCGAGCATCAGCGAGTGCAGTACTTGACCGGCAACGACTCGGGTATCCGCCTGGCTTTCCTGATCGCGGTGGCGGTGATCGCTTATATCTTCAAAGACCGGGTTAAGGACCTCTCCAAAGAGTACTTCAATAGTCGTCTGAAAGAACGCCTCCCGGACCAGAGTTTTGCCCTCTCACACCTGAGCTACACCTCCAAGGGAGAGGAAAAGGTTCGCGATCTCGGCCAGGCTTCTGAATATTTCCGATTCATCAAGGAGGTGCCGTCCGATGTCTCCTACCTGCGCACACTCGGCCAGGCCCGCACTTCCGATCCCGCCCGGCGAGAGCATGTCATTCACGTGGGGCGACGCTTTCAGTTCGGTCTGCGCTCCAAGAAACATCGAAAGCTCTTCCCCCTGGTCAAGAACGTTCTACGCCTGGACATCAGCCCTTTCCTGAGCAAACTCGACAACCCCACTATGCCGATCAACTTTGTCGACGACGACGGTACCACCCGGACCGTGCAAGCACCGAAAGTCTACCACCTGAACATCGTCAAACGCTACGAAGTCAAGTTCGGTACGGCCGACGGAAAAAGACTGGTCGACTACGAGCGCTTCCGACTGGTGGTGGACAAGAGCGGGATTCTGAGGCTGGAAAAGATTGTTCGACAGGGCAGACTCGCCTACGAGGCTTCGGGCGCGTGAGTTCGGCAGTTTTCTCCATTCTGGCCGGTCTGGGCCTCTTTTTCTACGGTCTGAGAAAGCTACTCCGCGGATTCGAGAGCTTCGCTTCTTCGCGGGTCAGACCGACTATCCAAAAGTCGTTTTCCAACCCCTTCGCCGCCTGGTGCTGGGGTGGCTTGATGACCGTTTTCAGCCAGTCCAGCATCCTTTCACTCATCGCCCTTATGGGCCTTACCGAGATGGGATTTATCGGCTTGAGAGCAGCCTTTTTCGCCATGCTAGGCTCCTCGGTCAGCACCACGGCTTGGATGTGGTATGTCCTCGCCGATTGGCATCTCGGCCCCCTCTTTGTCGCCATCGGGACACTCGGTTTGATGCAGGCTCGGACCGAATATTGGGAAGAGCTGATGTCCGCTATTCTTTCCATCGGACTGGCGCTGCTCGGCCTGGCCTTGCTTTTCGACGGAGTCACGGGCCTCATGAGCGGGCCACTCGGTGCCAAGGTGCTCGGCTCTTCGGGAAGCTTCGATCTAGGAGAACAGCTCAGTTTCGTCCTCTGGGGGACGGGGCTTGGATTGGTGTTGCAATCAGCCTCGGCTCCTCTGGTACTTCTGCTGACAGCCCTCCCCGACACTTCCCTGACACTGGCCACGGCGACCTCGCTTTTTTTGGGGGCCAATCTGGGGCTCAGCTTTACGGCCGTCGCCTTGAGCACTCGGTCCCGAGCCGTCACCAGAAGGCTGGCTTGGGCACACCTCGTGACCCGCCTGATCGGGGTACTGGGTTGTCTCTTCCTCTTCCCGACCTTCCTCGGATTGGTAGAGAAACTCTCCGAGGCACTCACGGTCGAACCGAACATTCTCACCCGAGTGGTGATCGCCCAACTCATGTTCAACCTCATCAACAGCCTGGTCTTTACCATCCTCGCCGACCCGCTCTTGAAAGTGATGGCGAACCTCTTTCCGGAAAGAGAACAACGCACTTTAGGTCTGGCCAAACGAGTTCGGCGAATGCTCTATCAAGACCCGGTGCTGGCCTCCGAAGAGCTGGACCGGCAACTGCGTCAACTCGAGTTGGAGGTCAAGGCCAACTACGACCAGGTCATGCACCGCTTGACGACGACCGAACTGAAGGATTCGTTCAAGGAGCGCGCCCTACGAGAGCGAAACTTCCGCTCCCTGAAATTTACCATTCACGACTTGCTTTTTTCCGTTGATCGACACCGCGGCGGCACCCATGACGAAGGGGCGGTCATCCTATCCCTACTCGAATACTACGGAGCTCTCTCTCGCACGCTCTTTCACTTGGAAGACCATTACGAAAAAGGTCTGAGCAAGAAGTTTCGGCTTCCCGTGGAGATGCAGGCCGGCCTGAGCGGCTTCAAGACTCTCCTTGACGAACTGTGGCAAGAGACCCTGGTCGCGCACCCACTCCCAAGCCCCGATTCCTCGGGTAACGAGCATATCTCCGCGGCAACTCTCGAGGAGATTGTCCTTCAACTGAACAAGAAGCTAGGCGTGGAATATCAGGGATACTCTACCTGGTTGATGGAAACAGCCGGCTACCTTCGCCTCATTAGTTCAGACCTCGGTCAGGTGGTCCAACGTCGGGCTCAACTCCGTTCGCTGGCCGAAGACTGAGCGAGTCTTACCTATGGTTGGACCCTACTCTCCCAGACTGACTCTTCCCGAGAAGGCCGCCCTCAGGGCCATCGAGGAAGGAGACGTGCAAGGCGGTACGTCCAGTTTTCTATCGGCTAGCTTCTTGTTGGTTCGCCAGGCCCTTGAGCCCCATTTCGAGGAGGTTGGCCTGAACGCCATACTAGCTTTACGCCTGGACGACGCCGCTCCCGACCTCCAATCCATTCGCAAGATTTTCTGGGAGGGGGAAGAGATCACACCGTGGGGAGAGCACTTTCTGGAGTGGGAAGAAGAGTACCTTACAGACTCCGAACTATCCCTACCGATCGACGAAATCAACGACTACCTCCTGCGATCCGTGGACTTCTACGACGCCCTGAAGATCGATTTTCAATCGGGCGAGACGCGAACGTTTGAGTCTCCGGAGCCGGGACTGGAGGCTCACCCTGTGGAGGTCCCCGTCCTTTCCACTGACCTGCTCGATGATATGGAGATGCCGGAGCCTCTGCTGGAGCTGAGCTTAGAAGACCCCGAGTCAAGCTTCGAGGAGGTCGTGGAGGAGATGCTGGAGGAGAGCCCTTCGGAATATAAGGGCTCTTCCTGGGATACGATCAAGATCGAGACAATCTTCTGGCCCCGGGTAAGTGAACAGGAGAAAGCCGAGTTGGGAGGCTCCTCTTGGGACACCATCAGAGTGGAGAAGATCTTTTGGAAAAAGGGCGACCCGCTTCAGGAGACGGCCGGGGAGGAGAAAACGGCCGAGAGACCTGAGGGCTCGGGCGAACTCGGCGGTTCTTCGTGGGATTCCATCAAGATCGAGACGATCTACTGGCCCAAGGTTGGCAAGAGCGCCCCCGAGTTTCCGGCGCCGAAAGAAATCCCCGAGGCCACCGCGGTACTGGAGGAGGAGCCAAAGCCCGAGGTTTACCCAATGGGGCCCGGAGCAAAGGCGCTGGTCGAACGACCGGTCGAGGATGAAGCGAAGAAAGAGGGTAAGACTGAAGAAAGTTCGCCACCGGAGAGTACTCGGACTTCGACTCAGGAGGACGACGGTGAAGAGATCGTCACCGCGAGAGCCCCCGACGACCCGTTCGCCAAACGCAATCGCCTGGTGGTTAAGAATAAGTACTTGGGCTACGGAAAAAACTCACAGGGTGTGCTGGGGCTGTGCGGCCAACTGAAGGTCTCCTACTTCAACGAAAACGAGATCTCCGGCAAACTAGAGTCGTCCAATCCGCTCCTTTTCCTGAGCACCAAACGGCTCTCCGGCAAGAACGCCACGATCACCTACTGGCTCCCACCCGTCGCCTTCCCGCACCCGGCCGGCCACCTCTCCATCGAGACCCCGTTAGAGACGAAGAACCTCTCCCTCCACACTCTCTTCCCCAAGTCTCGAACCGACCTGATGAGAGACCGAACCGTCCTCCTCTGCCTTTTTCTCCCCGCCATCCTCGGCTTTCTCTATTTCGCTCTGGTTTTTGCTCTGACCACACAAAGTATCGATCTGGAGGCGCAGCAGACGTTTCCGGAACTGTATCGAGCGGCGCTTTCCGGCATCGACACCGGAGACTTCAGAGCCCAGGGTCTCGGACTCTACCGCTTGCGCGTGATTCCCGCTGCCGAGAGCATGCAGATGATCTGGGCTGCGCTCATCTTCCTGGCCCCCCTCATCAGTTCCAAGTTTTTCTACCACCTCTCTCGTAGCCGCAAAAGGCGATTCGGCGGGCTTTTGGCCGCTGCTCAGCTCTTGCCTACCATCCTACTTCTCCTCACCTGGAGTTTTCAGGATCTGGTCTTCCCGCTCTACAGTCACCAGGACTTCGCCCCTCTCGACCTCCGGAGCTTCTTGCCCTGGAGCGTGGGGATGAATCTGCTTGTCGGCGTCTATCTCTTCCTGTCCGTCTTCGGTTTCTGGGATCGAAAGATCAAGCAATCGGAAGTCCGGTTTATTCTTCCCCTCATCTTGTCAGGTCTTTATTTCCTCACCATGTTTGTCATCATCTATGGGCGGAGCTGGTTTTCGTAGCCGCGGTGAACAGAGGTTTACCTGAAGTTTAAAAAGAGGCGGTCATCTTGGCGTAGCTTAAAAATGTGAAGATCCAACGAACTGCTCCTCGCCTTCCCAAAGCGCCCGTCAAGTGCGCCCACGACGGCCATCACCATACCAAGAAGAGTGCCGTTCCTCACATTCGCGAGGCTTACGTCGACGTCCCTCACGCTTTCCTGGACCTGGCCGACGGGCACCTCGATTCCCACCTTATCGGGGCAGCCTCCGGTGCCGTTTCGGCCTTGTCCCTCGCACGCAGCTTTCAAAACTTTCAGGCAGGCGGGTTGATCCACAATATCGAGGGCGCAGGGAACCTCGCTCTCGCGGCGTCCAGTGGAGTGGGAGCCTGCCAAGCCTTTTTCGGTGCCGAGGGACACGGTGGCCATCATCACCATCACCACGAAGGCATCGGTCTTGTCAGTGGATTAGAGATGGCTCACGGCGTGGCCGAAATGGTCGTGGGAGGTCTCGAGGTTCGAGAGGGCGGCCGCACAGCCATCGGTCTGACTCGGCTCGTCAAAGGCGGTTCCGTCCTGGCAGCCAACCTTATCCCCGGTGCCGCACCCATCGGTCAGTTGGTGCACCTCGGAGCCGTCTTGGCAGTAGCCGCTATGGACCCGAAGCACTAGGGCGTGCCCTAAAGGGTTCGCAAAGCGAAAGGCCCCGTCTCTTCAACGAGGCCTCTCGCCGGGAGACGCCGCTCAGCTCGCCAGTCTCCTCGTCCATCGACTCGGCATGACCAGCAGCAAGACTCCGAATAGCGCCAGTACCGCCCCCACCCCGGCCTGTTCAGAAATGCTCTCACCGCCCAGAAACATGCCCAGGAAGACCGCCACCACAGGATTGACGTAGGCGTGGGTGGACAGAGTCTCCGGAGAGGTGTTGTTCAGAAGCCAGGTGTAAGCTCCGAAGGCAACGACCGAACCGAAGATGGTCAGGTAGCCGAGAGCAAGCCAGGCCTGCTGCTCCAAGCCCGTCAGCGCGAGTCGCTCGCCCCAAACAGCTCCAAGCAGAGACAGGAACCCGCCGGCGAAAAGCATCTGTTGACCGGAGAGAAAGAGCCAGCCGCGGCGTTGCGGGCGCCTGTGAGCCCGTAGGGAGCCCACCGCCCAGGCAAGCGCCGAAACCAGACAACCGGCCACGCCCAGCAAGACGTTATGACCGGAGAGAGTCATGGACGCGCCTACCAGCCAGGCTACACCGAGCAGCCCGAGCAAAACGCCGAGCCACCGATGAGGCGTGAAGGTCTCTTTACCGTCCAACAAAGTCACCCAGACCGGGCTCGTGGAGACCAGTAGAGCCGCCAAACTCGAAGAGAGCCACTGCTCCGACCAGGCCACCAGTCCCGGACCGCAAACCAGTAGGAGAAATCCCAGTAAGGCGCTCTCTCTCCAATCCTCCCATCTTCCTCGAGCCTCACCGGACCAGCGCGCCAGGGCGTACAGCAAGGAGCCGGCGAGGAGGAAGCGGGTCCCGATGAGGAGCAGCGGCGGAAACCCTCCGTCTAATCCCACTCTGATGCCAAAAAAGGTCGACCCCCAGACCAAATAAACTGTGAAAAGTGCTGTGATGACAAGAATTTGTTTTTTCATGGGTCACCTCCATTTCTCACGTTAGTTCTTGTGGGAAGAAAGAAAAACGACCAGAACAGAGAAATTGTACACCATATAGACGAGGCAATTTGATGCCTGTACACCTTTCGGAAAGTCGAACTGTACGCCAAATGGGAAAACTGTATGAGAAGGTTGCCGAACAGATCACCGATCTGGTCGACAAGGGAGTCTACAACTACGGTGAAAAAGTGCCGTCCGTTCGCCATTTGAGTCGAGAACTGGAAGTGAGCACCACAACCGTCGTCGAGGCGTACAGACTCCTTGAGGATCAAGGCGTACTGGAAGCCCGCCCCAAGTCCGGACACTTCGTGGCAAGCCACCAACCGGACGTGGCCCAACCGCGCACCCTCTGCCCCAATCCGGAGACAGCGGTGCCGGTGAGCGTGGCTGATATGGTGATCAAGGTCATGGACGACAACCAGCGCCCCGACTATGTTTGTCTAGGCGGAGCCGACGCCGCGCCCGACCTTATCCCGACTCGGCGGATCCAGAAAGCGGTCTCCCGTGCTCTCAACGACGAACGCAGTTTGGTGTCCTACGACATCGCGCCAGGCTGCTTCGAACTGAGACTGGCCGCCGCCAAAATGGCGGTGGCGGCAGGGTGCCACTTGAGCCCCGACGAGATACTATTGACCAACGGCTGCCAGGAGGCACTGACCCTTTGCCTGCGAGCCGTCTGTCGGGTCGGGGATGTCGTGGCCATCGAATCCCCCACTTTCTACGGCCAGCTCCAGGCTATCGAGATGCTCGGCCTGAGAGTGCTTGAAATCCCCTCGGACCCCACCGAGGGCATGAGTCTCGACGCCCTGCTTCTGGCGCTGGACCAGATGCCCGTCCGAGCGGTCTTAGTAACGCCCAGTCACAACAACCCTACCGGCAGCTGCATGAGCACCGACAACCGGCGCGAACTGGTGGAAATACTCTCCCAGGCCGAGGTGCCCCTCATCGAAGACGACGTCTACGGAGACCTCGGCTACGGCTCTCATCGCATTCCCGCGGCCCGCTCCTTTGATCGTGAGGGCAACGTCTTGTACTGCAGTTCGCTCTCTAAGACCCTGGCTCCGGGCTACCGTCTCGGGTGGACGGCGGCGGGTCGCTATCAACAGGAAGTCCAGAAACTGAAGACTCTGACCAACCTGGCCTCGCCCTCTGTCTTAGCCTTAGGCCTGGCCTACTATTTGCAAGGCAACTCCTATGATCGTTGCCTTCGGAGTCTGAGGAGAGAGTATGCACGGCGCACCCGAGCCATGCGAGAAGCTGTCCTGGCTCACTTCCCTCGAGGCACGAGAGTCAGCGATCCCCGGGGTGGTTATGTTCTGTGGGTCGAGCTTCCCCGAAAGATCAACACGCTGGAGCTCTATCCCCTGGCCCGCGAGCGAGGTGTCATCTACGCCCCCGGTCCTCTCTTCTCCGCCGGCAAACGATACAAGCACTGTTTGAGGTTGAACGCTGCCACATGGACGCCTCGTGAAGAAAGAGCTATTGCCACTCTAGGCGAGCTGTTCAAGGGTGGAAGCGACCATTGACGCTGCAGGACAACCCCCGGTTGAGGGAGCCTGCCCGCTGCCAACGGTCCACCGCATTCGCGGCCGCGATGGATGGCCGGGCGCACCAGCCCAGACCCTAATTTCCACAGCCCCGGTTGAGCAGGATGGAAACACTGTTGTCGGTAGGACTACTGACCACCACGTCCAGATTTCCGTCGTTGTTCATATCGCCCAGCGCCAGAAATTGGGGTCCGGTCTGCGTGTCGAATGACTGGAGCTGACCATACCTGCGTGGACCCGTGGAGAGCACGAGAGTCACCTTATCGGCGGCTGTGAATACTGCGGCCAAATCGGCCACCCCGTCTCCGTTAAGATCGCCGATACCGAAGTCTCGTATTCCGGTGAAAGACGACACACGTGCAGGATTGCCGAAGTTTCCGCTACCGTCGTTGTAATAAAAAGTGGTGAAGCTCTCGTCGATATTCGAGACGACCAGGTCTTTCTTTCCGTCGTTATCAACGTCGTAAACTCGAACCTTCTTAGGGCTCTTTCCGGTGGGCAGGGTGGTGGAGTTCGGGAACTGGCCCGACCCGTTGTTGATGAAGACCACGATCGAATTCTTGTCACCCAGGGTTGCCACAACCTCCGGTAGTCCGTCCCCGTTCAGATCGCCCGCGTCCACACTCACCGGCTCTCCATTGGTGGCCAGGAGAGCTGGTTGCCCAAACTCGGCGTTGCCTGAATTGAAAGCGACACTTACGGTCTGGCTGGCCTTATTGGCCACGATCAAATCTTGATTTCCATCACAGTCGACATCGGAAAAGACAAAACCTTGAACGTTGATCCCACCGCTGGATAGGTCCAGACGCCGACCGTTTTTCGAGATAGTTTCGTCGATGAAAATGGAGACCGAGTTGGAGCCGCTATTGGCCGTGGCGAACTCCAGCTTTCCGTTTCCAGTGACGTCCACGAACGCCGCCTCGATAGGGTCCGGTTGGGTGGTAAACTCCACGGCCTTGAGAAGGGTCTCATTGAAACCCCTCAAGAGAAGCGAGATCATATTCTCCGCCGGGTGGACGGTGGCAACGTCGAGTTGCCCTAGACCCTCAAGGTCGCCCAGAGCGATAGCGTTGGGGTCGTCGAAAGCCGGACTCACCACCGGGGCCGCGAGACCCTTCCATTCGGCTGTAGACTTGCAAGCCGTGGGATAGGGAGAGGTCGAGGCTTCTGACAGATGACGAGCGAACACGTTGTGCTCCGTCTTCAGGTCGGCGCTGCCCAGGTTGTTCGCTTGGGTCCGGAAGACTACAAACTCACCGTCACCTGAGATGACCCCGAGATCGGAATTGTCGTCGCCGGTTTCGCCTTCAGAGCTTTGACTCACCAACTGGATGGCGTTGTTGGAGGCAGCGAAGGTATGGAGCAGACCGTTCGTCCCTCCACCAACCAGGTTCGTCGCGTTGGAGACGAAAGCCACCGAGCTGCCGTCATAGGACAGAGTCGGGAAACCCGTATGGCCGTTAGGCTCAACCCCGGGAGAACTCAGACGCGTGGGAACAGCGTCGCGGTTCTTGATATAGATATCAAAGAGCTGATTGGTGTCATCGGACAAGTTCGAGGCTTGAGTGAAGAAAGCTACCACCTTTCCGTCGCCTGAGATCTCAGGATAAAAACAATCGGAGTCGGCCGGGCCGTTCGAACCTTCACTCTCCAAGACGGCAAGTTGCGGGTTGGCGATAGGCATACTCACTATCTGGCGGCTGCCCGGAAGGCTCAAACCAGCGAGCTGGTTCGCCTCAGTTTCAAAGCAGACCATCGAACCGTCTGCCGAGATTCGAGGATGCCCAGAGGGTCCTTCAGCACCCTCGGTGAGACGAACCGTCGTCCCACTCTCGGTGTCTCGGAGAAAGACGTCGCTCATCGCGTTTCCATCACCAGGACTCAGGTTATCGGCCTCCGAGGCGAAAACCACGAACCGACCTCCGTCGGATACGGAAGGAGAATAGCTACCTGCGTTGCCCTGGTTCCCATCGCTGGAAAGAGAGACGATCTCGGTCTTATCAAGATGAAGATCCTTAACGAAAACATCATCGACCCCGTTTCCGTCTCCTTCCACAAGGTTGGTGGCCGACGATCGAAAGCTGACGAACCGGCCGTCGTGCGAGATCCGAGCCTCGCCGGAGTCCCCGTTGGAAGCACTACCGTCCAAGGCGCGAGTGAGAAGAGTCGTACTTCGAGTCCTCAGGTCGACGAGATAGATGTCGCTGTGGCCGTTGTCGTCCCCGGGGAGAAGGTCGTCAGCTGCGGTGTAGACGAGATAGCGGTTCTGACCCACACTTTGTCCACGCAGAGCGACGGCTGCCTCGGTGGTCGGAAGATTCAAGAACTCCGCGGCCGACAAACCGGTCCCTCCTACTCCCGATGGTGAGGTGATTACCGCTCCGCCACTACTGCCACAACCTCCTAAGATGGTGGCACACAGGCCAAGCGCTAAGACGAATTCTCTTTTCATTCCAAACCTCCAGAAATCAGTACGCGCAGTAAGACGCAATCTATTGTTTTAAGGTTCCCAGACCCCTGCCGATTTCGTGGGTACGGGGGAGTCCTTTTCCATTCATGGTTAGCGCGACGGCCTGACAAGAGCTTTGCCCAGGTACGGATCGCTTCGCAGCAGCTCGGCCGCGCGTCGACGATTCTCGGGCACACTCAGCACGGTCACAAAATCTTGCTTCATCGACGGCGCCGCTTCCAGTGCAGCCAGCCACTCCTCTCGAGACCCTGGGTTCTGTACCCAGTGTTCCCAAAATCCGGTGGCCTCGAAGAGCTTCGCCAAGCCTTTCACGGGTTGCCCCTGAACCAGACTCATCCAGTAGGTAGCCAGACCTACTTGGAGACCATGAAGCTTGGGTTGGGCGCTCAGCCTGTCCAGAGCGTGCGAAATCAAATGCTCGCTTCCGCTGGCAGGGCGACTGGACCCCGCCATTTCCATCGCCACACCGTTGAAAAGCAGACCCTGGGCGAGGAGCCGTACCCCTCTTTCATCTCGCAGAGGATGAGCCATGAACTGAAACACGGTGGCGTCGGAGAGCAAGGCCGCGAGATCGTCAAAAGGAGTACCGTCCTGGTGAAAAGCGAACCTCCAATCGTGGAGAGCGGTCCACTTGGACACCAGATCTCCCACTCCTGATAGCCAAAGCGGCAACGGCGCCTGCTTCACAACATCCAGGTCTACCACCACCGCCAAGGGTAGTCGGGCCTTCAGGCTAACTCGCCTACCTTCCACAACAAGACTGGACTGGGGACTACAAAAACCATCGTTGGACAAGGAAGTCGGAACGGCGAAATAGGGCAACCCCAATCGAAAAGCAGCCAGCTTTGCCACATCCAGTGCCTTACCGCCTCCCACCCCGAGCACGCAGTCAAACCGTTCATCCCAAGCCTTCAAAGCCGATTCCAGCCAGGTTAGGGAATTGTCCAGGACCTCTTTCTCCTCCAACGGCCGGCACACCGATTCCAGGAGGTCGAGAATGGAGCTCGGCAAGCCTTCGCTCTTCAGAAGCAAGACCCGCTCGAAGCGTTCACGCTCCAGATAGATCCCGAGTCTCTGGATGGCCCCTTTCTTGATCCGGATAACGTGAGGAGCCAATATCTGACGAAGCGCCGGCATAGAGCGTCATTAAAGCGTCCTCGTCCTGGTCCTCTAGGCAAACAGGGCCGCTACGAACTCCGACGGCGAACGGTTTATCAAGACTTGTCACGCGCCGGAAGAAGCGGATGAACTGGCGAATAAGATTGCTCAAGCGACCGGTCTCGGCATAATAAAGAAGTCACCCTAGACCCATTTCCCGCACTTCTCCCCAATCTTGGTCCCCAGAGCACCGCTATCGCGTCGTTGCACCTCAAACACGTAGCCCACTACGCTTATTTCGTCGCTCCTAGCGCTAACGGCGCTCTGAGAACCAATCTTCAGTGAGAAGTGCGGGAAATGGGCCTAGAAGCGCCGTCTGGCGGCGCCGGCGATCCTCCACAAGATGAATTCCCCTCCCCTATCCGAAAGCTGTGCGATATGAGAGCAAGACTAGACGACACGATAGACCTTTCGAGCAACCCCACCCTTTTCGGTTCCCAGCGCCGTCCGGGCCTGGTATCCGTCTATTCGGACCGCAAGGGCCAATTGACAACTTTTCGGCGGCTGGAGGGAGAGCTCACCGCGGAACAGGTGGAGGACTTCGAGCCGTTTCTTTGGCTCAATGAACTGGATTACTTGGACAGTGCCGACGTCGACTGTCGCCATGAAGAGCTCGAGGGCGACAACGAATTTCGATTCTTGGTCCACTTCCCCAGTTGGTCGGAGGCGAAGAAGCTTTCCGACCACGTGTCGACGCTTTCCGGAAGATACGCGAGCCATCCCGATTCCCCCCAACTCTTCATCAACGATCTGCCGACTCAGTATCTGTTAGCCACCGGCCAGACTTACTACAACAAGATGGCCATCGAAGAAGTCTCCACTCTGATCCTGCGAGTCTACACGGCCGGAGAGATCCTGTCCGACCCGGGCGAGGAGCCGAACCGGATCCTGGCTGTGGCCCTGAGGGAGGGACTTGAAGGCGAGTGCGTCCTGGTGGACGATGAAGAGGAGAGCAAGCTGCTCTGGCATCTCAGCGGCAAGATCAAGAAGATCGATCCCGATCTGATTCAAGGTCACAACCTTTTCAAACGAGATCTGCAGTTGCTGGAAGACCGTGCCAAAGCCCTGAAGGTCAAGCTTGGATGGGGGCGCGGGGGGGAGAAGATATCGGCCCGTCGGAGCCGCATGATGGTGGCGGAGAAACAGTTGGACTACCGCCGATTTCAGATTGCAGGGCGAGAGTTTGCCGACTCCTGGATCCTCTCTATACTGCACGACGTGTCCGGCCGCGAACTGACCGGATACGATTTCGAGGATGTGGCCCAGCACTTCAAGCTTCCTCACGGCAAGCGCGGCGACAGCCTGATTGAGAGGGCGGAAAAGGATACCTCGGCTATAGCGAGCCTCCACCGAAATCTGAGCTACCCCTACTTTCTGCAGTCCCAAATTTTCCCACTCAGCTTTGAAAACGTGATCCTCCGGGGGAACGCCACTCGCATCAATCATATCTTCTTGCGAGAATACTATCGAAAGAGGCACTCCATCCCGGGCAAGCCGGAGGTGGTGAATTTCGCCGGCGGTCTGACCGCTCAAGAACACGAGGGATGCGCCTACGGCGTCTACCATTGCGACGTCGCCTCTCTTTATCCGTCTCTCATCATCTCTTACGGCCTCGGTCCGGCGGGCGACTCCCTTGGAATCTTCAAAGGGCTCCTGGAAACTCTGCGAGATTTTCGACTCCTGACTAAGCAGATGCAAAAGCAAGCCGGCGAGCCCAAGGAGAGCGCCTTCTTCGGAAACTTGCAGACCACGTTCAAGATCCTGATCAACTCCTTCTACGGCTATCTCGGCTTCGGCCAGGGTCACTTCGCCGATTTCGACAAGGCCGCCGAGGTGACCCGACTGGGACGAGAACTCCTGATGAAAATGATGGACTGGCTCAAGAAACAGGGAGCCGACATTTTGGAAGTGGATACCGACGGCATCTACTTCGTGCCCTCCCAAGTCTTCTCCGACGCCGGTTGGGTTGATCGACTGAATACGGAGCTACCCGAAGGAGTTCAGGTGGAATTCGACGGTCGCTATCCGGGAATGTACTGCCACAAAATGAAGAACTATGCCCTGCTGGAAGAGGACGGCACCCTCATTTTGCGGGGATCCGGATTGCGCTCCCGGGCGCTGGAGCCGTTTCTTCGAGACTTCATCGAGGATATGATTCGAGCCGCTCTTACCGAGGGTCACGGGGCCCATCAAGGCGTGTTCGACGACTATCAAAAGCGACTGAAAGAGGGCCAGTTCGGAGTGGAAGACCTGTCCAAGACGGAGACTCTGATCGACAGTCCGGCCACCTATTCTCGGAAGATCAGTCAAGGGGGACGAAATCGGGCGGCCGTATACGAACTGGCGCTTGCCGCCTCGCGTAAGTATCACGCCGGAGAAAGCGTGAGCTACTACGTGACCGGCGACAAAGCCACCGTCACCGTCTACGACAACTGTCGTCGAGTGGAAGAGTTCGACCCGGACGCGCCGGATATCAACGCCAAATACTACACCAAAAAGCTGAAGCAGACTTTCAAAAAGTTTGACCCCATTCTCTGCAAGCCCGAACTCCACTCCCCCATTCCCTTCCAAGCGCTACCCGTGCCGAGCTAGCAGCCTGGGTGAGCGACTGCTAGGATTTGGCGGCGCAAGGACAAACGCTCAGGCCATGTCCAGACCCAAAGCTGTCAATATCAACGACGACGGAACCATCTCCATCTCCTGGATGGACGGCACCAAAACGAAGCATTCCATGGCCCAACTCCGCAAGGACTGCCCTTGCGCTCACTGTAGAATTGAGCGGGAAAAGCTCAGCCAGCCAGGCCCGATCCTCCGAGTGATCGACTCCTCCACTCCCACCCCTCAGAAGGCGGAAATCGTGGAATTCAGTCCGGTAGGAAGATACGCCCTGGCCTTTCTCTTCAACGACGGCCACAGCACCGGGATTTACACCTTCGAGTTCCTTCGAGAAACCGCCCTAGAGGAACGCTGAGCAAGGCTTGAGTTGTTTCCAAGAAGTTAACCATTCTTTTTTCAGTTTTTTTTAGGGCCTGGTATGTACATTAGTACCAATCCCCCCAGAGAGGACAGAAAAGTTATGAACCAGATGAACCAAATGACTCGAAGCATCCGCTTCACCAACCTCCACAACACATCCGCCAGTTTCGGCCAATCGTTTATCGCCGGCCTGGACACCGAAATTTCTCCTACCAACCCGAACGCCAATCAGGGAGCCGACGAATTCGTCATCGATTTCCACAACGGCACTCTGGCAAGTCTCCAGGAAGCACCTTCGTTGGCTTCGGTGATGAACGACAACAATCGTTCTTGCAGCTTCATTCTCTAGACCGCTCCTACCAGACGAACTGGTAACGTAGCCGAACTCCGCTTCCCGAGACGCTCGGGCCTTCTAGTTCATTGCGAAATTCGTAGTTCAGCATGATGCGGTGGATCGGGTCTCGCGAGAAGTAGTAGTTGAGACCAAGCGTGTAGCGATCCCGAGCGTTCATCGTCGTATCCGACCGGACAGAGTTCTTTTGATCGGTATCGGGATCGAGCCTGTCGTAGCCGACCACCGCGTCGAGATTCTCCTCGATTCGACGCACCGCATACAGATAGTATCCGAAAGCCGGCGTTTCCGCCTGGCTGAACAGATTGAACCCGTCGGACGCGATGACTTCGCTCTCTAGAATCCATGGACCGTTCTCATAGATCGCTTCCAACCCCGCTCTTCTTACCGCCAGGTCATCGGGAGAACCGGAGAGACGAATAGCGCCGAGATGGCCCGAGGCACCGAGCTTAAACTGAGGCGTGACCTGGTAAGTCACCTTGGCCACAAAATCGTTCCCGCCGTTGCGCTCGGATTCGTTCTCACCCTGCCCTTGATAGACGCCGGCGCCGTAGCCGAAACGGCCCTCTTCCCCGTAGGCCCCAACACCGATGTCTCGTTGAAAATAGAGACGACTGGTGTCGCTTCGCTCCACCACCGTGAGAGTTCGAGATGAGCGCAGAAACTCATAGCCGAACGGAATCTTGGCCTGGCCAATCCGAAAATGGTGACCCTCGGCATAATCCCATTTCAAATAGAGATCGAGGGGAGTGACTTCAATGTCTTCTTGCTCAAATCCGTCCGGCTCGAAGTCGGTCTCCGTCACGATACTGACGTTCTCGGCAAAGTAGGCGTTGGCGTAGAGCCTGAGCCTTCGTGGTGAAATGCGGCTGGAAGTAGGAAATGCACCGATGCCGTTTCGGACGGGACGACCGCCTTCTTGCCTGGCCGCCCCCAGGCCACCACCGTCGAGCTGGAACTGGATATGACCGCCGAGGTCGAGTCTCGGATAGGTAATGGTCTCCTTCTCTTCGCCTTCTTGCCCCCAACTCGAAGTCGATAAGAGGAACAACATGAACAGTAAAAGCCTACATTGCCGCATCAACCGAATTTTGTTTGCCGAAGCGGTGTCGCGTCCTGGGAAGCAAGGGGATTTTATGGAGTGGGGGCAGGCCTATGGATTCGGCCGGACTTCATCACGAACGTGACCTTTTCGGTAAGACGAATGTCCCGCGAAGGGTCCCCCGGCACGGCCACCAGATCGGCCTGTTTCCCTACCGAGATTGTCCCTATCTCATCTTCAAGTCCCAGCAGAGTCGCGGCCTCGATGTTGGCACAGCGGAGGGCTTGTAAAGGACTCATCCCGCCCTCGACCAGAAGCGAAAACTCTCCCGCGTTCTCACCGTGAGGAAAGACACCGGCGTCCGTTCCGAAGGCAATCTTCACGCCGCTTTGCACAATCTTAGGGAAGTTGTCTTTGAGATGCTTGCCGACCTTGACGGCCTTCCTCGCGACTACCTCGGGGTAGTAGCCCGGCTCCTGGCCTTTGACGTAAACTTCGTGACCTGCAAGAAGCGTCGGCACCAGGTACGTGCCGCGCTGCTTCATTTCTTGAAAAATTTCAGGAGTGACGTAGGTGGCGTGTTCGATAGAGTCCACACCCGCCCGCACGGCGCGCATCATTCCTTCCGACCCGTGAGCGTGCACGGCCACTTTCATGTTGTAGTCCTTGGCAGTCGCCACCACAGCTTCAAGCTCTTCGGTGGTGAATTGCGGATTGTCTCCACTCTTGGCCACACTCAAGACCCCACCGGTGGCGGTCAGCTTGATACAGTCCGCCCCGCGCTTGTAGCGCCAGCGAACCGCTTCGGCCGCTTCCACCGGACCGCTGAGCACGCCTTCGCGAGGACCCGGTGTCGCCAGATACTGGCTCCCGGTGCCGTTCGTGGGGTCGGCGTGGCCGCCGATAGTAGCGAGAGACTTTTCGCACGCCACGATTCTCGGTCCGGCGACCGTACCGTCGTCGATAGCCTTCTTCAGAGCGAGGACGACGGAAAATCCGGGACTCGTGTCGCCCAGATCTCGGACCGTGGTGAAGCCTGCCTCCAGAGTCTTTCTAGCGTAGACCGTCGAACGCACGGCAAAGTCGGCCGACTCCCACTTAAACCGGTTTATGTAGGAATTGGGAGTGAATTCACCCGAGAGATGGACGTGGCAATCGATGAAACCGGGTAGGACCGTGGAATTCCGGAGGTCGATGACGTCTACGGAATTCGGCGGATCGGGATGGCCGGGAAGGATCCGGCTGATTCTGTCTTCCACCACCACGATCGTGGCAGCCGGAGACAATTCCGTCGACTGCCCGTCGAAATAGCGGCCGGCTTGCACCCACGTCTCGCCCCAAACCGGAAGACAGGAAAGACAGAGCCAGAAAAGGAGCTTAAGGGTCCTAAGCGTCTTCGAGAGCCACACCGCTGGACGTCCACCCGGGAGTCTGGAAAGTGCTCCGGCCGGGCTGTCCGACCGGCTTGCCATTGGCATTCAAAGGGATCACCGCCCAGAAATATTGGCCGGAGCTCAAGCCTTGGGCGCCGGGGGGGACGGAGAAACTTGTGGAATCGACACGACTACTGAAAAGAATATCTTCCATGCCTTCATCGCCGGTCACGTAAATAGCGTATGAATCGGCGCCCGGGATACCCGACCAATTGAAGGAGGGAGGTCCGGAAGCGGAATTCGCCTGCAGACCGGAGGGCGCCGAACCACTCATTTGGCGTGAGTTATCCAGCACTGTCAGCAGATCGTCGCGCTTGTTGTTGAACCCTCGGATGAGAGTCGGACTGGCCGGCTTCGGAATGGCGGTCACATCTTGGGAAGCGAGAAAGGAACTGAACTTAGGAAAACGTTCCACCACCAGGGTCCGCAAGGACGGGGCCGGATAGGAGAGGACACACATGCCTCCGCCGCCACCGCCGAACGAGGCGTAGTCTCCCGGCAGCATCGTCTGCTCTCTCCCGTCGTTGTCGGTCACGGTGACTTGCCCTTCGAAGAGCATGACCTCGGTCGTCTTGCCGTCTACCCCGATGAGCAGTTCGGTGCCTTCGATGCCGATGACACCTCCGGCTGTCTTGATCTGGATCGCTTCTTCTTGTTTGTCAAATTTGGCCCAGAATGTCCCCGAATCGATGCGAAGAGCGCTGCCGCTCTTCACGTTTTCTATACTTTCCAGGGTCACAATCTGGATACTGGAATTTCGGCCGATGCCGGCCCGACCTCCAATATTGAACTCCAGGACAGCTTGAGTCTGCTGGTCGGTGCGGAGCTTCTCTTGAAGGAAGGTCGCCATCCCCATGTAGGCTTGAAACCAAGAATTCGGACTAAGACGGTCAGCGTAAAGGCGAGGTCCGTCGATGTCGATGATCTTCCCCGCCCGCAACTTCTCCTGAGCACCCGCTCCTTGGGAAGTAAGAACCAGAAGGGAAGTCAAGAGTAAGAGTTTCTTATTTAGCTCAAGAGTCCATGGTTTCATCAGGGGTGCTTCTTTTCGCCCCGATGGACTCCTGGTAGTTTACAGACTTAGCTCGATACAATCGAATCTCGTGGGGAAGCCCTTTCGGCTGGACCAGGCCCAGATCGTCCACCTGGACTGCTCCGCGACTAGCAAGATAAGTCTCCTCGTCTAGGATCACCGGAGCGGAAAGCTCGTCGGAGAGACTCTGGACTTTGTGAGCTTTCCGCACCGTCTCTCCGACCACGGAATATTGAAGGTTGTCACCACCACCGAGTCGGCCGACCTCCACCTCTCCCGTGCACAGTCCGGCTCCCACATCAAAATCTTCTCGACTGGCAATCCCCCACTCTTTGCGGAGGACGTCGCAGATGCTCTGGAGTTCGAGAGCCGCTGCAGCCGCATCCGCCGCCGGATTAGGTCGCTTCCCGAAGACCCCGAAGACGACAATCTGCGCATCTCCCTGGTAGGTCAAAGCTTGACCTCCATAGCGATCATAACAGGCCACCGTCCGCTTATGGTATTCATTGAGAACATCCAGCATGGCCACCGCTGTCTTGCCCTCGGAGAGGGTGGTGTAGCCGCGGATATCGGTAAGAAGGATGGTGGCTACCTGCCGCCTGTCCCGGGCCTGCCGTTGCAAGAAGAGCTCTTCCGCCACTTCGACCGGGATCACCCTGCTTAACGCTTGGAAAGTAAAGATGTTCCGCCCCACCAGGACGCTAAAGGAGACCAGTACGATGGTCAGTAGGACGACCAGGAGCTGAAATAAGACAGACCAGTAGACAAAACTAACGACGTAAAAAACAATGGTGAACAGCACCAGACCGGCCAGTCTTAGAAAGTACTCCTCTGGTCGTCGATAACGAGTCAGGATGAAAAAAGTCAGGAGAGCAACCACCGCGATGGAAGCTTGGACCGCTCGTATCGATACCGGACGTATAAAATTGTCGTTGAGCAGACAGTCTAGAATTCGGGCGTGAACCTCTACTCCTTTGATTTTTCCCACCAGTGTCTCTACCCGGTCTACATCGTCGGCCAGACCGTCCGTTCTGGTTTGCCCAATCAGGATGTATTTACCGTCTAGCTCTTTGAAAATCGGATCTTGCGGATCGACCAGGCGGCGGAAAGAGACGATGGGATAGCTGCGTCCCTTCAAACCTGGCTCGTTGCCGGTGGCGGGCGGACCAAATCGAATACGGGCCAGAGCACTTCGGCCGTCCACCCTTGCCGGGATCGTCTCCTCACCCAGATAGACACTGTCTTCGCCCAATCCAAGCTTGTCCTTATCGTGAAGCAGAAGGGCCGCGGCCGCCGACGGATAGAGCGACCGCTTATCGGCCTCAACGGAGTCATGGCTGGCTGTTTCGGTACTGCACAGAAAGCCCCAGCGAGTCACGCCATCCTTGTCCGCGTGATTGTGGATCAGACCGATCTGCCCTCTCTCCTCCATAAGCGCCTCGTCCACAGCGGAAAAGAACCTTGGCTTCCTCAGTCGGTTGTTTCGATGGTCCCTCTCCAGTGTGCCGGCCAGCACGAGACGCGGCTCTTCGGCCACCATCCGGGCCAGGTATCTGTCACCCGCCGGGTCGTTTTCGCGGGTGGTCTTGAACAGGACATCGACGAAAACCCCTTCGCACTCGGTCTTTCTCAGGTTGTCGATAACCTCAGCGTAGACACCGCGGCTCCAGGGAAAGCCACCAAGCGCGGGGTCGTTTACCGATTCGGCATCTATTCCCACAAGCACAATCCTCTCGTCGGCCGGTCGCATCCCCGCAACGATGTGCATCCTGTCGGCGAGGGGATTTTCGACCTGGTCGAGGAGTCCATCTTGCCAGGGGAGATAGGCCGCGAAGAGGCCGACGGAGGCCAGGACTATATTGACCAGAAGACTATCCTGAGAGTGGCCGCGGTAGCTCAAGACCCCACCCGAAGGGGTCACGTCTTTTTCTTTCGTGCTGTTTCTCTTTTGCCAATCCGCATCCACCGAGGTGGCGTGAAAAACTTCCACCGGCGCGCTCTTTCCCTTCAGCTCGACCGGCGGCAACTCCGTCCCCGAAATCAAACCGTCCGCGAGTTGGAAGGTGGGCTTGGAAACAAGCACTCCGACTCCCTGTTTCATGGCCGCACCCATCAGTCGGGCGGCTGTGTTGGTGGTGTCTCCGATGGCCGCTATGTCTTGTTTTTGCTTGGCACCGAGGTGACCCAGAGCGATGGATCCGGTGCAGACTCCGACGCTGACTTTCAGAAGGTCGGGGTGGGCGGTCCAGCGCTTGGCGAGTTTGGCCACCTCACTTACGATCTCAAGCCCGGCGGAAGTGGCTTCGGCGGCGTGCTCGGTATCATCGTCGTAGCGCAAACCGAACCCCAACATCTGCGCGTCGCCCTGGTAGTCGAGCACCTTCCCGTGATAACGGCCGGCGATCTCTGCTAAGACTTCGTTGTACTCACGACGATACCTCAACAGATTTTCATCGTGATTTCGCTCCATCTCCATCAAAAACTTCGGCAGGTTGGTGAACACCATCGTGGCCTGAGACTCTTTACCCGAGAAGCCCGCATCCTCGGCCCCCCCGTAACTATCCAAGTAGTCCCTACTCTTAAGGAGGCCGGAAAGGACCATGAGCGCCGAGGCCCAGAAAACACCGCATAAAATGAAAAGGACTCTCAAGCGGATCCCGGCCGGAAAAAGAAGAAAGCTAACCGCCGTCGATAACGACAAGATCCACAGCGACACGAATGCCACGACGGTAGGTTTGCGACCGCTCATAGCGAGAACGTAGAATCCCACCAGGAGCAAATAGCACAGGATCGAGGGAAGCCACTCATTCTCGTTCGGGCTCCAACCTTCGTGCAACGTTTGGGCGATCATCAAGTGCACCTGACCCGCCGTGAAGTTGCCCGAGAAGGTCGGAATCTCGGCTGCCTGAGTGGCCGAGGTACGAGCACGCTCGATTAGGATCACCCGCCCTTGGAGATTGAGCTGTGCCGTGTCCCACCGCTCTCGGTCCGAGTCCTCTAAGAGAGTCGCGAATCGCTCGACTGGCTTGTCTCGCATGTTGCCCTCGCCGTAGGTCGACTCGGACTCTCGCGGCAGCAGGTAGAGGTTCCGCGCCGAGTCAAGAGACCAGTCGTCTGTCAACTCTTTCCAAAACTGAACGGCTTCGTGGACGGTCGGGAGCCTTCGCAGGACGCCGTCCGGGTCGGTCTGACTGCTCAAATCTTCCAAGTCACGTAGGAGAACCCGGGCACCTTCGGCGCTAGACTCGTCCACCACTGTCACGTTCTCCGGCAGTCTCGATTCGACCGAAGGGAAGTCCAAAAAAACCTCCGACCCAAGAATAACGGTTCTCCGAACGCCTTCCTTCTGCAGCCTCTCCAGCAACGCCAGGAGTTCTCCGTCTCCAAAACCGGCCTGCGTGGTCGTGTCCCGAACGGAAAGCAGTTGAACCTCACTATTTGAAAAGTCAGCTAGTTTGTCCCAGGCCGATATACGATAATCCCCAAGTTTGTACTCACCCTCCCTATAGTAGGGAGTCGCGCAAAAGAGCAAAGTGAGGACCGTGGTCGCCAGAAAAACTCTTAACGCCTCCTGAGTTCTCGGAGGCATGTTCTCAAGCCAGGCTTTCAATCTCGGGGAGGCCCCTCCACACCGCGAGCTTCCCACCCCTGGGTGGCGAAGTCCACGGCCTGAGATTCCGCCATTTTGACCCCTGATTTGTCGAGACTCTCGATCACGACGGTGTAGTTCCCGGGGTCCAACGTCCGGGCCGCGAGCGGGTACTGATAACGGCTCGCCTTAACCTCGTCTATCCAGACCGGACGACCGCCGTCCAAGATCTTGACCAGGTATCCATCCGCCGCCTCATCCGGCATCCACCAGATCTCCGGCAAACTTTCGCCTTCCACCTGGAGCCCGGAAAGCTCGCCATAAATGGGACGGTGACCGGCAGCTTCAAAGACGGTCTGGGCGGAGACGATCTCATTCGACTTTCCTTGGAACGGAGTCTCGTCCGCCTTCAGCGGCACCACGGAAAGGTAGTACTCTCGAGCGGCCTCCAGTTCAGGACCATAAGACGGATAACGAAAATCGGTCCCCTGCACCAGATCGAACCAAACGACATCTTCGGCTTCCTCGTCAGTGGAGATGGTCACGGCAAAGGAACGGCCCGGAGAGCCGGACCACGAGGCTGAGGGTCTGCCCCCGTCTTGTTCTAGTGCTCGAATCTCAAAACCGTCCTGGTTTCTTCGCGGGGGGCGGCGCCGGGTGGAATCTCTTCGAGGAGAGCGTCTCTGGTATGTCCCGCTATCCAGGATTCTGCCGGAGAGATGGTTATTTCTCCACTTTTGAAGCCCCCGGGTAAGGATGAGGTGTTGAAAACGCTTATCGACCCTACGAAGCTGATTGAAAGCAGCCAAACGCCTCTCTCGAAGCGAGAGCCCGGAGTCCGCATAACGACGGAATCGCTTCACACCTCGTCGAAAAGCGGCCTCCTCTCCACCGGTCACGACCTGCTCATCGTCTCCGCTTTCGATCCGAACCTGACCTTCCACCACCGTCAAAGAGGTCTCTCCGTCGTCTTCGGCCTCCACGAAGAATTCGGTCCCTTCGATCCCCATGACTCCACCGGCCGTCTTGATCTGAATCTCGTCTTGCTGCTTGTCAAACTTGGCCCAAAAAGTCCCCGACTTGACTTCCACGACTTTGACACTTTCGGTGCTAACGATCTCGACCTCGGTGCCCGGCGAAATGACCGCGCGTCCACCGATATTGAATTCAAGGGTCGCTGAAGTCTTCGGGTCGGCCTTAAGTCGTTCTCGGTGAAAGGTATCCATCTCCCTGTAACCCTGGTACCAACTGTTCTCCGTCATCCGATTGGTCATCAAGAGTGGACCGTCGATATCGATCACCCGACCCACTCGCAACATCGGTGAAGGGTCAGCCCAAGCCAGAAGAGTTAAGCACAGCAGAACGGCTGTCGGAAAGACTACCAACTTCTTCATATCCCTACATTCGTCCCCAATCCCAAGCTCCTTTTGAAATAAACCTTCTCATTCGCCGACTGTAACACTCAATTGTGAAAACTTTTGTGGGTACTTTCACATAACCTGGAGTGGAGTCGAGCCAGAAACGGCAGGACTAATTAAGGCTTTACGGAAACGCAGCCCGGGAATCCAGGTTTGTATCCCGGGGGATAGAAATCCCACACGATATGTACACTGAGTTGGAGGCATGATATGCGAGGACTTCCTCGAAAAGGACTAATTTCGGCCCTCTTTTTGGCCGCGATATTTGCACAGATTTTACCGGCCGCGGCGGCACCCGAAGGGGACCCTGTCGCGCGAGTGATCAAGATTTCCGAAGGCGGGCGCTTGGACTACTCTCGCGAAGAGGGCAAGTGGTACCAGGCTTATTTGGAGATGAAGGACTACAAGAACGACCAGCTCCGAACCAACGCCAACACCTTCGGCTCGATCGAGTTTTATACCGGTGGCCAAATCGGGATCAACAAAGGCTCGACCGTGGAGATCACCTCCGACGATACGGCCAATATCATCAACCTCAAGGGCGGCGGTCTTTGGGGCAAGATGGCCAAGCAGAAAGAGAAACCGGTGAAAATCCGGACCTCCAGCGGCGTCATGGGAATTCGTGGAACTGAGTTCGTCATCACCGACGGAGAAGACGGCACCGAGGTCTCCGTGCTGGAGGGCGTTGTGGAAGCGACTCCCGAGGGCGGAGAAACAGTGACCCTGAACGCTGGAGACTCCACCACCCTGAAGCTCAAGCAGGTACCCGTTGTCAACCAATCGGACCCCGAGGATCTACGCGAAGAGATTTTAGACTCCCAAGAGTGGCAAGACTTCAATGAAGCCCTGCGTTGGGCTCGCACCATCGACGCCTACGTACCCGGAGTCGGCTTCAGCAGAGAACTCTACTGGGCCGGACGTGGCGTGCAGCTTGTGACCAACCCATCCGAGGCCGTCAAACAAGAAGCGGCAAGCCAGATTAACAGTCGAGTTGGATTTGGCGTCGGCAGCGCGATTATGAATAGCGGAAGCAAAAACAAGGATGCGGACTTCCCTTCAAACCTCAGACCTGACAGCCAGGCCGAGGGTGGCGGCTCCGTCTCGGCCTCCGACGTTAGCTTTAGCTGGGATAAACTCAAAGGCGCCAAGAAGTATTTCGTGATGGTCGGACGAGACGAGGAGATGGACGAGCTGGTTTGGACTCGACAAACCCGCGACGACGAAACTTCGGTCAGCTATCCCCCCGACGCGGCTCCGCTAGCCCCCGGTAAGTACTACTGGCGAGTCATCGGCTTAGACAAAGACGGCGAGCCGGTCAAGAAGGCAGCCCAGACCTGGGTGGAAGTGGAATAAGCCTTCTCGAATCAAAACTAGGGCTTCGGCCCTTTTTTTGATTCAGGCTCGTAACCGCGGTGAGTTTTCGCTACAAACTCATACTCTTCTCAACGCTCTTCAGTGTGCTGTTAGCCTTCGTATTGCCCATCTCGATCTCTACGGAGCTTGCCACTTACGATGCCCGACTACGCCAAGTACGCGCCATCCGCGGCAACCACACCCCATCCAAGGCGTCCCAACTCCTGGGGCTCACGGAGACGACAAGAACGAAAATCCCCGACTGGGGCATCAATGAAGAGCGAGAAACCTATCGACAGGTAGAGGAGATCGCCGGGAGTCTTTGGGTCGATCCTCATCTCGGATGGAGCTTCGTGCCGGAGGAGGTCCGGGCCGAACGGTTGTCCTTTCAGCCGGACTCCGACGGCTACGTACGGAGAGTGGAGCTAGCCGACGAAACAAGCATCTCCCCCGCACTGAGGCTGTATGCCGGGCTAAAAGGCATCCCAACAGAGAGCATCGAGGTGGGCGATTCGACGGTCAAGGTCGGCCAGGAAACACTCCCCCGCCTACTCCCAGTCGACTTCCCCTCCAACGACAATAACCACCTGGAGCCTCCTTCGCTCCACATCCTCTTCGACGACCAGGGTGGCGCCCAGAAATCCAGCCGAGAGCTGACCCTGGCGCGTTTGAGCGGCAACGCCGTGTTGCTGGTCAACCATACTCAGGAAGCTCGTTCCCGCACCAATACACCCATCGGAGACCTGGAAGGTCACCAGATCACCTATTCCGCCCTGGACACCCTCCTGTCCGGATGGCGACTCCACGACACTCCTCCGGCCCTCTCCGTCGTGATCGCAATTCTCCTGTGCGCGGCGCACTGCTGGTGGGCGGTTCGTTCGGGTAGCTTTCCCGTGACCATCCTGAGTTGGGCCGTCTTTTCAGGTCTGTACTGGCTCCTGGCCGTCAGACTGTTTGCTCTCGGATATTCCATTCCCGTGGTACCGGTGATCGGCAGCAGTCTGATCGCCGTCAGTATCGTCGCGATATTCCTACAACTGCGTGCTTTTCAGCTGATGAAGCAGTTTGTGGGTGAGGGTCGAGCCGGTGACGCAGCCCGCGGAGAGCTGGACTTGGGCGGCCAGGAGCGAACCGTGACGATCCTCTTTACCAACCTTCCCAAGGCTATTCAGGCTCTCGAACAAGTTGACCCGGAAGAATCGATCCGCGCTCGAAACCGATACGGAAAGACCCTCACCAAGGGGGTTCGACACAACCAGGGGCGCGTTCTAGACTACCAGGGCGACTTTCAGATGGCAGGTTTTTGCGTGGAGAAAGTGGACCCAAACCACGCTGTCAACGCGGTGAAAGCCGGTCTCGAACTATGCCGCACCTTGAAAGAACAATATCCGGATGAGAAGATTCACTGTGGCGTCTGTACCGGACCGGCGGCCGTCGGATACGTGGGGGCCCCCAGCTCCAAGGAACTCGCAGCCATCGGCGACACGACCAACGTCGCCGCTCGCTTGCTGGGAGCCGCTATGAAGCAGGACGTGCCGCTCTTAATCGCCGCCACGACCTACGAACTCTGCTCCGAGCAGGTCCTAGCGAAAAAGCTTCCCGCCGTGTCTCTGAAAGGGAAGACAAACGTGGTCGAGGTCTTTTCCGTGGAGGCCGTTCGTGAATAGGTACTGGCCGGTCGTGGCAGCCTTGCTCGGCTGCATGGTGGTGATGTTCGGCTTCGATCCCTACCGAAACAGGGTCGAGCACGCTACCTACAATTTTCGCCAGGAGATGTTTCCCGCCACCCTCTCCGATCGAGTTGTGATCGGTGGAATAGATGAAAAAAGCGCCGAGCTTTTCGGACCGTTTCCGTGGGACCGTACCATCCACGGCATGCTGATGGGCGACCTGGCCGAACGAGGCGCGAAATCGGTCTTTTTCGACCTTATATTTGACGTAGAGAAGCCGGAAGACACCGAATTCTCAGCTCCTATGGCCAAAGGACTCACAATTCTCGCCGCTCCGGTGGAAGACAGCGGCTCCGGTTTGGCGGCACCGGCTCTTTCTCCACCCTTGGCCGAGAAAGCCGACCTGGGTGTCATCAACAAGTCTGAAGATGCGGACGAAACGATTCGCTATAGCTGGCTCGCCATATCCGTGGGCCTTCCGAGTTGGCCCCGCAGGCCGGTCTTGTCTCCCGCCCTGCTGGGCTATCTGAGCGACCGGGGAATCCCGCCGGAAGAGGTCTCCTTTCTGGTCAACGACCTGCCTCTTGATTCGGTGATGCCCAACATCAACGACTTTCCCCTGGTCTGGACGCGCGGCGAAATCATCGCCGGCGACACTTCCATCCCATGCCAGGTCAGCATCGATGCCGATAGCGACGCCGTGATTTTTCTCCTTCCCATTCTTTACGCACCGCCTCAAACGGTCGGCGCCAAAAGCGCTCCCAACGTCGTCAGCTATGTCGATCTTCCGGAGCAGGAGGTCAGGGACAAGTTTGTCTGGATCGGAGAAGCATCGAAGGAGAATATCGATATCGTTCAGGCACCGACCGGTGAAATGAAAGGTGTCGAAGCCCACGCCAATGCTCTCAACGCTTTGCTCTCCGGAGACTACCTCAAACAGACCCGCTACCCAACGCTGCTCTACCTGGTATTGGCTGCCTTCCTATGGGCCACTCTACGCCGCAAGCACCGCGGAGCTAGCATTCTCTTCCGATGCGCGGTCGGCGGCGCTATCTACTTCGTAATCAATCTGTTCGCCTACACCCAGGGCCTCTGGCTGCCGCTTGCCATGCCCCTACTTCAGATATTCGTCACCGGGTTGATACTCATTATTCTGAGATCGGAAGTCGCTCGCCAGACCTTCGCCAGCCTTACGACCAAAGAAGCCGCCCAAGAGATGTTGGTCTCCGACAGCGGCGACGAACTCGAGGCCACCACCGTCAACGCCACCATCATCGTCAGCGATATCCGAGGCTACACCACTCTCTCGGAAACTCGCACTCCGGTCCAGATGGTGGAACTCCTCAACCAATATCACACTGAAACGGTCGCCATCTACGAACGCTACGGCGGCCGCGCCCTCACCTACCAGGGCGACGCCCAACTCATCGTCTTCGGCTACCCAAACAAGATCAAGAACGCCGCCAAAGCCTCGGTCCAAGCCGCCGCAGGTCTACAAGAAGCCGTGATCAAGCTCCGCAAACTCTGGAACGTCAGCGACGACACCTTCTCCGTCGGCGCCGCCTGCTGCACCGGCAGCGTCGCCATCGGTCGCCTCGGCGCCAAAGGCCAACAGATCCAATACACCGTCATCGGCGACCCCGTCCGCCGCGCCCACAAGATCCAATCCCTCAGCGGCGAACTCGACAGCCCCGTTCTCATGGACCCCGAAACGGCCGCTCAGATCGGCAGCGAGTTGGCGCTGGAGAGTCTGGGAGTGATCGAGGTGCCGGGGCTGGATAAGCCTCTGGAGTTGCACCGGCCTCGGTAGGCGGAATGGGCAAATCGCTTGGGTTCGTTGGGTAGGCCCTTTATCAGACTTTGTTAAGGGCAATCCGCTACCCTAACCCCATGCCAATAACTTTCATTCCAAAGAATCGGATACCCAGCGGCGGTGCCGGTTGGCTCCCCAAGCGCGAAGACAACCCGAAGAACGAGCAGCCCAGCGCGCCCAACGACAGTTTCTTGCCTACCCTAAAAAAACCCGAAGAGCCCACAAGAGCTAACGGCGAAACCAGGGCCGAAACAGCAACCTTATCGCTGAGTTCCCTAAACGCGGCCCAACAGGCCGCTCTGGACCAATTGCCCCCCGTAGTAGCCGGCGCTCTTCACCACGTCTGGGATGTGCTCGGCGCCGATAGCGCTCGGGCTCAGCTTCTGGAGCTTTTGGAAAAGAATACTTTGACCCAAGCCGACCAGGGACAGACGGTGGCCGAATCTCTGCAAAAAATGACCGCCAAACCGAGAGGACAAGGCATTGACGCCGAGAGCCTGACTCGGCAGTCGGTGGCTTTGCTGGCACAGCCCAACCAGTTCACAAATCAGGGAATCAACACCTACACTTGTGGGGCCGCCAATCTTCAGTTCGAGATGGCGGAAAATCCGGCGCGGCTGGCCCGATTCATCGAAGATATCACCGATGGTGACGGGCAGATGACCTTCGCCCAAGGGGAAACTTTCGTTCGGCCGCAAGGGGCCGAACTCGAGGACAATAGTGGCCGCAATTCCCTCAACCGAATCGTACAGAGCACCCTGATGAACTTCGCCGGGTCCGCGAGAGGGCCGTACGATCCTTCCACCGATACCTTTGCCGATGGAGAACATGGCTTAAAAATGCTGGAAGTTGCCCGCACGGCTGCTTTGCTCGAGGGCGAACCCAAAGTGATCGTCCATCACAATAGCGATAGCAGCAAAGAGTTTCATCGCATTATGAAATCGACCGAACCGGGCGAAACCTTTCAGGTAGGGGTCTCCTGGAACGACCAGGACCACCTGCTTGTTTTCACCGGTCAGGAGAACGGCGATGCTCATTTCTTCAACGCTCAGGACAGTACCACCGGAAGCATGCCCATGGACAACTTTCTGTTCAAGACACAGTTCGCCGTCTTCGGGGCCGACAAAATCGAAGGAGCCGACCTCCCTCAAGACTCGGTCTTCCGCCCGTAGGTCACGACCAGAAAGTTTCCTTAAAGAAAACCTCAATCGGAAAAATTTGCACATAAGTCACAACAGTGTTATATTGGCGGAGTAAGGAGATTAATCATATGGGAATTGTACTGTTCTTAGCTCTACTTCTTGCTGCCGCGATAGCTTTCAACCTCATTTCTTTCGTTGTCAGCTGCCTGCTCATCGCATTCAAGGTGTTCGTAGTCGGTGTCGTCGGATATCTGCTATGGAAATGCTTCAAGACTTTTGTGAGAGCCGCCGGCTAACCCGAGAGTCCACATAGAATTCAATAGGCCCGCCCTCAAGGCGGGCTTTTCACATGGCCGACCTACGGGGAGCCCGTTGCCTCCTACGCTGAGGCAACGAGGTTGGTCGTACCTTCTTTCGGATCGTACATAATCTTGGCTTTGCCGGTTTTGAGCTTCTCTACTAGCTCGTCGATCCGTTCGTCTAGGGAGAGTTCGGAATCGAAACCCCCTCGAGTGGCATACTCTTCCAACACGCCCCGCAGCGCCTCCTGAGACAACTCACGAAAAGGTATTTCCAACATGTTGGCTCGACTTCAACATCCTGAAATCGCAGCCTGCATACCCGGGCATGCAATCGATTATCCCCTTGGCCCCCCAGCCCCCGAACGCCCCCGCTCTAAAGGTTATTCTTTTTCGGGCCCTAATTTTCGGAGGATGAACCGCGCTCAGATATTGTGGATGCAGAGCTGGATCGCCCTGACAGGCGCCGTTCTTTGGTATCTGCCGCCGGCGCCGACTCATTCCAACTACGTGGTCCCGCTGTCCCTAGCCTGGGCTTTATTCTGTCTCCTCGCCATCTGGCTCGAGGGACTGGAAACCTGGGCCCACCGACTGTCCGCCTTCTTCGGCTTTTTACTCTGCACAATCGAGGGCATCCTCGGCCTCTTGGGGCTGACCGATCGACCGGTCCTGCTCCTGGTGATGGCGTTGCTCCACGGCTGTACGTTCTTTCTCTCGGTGGTCGGTCGTTATCTCTCCCGCGCACGAACCCGGCGAAGGCCGAGCCTGGACGTCTTGGCGGCGCAAGCTTTGGAAGAAATCAGGCAAGAGGCCAAATCAGAAAAGAACGAGGCCGACGAGTCTAGCCTTTAGGGGCGTAAGAACCCACGACACTTCCCTCGACCAGTTCGGAAAACCGCAGGGAATCGGTCTGAGAGGACCCATCGGCAAGGTCCGTCACCGTCATCTCTTCGGTCTGAAGGTCGACGGCGTATTCTTTGCTCGCCACTTCGGAGTACGCCCGTTCGTCCTTTTTGATATCCACCCACTGGAAAACCAGCACCTGGGTTCTGGTGTCGTGAGGGATCGTCCGAGCATATCTCATCAACTTCTTGGTGAAGAGCGGCGAATTACTCGGGAAGTACTTGAGAGTCGTGAAGATGGACACGAAGCAGACGAACTCACAGACGTGACAGTAGCGGATACCTTTGGCCGGCGAGTACTCCTCCGGCTTGGAATAAAGAGTCCGCTCCCCGGTCACTCTGTCTTCGATAAACGCTTTCACAAAGAAGTTGGTGTTGTCGATAGTGAAGACTCGCCAGATGATGATGCCCCACAGATTTGTCCATCTGTCTTGGAAGGCTTGCCACTTTTCGGGGAGTCTCTTCTTACCGTAGAAGTTGTAGTAGGTGCCGAATTTCATCACCGGGAGCAGCACGAGGTAGGTAGCCAGAAAGGCCATCAGAAGGAGGTTCAATATCGTGAATCCGGGATGAGCAGCGGCTGTGGCTGAGCCGACTTGAGGCAGCAAACCGTCCACCCACCCGCCGGGTGCGCAGTAAAGAAAGCAGCAAACAATGACCGTGTGGCACAAAAACCCGAGCTTGATGTTGCAGAAGATGAAGATGAAAGAGAACGCCATCAGCAGCCCACCGGCCTCCGCAGTGGGTGCGTATAGCATCATCCCTCCGAAGATGAGTTCGCCCAGGTAAGCGCAGTGATTCAGAAACTTGAAGATGATGTGGTTGGGCGGCAGAGTCTTGTAGTGCTCTCGCAGCCTCCCCCACCAGGGGTTGACCATGCCCCGTTCCATGCCGTTGTTCTGTGGATATCCGGAAAACAGCTTGTATTGTCCGGCGCAAAGCATAATCACCGCGAAGTCCACCTTGAAAGTCAGGATGGCCAGAGCTCTCAGATAGCCCGAGGGGTCGTAAAAACGAGTGTATTCGAGAAAGAAGACAAGAGCCGCCAGCCAGTACAGCATAAAGCCCGGAGCCCCCATCCCGCGGCTTATGCTGCGCCAGCGAAGCGAGATGAAGCAGAAGCGACAGCTCAACAGACAGACGAGTGAGGCGAGCACCGTGTGCCGGTCCACCAGAAGCCAGCAAGCCGCGGCGATCCAGGCGGCAAGGAAAACCACTCTCCCGAGCGGGCTGAAAACAATATTCAGAAGCTTCTCGTCGTCGGCATAGCCTCCGTACTTTTCGCTCCCGAAGAAACGGCGGGCACTGGGCAAACTCAGCAAAAGCATACCCAGCATGCAAACGGCAAAACCCGAACGTATCAGGGCCTGAACGGACCAGGAAAGGGAGAGATATTCAGTCATGCGCCCGCCTTCCAGGCCGGCTTGCGAGAACCTCTAGAAGGGGCTCTTAGGAGCCTTTGCTGCCGTAAAGACGGACCCACTCCCGGCGCACGATGCGAGTAAGCAGAGGCCGGCGAAGCATGGCGTAAGCCCCCACGTATAGCTCCGTAGCCAGTTGATACCAGTGGTCACGATGACCCAAGAACCAGGTCAGGTCGCGAGCCAGCGCCAGAGCGGCTCCCGGCGCCTCCACTTTCAGAGCGCCCACGCCCGCCTGACGAACTTTACCCGGGTCCCTTCCCTCGATGAGGATGGAACGCATCTCCCCGTTGAGAAGCGCCAACGGCGTGTTCTCTTCAGGAACCACAACCCCGAAACGGTCGGCGGTCTCGTAAAAGACCTGGGATCGCCGGCTTTCTCTGACCGCCTCCGGATCGTAGGAGTTGCTGCCACGGGAAACCCCCAGTTCGTCGAGCGCATCGAGATGAGCACCCAGCCACCTGAAGAGCTCCTGCTCGTCACGGGCGACCACGCCGCAGCGCTTCGGGTGCTCGGGCACACAAACAGCGTAAGTGGTGTTCGGCTCTCCTTCCAGCGAAGGATGGTCTACCAGCAAGCCTACGTAGATGTCAGGTCTGGACCGCCTCACCGCAAAGGGGAAGAACTCAGGTGGCATCTGGGGACAACGAAGGGACTGAGCCGAGCTTCCTCCCATAAAACCGTAGAGTGGACCACCCAGCTCCAGGCCAAATTTGTCCAGGCCCTTGTGGGGCTCATCGGGCGAACGAGCGTGAGCGGCTTTGATTGCCTTTAAGAAGCCCTCGGATACCACAAAGCCGAAAGCTTCCGAGAGGGTCTCCACCGATACTTCCATGTCCATACCGTTCAACATTCTCCAAGAAAACGCGAACGCCTGGGTCCGGAAAGGAAGCCCTGGCTAGACCGAAAGACCGGATTCCTTGCTGTCAGTCAAAGACGGGGAGGCGCTCAAAAACCTTAACGCCCTCGCGATCGGGGACGAGCCTGGCCAGATAAACCTGGCCGCTTTGATTCTCTACCTGGGAGTCGAAAGCTCCCTCTTTCACCCTCTCACGAGCCATAAGGTCTTGGACGAGAAGGTCGGCGTCGGCCCGCTCTTCCTCTCCTACCGGTGTGTGATAGTGGCTTACCAATTTGCCATCGGCATCGAACGTTGCGGCCAGTCCGCTTCGGAGCTCCACCTCGATCTGGTCGCCCTCATGGTTTAGCCCGATCGGCTGATGGCGCTCGGGTCTGGTGTAGAGATAGACGGTCCGACCGTCCTCGAGTTTGGTCGGCTCCCCTTCAATCGAGTAGCCCTCCGGCAAATCCAACTCTTTGGAAAGAGACTTCAAAACCGTCTCAGGTTTGCCGTCACCCATCACGATATTCGGCCCGGAATTGGTCCGCAGTTTGTCCACGGTCTGCTCGTCCAGGAGGTCTCGGTCCACCATCACCGCCGCCAGGCGGTCGAAGGTGGCCAAATCGCCACTCTGAGCGGCTGTTTTGAGCATGGCTTCGGAAACAACCTTAAACTTGATTCCGGTCGGAGGAAGTTCATTGAGGGCTTTGCCCCAAACATTCCCGAGTTTGTCCGTCGCCGTTTTCAGGGCATCCACCGGCTGGGCCCCACCGTTCTTCTCTCCGTCGTAAAGCGCGGTCAGCATGCGATAGAACGCCCCACTCCAGACACGACTGAAAGAGTGGAACTCCCGCGTCAGGACGTTTTCGGGGACCGTGGGCGGGTAGTCGTCATCCGGAAGCAGTTTGGGATCGATGTACTTGAATTCGTTCAGAGCGGTCCGATAGTACTGACGGTCGTCGTTGTTCGGGTCCTTATCTTCTTTGTTGAAGCCGGAGCCGAACTCTTCAGCCATCCGGGAGACAAGACTGGGGTTGCGGAGGTCCCCGCCGTTTTGCTCCAGGGCTTTGGCGATGTTGGACTCTTGCTGCAAGGCGTGAAGCAGGGCCGAGCAGTCGCCGAAAGCTTCGTGAAAAGCACCGGCTTCTCCGGAGTAACCGGCTCGAGGTCTTAATCCGTCCCACACGGCGTGACCGATCTCGTGTGCGATCACGTCGGCCGACTGGGCCGTGGTCACGCGCTTGCCCAGACTCGGGCTGTTCCACTCGAAAAAGTTGATGGAGCGATCCCAGCGACTGAAATAGGCGGTCTTGCCCTCACCTTTGTGAGGTATCACCCGCAAGGGGCCGCTAAACGACCAGCGAGCCGGCGTCCCCAAATACCGATCGTACATCATCAGTGTGTTGGCCACGATGCCGTGGGCGTTGGCCTGATCGAACTGGGGAGTACCGATTTCGTAGTTGTAGTTGCCGTCGGGGTCGGCGATGGCGATGGGGGCCGGGTCTTGAGTCTTGAGACGTTCGGAAGAGAGTCGATCTCCCACCAACTCCTTGGGAAGTTCGATAATTTCCGGTTGGCCAACCAGGGGGTCCTGGGGATAGACCTTCACTCGCACGGTGGCTTCAAAGTCGTCCTTCGGGACCGATGGAGCGGCCGTAGTTTGGACCGAGTCTTGTTGCAGGATGGGAGCGGTAGGTCTTTTCGGGGCAGCGGCGGGCTGCACACTTTTGGCGGGATCAATCATCATTCGGGAAGGTTCCATACCGACCGGCCATGGCCTTTCCTCGACATGTTAAGTTTTCGCCTTCCGGTTTAGGCGAGGCCGGTTGACCCGAACCCGCCCCGCCCGGTCATTTCGACCTGCCCCGCTTCCAATCGAACCGGATAGACGGGAGCGAATGTCATCTGAGCGATCCGGTCGCCGGCCTCGACGACGAAATCAGCCCCGCTGAAGTTGTGAAGGATCACTTTCACCTCCTTGCGATAGAGGTGGTCGATCGTGCCGAGGTGAGCCAATATCCCTTTAACGGCCAGCCCACTTCGTCCGCGAATCAGGGCCTCCCAGCCTTCTTCGAGCTGCATGCTCCAACCCAAGGGCACCATCCCGGTAGCACCGTTGGCGATGCTCAGTCCGACGGAGGCCCGCAGGTCGAAGCATGCGTCCGTCTCGTGAGCACGCGAAGGAAGCTGAGCTTGCGGATGAAGTTTTTCAATGATGACGTGAAGATTGGGAAGTTCGAGCATGGAGCTATCCTATGAACGAACAGCAGCCGAAGTCCTTCCACACCTGCTCGAAAGAGGAGTCCCTAGCCTCCACCACCAAGGAAATCGAATGAGTGACCGACCCACTATTTTGATTTCCGGCGCCAGCCGAGGACTCGGTGCCGAGACCGCCCTGGCCGCCGCGCAGCTTGGTGCCAACCTGATACTGACAGCCCGTAGCCAGGATGGCCTGGAGAACACAGCGGGCAAGATTCGGGAGGCCGAATACCCGGTCGAGGTGACTCTCCTCGCAGGCGATCTTTCGAACGGTGCCTTCTGTTCAGACTTGACCAGGAAGGTCACCGAGGCGGGTCCACTCCACGGCGTTGTGCTGAATGCGGCGCAGATCGAGCCGATCGGTATGGTGGAGGATTTGGATGAAGAGGAGTGGCTCCGATGCGTCCAGCTCAACCTCGGCTCCCCGTTTTTGGTGGCCAAGCGCCTTCTGCCCGCTCTCTCACAAACTCAAGGCCGGCTCATCACCGTGGGCACAGGCGCCGCCACTCAGCCTATTCCTAGTTGGAGCGCCTACTGCGCCAGCAAAGCGGCTCTGCTCATGCTGATGCGGGTCATCGCTGTGGAGAAGCCCGAAATCACTTCGTTCAGCTTTGCTCCCGGTGTGGTCAACACAGCCATGCAACAGAATATTCGAGACCGCAAAGAGATGATGCCGGCCCAGCTCGCCGAGTATTTTTCCGAGCTTCACAAGAGCGGCCAGCTCGAGCCGCCCGAGGTGCCCGGACGGGCTCTAGCCTGGTGTGCCCTTAACGCGCCCCCGGAATGGACCGGCCAGGAGGTCGTCTACTCCGACCCGGGCCTCGTGACCCAGGTTCGCGCGGCCTTTGGAGCTTAGGACCCGAGCAGAAATTATCTATACAGCCAGGGCCCTTAGGTCGCCCCAACCAGACAGCTACAAAATAAAGAAAGCCCCGCGTGGGTTCGCGGGGCTAAAGTAGGGGCTTTGTTCTTTTGCGTCTTCTCTACAACTACTGAGAGGTTTAGAACTCTAAACTTTGTTCCGTTGTAGACTATCGAACATGCTTGGGATTCTCTTGTAAAAACCTGCTAGGGTGCATCTAGAATTTCTAGCTGTCCAAATCGACAAACAGCTCTTCTCGGTGAAGCCGTTTCACCGCCTCTAAAAAGTGCTCCTCATCCCCGGGTTCTAGCTTGTCCCAGGTATGGCCCATCAAGTTGTCGCTGTCCCCCAGGGGGATGGGTACCCACAGCGGCTGTTCGAAATAAGTCTTCAACTTCTCTCGGAGAGTGCGGTCACGCACGTTGAGTACGAGCTTGTCGTCCCATTCCAGGCTTCCCAGTGGAAACTCGCTTCGCTTTCTCCCCTTGGGGCTCCGTTTGTATCCGTAAATCATCATGTCGAAAACCTGCCGAAGAGATATTGCAAATAATCATGCATCGAGCGGTCGAAGTCGTAGAGGTCCTGGTGGGTCCAGATCGGTTCGTCGCAGTCGTCGCGCCCCAGATAGATCGCCACCGACCGAGCGAAGTATCTGACAGGGTCGGTGGCCGCCAGTTCATCCACGAAATCAGCACCGTTGTAGCCACTGGCTGAGGACTCGAAACAAGCCACCACCGCGGCGGCCTTGCGGCTACTGAAATCGTCTCCTCCCTGGGCGTGATCCAGAGCGTGGGCGAAATAGTACAAGGCTGGATGAAAGAACTTAGGTTTCTCGGTAAGACTCCCGCGAGCGATAAGACAGGACCGGCTCTTGACCAAATAGGCTCCATCGACGGGAAACTCTTCAGGCTCCAAGCCCATTTCCACTAACTCGGGATACTGGGCAAACCCGTTTTCGTCCAGGATGTGGATTCTTACCTTGGCTTTGTTGCAGATTCGGATCGCACCCAATCCGAGCCGGCCCAGCAGGCGGATGCACTCTTCATAACCCGGCTCATCCTGGGGGGTCGCGATGAGGAGTTGGGCCGCCCTCACCACCGCGTCGTCCACCTCTTGAAGCTGGCCTCGCGGTGGCAGAACCTTCCCTATGGGGCGTATTCTGGGAGAGACCGAAGGCGGCGTGGAACTCTGCCATCCCCCTTTCCGAGTCGCGGAAAAAGGGACAAAGCCGCTCTGTTTTACCGGCTCCGGCTCGGCCGATTCGAGAGGGGGCGTCGAGGGCGAAGGTGAGTCCGGCTTTCTTCCCTGCACCGGGCCCCATTCGAATCCGAGTTTTTTCTCGGTCGTGGCCTCTTCAACCTTAGGCTCTTCTTTCTTTGCAGCGGGTGGCGAAACAGGGGGCTTCCCAAAGGAACTGTTAAAGAACCCTCCGCCTTTTTTTGGGGGAGGCTTCCACTCGGAAGGAGGGGTTTCCGCTAGCGGTTGGTCCTCCTCGTCTTCGTCCCAATCCTCGTCGTCGTATCCACGCTCTTCTCCGCCCTCTTCATCATCCTCATCCTCCTCGGTCAACCAATCATCGTCCTCTAGGATGTCTTCCCAATTGGTGATCAGGTCGTTTTGACCAGAGTTGAGGTTGGTGTCTTGCTGGGTAAACTCGCTGGAGAAATCGGTACTGTCGTCGGCCGATTGACGGACTTGCTCCTGAGCTTTCTCGGCTGCTTTGTTTTCGCTCGACTTGGAGACCTTCGACTGGAAAAGCGACGACGACCGCTGCATGTTTTCCAGCATGGTGCGACGCTTCTTTTTACCGTCTATTTCGTCAATCGGATCCACATGATTTCATTTCTTCGGAAACAGCACATGGCCTTCGGTGTCGGCATCCGGAAAGTGGGTAGATAACTGGCATGGCGAAGCACGTTATTTTTTTGAATCTGATCATGTTTCTGATGGTGTCTTGGGCATCGGCCCAGCCCTCCCGGGTGATCTTCTTGGGAGAGAGCCACACCAGTGAGAGCGACCATGCAGGCCAACTGGAGGTTCTGAAGTCGCTGGAGGGAGCCCCGCTCATCTTAGCGGCCGAGATGTTTACCAGCCGATCAGAGCGCGCTCTCATGGAATTAACGGAAACGCCTCTTTCGGAGGAGCTTTGGAAGCAGGAGTGGGGCCATCCCTACGAACTCTACGCGCCCATCTGGGAATGGGCTGTGGGTCGAGTCCAGATCGCCCCGCTCAGGCCGGACCCGAGTTTCACCAAAAGGGTCAAAGAAGGGGGGCCAGCGGTGGCCGTGGCGGAGATCGACACGCTTTTGCTCGGACCCGAGCCCTATCGGCAAAGTCTGAGTGAGATCTTCGCTGCCCATCTCCCGCCCGACCAAGAGATGTCGGACGAGATGCTCAATAGCTACTTTCTCATTCAGTGCTTCTGGGACGAGTACATGGCTTGGCGCATAAGCCGGCTGGCCGACCAATACCCCGAACACCGGATCGCCGTCCTAGTGGGCTACGGTCACCTTCATCCCGAATTTGGCATCCCCGCGCGCCTGAAACGGCGCCGGCCGGATCTCCGATACGTCAATATCGCCTTCTCAGAAGAACGGCGAGAGTTGTGCGACTTACTTTGGACCCTAAGGGAACGCTAGTCGCGGACCTCGTCCACTCCACCATAGCTCCGCTCGGTCTCTAGCGCCTGCCAGGCGTGTGCCGGAGCCCCCTTGGCCAGATAGGCGCGCACCAAACCGCGATGGATCAGCGGATTTTGATGGTCTTGCTGGGCCATCTTTTCCAGTGAGTGCAGATACTTGTCGATCATCTTCCGCTGAACGTAGAGCAAGAAGAGATCGGTCTGATCGGCTTGAGTCACTTTGTTCTGCTGCTCCAGAGCGGCATACCGCTTTTCCGCGTGTTCCAACTCTCTGGCATGAAGGGTGGTCAGCAGCACGAAAGGATATTTCCTCACCACGATCTGGTCGTTCTCGTCGGTCACCTGCCATTTGTAGAGCGAGTTCTTGGCCAGTTGAAACGGGCCGCGAAAGGGGAACTTGAAGCGGGTCTCCGAGGTCTCCGTCTCATAGAGAAACTCGTCCCACTCGTTGAAAAGCTGGAGTTTGTACTTCTGGGCCCCGGTGTCTCGCCACACAAACACGGGCGGAAACGCCTCCGCTTTCACGTAGCTGCTCAGGAAAGTCTTCTCCCGTTCCATCGCATCCGGGTCCTGAGCGTTGGCGAACTCCGCGGCCGTCAGTTGTCGGATCAAGAGGTAAGGGATCGGGATTTCCGACACCCCGCGGTCCTTCGGCCGGTCCTGGCGAATCTCGCCGTTGCCCCCTGTTTTGGAAGTCGACCGAAAACCGATCTTGCCCAGGGTATCGGGCTCCACAACCTCCCTATGATAGTCGTGGAAGAAAGTGAGGACCAACTTCCCGTCGTCGGAGGTGCGAATCTGGTCTTCCGGCCGGACCAGAGTCAGCCAGTAGGCCGGCTTCCAGTCGCCCTCCGTATGCTTGATCTCGGCTACTCCCTGAGAAAGCGCCACGATCGCAACCGGCGGAGTCTCCGACAACTCTCGACTATCCTGAGCCAGAGCACATGAAGAAAGAAGTACAAACAAAAGGAACAGACAACGTCTCATGCCGACCTATTGGTGGTGAGCGCCGCCTGCTCCTTGGACTCTAAATTCTACCTTCAGTCCAGTCCCAGCACCTTTTTCGCTCCGTCCGCGACCACTTCCGCCCCTTTCTTGATCCCACCGCCGACGGCTTTGACACCTTTCGCGATATTGTCGCGCTGCTCGATGACCAGGGAGGCCGCACCCAGTCCCATAGCTACGGGGAGACCCCCTGGGACGGCCAGAGCGACACCCGACGCCACCTTCAAGGCACCCGTAGCTAGCTTGGGCTTGTCGACTTCCCCGTTCGTCACGGCATCTTTGATATCAAGCCCTCCGCTGACCACACCGGCTACTCCCCCGATGATCGGAGCGGCCTTACCGACCTTAGCGGCCACCCCCGCCACCTTGGGAGCGGCTTCCGCCAACTTCCCCTGGGCCGAGGCGATCGTGGCCAACTTGGAGACACCGGAACCGCCTTCGGCCGCTGCCCCCGCGGCTCGGGCCGTGTATCCCACATCGGAGGCCAGTCCGGTGGCGGCTGTGGCTTTCTCCTCGCCGGTTTCGGCGGTGGCGAGAGTCTTCACATTATTGGCGATAGAAAACGGCTTGGAGACGACGAAAGCCGATTCACCGAGCTTTCCGACTTTCTCCCCCGCCTTCCCGAGTCCCTGAAGGGCCTTGCCGGTGGCCTCACTCGAACCTCCACCGCCGACTTTCCCGGCCACTTCGGCCAGTTTCTCGGCAGGCTTACCCTGACTTACGGTTTGGGTGAGAGTGGCGGCCTGGTTGGAAGGCGTGGAAACGTTCTCCGTGAGGGACTCAACGTTCTCCGTGAGGGACTCAACTTTCTCCGAAAACGGGACGTCGTCTTGATAGTTCGCTTCCAGTCCGGCCAGCAGAGCGGGTAGACTTTCCCCGGCCCCCTCCGGCCTGACAACCGGTGGACGAGCTATCATCGGCGCGGGGATATACGGTTTCGTTAGAGCAACGCGGGGGGTGGCCAGAGCGTAGGGTAGATTTCGTTCTGTCGACAGGGCGGATTTGAGGGTGTCCATGGGTCTTCTCCTAGTTGGTGATTTGAATCCAGTCTAGGCTTTGACGATGGCATGAGAGTGGAGTGGGGCGGCGGCTTGTAAACAGAATGTAAACCTGCGGTCATGCGATGACTTGTACCCCAACCAAACCTGTTAACCGACTCTATCTACTATCGGCCGACTTCAACAGAGCAGTTGCCTCTTGCCGCGTGGCCATGTAGTCAAACGCATTCCTCCCTGAGCGGTCCCGTAGCGAAGGGTCAGCCCCGAAATGCAAGAGGTGCTGGATGGCCGCCAAGGTGCGAGCCTTCATCAATGGCGTCACCTGGTCGTTGTCCCCCAAGTTGGGGGATGCTCCAGCTTCAAGCAGACGAAGGACACAACTAGACCGACCACGATTGGACGCGAACCAGAGAGCGGTGCGGCCCGCCTCATCCCCCAAATCCAGTCGCGCGCCACCCTCAACAAGAATCTCAATCGCCTCGACCTGACCTCGCGTTGAGGCAAGCATCAATGGTGTGTAGCGGTAAGATCTGGTCCCGATGTCTGGATTGGCCCCGGCACGAAGGAGAGTCCTCAACGTTTTTGGGTGTCCAAGAGCGGCGCGAATAGCGTTCGATGGAGGAATACCATCCAAGTCAGACCCCATTTGAATCAGGATTTCCACAGAATCAGTGCAACCTCTAGAGGCCGCCATGACTAGGGCCGTCTTTGACACAAACATTTTATGATGGACATCCAGCTGAGTACGGGAAACAGACACTAAGCGAGAAAACTGCGAACGTTGTCCGCAACCGTATGTGAGCGCAAATAGTTCGTCCAGTTCTCGTTGCACTTCGGCATCCGAGCCTTGCAGCGGTGTCTTACCTTCTGCTTGCCGCTTTTCAAGCAAGAGCAATTGCTGCTCTATCCGCTCTTGCTGTCTTACATTCCAATCGCGATTGATGGCCTCTTGTTTGTTGACATAGGCGAAGCGCTCAGGGTTCTTTTCCGGCGTGTAGCCCTGGCTACGGAGGTGCTGTTTGAACCTTTGGCAAGTTGAGACTTCCTGGTCATCGATGGAGTCAGCCACTTTTTAACACTATTGGGTGAGACTCCGGAGGTCAACACTCTGGCTTCATTGGATAGACGTTTAACGTCCAGTAAAAGGAGCGAGTGGCAAAAACTACTTTTGAAGATCGGTTCCCTTGCTTCTTTGGGTCTCTTCTGGCTCAAAAATGTCTTCCTTGGGCTCCGGAACTTGTCGATGGAGGCAAAAAACAAAAGGCTTCTAATTAATTCCAAAGCGGAAGGATAAGCTATGAATCCGGAGTTGCCAGAGAAACTGACCGAGTGTTGGCAGTACGTTCAGCCATTGGGAAAGGGAGGGCAAGCTGTTGTCCATCTACTAAAAGCTAAAGACGACAACCAGGCTCATCGCATTGTAGCCCTAAAGATTTTCTCTGGGACTAACGAACACTCGGCAGAGCGGCTTCGTCGAGAAGTCCGAACATTAAAAGAAATTTCTCATCCTAATGTCGCCCAAGTATTAGGGGAGGACATTGCCCAGCAGAAACCCTGGTATATAATGCCAGTCTATAAGGATTTCAAGACGTGGTGGAACAAAAAGAAAAAAACGTACTCTGATGAAGACCTTTTTGATCTGTCTCTTGAAATCATTCAATCCCTCAGCCGAGGCTTGTCCGTTCTTCACTCAAAAGGATACATCCACCGAGACATTAAGCCATCCAACATTCAAATCACCCCAAAGGGTGAGCGTCCCGTTCTTTGCGATTTCGGTCTTGTTTTAGATCCAAGTAAGGAACGTTTAAGCGAGATCGATCCCATTCGTAAACAGTCTGCCCAAATAATACATCGGGCAGATAAATGCTACCAGCACTCTGAGGCTGACGACTGTTTCGATTTGGCTTCAGTATGGAGCTGGATGCTGGCAAAGAGAAAGGGATTACCCTTTGAATACTACCATTGGCGACACTTCACCCTGCTCGAATCTTCTCGGATAGAGCGAATGAGAGCAGTGTGGGCTTGTTGTAGCGACGTCAATCTTTGCCCCAAGAATGCAACGGAACTACTCATTCTGATGAAGAACCTTTTTCCAGACGACAAACCTAGCGACGACAATAGTATCAACTTTAAGCCTCTTGTCGAAAGGGCCGCTCAAGCACAAGCGTCCGCACACCTGGAAGCCGCTCAAACCCAAGAGAACATTGTAGCCCTTATCGAGTCATGCGCTCCTAAGGCAAAAGAGTTCGTGAGCGGACTTGCGCAAATGGGACAGTCTGTGTCCTATCATTTCTCCGACATTCTCTCTCGGCTCGAATGGCTTCCCCCTCAGGACATTCCCTCTGTTTTTAACAGTCAATTACCGAAAGACCCCAATGGCTTGTTGACAACCAGAACTATACCCACGCAAGCCTTTAGTCTTGAAACCGATATTTCAAAACTAAAGAGAACTCTCATCCTGGAGGTTTCTTTGCGCCCTGAGTGGCTTGACTCCGCTCGTTTTGTCATCTTTGTTTCAGGTGCAGCTGAGGTCTTGAAGCCAGACGGAATGCATCGAGATCGAGTTCATCAAATTAACTGGTGGCTATGGATGAACCCGGCGGGGAAAATAGAAGCCGGTGTTCGTCCTGGAGAAACTTCAGCAGATGGCCTGCCTCCGTGGCAGACCCCGCCTCCTGAGGTGACTGATACTGTATCCCTATTAACAGAGATACAATCTCAAATACAGAACAACATTCTCGATTAGAGCCATGTTCTCCAGCGTCTTCGCCCCGACGATTGAGGAATTGTTCAGTTCTCTAGCCGAGGTCAGTGCAACCGTAGCGTAGACCGGCCGGTCTACGCTACGGAGAGAAATTTCGTCTAAGCGGTTCCCGCTCGACCATCCGGAGCCCGGCCAGGTCGAAGGTCTAGAAGAGACTCCATCTCTGACGCCCGCTGACTTGTTAAGTCGCGGCGTCAACCCTCGGCCTAGTTGCTTCGCCCGCTCGGGCAGCAAACCCCGGAGCTTCGCCCAAAGGTCAGTGCGGGCCCCCAGTTCAAGCCAGCACCCGCTCATCCGTCATCGCACCCAACAAGGGAGTGCCAGGCGCCACGAGTAGGACTAGCCCCAGGACCCCCGTCCCAAAACGCTGAACCGCAGCCCATGTCCAACGAACCGACACTATCAGGACCCTTCCCTGAACTCCGCCGTCTGTGGGGCCGCATCGAGCCCTTCCGGGGCCAGATCATCATGGGCACCCTCTTCTCCATCCTAAACAAACTGTTCGATCTGGCTCCACCCCTCTTGATCGGACTGGCCGTGGACGTGGTGGTTCGCAATAAGGCGTCGCTGCTGGCCGACTACGGCTTTTCGAGCCCCAACGAGCAGCTATGGATTCTGGCAGGTCTCACACTCTTGATCTGGGGAATGGAGTCTCTTTTCGAATACTTGTACGCGGTCACGTGGCGAAATCTGGCCCAGAGTCTCCAACACGATATCCGAGTCCGAGCCTATCAGAGAGTTCAAGAGCTGGATCTGGCAGCCACCGACAAACTGACCTCCGGCAAAATCATGGCCGTCCTCAACGACGACGTCAATCAACTCGAGCGTTTCCTGGACGACGGCGCCAACGCCATTCTCCAACTCGTCACCACCGTGGTGGTGGTCGGCGCGATGTTTGTGGCAGCCGTGCCGGATCTGGCCTGGATGGCTTTCATACCCGCTCCTCTGATTCTGATTTCGTCCATCAAAGTCCAGACCGCGCTGGGCCCTCGTTATCGGGAAGTTCGTGACCAGGTCGGAAAAGTCAACGATCTGTTGGCCAACAATCTGGCCGGACTGGTCACCATCAAGAGCTTCGTGACCGAGTCGCACGAGACGGAGAGACTGCGACACGAGTCACTGGAGTATCAGAAACTAAACAGCAAGGCGATCGCCCTCTCATCAGCCTTTGTGCCTCTGATTCGGATGGCGATCGTGGTTGGTTTTGTCTTGATCATGGTCTACGGTGGCCTGCAGACTCTGAGCGGAGAGCTCGAAGTCGGCACCTACTCGGTCCTCATCTTCATGACCCAGCGACTTCTCTGGCCGCTCACCAGACTGGGCACCACCCTCGACCTCTACCGCCGCTCGATGGCCTCTATCCACCGCATCCTGGAGCTGCTCGACACTCCTGCGGTCTTGGAGGACGGTCATCATCCGCTCACTCCGGAGGAAGCTCGTGAAGCGATTGAGTTCTCCAAAGTGAATTTCACTTACCCCTCCTCCGCGCAGTCCGTCTTGCAAGACTTCGAACTGCGAATCGAGCCGGGCACAACCCTCGGCATCGTGGGCACGACGGGAAGCGGAAAATCCACTCTGGTTAAACTACTCCTGCGCTTCTACGACCCCAGGTCCGGTCGCATCACGATCGGTGGGCACGATCTGACCGATCTCCACTGCGCCTCGCTTCGCTCTCAGGTCGGGCTGGTCTCTCAGGATATCTTCCTCTTTGATGGTACGGTGAGAGAAAATATCGTCTACGGCAGCTTCGCAAGCACCCCCGAAAAGTTGCGAGAAGCCATGGAGCAAGCGGCGGTCGCCGAGTTTGTCGACCGTCTACCGGACGGATTGGAGACTCTGGTCGGCGAGCGCGGAGTGCGCCTCTCCGGCGGCCAACGGCAGCGAATCGCCCTGGCTCGGGCAATCCTGAAGAACCCTCCTATCCTGGTGCTCGACGAGGCCACATCGGCGGTGGACAATGAAACCGAGCGGGCCATCAACCAGGCCATGGAGACGATCCGCAGGGACCGAACCGTCTTGATCGTGGCTCATCGACTCTCGACCATCCGTCACGCCGATCGGATCGTGGTGCTGGAGGAGGGACGTATCGTGGAGGACGGGCTGCACGAAGAACTGGCGAGTGCCGGAGGCATCTACGCACGATTGTGGGCAATACAGAGTGGGGAGCAGAAAAGCGGGACTTTTTGACCTCAGCGAGTTTATGCGATACCATGGAACCTGTCAGAGGCCTTTCGTGGCCGCTTGAGCGATCTCTGCTCGCGGCCTTTCTATCCACTAACAAACCGAAAGACAACGACTCATTGGGTCGAATCGCGTTTGCCTTTGCCAGAAGATAGGAGCATAGCAATGTCAGCAGTTATCGATTATGAAATAGGTCAGAGGGTTATGGTGCCCATGCGGGGGATGTGCAGTGTTGAGGACGTGAAAGAAGAGACCATGCTGGGACAGACACTGAGGTTTGTCCATCTGCGCCCGAGCGGGGGAAAAGGCATCATCAAGATGCCGGCCAATCAACTTGAAGAGCAAGGGGTGCGACCTCTTGTCAACAAAGACGAGGTTCTGTCCGTTTTAGACAGTGAGGTCGACGTCGAGGACCTCTCCGAGATGGAGTCTTTCGACCGCTTGGAACGATGGACCGACATGATGCGCTCGGGAGATTATGGGACTCGAATTCAGGTGTTGAGAGAGCTCCAGATCGTGGACAAGAAAGACGCCCTCGATGACCACGAGAAGAAGTTTAAAAAGCAGGTGCGTCTGGCCGCCCGTCGCGAGATAGAAAACGTCCTCGGTACGTCCGCCGCGGGGGCGGGACGTCGATTGAACGAGGCTCTGAAGTAGAACCAAACCTTCGAGGGGTATGCTTTCGGATACTATTCCCGGGCTTGATTCCGATACCCGAAAGGGTATCGCGGCATTAGACGGTGGAAGACTTCTGAACTTCTTGGAATGTAGCATTATAGAGCTACAACAAGAACCAAGGAGAATCAATCATATGTTTAACTGGGCACTCACCTTTTTCATCGTAGCCCTCATCGCAGCACTTTTCGGATTCGGCGGACTGGCCGGAGCCGCGGCGGGAATAGGTAAATTCATTTTCGTCGCAGCAGTCGTCCTGCTCGTCATCTCGCTAGTAAGCGGTGGCCTTCGTCGAATATAACGAAGTCAACTGAAATCCCCGATGGGTCGACCCGTCGGGGATTTTTCTTTTCAAACAAAATTCCAATGCTTCGCAATTCCTATTTGCCTCCCTTGCTCATTAAGATAGGGAGAGATGAAAGGAGGCACTTCGTATGCTGTTTTTAGACCACACTTTGATACTTCTAATCCCAGCCGTTCTGCTTTCTCTGTTTGCCCAATGGAAGGTCAAGAGTACCTTCAATAAATACGCGCAGGTTCGTTCGGCCCGTGGCATGAGCGGTGCCGAAGCCGCTCAGGCTATGGCGCGCGCCGAAAGAGTACCGGTGTCGGTAGAAGCGGGGCAAGGATATCTGTCGGACCACTTCGACCCCAGGACCGACTCTCTTGTCTTGTCGCCCGAAGTCTACGGCGGTCGTTCTCTGTCTTCCCTCGGCGTGGCTGCCCACGAGTTGGGACACGCCTTGCAGAAAAAGACAGGCTACGCTCCGTTGGCTCTGCGGTCCGGACTGGTTCCACTCACCAATTTCGGCTCGCAGTTTTCCATGATTCTGTTCTTCGCCGGACTCTTCATGGGTGCCGAGCCGTTGCAGACAGCGGGTATCGTGCTGTTCTCCCTGGCCGTCCTGTTCGCTCTGGTAACTCTCCCGGTGGAGTTTGATGCCTCCGCTCGGGCAGTGAGAGTTCTCCAGACGCACGGTGTCATCACTGACTCCGAGGTGCCGGCGGTCAAAAAGGTGCTGAACGCGGCCGCGCTCACCTATGTGGCGGCTGCGGTCACGGCCATCCTGACGCTTCTGAGACTTGTTCTCCTGGCCCGCAGCGACGACTAAACGAGCAGATAGGTAAACTCGTTGATGGTGTCGGGTTTGAGCCGGTTTTGATAGTCGAAGCCGGCTTGGACTCGATGCCCCGTATTTTCTTCGGAACCGTTGCTATCGAGAGTAACTGTTCGGGTTTCCCAGTTGATCTCAAGCTGCTGCTGGGATGACTTGAAGGTGGTCCATCGGTCCAAAGCTTCCATACCGCGCGAGCCCCATCGGGGAAGGTCGGCATACGAACCCTCCCAGCCCTCACCCATGGCATCGAAGTCTTTGCTGCCGTGGTTGCTCAAAATGGAGTCGATTCGCGGGTCACGGATATCCGTTACTTCGCCTTGCCCGGAGGTGCTTGGGGGAAGAAATCGGGCATCGACTTTGCCGTCGGGGGAAGGGGCTGATTGAAACTGGGCCCCGTGGTGAATCCTTGCAGAAATCATAATCTTCTCTTTACTATGGTAAGATTTGGTCTGCGATTCAGAGCTTAGTGCCGGGGACTGAATCTATCCTTAAACTTGCTTGGCTTAAACCGAGAACTGTCCCGCGATGAAGAACCCGTCCGGTCCCTGCGCGGTCCGATGCACTTGAGTGCCCTTGAACTCCACGTCGCCATCCTCGTTGGTCATCCGAAGAACGGAGAATTCGCTACCCTCGGCGTGCACATAGGTGACGTATTCGGCACCTCGATACTTCGAGGTTAGAACCGCTTCAAATTCGCCTCGCGAATTGGAAGAGTCGCCTTCGTAATAGATATTCAGACCATTGCGAGAGACCACCCCCGGCTTCCCCAGAGCGTTGTCCTCTCGGGGTACTTCGTCTTTGGATGCCAACTCGGCCGCCCCCGCGCCCTGGCGGAACGATTCCCAGAAAATGTCCTCGGTGAGCGGCTCTGATTTAGTCCCCTCAATGGGAGTCCGGTCCAAGAATTTCTGAGTGGGAGCTTGAGCCCAAGCGGGCAGATGAGCGCGGATTTGCATACTCTCTTTGTAGACCAAAAGCGAACAGTCTTGGTGTCCGAGTTGTTACAAATGCCAAACTCTATTGCGTTCCGGCTATCAGCACAATTTAAGCGCCGAGTCCTATGCTTGAATCATGCAGATCGATCCAGGTCAGTTCACTCCTGTTCGTTACCGCGGCGAGCCCAGCAAACAAGCAACTGCCGAATCAGGCGAATCGCAAGTCGCGAAAGACTCCGTAGAGATAAGCTCGGAATCCAGAGAACAGAGGCTCGACCGTTTTTGGAGCGTTATCACTAAGCACGCCGCCGAGAAAGTAGCGGTCGATATTGCGGGCTTACCCGCCCACACCCTGATGTTTCATGGAACCTCCGTCAAGTTTGACGCGACCGAAGCACGGCCAAATCGTCGTACCAGTCAGGGCAAGGTGGACTGGGAAGGGACCGCCATCTTTGCCGCCATGGACCCGCGAGTAGCCCTACACTACACGGCTGACGTTGGGACAGGTATCGGGACAGGCATTGATCTGCGCAGCCGCACCGAGGCCGACGAACCCATCACCTATTTCCTAGATGGCGGAGCGAGTCAGGAAGACGCTCTAAATAAAACCTACGGGAAACCAGATGACCCCGAGTCATGCACCGGCTTTATCCATACACTCGACAAAAGCAAGTTCGTCCATGAGCAGGGCTTGGGAGTGATGGAAATGATTACCAGAGATGAGTCCGCTAACATCGGACCCGTTACCATCAATCGTCGCGCAGCCCTAGACGAACTCGTCAGCCAGGGTGCCGTCGTCATTCACTGGTCTCCCTCCTAGCGTCCAGGGGGGGATAATATACGAAGGTATTTCCCGCTCCTCACCTTTCGCGGGTCGAGAAGATCTTTCGACACTCTTAGTCTAGAAATCGAATCGGAGGATTTATGACACGCGAACAAACCTTATTTTTAAATATCGGCGAATCTCTTTGTGCGCTTTTCGGCGCCCACTACTCGAGCGACCCTGCCTATCAAAAGACGATGGAGGGCTGCTTTACCCAGGACGCCCATACAATGGCGAAAGGACTGGAGCAGTTTAACTCCAGCCACGCACGCAACATCCCCCTCTTTCTTCGGGGTAGGCTCTTCCAGCTTATTAAGAGCCTGAGGAAAGGCCGATTGACGGCAGCTCTTTCCTACGCCCAAAAAGCGCGGAAGTACGGATGCTCGCTCGGAGTATCGAGCTTCAAACCGAGCGCCGCCTGAACGCTCCCAAACAAAAAACAAGCCCGCTGGTCTGACCTGGCGGGCTTGCTTTTTTCTGAGAGGGAAGTGGCTTACCCTACCTTGAGGATTCCCGCCGCTCCCTGACCTCCGCCGATACACATCGTGACCAGAGCGTGTCCGCCACCACGACGTCTCAATTCATGAACCGCCGTGGCCGTCAGTTTGGCGCCGGTGCAGCCCAGCGGGTGCCCAAGGGCGATAGCTCCGCCGTTGACGTTGAGTTTGTCCGTGGGTAGCTTCATCTCTTTCAAGACCGCGATAGACTGAGCGGCGAACGCCTCATTGAGTTCGATCAGGTCGATCTGAGACATCTCCAGTCCGGCCAGCTTCAACGCTTTCGGTACGGCCTCGACAGGACCGATCCCCATAATCTCCGGAGGCACACCGGCCACCGCAAAAGAGAGAAACTCCGCGATCGGCTCCAGCCCGTGGGCTTCAGCCTTGGCTTTGCTCATCACCATGACGGCTGCGGCACCGTCGGAGATGGGCGAAGAGTTGCCCGGCGTCACGCTCCCTTTCACGTGGAAGGACGGTCGCAGTTTGGCCAGAGTCTCCAAGCTCGAGTCCGCTCGCACCAGTTCGTCGTTTTCGAAGAGGACTTCCTTCGATTCAACGGCCGCGCCTTTCCGCTTGTCGACTCTCACCGGTACCTTCACCAGCTCATCGGAGAACCGTCCCGCCTCCTGGGCCGCAGCCGCTTTCTGATGCGACTCCAGCGCAAACTGGTCTTGCTCGGTGCGAGAGATTTCGTACTTGCGAGCCAGGTTTTCCGCCGTCATACCCATGCCCACGTAAGCACCGGGTAGAGTCTTCTGAAGCCTCAGGTTCATCGACGGCTTGTTTCCGGTCATCGGCACCATGCTCATCGACTCTACCCCGCCGGCGATGATGCATTCGGCCATGCCGCTGGCAATAGCCTGGGCCGCCAGAGCGATCGACTGCAAACCGGAGGAACAGAAACGGTTGACCGTCATCCCCGGCACGGTGTCCGGCAATCCGGCCAGCAGCAAGGAAAGACGAGCCACGTTGAACCCTTGCTCTCCTTCGGGCATGGCACAACCCAGGATAACATCTTCTATCTCGGTCGCGGGCACTCCGGTTCGAGCGAGTGTCTCCTTCAGCACCAGCGCTGCCAGATCGTCGGGTCGAGTGTGAGCCAGCGTACCTTTACGGCCGCGGCCCACCGGAGTGCGCAGTGCGCTAACTAATACAGGTATTCTACTTTTATCCATTGTTAGTTCCTCAGGGTCTTTCCGGTCTTCAAAGTGTGGGCCAGTCGTTCTTGAGTCTTCTCCTTGCCGGAAAGTTGGAGAAAAGCTTCCTCTTCCAACTCCAGGAGCACATTCTCACTCACCACGTCGCTCCGGTTCATCTCACCTCCGCAAAGCACGCGAGCGATGGTCTCAGCGAGATGATACTCGTATTCGGTGATGAAGCCGGCCAGCATCATGCCGTGGGCCCCGGTGCAAAGATTGGCGAAGGCGGACTCGCCTAAAACCTTCACCATCCTCGGTACCGGGGGGACGTAGCCGTCGGCCAGTTCCAGGACAGCCTGTTTGGCTTCCGTGAGCAGCCGGTCGGCGTTCATCACCACCCGGTCGGTGGTGCGAAGCAAGCCCAGATTTTGAGCATCGTAGGCCGAGGTGGAGACTTTGCCCATCGCGATCAGCTCGAAGGCCTGTTGAACCGCTGCAAACGGGTCGGCTCCCTTGACCAATCGGTCGTTCATCCGGATCAGCATCTCGGTTGTACCACCACCCGCCGGAAGAATCCCGACGCCGACTTCCACCAATCCGGTGTAGAGTTCGGCGTGGGCTATGTCGAGGTCGCTGTACAGCATGACCTCGCAACCGCCGCCGAGAGTCATTCCGAAAGGAGCCGAGACCACCGGGTAAGGTGCGTATCTCAGACGGCAGGTCATGCCTTGAAAGGCCCGGCAAGCTTTTCTGATCTCTTCGAAGTTTTGCTCCTTGGCGAGGTGCAGGATCATACCGATGTCGGCTCCGGCACAGAAATGCTGTCCTTGATTGCCGACGACCATACCTGAGAAGTTCTTGGAGACTTCTTCGTGAGCTTTGTCAAACATTTCGAGCGTCTTGGCTCCAATGCTGTTGCCCTTGGAATGAAACTGCAGCAGCGCTACTCCGTCGCCGGCATCCCAGAGGGTCGCGTCCGAGTTGCCGACCACTTTCTTGTTCAGACTCTTAACGGTCAAAAGGCCGGTGCCCGTACTAGCAGCGCGCTCCGTCTTGAAGTATTCGGGAACATCCAGGCCGTTCTCTTCGAACGCTTTGAGACAACGTTCTCGGCCCAGCGACTCGGCCAACTCTAAAGGACCGACTTCCCAGCCGAATCCCCACTTCAGGGCGTTGTCCACATCCTCCGCGGTGGCGGCCACTTCTCCCACCTTGCTCGCGGCGTAGTGGATCTGATGAAAAAGTGTCCGTCTGGTGAACTCTCCGGCCTTCCCGTCGGAGTCCAGCAGAGCTTTGACGCGCTCTTCGGGAGTGGGCAAGAGACGCAGTTCGTTCAACTCTTCCAGGCGCACCTTCCCGCGGTCCTCATACTCGAAGGTCTCGAAGTTGATAGTGAGGATGGTGGTTTTACCGCCCGATTTGTCTTTCTTGTAGAAACCGGCCCCGGTCTTTTCACCCAGCAACCCCTTCTCCACCATCTTGTCCATGACTTCCGGAAACTTCACGGGCTCTCCGGTGGCCTTCTCGATGTTGTCCGCTACCGTGGTCACGATGTCCAAACCGGAAAGGTCGGCGGTCCGGCAGGTGGCACTCTTCGGGCGACCCACCAGCGGCCCGGTCAGGGCATCCACGACATCGGGCGTCAGTCCCATCTCCACCATGACTTTCATGGCCCGAGACATGCATCCGACTCCGACTCGGTTGGCGGCAAATCCCGGCACGTCGTGGGCCACCACGATGCCCTTACCGAGAACCTTGTCTCCAAACTCCGAGACTGTTCTCAAAACCTCGGGGTCGGTATCTTTGGTCGGGATCAGCTCCAGCAGATGCAAGTATCTCGGCGGGTTGAAGAAGTGAGTGCCCAGGAAACGTTTTTTGAACGCCTCGGAGCGCCCTTTCACTTGAAGCGCCATCGGTATACCACTGGAATTGGAACTGACTATGGTACGCTCCGAGGTGGTTTTCTCCAGGCGTTCGTGCAGTTGCTGCTTAATATCGAGCCGCTCCACGATCGCTTCCACCACCCAGTCCATCTGAGCCAGTTTGTCGAAGTCCTCATCCATGTTTCCCAGACTCACCAGGTGAGCCCGGTCTTTTTCCATCAGAGCGGCGGGCTTGGCTTTGAGAGCCCGCTCCCACCCCTTCTTTACAATCGCATTCTTATCGTCGCCGTCGGCAGCGATATCCAGCAACAGCACCGGGATTCCGGCGTTAGCCAGATGGGCCGCAATGCCCGCGCCCATGGTGCCGGCACCCAAAACTGCAGCCTTCAAAATTTTCCTTGACATGCTTAGAAACAGCCTTTCGTTTGATTGCTCTGGCGGTTCTTTTGGGCGGACCGCATGACCTCCGCATGTCGAAATTTCGATTGAGATTTCTTTTGAAAGGTCGCTCTCCATGTAAGCAAACTGTTGCCGCGTTGTAACAAGGCTGTTTCATGAAGCCCTCTGCCTTTCGAACAAATAGCTGGTATGGTAATACTATTATGAGTCCCTGTAGCGGGGTCCAGAGGGAACAATGACGAGCTTACTATTCCAAAAACGAAGAATGTCCCGCGGTCTATCTCTGGTCGAGATCGTCCTGGTGTTCGCTATCCTGGCCATCCTGGTGAGTATCACGGCCGTTTCCCTCAAATCCAGTATCAAGCGTGAAGGCCCCCGAGCCATGGCTCACAATCTCGTGGCGGACCTGCGCGCTGCTCGCACCGAAGCCTCCCGTAGCGGCAAACTCGTGGCCGTTTGCTTCCCCAGCGAAGGCAAGACCAACCCGTTCTCCCAGAACGCCCTGGTACGTCGCGGAGCCCAGGTGGGGGATGCCTTGCGACCCCTTGCCTACGACCGCGCCTACGACGGCTTCGTCTTCGCCGGGACCTGGCCTGGGGCGACCTTATCGGAGAATGAAGTGCCGGTCGGGTGGACTCTCTCCACGGCAAACGAGATCAGCATTTATTTTCGTCCGGACGGCACGGCCTTCAGCAACGACCTGCCTGCCATCGAGGGGAACTATCCTCTGGTCGTGGGCGGCGCCTTTGTGGCCGACCGTAGCGGCCCGCGCTCCGTCGCCACCGCCGTGGCCGACCCTTACACAATCTGGGTCAGTGGTTCGGGCAACATTTCCATTGAGGAAGGGACGACTCCAGCCGGTCCTCTGCCGCCTACCGACATCAAACCCCATCCCGCCCCTTTCGCCGCGACCGCAAACAACAAAGATTCCTCGCCGGTCATTGAAAACATCAAGTTTCTTCCCGAAGGCATCCCGGGCTCCGACACGGTCGGCCTGAGCCAAAACTACGTCGACATTCATCCCGACGAGAAGGAGAGCGAGCGGCTGGAGTACGGGATCGCCACGATGCTGATCACAGCCTCAGATCAAGACGGCGGCCCCCTCTACTTCGATCTCCATGCGATCGCCAGTTCTGGAGAGCGCGGCAAGTTCACGGTCAGCAACGAGACCGGTGCCATGGACTATATCTACGACCCCGCGACCGACGCCGGCAGGTGGCAAGCCCTGGTCTCCTGGCGTCCACCGCCCGGCGCCCCGGAAGACACGGTTTACGAGCTGCAGATCACGATTCGAGACGAGGAAGGCAACAGCGCCTTCACCGCTTCCGGTGCCGGATTGCTACCGAGAATCGCCAATCTACCTCCTTCGCGGATGATTATCCAGACTGCCGATAGACAGCTTTACATGGCCAATATCGAAGGCGCCAACACGGTCAAACTCACGAAGGATGAAGAGCCGGAGTACGAGCCGTTCTTTAGTCCGGACGGGACCCGTATCTACTCCAAGCACGACACTCCCGCCGGTGGACTTCAGCTGCGAGTCCGCAACGCCGACGGGTCGGATTTGAGAGTGCTGCGAGAGTTTAGTCCCGCGATTGTAGCGGCCAACCGGGCGATCGACGGCGATATCGATATTAGATTTGATCCCACCTATCACTACGCCGCCTACCGATATAACATTCGTGCCTCTAACTACGAGGCCTATACACCCAGGCAGTACCAGATCGGGAGGCGATATTTCTGGAGACTGGACTACACTCCGGGAAGACCCGGCGAGATCTATGAATTGGAAGTTCTGCATCTCAACGGCGGCACTCCGCCATTGAGGGTCGCGACCGACGCCTACGGCCAGTTCTACTGGGACGGTGAGACCGATCACACTCTCCGCTTCAAGAGTCGCACTTCCTATGCCGAACTCGACAGATACACGTCGCCCTCGGCGGCCCAAGCCAACGACGGCATCGGCCCTTATCTGGCGGCCCCCGGATACGAGGAGAACTCCGCCGACGGAGTCACTTTAGAAGGCTACCCTCCTACCACCAGACCGGCTATCGGAGTGGGAGTCGACGCCACAAACCAGATTTTTAATCTCACCGAGCCGGACTGGTTCCTGGAAACCCCCGGACCGGGCATCAATCTGCGACGGACTTCCATGGCCAGCGCTCACGAGGTCAGCGACGAAGCCATCATCGGCAAACCAGCCTGGTCGGCGGACGGACTGTTCGTAGCTTACATCCGGGACACCGGAACGGATCAAGAGATTGTGGTCAAGGAAGTGCTCAACTCCGATTTCACGAGAAAGAGCAGCCCGGTCGTCAAGTACACCTACAGAACCTCGGGAGTAAGTTCGGTGAAGCTGTCTCCCAAAGGCCGGTGGATCTTCTTCATTCGGGGCAACAAGCTCTTCCGCGCCATCAACTCCAGTGGCTCTACACCCGTCGAGATTTCGAGCAGCCTTGGCAAGGATATTGCGGCCTTCGCCGTCTCACAGTAGAAGAGCCTTTTCCCTTATGGAGGCCGTCTTCGCCTCCTTTTTGCTTATCACGTCGATCCTCATCAGCGTCTTCGTTTTCGACTCCTCGCTTCAGGCAGAGGCCAACAACGAACAACGCATCACCGCAGCCATGGTTGCCGAAAGCGCGCTTGAAGAAATCCGGAGCTACGCCAATACCGATTTTGAAGGCACCCAGTCGGCCTACGACGGAAGGAGTTGGACCCTTCCCAACTATCAGACTTACGAAATAAAAGCGAGAGTCAAGCCCCAAGAACTCGCTATTCCCTGTACCGAATTGGAAACCCAGTATCCGGATACACCGACCTTCCCGACCCCCGAAAGAAAGATCTTGGACAACTCAGTTTGGAACTGTGAAGTCGCGGTCAAGTGGTCGCGCGGGCGCGACGAGCTGAGAATGGTTCGCTATATGGCCAACACGACTCCGGCTACCAATTTTCTAGTCCTGATTGAGCCGCCTGGAGGGACCAGTATCGATGGGACAACCTCAGGCACTTTCAACGTCGGCCCGAACGGGACCAAGGATTTCCAGGCTCGAGCCTTTGTCGACGGACGCGAAGTGGAGGATATCCAGTTTACCTGGTATGTTGAACCGTTGGACGGCTTTGGCTCCATCTATCGGGTGAGCCGGGACGGCACGACCTGTCGCTACAAGAACGCCTACCGAAACTACGACGGCTCGATCAAGAGGGCGCCGGGTCTGTGCGACGTGGTGGTGAGAGCCGTTTTCCAGGGCGTCGAGGCCAAGCGGAAAGTTCGCATCAACAATGGCTAGAGCCAGGGGAAGTATGCGGGCGTTTACGCTGATCGAGGGCGTTTTCAGCATGTTCCTCATTTTTCTCGTACTGAGCTCTCTCACTTACACCCTGAGCCAGGCCGGGAAAGTCAAGTCCAACCTGAAGAACATGGGTGAATTGAGCGAAGTGGTCCAGGTGATGTCGATGCTTAAGGCCGACATCGGAGCCTCGCTGCGCCTCCTCGCGCCCACCGAAGGGGCGACTTCCACCGAACTGAGTTTGGCTCGTATCGATCCCGCTCTTCCTATCACTTCAAGAATCGATGACGAAGACGACCTTGATCCATTCGGGACCGATGAAGAGGCTCAGGTTCGATACTTCGTGGACAACGGGCTCTTGAAGCGCCGACTGGTGAGCGCCAACGGTTTTGAAACGGTCGAGAGACTGCTGGCTGCGGAGAACTTTCAAGCCGAACGCGAAGCGGCCTCGGACACCGTGACACTGACTTTCGAGGTCAAAAACACTCGTCGCTCTCGACAACATCTTTTGAAGGTCTCTTTGAGATGAGTTGGATGCGTTCTCGAAAAGGCTTCTTGCTGGTCTTCGCCCTGATGCTGACCATTCTGGTGACTATCATCGCCCTGGGTCTCCTTGGAATCCGGCGTGGAAACTACGCCGCCTCCAAGGCCATCGTCAACAACTTTCAAGCCAGAGCTCTGGCTCACAGCGGCATGAACGATATCTGGGCCAAGCTCAGCAACGACCCCTTTTTCCCTACCGGCATCGGCGACGAGCAAGTGCAGTTCGCTTATCGTGAGGACGTCGTGGACTCGACCGGAAGAGAGGTTGGGTCTTATACAGTGAGAATAGACAGGAGATATCGCCAGACCCACAAGGTTGTGCTGCTGGAGTCCACCGGAGTCGCGGGAGGACTGGACGCCAACAGTTCCACCTTCACGATCTACGCCGAACTCTCGACCGAAATCGGCGAATTCAAGTACAAGGTCTGGCATGAAGGGACCAGTCCAAGGCTTTGAAGACATTCTTTACGAGCACGGACCCTACCCAGGTAAGCTGCTCGGCCTCCACTCTGAGCCGCTTCACCCGGCAGTTGTCGGTCCTATTGGGGGCCGGCATTCCCATGCACGAAGCCCTGGAGTCTCTGATGAGGGTGCAGTCGGACAGTCTTTCTATCTGGGTCACTCCTGAAGTCTATAAAAGGATTGTTCACGGACATCGTCTCTCCACATCGCTAGCCCAGTTCCCGCGGGTGTTTCCCTCCACCTATGTGGCCATGATTCGGGCCTCCGAGGAGACCGGCAAACTCGTCGCCGTATTAGACCGGCTGGGTGACTGGCTCGATCGACGCGAGCAGATCCAACGCCATGTAAAAAAGGCCCTGACCTACCCCTTTTTCGTTGTTTTGGTGGCTTTCATCCTCACTCTGGGGCTCTTTCGAACCGTTATCCCCGGCATTCTGGAGACCGTCATCGGTCTCGGGGTCGAACTCCCGACACCTACGCGAATCCTTCTCTGGATGGTCTATCTTGTGGAGCAACCTCTCACCTGGTTTGTCGTGGCCGCTCTTTTGATCGCCCTTATTCTCTACGCCCGGACTCCTCAAGGATGGGAAAGGATGTTGTTCGCCTTCAATCACGTACCGGTCCTTGGGGGAGTGCTTATGTACTCGAGTTCGGCGCGATACTCTCACACCATGTCGATGCTGCTGGATTCCGGCGTGGATATCATACGCGCTGCCAAGATCTCCGCTGATGCGAGCGGTAGTCCATTGATAAAGTTAGACTCCGATCGGATCACCAAAGAGCTTCGAGAAGGCCGATATTTCAACGAAATTTTGAACGGCTCCCTTGTGTACCCACCCTTGCTCACCGATATGGTGCAAGTGGGCGACGAGTCGGGTCGAATGGCCGGCATGCTTGCCAAGTGCGGCGAACTCATGGAGCAAGACACGCTACATCGTGTCGACACTTTCTTGAATCTGCTGGAGCCTTTGGTGTTGGCCACCATCTCCATCGGGATCGGTTTTATTATCGTGGCCGTTCTTATGCCGATGTCCAGTATCGTTTCGGCTCTATAAAAGCCCTGTCGGGTCCAGGACCCCCGCCGGTCCTTGCCAGGGCGGGGCTTGCCCGGCACCCCGGCTGACCCGTGCCAGGGTCGAGCATACCACGCCCCGTACGCGCCGTGGGGAACCGGGTGCGACAGAGAAGGTTGACAAGCAGGCTACAAATGAAAAGAAGCCCCCTTGAGAGGGACTCCTTTTCATTTGCTATTTAGAGGAGAGGCTAGTTTTAGTAAGCGCCGCCGCCGCCGCCGCGCCAGCCGCCGCCACCCGCGGGTTTACGCATTCCCCCGCCTGCGTTACCGGCATTTCCGGCATTTCCAGCGTTTCCGGCATTACCAGCATTTCCGGCGTTACCAGCATTTCCAGCGTTACCAGCATTTCCAGCGTTTCCGGCGTTTCCGGCATTTCCAGCATTTCCAGCGTTACCCGCATTTCCGGCATTGCCCGCGTTACCGGCGTTACCCGCGTTACCAGCATTGCCCGCATTACCGGCGTTGCCCGCATTACCGGCGTTACCCGCGTTACCAGCATTGCCCGCATTACCGGCGTTGCCCGCATTTCCAGCGTTACCCGCGTTACCAGCATTGCCCGCGTTGCCGGGATTCACGACGTTTGCCATGGTGGAACCGCCCATCAACTGTTGCAGCAGTTGCATGACCATCATGTAAAGCTGTTCCATTCCACCACCAGCCATGGTCGGGTCCATCCCGCCCATTCCGGCCGGAGCCATTCCGCCGGGGCCGAACATCATAGGTGATCGACCGGCTCCGTGCATGGTTCCGCCTTTGTTGCCGCCGCCGGGGCCGTCGAGATTGGAGCCGAGGTCGCCGGCACCTACCGACTGAATCGCCCGGTCGTAAGCGCCCTTGTTTTTCACGGACTTGTTGCCCAGAGCGTCTCTTCCGTCTTCTCCGAAAACCTGACCTAACTGTAGCGTGCCCCGTTGCAACGCTCGAGTCACGGCGCCCAGAGTCTGAACATCCTTGTCTCCCACGCCACCGCCACCGGCCAGGTCGCCGTTTCCGGTCGATTCGAGGAGTTTTTTGAGGTTTCCGTTGCTGTAGTTTTGACCGTTGTTCTTGTAGCGAGAGGCTACCAGGGCGAAGGTTGCTGCCTGTTGGCGACCCGGGTCTCCCGAGTTGAGGTCGGCGTAAAGCGCGTCGGAGTTCCGTTGCATATCGGCAGCGCTCTCAAGGCGCTGACCGGCGTAGAACTCAGCCGCGTAGCCTTCGACAATACTGGTTCGAGCTTGCCCTGTCGGGATCTGGCCGCCGGCCGTAATCTTGTTGTTGTTGACGTTTCCGTTCTGGTCTACCGCGTC
>Ga0207914_100063_pt1 | contig 62579 bp, 64 predicted proteins | sample DeeseametaMP2497_FD_184171 | JGI IMG/M metagenome (GOLD analysis project Ga0207914, IMG submission 184171) | Marine microbial communities from East of Antigua and Barbuda, Atlantic Ocean - MP2497 (SPAdes) | ecosystem: Environmental > Aquatic > Marine > Oceanic | place: East of Antigua and... | reverse complement strand
GACAGCCTCAGGCGGCGCTACGGGGATTTCTGGCCCTTCCCGGGCGGTTTCGGTGCTCACGACGCGCCTCGCTCCTCAGCCGCGCTTGTAGCCCACCTTGTCACTTAAAGAATACGGGCGGACGAGAAAACGGCCGAGTTGCGTGGATCATGTACAAGAATACCTCCGGACGTTCGACCTGACAGCGCGATTCTGCTACAAAACGACCGGACCCGGCAACACGAGTCCCTGGCGAAAATCGGGGATAGGTCATGGCCGAAACAGGCACTGCCCTCACGACGGTTGATCATACAGAATGGCGCAAAGCTTGTGAGCGCGAGCCTATCATTCGTGCGCTTACGGCAGAGCCCCGGCTCGGACGCAAAGCGATTGCTGAGGCCGGCCTGAAGCTGAGCCTCAACCGGTCCCGAATTTACGAACTGCTCGCGAGATACCGGGAAAACCCAGTGACCAGTTCGTTGGTCGACCAGCACGATGGATTTCCCAAAGGGCGCTCTCGCCTCCCTTGCGAGGTGGAACGCCTGATCGATGCCAAAATAGAGCAATTTTATCTCAGCCGTCCAAAGCCCACCATCGCACAACTGGTCCGTCAAATTCGCTTTTCGTGCCTGGAGCAGAATCTGCGACCTCCAGCACGGCAAACTGTTGTCCTGCGGGTCAACGCCGTGGAACGGACACGCCTGACAGGCGCCCGTGATGGGACCAAAGCCGCAGCAGACCGCTTCCGACCCGTCGTCAGCTCATACGAGGCGCAGTACCCTCTTCAGGTCGTACAGATGGACCACACGCTGGTCGATATCATCATCGTCGATGAGTATCTCAGGAGACCGGTCGGGCGGCCAACGCTGACCCTGCAGATCGACGTAGCGACGCGGGTGATACCCGGCTTCTACATTTCACTGGAACGACCTTCCGCGATTTCGGTCGGCATGGCGATCCGTCATGCAGTACTGCCCAAGAATGATTGGCTGGCCGATCGAGAGCTCACCTTCGCATGGCCTGTCTTCGGCCTGCCAGACATCCTCCATCTCGACAATGCCTCGGAATTTCACTCACGCGCGCTGACTCGGGGCTGCCAGCAATTTGGGATCGAGCTTCACTACCGTCCACCGCGCACTCCGCACTTTGGCGGGCACATCGAGCGCATGATCGGCACCGCCATCGGCGAAGTTCACCTTCTTCCGGGTACTACGTTCTCCAACATCCAGGACAAGGGAGACTACGACGCTGAGGGCAAAGCCTGCATGACCCTCAAGGAATTCGAGCGATGGTTCGCCCTCCAGGTGGGAATCTATCATCGCACCATTCACAGCTCACTTGGCGTCCCCCCGATGACAGCGTGGCAGGACGATCAAGGTAAGCGTGTTGCAGCCCTGCGCCTGCCGGCCGATGAAGAACGTTTTCTGCTCGACTTCCTCCCGTTCGAGATGCGCCGGGTCCGGCGCGAGGGCATCAAACTCTTCCACGTTTTCTACTGGCATGGCGCTTTGGCCACGCTGGTCGCGAACAGCGTTCATAAATTCCCGATCAAATACAATCCGCTCAACCTCTCGGCCGTCTATCTCGAACTGCCCGGCGGCGAGCATGTCACAGTTCCTCTTCGCGATAAGCGGCGTCCTGCAATTACCAAGTTCGAGCACGACCAAGCCCTGAGAGCGCTTCGAGAGCGCGGGCGAACCGCCGTCGATGAGCAGATGCTTTTCGAGATGGTGAGCACGCAGCGCAGGATTGTGCTTAGGGCCGTAGAGAAGACGCGCGGAGCTCGACGATCAACCCAACGCATCGTCGATGCGCTCATCCGCGGCGAACCGCCTGCGGCCTTTGTCCAGCACCAAGAGGCCAACGCGCAGCTGACACCGCCAAATCTCGACGGGCCGGTTGTACCACTCGCGATCGAGGAGCAGTCATGAACGTGCTCTACAGCCATATCTTCCCGGCTTATCGCGAGTATGCCGAATTGACCGATGAGGCCCGGATCGACTGGCTACGCCGCGACCGCTGGATATCGTTGCCACAGGCTGAGGCCGCGCTCCGCCACCTTGAAGACCTGGTAATCTATCCGCCGCGAGGGCGAATGCCCTGCCTGTTACTGTTTGGCGCCACCGGGATGGGCAAGACCGAAATTGTCAGCCGCTTCTCGAAACTTCACGCTCCTCAGTTCGATATCAGGACCGGGCTCAGCAAGATGCCGGTGTTGCTCGCGCAGATACCGCCAGAGCCGAGTGAGGAGCAATTTTACACCGAGGTGCTGACCGCGCTAAATTGCGTCGACCTTAGCCGACTGTCCGTGCGATCGATGCGAGCGGAAGCCAGGCAACTGCTTGCCGAAGTCGAAACCAAGGTGCTCGTCCTGGATGAAATCGACAAGATGCTCGCCGGCACTCCTCGCCAGCAGCGGGTGTTCCTCAATACTATCCGCTTTTTGACCAACGATCTGAAAATTCCAATTGTTTGCGCAGGGACCGAGGACGCGCGGATGGCGGTCCTGATGGATCCGAACCTTGCCGACCGGTTTGGGGCGTTCGAATTGATGCCATGGCGCAACGATCATGCCCTGCGCCAGCTGCTTGCGAGCTTCTCGGGCCTGCTGCCCCTGAGACGCCCATCGATGCTCGACACCGTCGAAGCGCGGCAACGCGTGCTGGCCCTCACCCAGGGTGTGACGGGCCGAATATTCCGGCTCATCGAGGCAGCCGCTGTCACGGCTATCCGCGATGGCCGCGAGATGCTTGATGCCGCAAGCTTCGAGGCCAACGACGTGACGCTTCCTCTCGTCTCCATGTTTACGTCGGCAGGCAAGCGAAGGACAATCGGCCGGGCGACCGTATGAGTTTCGTGGAGCCATTCGCGGATGAACTTCTCAGTTCATGGCTGGCGCGCGTGCGCGATCAGCGGGCTCCGGGTGAGCCTTTGCTGCGCGCCTATCGAAATCGCGCAGGCCATTGGCGGCATCCCGATGTAAACCCAAAAAAATCGATGATCGCTGAGCTTGCCGCAAGCGAGGGCTTCACGGAAAACAGTGTCGCCGAACTCGGTCTTTGCTATCGGTATCCGAGGATCACCCCGGATTTTGTAGCCTGGCACCACGTTCCATCCGATGATCCTAGCCGAGATTTCGCGCCCGCTCTTACCCTCCGGTTGAGCTGGTGCAGTCGTTGCCTTGCCGAGGACTATGCCGCTGGCCGCCCCGCCTATATCCGTGCGGACTGGGCCATGGCTGCGTGGGGCTTCTGTTTCCGGCACCACTGGCCACTCGTCGATCGATGCGTGTCTTGCGGGAGTAGTCATTGGGCGATTAAGCGGTCATCGCAGGGGCCGCCAAGATTGTGCTGTATTCGCTGCCGTCGGGGCCTCGAACGGGCGCACCCCAGGGCGCTCGAGCTTGAGCCAGCAGCGCAGCCCATCTGGATCAATATCGTAGCCTTTGAAGCCGCGCTGAGGGGTGCGCTTAGGGGAAAGGTCCCAGATCAATTTCGCTTCAACGACACTTCAGCCGGTCAGCTGCTCGAAGAATCCGCCAGAATCTGTCTACTGTTCGCAAGGGCCCACAGGCGCTGGAGACTGCGTGATAGACTCCTACATCGGTTTGCGGCGCCTGTGCTCACGCTCGATAACGTTTGCCCCAACGAGCCTTCCTGTGAAATGCCGCTCGCGCTTGCCAGCCCCTCAATGCGTCGTTGCCTTATCGCAATCTGCGCCGCGATGCTCGATGCAGACTGTGACCCAACGGTGCGAAACGAGGACGAGCCGGTTGTCGACGTATGGGCGCGGATGGTCGATAGCATCGCACTCCAACAGTTCATCCAAGATCGTCAGGCGTGCTCGCCGACGTTGAAAAGAACAGTGGAAGCAGCGTGCCATCGGAACGAAAAAGTCGAGCGGATGTCCGCGTTACGGAGCGCCTCGACGGCCTACAAAACTCTCTTCCGTGACGCGGCCGGAAATGCGTTCTCTTCGCGCCATTAAGTACCCGCGAGCCTACGGATGGCAGGCGCATTTGGCCTCTAGCTGGCCGCACGCTTTTTAGCGGCAAGTGTCCATTAACTTAGGAGGTTGGCGGCGCGCACCTGAATGCGGCGCTTCTGCTGGATTTCATCAATTCCATTCCGTCCCGCGATTGGGCAACATGCGCCCATTCCCGCCGCTCAATGCTCCTAGGGTAGCGCCTGAAAGCAGACGTTACGCAGCTTGGCGCCTCAACCCGTTCCTCCGGAGGCATCCGGCGCGGTGCCGGGGGCGGTATCCTGAGCCTTTCCGGTCGGCGCCCCATCCTGCGCTGCACTCATCGCCGTCAGATAGTCGACGATAGCCGGAATGTCCTTGTCCGCCACGGGAGCCTTGTAGACATCCTTCATCTTGGTGACCGTTGCCTTCCACTGGTCCGCTGAAAGCACTGGCTGGGTCATCGCCATGCTGGCGGAATGGCAAGACGTGCAATTCGCATTGATGACATCGGCATGAGGGCCATCGGGATATTGCTGCTCATCGATAGGAAGATCGACCGTATCCGAGGTCATGGTAAAGCCGTTCACGGAAATGCTGCTGGGTGTAGGCCCTGTGGATTGGGGTTCGGGCAGCGGGGTGTAGCTGCCGGGAGGGCCCACCATCATGAGGGTGAAGACGGTCACGCCGAGCAGTCCGACGGCCAGCATGCCTGGGGTTGGCGCTTTCATGCCAAAGCTCCTTATGCCGTCACGATGGTAGTGGTTTCGATATTGCCGCGCATGAAACCGCCAGGGTTCCAGATCGGCGCCATCGGCTGTGCGACGCCTGCCGTATTCCAGCAGCGCGACATAAGCGACGTCTTTCCGGGGCCGGGCAAGGGAACCTGGGCGTCCCACCGCCGGAAACTGTACTTCCCGTGGTCCGGTCCGAGCTTGGTTGCAAACCAGTGGCGACCGCCGTCGGTGGACACATCGACCCGTGCCACGCCGCAGTCGCCGCCCATGGCAATACCGCCGAGCGGGATCGAGGCCTCGTGTGCGATCCGCTGACCTTCGCCCAGACTGGTAACCCACGAACGCGGGATCATGCGGTTGATCGGAACGGTTGGGAAGTCCTTGGCGCCGGGCTTTACATTGGCGCCCGGCGTCGCCGGGATCTTGTAGGCCTTGGCCATCCAGTATTCGTCATCAGGCCCGGGCAAGACCTCGATGTCGTTCAGCATCTTGACCCAGTAAGTCGAGTACCAGCCCGGCACGATCAGCCGGATCGGGAAGCCGTTGAGGAGCGGCAGCTGCGTGCCGTTCATGCCGAAGGCGATCATCACTTCGCCGTCGCGGGCATGATCGATGTCGAGCGCCTTCTCGAAGTCCGGGGCACCGGCGACCACAGGTTGATCGAGCGCCCCGAACCGGACCTGGACCGCCCCCGCCTTCACCCCGGCCAGATCGAGCACATCGCGCAGGCGCACGCCGAGCCACTTCGCATTGCCCATCGCCCCGTTGCCCCACTGCGCGCCGGGGACGCGGGGCTGGAACAGCCCGCGCGAATTGCCCGAGCACTGGTTCACCGCGGCCATCTCCACCCGCGGCAGGCGCATCAGCTGTTCGAGGCTGATTGCGATCGGCTTGTTGACGTGCCCGCGGATAGTGAGCCGGAAGGCATCGACGTCGATCGAGGTCGGGATGTCCGCCCAATGCCAGCGCACGAAGAACTGGTCATTGGGGGTGAACACATCTCGGTCGAAGACATCCATCGGTGTTTCCAGCAACGGCGGATGGACGCGCTGGAGGATCATGCTTCCTTTGCCGGGAAATGCGCTCGTCATTGGGCGCTGCGCATTGCCGCCGGGGAGATGCAGGTCGGTCAGACCCTGCGTGATGCCTTGCGCCAGAGCGGGTGCGGCAGCGATGGCTGCACCGCCGAGCGCGGCATTCTGCAGGAAACGGCGGCGGCTTGTTTCGGCCGCGAGCTCAGCATCCAGTCTGTCCATGGTCGTATCCTCTCGGGCAAAATGGTGGCGGGTGCTGCTGTGAGAAGCAAGCGATCAGAACGCCGTTACTGATCGCAATGCCCGATCAGTTTGTAGCGGCGATACAGGGTGATACGAACAGATTGCCGCGCCATCCGCCGATCAGGGTCTTGGCGGCCACCACGATCCACATCAGCGCGAGCGCCAGGGTCAGGGCGGTGCCGACGATACCGAAGAAGGCAAGGTTCAGGGTCGTGCCAAGGCGAAAGGTTGCCACGGTGAAGACGCCTAGCGGGAAGGTATAGCCCCACCAGCCAAGGTTGAACGGGATACCTGCCCGCCAGTAGCGCCAGGTGATGAGCGAGGCGAGCGCCAGCCACCAGAGGCCAAAGCCCCACAGCAACAGACCGGCGATTGTGCCGATGCCTTGGGCGACAGTGCCGACATCGGCCAGCCCATGCCCAGCCATGATCGCGGGGGCGTCGCCGCCCAGAACCAGCATGCCCAGCGCGCCGGTACCGATCGGGCCAAGCGCCAGCCAGCTCGATGCGGCCATGCCCTCATGCGGCAGCTTGTGGAGCGCCATGCGCAGGATCAACAGTGCAAGAATGCTGAAGGCGACCGGGACCGAATAGGCCCACAGGATGTAGGACGTGACGAGCATCCCAAACTGTGCGCTGCCCTGCGCCAGATGCGGCGCCAACAGTCCTCCGCTGGCAGCCGTCACTTCGGCCGCCACGACCGGCAGCAGCCACACCGCCGTCATCCCATCGAGTGAATGCTGGTGGCGCGTGAACATGAAGTACGGGATCAGCACACCGCAGCTCACCGCCATGGCGGCGTCGATCCACCACAAGACCGTGGCGACCGGCACGATGCCCTCGCCGAAGCGCGCGATACCGAATGCGAGACAGCCGTTGATGATCGTGGCGAGGCCCATGGGGATCGTGCCGATGAACATCGATACGGTATTGTGCCCGAAGATGCGCCGCGCTTCGTGGCCGAACAGGATCCAGCGCGCGGTATAGAGCGCGGTAAAAAGGGTGAAGAGCCCGATGTTAAAGAACCACATCACTTCTCCCACCGGCTTGAGCGAAGCGCCGATGCCCGGCATCTGCGGGAGGGCCAGCGCAAGGATGCCCGTGCCCATGGTTGCGGCAAACCAGTTGGGCGTGAACTGGCGGATCATCTCGCGCGGGTGATCGAGCCGGCTGAGCGGGCGCATCCCTTCGAGGATGGGCTTGATATCCGTGGTCATCATCCAAACTCCTTGACCAGTTCGGTCAGCGCGTCGGCTGCCCGAGTGCGATACCGTTCCTTGTGGCGTAACGCCTCAAATGGACGGGCTGGCATCGCGAGCGGCAATTCATGAAGGTGCCCCGCAGCAAGCGCGCGGCGCACCACCAGTTCGGAAAGGACCGCGACACCGGCGCCGGCCTCGACAGCGGACCGTACGGCTTCGTTGGACGGCAGCGTCATGGCGATGTTCAGGTCTGCCGGATCGATACCGCGATCACGCAGGACATCCTCGAAACTCGACCGTGTGCCGGACCCGTGCTCCCGCACGATCCAGTTGGCGCCGCGCACCCAGTCCTCATCGATGGTATCGACAGCCTGCCCCGAGATCAGCAGCATCCGGTCCTCGCCGACTTTCCAGTGGGCGAGTGCGGGCTGGTCGATCGAACCTTCGACAAAGCCCAGTTCCGCGCGGCCATCCAGTACCTGTGCCGCCGCACCCTCGCTGTTGTCGATTGCGAGTTCGACGCGGATCGCGGGGTGGCGGCTGTGAAACTGAGCCAAGCGCGAGGGCAGCCAGTAGCTGGCGATGGTCTGGCTGGCGACAAGGCGCAGGGTTCCGCGCTTCAGGCCGCCGTACTCGGCCAGGGTAAGCTCCGCCGTCGCGGCGCGGCCAAGAACGGCGCGTGCCTCATCGAGGAACATGCGACCCGCCTCGGTCAGTTCGATGCCGCGGCCCACGCGGTTGAAGAGCGGCACGTCATGCCTGGCCTCCAGCGTAGCGATCGCCGCGCTGGCAGCGGACTGGGTCACGCCCAGTGCCTCGGCGGCCCGCGTCATATGTTCGCGTTCGGCAACGCCCACGAAGATGCGTAATTGTTCAAGGGTCATGGTGATCTCCTGTCACCATTGATACCGCAGCCCGATCAATCACTCCAACGCATTGATTATATCATTCCAATCTCGTTCTAAGATCATTTGATGAGTGCGTTCCTGGCGGCGAGCAGCGCGCTTTCGATCCGTTGGCTGACATCAGGACTGGTGCAGACATTGGCCGGACTAGGGTGGGGCATGGTGATGACCGACACATCGGGCCGTGCCTCTTCGATAAGTGCTTCCGCCCCCGCCGCCACCCGGCCCGCCAAGATGCAGACCCGCACGCCCGGCAGTTTCGCAAGCAGGTCGGGAAGCGTTGCGAGACCTTCGGCAATCTCCGTTCGGCGCAGCGCGCGATTGCGGGCACCGGGGGCGTGGACGATCCAGGGCACGCAATTCCACTGAACGATGTCCATTCGCGCGATGCCCGCCGCTTCCAGATAACGGCGAAGGTTACGAGCAGTGCCAGATGGGTTGTCCCGCGACACGAAGCGAGTGCGATCAGGCCCGGGGCCCGGCGTCTCAAGAAGCAGGAGAAGGCGCGCATCTATGCCGCCATCGAACGGGTCGAAATGCGGCACCGTGTGTCCTGCGCCAACGAGCCCCTCACGCCATATCTCCAGCGGCGCAATGTGCGGCGCACCAAGTGCCGCTCTGCGTTCGGCGATCAACGCGGGATCATCCAGCCAGGCCATTGATCGTCAAATCCTATCGAAACTACAAAAATCATCGGTTGGATCGATGGCGAGTGTTGCGCCATGTGTTCGACAGGCAACGCCTGCGTTGGCGTACCTGCTCCTCGGCAGCTCGCATTTTTTCCGTTGCATGCTGCGAGGATGACACCTGCGACCGCTGTAGGCGTTATCGCCGGAACGCCATGACGAAAGGGCTTCACTTGAAACTGCTATGGGGATTGGCTGTCAATCGGCGTGCAAACGGGACCCCCGATCGGCGCGCAAAAGGGACCCCCTTTCAAGGATGGCACGACGGTCGAGGAACGCGCCTTGCGCTGCGCGCGGCGTAGGGAGGGCGGAGCCCGACCGAAGGCGCGCGCAGCGCAAAGCATCTTAATCCCGGCGTGCAGCGGAGATCAGTTTCGGTTCTTGAAGCGCCAGCTGTCATTGCCGGTCTCGATGATGTCGCAATGATGCGTGACGCGGTCGAGGAGAGCGGTGGTCATCTTGGGGTCGCCGAACACCGTCGGCCATTCCCCGAACGCCAGGTTGGTCGTGATGATGACGCTGGTTTGCTCGTAAAGTTTGCTGACCAGATGGAACAGCAACTGCCCGCCTGAACGGGCGAAGGGAAGATAGCCAAGCTCATCGAGCACGACGAGGTCGAGGCGAGAGAGCTGGGCGGCAAGCGCGCCGCTTTTGCCGATCCGGGCTTCCTCTTCGAGGCGGGTCACCAGATCCACGGTGTTGAAGTAACGCCCCCGCGCTCCAGCGCGGACGACATTGGCGGTGATGGCGATGGCCAGATGGGTCTTACCTGTGCCGGTGCCACCGACCAGGACGACATTGCGCCGTGCGGGCAGGAACGCCCCGCTGTGCAGCGAACGGACCAGCCCCTCGTTGATCGGCGTCCCCTCGAAGTGGAAGGCATCAATGTCCTTCACCACCGGCAGCTTGGCGGCCGCCATCCGGTATCGGATCGAGGCGGCGTGGCGGTGCGTTGCCTCCGCACGCAGCAGATCGGTCAGTATCTCCATCGTCGTGCGCTGGCGCTGAAGCCCTGTGGTGACGGCCTCATCGAACGCGCCAGCCATCCCCTTGAGTCCGAGCCCGCGCATCGCGTCGATCATGTCATGCCGCTGCATGGAAGTTCCTCAGTTGGTCGTAACGGGCACAGTCGGCGATCGGCGGATGCCTCAGGGCGTTGTCCTCTGAAGTGACGATCGTCAGCGGTCGTGGCGGTTCGCGTCGCCGTGCCAGGATATTGAGGATCAGATCGTCGCTCGCCGTGCCGGTTGCCAGTGCCTCCCGCACGGCGGCTTCGACGAGTTCCAGGCCATCGGTCAGCACGGCCGCCAGCACGCGCACGAACCGCCGGTCAGCATCATCGCCGTTGCCCAGCTTGCGTCGCAACCGGGCGAGCGCCGGCGGCAGTTCCCAGTCCTGGAAGGGTGCGCCGTTGCGTAAAGCGCCGGGCTTGCGGGCCAGCACCGGCAGATAGTGCCAGGGATCATAGACCGTGCGGTTCCGCCCGAAGAAGCGGGGATGCTCAGCGACGACCTCCTCGCCGCATCGCACGACAATGCGGTCGGCATAGGCCCGAACCTGCACCGTGCGCCGCGCCACCGTCGAGAGGACCGAGTAACGGTTGCGATCGTAGCTGATCAGGCAGGTGCCCGACACGCCGTGCTCGCTCTCGTTGAAGCCGTCGAACGGCCCCAGCATCGACTGTAATGCAGGACGTTCCATCTCCAGCATCTGCGCCACGGTCTGGTCGCCCTGCTCAGGATGGGCCTGCCGTTCGGCCCAGCGTCGGCACTCAGCTTCCAGCCAGCCATTGAGCTCCTCGAGGCTGGCGAACCGCAGACGGGGCTGGAAGAAACGCCCTCGGATCGTCTGCACCTGGTTCTCGACCTGACCCTTCTCCCATCCCGCCGCCGGCGAGCAGGCCGTGGGCTCGACCATATAATGGTCGGCCATGATCAGGAACCGCCGGTTGAACACCCGGTCCTTGCCGGTGAACACGCTCGTCACCGCCGTCTTCATATTATCGTAGATGCCGCGCCGGGGCACGCCGCCGAAGAAGGCAAAGCCGCGCGCATGCGCGTCGAACAGCATCTCCTGGGTCTCGCGTGGGTAGGCCCGGACATACACCGCCCGCGACGCACACAGCCGCATGTGCGCGACCTTTACCCGCATCGGCTTGCCGGCGATCTCGACATCCTCGTGGCTCCAGTCGAACTGGTAGGCCTCGCCGGGCTGGAACAGCATCGGAATAAAGGCCGTCGTCCCGTCTCCGACATCCCTGCGCCGCTCGATCTTCCACCGTGCGGCATAGCGGCGCACGGCATCGTAAGAACCCTCGAAACCCTCACGCACCAGAAGGTCGTGGATACGGGTCATCCGAAGCCGGTCACGCCGCCCCCGTAACTCGTTCTCTTCCAGCAGCCCATCCAGGCGATCCTGAAACGGACCGATCCGCGGCAGCGGCTGAACCTTGCGTCGATAATCAAATGCGCCTTCCGGCGCCCGGATCGCCTTGCGGATCACCTTCCGCGACACATGCAGATCACGCGCGATCGCCTTGATCGCCTTCCCGCCGGCATACTCACGCCGGATCCGAACCACTGTCTCCAAAACCAACATCCCGATCTCGCCGCCTGAATATCCAGACGGCTGTTTAAGCTATCGAAATGAGGGGTCCCTTTTAGACGCCGATCACCCCGCTAACGGGGTTCTTTTTGCACGCCGATCCACACCCCCGATTGTCCGCGCGCAGGATCAGGAGCGCATATTTGATCGAGACGATGACGACGAGCGACCAGATGATGAGCGAGGCGATACCGGCCGCTGCATGAGCGGGGCCAAGACCGGATTTCACGCCGGCGGCGAGCGCGACCTTGAATGCATAAAGCGGGCTGGTCCCGATATCGCCGTAAACAACGCCCAAGGCGGTCAGCGCCAGGAGAGGCAGGGCACGCTTTCCCGACGAACTGCCCGTTACCGGCGGGACCGGGGGACTGACGGTCTCAGGCGAGGCCACCTCCAGGCCCGGCTCAAGGCTTCAGGACGAGGCGAATGACCCCGGCCACGATGCCCAGGGCCAGAACGCTGCCCGCCCAGATCGCAACCATCCAGGCCAATCGCTTGATGAAGGGGGCCTCATCGCCCATCAGTGATAGCCGTGGGTACCGGCCTTGCCTCGGAAGACCCAATAGGCCCAGCCCGTATAGGCGATGATGGTCGGAATGATCACCACCGAGCCCACGAGCATGAAGAGCTGGCTCTGATAGGGCGCGGCCGCATCCCAGATCGTCACCGCGCGCGGCACGGCATAGGGGAAAATGCTGATCCCCAGCCCGATGAAGCCGAGAAGGAAAAGGGCGAGCGCCATGAGGAAAGGCAGACGTTCATATCCGCGTTTCAGACCCCAGAAGAACGCCGCCGAGCAGATAAGCACCAGCAGCGGCACCTGCGCCGTCAGCAGGACGCCCGGCATCGTGAACCAGCGCCGCCAATAGTCATAGGCGAGAAAGGGCGTGGCCAGGCTCACGGCGGCGAGCGCCAGCAGCGTGGCGACACCGAGCGGCAGGGCCAGATGGCGCGCGCGTTGCTGGCTTCGATATTCGGTCCGCCAGATCAGCCATGTCGCGCCGAGCAGCGCATAGCCGATCACGACCGCCACGCCGGTGAGGAGACTGAACGGGCTCAGCCAGTCCAGCCATCCGCCCGCATAAGCGTCATTCTGGACATGAATGCCCTGCAGGATCGCGCCGAGCGTGATTCCCTGCGCAAGCGCGGCGACCACCGACCCGAGCGAAAAGGCCATATCCCAGAAGGGCCGATGCCGCGGATCGCGCCACCGGAACTCGAATGCCACGCCGCGGAACACGAGCCCCAGGAGCATCGCGATCATGAGGGGATAGGTTGCCGGCAGGATGATGGCGTATGCCAGCGGAAAGGCGGCGAACAGCCCTCCCCCGCCCAGCACCAGCCAGGTCTCGTTGCCGTCCCATACCGGCGCGATCGAATTCATGGCCTGGTCGCGCTCCTCTCCGACCGAATAGATCGGAAACAGGATGCCGATGCCGAGATCGAAGCCGTCCATCACCACATAGGCGCAGACCGCGAAGCCGATGATGCCCGCCCAGACGATGGTGAGGTCGATATGCTCCATCGCTATGCTCTCCGCTGAGGGGCAGCGGCGACCCCGGCCGCGGGGGTGATGCCTGCCGCCCGCTGCGGGACCTTTGCCGGCTCAGGCTCGTCCGCGCTTGGCGGCTTTGCCATCATTTTGAGAACATACATCGTGCCCGCACCAAAGGCGCCGAAATAGACGACGATGAAGGCGAGCAGCGAGGCCGCAACCGCAGGGGCAGCCAAGGGAGAGTGCGATTCAGCCGTTCGCAGGAGACCATAGACGGTGAAGGGTTGCCGTCCGACCTCTGTCGTCACCCAGCCCGCGATGACCGCGACGAAACCGGCAGGGCCCATCGCCACGGCCGCCCGATGCAGCCAGGTCCAGTCGTAGAGCTTCTTGCGCACTCTCGCGAGCAGGCTCCACAATCCCAGCCCGAGCATCGCAAAGCCCAGCCCCACCATGATCCGGAAGGACCAGAAAACGATCGGGGTCGGCGGCCATCGGTCCTTCGGATAGTCCTTGAGGCCCGGAAGCGGGGCATTCGGATCATGCTTGAGGATCAGTGAGCCCAGACGCGGTACGGCCAGCTCGTAGTGGACACGCTCATCTTCATTGCTCGGCAGGCCGAACAGGATGAGCGAGGCGCCTTCAGGGCTGGCCTCGTAATGGCCTTCCATGGCCAGCACCTTGACCGGCTGATGCTCGAGCGTGTTGAGACCATGTGCGTCGCCAGCGAAAATCTGGATGGGAGTCACGATCGCCGCCATCCACATCGCCATGGAGAACATGGTCCGTGCGCCCAGATTCTGCCGGTTCTTCAGCAGGTGCCAGGCGCCGACCGCGCCGACCACGAGGGCCGTCGTCAAGTAGGCCGCGATGACCGTGTGGACGAGCCGAAAGGGGAAGCTCGGATTGAAGATGATGTCGAGCCAGGAACCCGCCGGTACAAATTGCCCCTTCGCGTTGATCGCATAGCCCGTCGGCGTCTGCATCCAGCTGTTGACCGAGATGATCCATGTGGCGGAGATCATCGTGCCGAGCGCCACCATGCAAGTCGCGAAGAAATGCAGGCCCTTGCCCACCTTGTTGATGCCGAACAGCATGACGCCGAGGAATCCGGCCTCCAGGAAGAAGGCGGTCAGCACCTCATAGGCCATGAGCGGACCGATGACAGGCCCCGCCTTTGTCGAGAAGACCGACCAGTTGGTGCCGAACTGGTAGGACATGACGACACCGGAGACGACGCCCATGCCGAAAGCGACCGCGAAGATCTTCAGCCAGTAGCGATAGAGATTGGCGTAGACGCCCTTTCCCGTCCTCAGCCACAGGCCCTCGAGCACCATGAGATAGCTCGCCAGTCCGATCGAGAAGGCCGGAAAGATGAAGTGGAAGGAGACCGTGAACGCGAACTGCGCCCGGGCAAGGATCACTGGGTCAAGATCCGCGAACACTCTGCCTCCCCCTGTTTTCGTCTCAGACTATGCGATGGCGGCGCTTTGCTGGCTCACGCCGCCACGACCCGGACCGGGATCGACTTGGCGGCCGGCGTGCCGCTGATGCGATCATAATAGTCGAGCGGTAGAAGCGGATTTAGTTCCGGATAATAGCCCGCGATCGCGCCGCGCGGCATCGGATAGTCGATCACCGTGAGCGCATCGACGCGCCGCTTGATACCGTCGGTGCTGATCGTCTCCAGCGCGACGGTCGCTCGGGGTTCGAGGCCGCGTGCGATACGGTCATCCTCGTTCATGAAGAGGACCATCCGGTCATTGTAGACGCCCCGATAACGGTCGTTGTAGCTGTAGATCGTCGTGTTGAACTGGTCATGCGAGCGGACGGTCGCGAGGCGCAACATGGTCGGATCGTCGATCGGCGTGTTGACGTCGAGACCGGGCAGCACCAGGAAATTGGCCTTGCCCGTGGGCGTGAGCCAGACCAGGCGCCGCGGCGCGACATCGAGATGGAAGCCCTTGGGATCCTTGATCCGCTCCGAGAAATCCGCGTAGATCTCGGGATAGACTGCGGCGATCTTGTCGCGGATCAGGCTGTAGTCGTGAATGTAGGATTCCCAGGGTATCTTGCTCTCGGGAAGCGCGGCCATCGCCATGCGGCAGACGATCTCGACCTCGGGCATGCAATGCTCGCTCGCCGGCGTCAGGACGCCGCGCGACGCGGTCACGTTCGACATGGAGTCCTCGATGGTGACGAACTGTTCGCCGGCCGAGGTCTCGATCCGCTCGGAGCGCGCGACCACGGGCAGGATGAGCGCATCCTTGCCATGGACCAGGTGGCCGCGATTGAGCTTGGTGGCGATGCCGACGGTCAGGTTGAGCTTGCGCATCGCCGAATAGGCGATGTCGGTGTCGGGCACGGCTCGGACGAAATTGCCGCCCATGCCGATGAACACTTTGGCGGTGCCATGCAGCATCGCTTCGACGGACTCGACCGTGTGATGGCCATGCTCGCGCGGCGGCTCGAAACCGAAAACGTCGCGGACCCGGTCGAGATAGACCTGGGTCGGCTTCTCGTCGATGCCGACCGTGCGGTCGCCCTGGACGTTTGAATGGCCGCGAATGGGCGAGATGCCCGCGCCCGGCCTCCCGTAATTGCCCTTGAGCAGGAGGATATTTGCAACCTGCTGGAGGAGCTGGGACCCCAGCTGGTGCTGGGTAAGGCCCATGCCGTAGCAGATGATGGTCGCCTTCGAGCGGATATAGATTTCGGCGCAGCGCCGGATCTGCGCTTCCTCGATGCCGGAATGGGCAACGAGGTCCGCCCAGTCGAGCGTCATCACCTCGTCGCGCACGGCTTCCATGCCGAGCGTATGCTCGGCGAGGAAGGCATGATCGAGGATCTTCTCGCCCTTGGCCTCGCGCTCGAACATGACTTTCATCATGCCCTTCAGCAGCGCCAGATCGCCGCCGATCTTGATATGCACGAACTCGCTGGCGATCGGCGTCGAGCCGAAGGTCGCCATCTGAATCACATCCTGCGGTTCGGTGAACTTGATGAGCGCGCGTTCGGGCATCGGGTTGACTGCGACGATGGGGACGCCGCGCTTACGCGCTTCGACAAGGTTGGTCATCATCCGCGGGGAATTGGTGCCCGTGTTCTGGCCAATGACGAAGATCGCATCCGCATGCTCAAAGTCCTCGAGAATGACGGTGCCCTTGCCCACGCCGATTGCCGGCGGGAGCCCGCGGCTCGTCGGCTCGTGACACATGTTCGAGCAATCGGGGAAGTTGTTGGTGCCGAACTGGCGCACCAGGATAGAATAGAGGAAGGCGGCCTCGTTCGGCGTGCGGCCCGACGTGTAGAACTCGGCTTCGTGCGGGCTGTCGAGCGCTAGTAGATGCTTTCCGATCAGGGCGAAGGCTTCATCCCAGGAGCAGGGCAGATATTTGTCGCTCTTGGCGTCGTAGCGCATGGGCTCGGTGAGGCGGCCCTGCATCTCGAGCCAGTAATCCGACTTCTCCATCAGCTCGGTGACAGTATGCTGGGCGAAGAACTCGCGCGTAACCCGGAACTTGGTCGCCTCATGCGCCAGCGCCTTCGCGCCGTTCTCGCAGAATTCGAGCGTTTTCTTGCAGTCGGCATCGGGAAAGGCACAGCTCGGGCATTTGAAACCGCCCGGCTGATTCATCGCGAGAAGTGCGCGCGATCCCTTCGTGACGACGCTCTGTTCGAGGAGCACCTTGGCGGTCGCAGCGGCCGCGCCCCAACCTCCGGCAGGATGGTCATAGGGCTTGAAGCGAAGATTTTCGTCAGCCATGATGAGCTACGTCCAATAAGTCTGAAAACACCCCTGTAATTAAGCACGACGGGCCCCTGTTTTCCACGGACATTGCGTCCGTCGCCTTTGGACAAAATGTCCGCCCCACCTTGTCAAATCATCTCCAAACGGCTGATTTTGCTTTCTTCATCGATTGGCACGGCGCTTGCTCTTCAGCTTCTGTCGCCGGCTACCTGGGTGGTCCTGGCGATCGACTCGATGAAGGCGTCAATTGGTCTGCTGCTTCGATGATCGGTCAGTCTGGCTAATCGAAACGGACAGTATTTCCCGATGGGAGCAGGTGACCCAAAATATGGAGAGCTCATCTGCCTCCTCTCTACAATCAGGGACACGATGCCACCTCGCGCCGACCCAAACCGTCGGCCGCAACTAGGATAGCGCATGCACGTCACGTTCCTGTTTATCATGCACGAGGGCCTGCCCATGCTTGCCTTCCACGACAGCGTCAGCGACGCCTGGTCGGAGCTTGTGCGGTTCGTCAACGAAAGCTGGCCCAAACGCTTCGGCACGCAGAAGCCGCCCGAAGATGAGGTCAAACGCGCCCGCGCCTATTTCAGGAAAGACGAGCTCTATCTCGTCGCCGACGCCGATCTGGCCGATATCGAGCAACATATCGACCGATACAGTTCCGCTGGAAGCACCGACAATCGAGAGAAAGCGCCATGACCGGAGAGAATAAGGGACACGACCAGACCGCCTCATCGCCGGCGGCACCCGACCGCCATGCCGAACCTGGCCAGACGCCCTCGCCTCATGCCGAGGGCCAGGAAGCCGCCGCGTCCGGAGCGGATGCCCCCTCACCGCAGGGCGACAATCCGGTCGCCCAGCAAGAGAGCGAGGTCGCCAGCCTGAAGGACCGGCTCCTGCGCGCGCTCGCGGAGGTCGAGAATGTCAGGCGCCGGGCCGAGCGTGACGTGAGCGACGCGCGGCAATTCGCGATCAGCAATTTCGCGCGGGACATGATTGGCGTCGCCGACAATCTCGAGCGCGCGGTCTCCAGCGTCCCTCAAGGCGCCGCCGACAGCGCGGCCGCCCTGAAGACGCTGGTCGAGGGCGTTGGCCTGACCGAGAAGGAAATGCTACGTTCGCTCGAACGTCACGGGGTCAAGAAGCTAGACCCGGTCGGCGAACGCTTCGATCCCAACTACCACGAGGCCATGTTCGAAGTGCCCGATGCCAAGACGCCCGCCGGCCACGTCACGCAAGTGATCAGTCCCGGCTATGCCATCGGCACCCGCGCGTTGCGGCCCGCCAAGGTAGGGGTGTCGAGCGGCGCCGGACCCTCTGGAGCCTGATGTTCGAATGCCTCTTTCTGGGGGATAGCCTCGCGGTTGGCACCGCTCAGTTCACCAATGCCCGCCTCGCGCGGCCATGCACGGTCGTCGCCACCGAGGGTGCGACGGCCAGGCAGATTGAGGCGTGGCGCAAGCCAGCCCGATCTTTCGGCGTCACGGTAATTGCAATCGGCTCCAACGACATGCCCGACGACGTGCTATCGGCGCGGCTCACACGCATTAGGGCATCCATCACCTCGCGGCGGGTTATCTGGCTTCTGCCCTATTCGCGCCCTCGCTTCTATGTCGTGAGCTCGGTGGCCGCCAGATTTCGGGACGAGACGCTCGATATGCTGCGGTTCCCCTCTCGCGACGGGCTTCATCCGAAGCGATATCAGGACGTGGCGAATAGCCTGTTGCGCTGAACGCGCACCAGGATCGAAAGGCAGACCCTGTCCGCCGGATCGGGGGCCACTGCGGCGACGAGAGACTATTCGTCATCCGGCTTGTCATCCTCCGGGGTTCGTCTGACGCCATAGAGTTCCAGCCGATGGTCGACGAGCCGGAAACCAAGCCGTTCGGCGATCGCGCGCTGAAGCTGCTCAAGTTCGGGGTCCACGAATTCGATGACGCGGCCGTTCTCGACGTCGATGAGATGGTCATGATGAGCGTCGGGCGCCGCCTCGTAGCGAGACCGCCCATCCCCAAACTCATGGCGGTCCAGCACGCCGGCTTCTTCGAACAAGCGAACGGTGCGGTAAACGGTGGCGATGGAAACCGAGGGGTCGATCGCCGCGACCCGCTGATGCAATGTCTCGACGTCGGGATGATCTTCGGCATCGGAAAGCACCCGCGCGACGATCCGGCGCTGCTCGGTGATCCTCAGCCCCTTCTCATGGCACAGAGCCTCTATGTCGATCTTGTGCTTCACCGATCCACCCCTCTTGTCAGGCCACGCCTCCAGCATTCCTTCCCGATTTCCCGAATGGCCTCAGCCTCGATCAGGCGATGGCCGCGTCAGGATATAAGCAGCGCAGGCGGCCATCGCGAGGCCAACAATCAGATCAATCTTGAGGCTCGGCCGAGCGCCCAGCCAGAACAGCGCGTAGCCAAGGGCGATCCCGCTGCAGGCGGCGATCTTAGCCCTGCGGCCGATTGCCCCCTCCGCGCGCCAGGCGCGGAGCGTGGGACCAAAGCGCGGATGGTTGAGGAGCCAGGCTTCAAGGCGGGGCGAGGAACGGGCGAAGCAGCCGGCCGCGAGGATGAGGAAGATGGTGGTGGGCATCAGGGGAAGAAGCGCCCCGATAAAGCCGAGCGCCACGAACACGCAGCCCAAAAGCAGCCAGACCCCCCGCGTCAGATGGTGGCGGCGAGAGCCGCGCTCAGGTCTATCTCCATCACTCATGCGCCGCCTTTCGGCCCATCGGCGGTTCGCCCAAAGCCCTCGATATCATAGTTCCCAAATCCGGTCGCCCAAATTGATAATCGTTCGCAACTGGGTTAGGCGTGCGGGGACGCTTTCGCGCCACAAAGGCTATTCCAAGTGGCGCGCTCGATCATGAAGGAGCCGGGGTGCGGATTTTACTGATATGTCTGCTCGCCTTCACAGGGCTGATGGCGGGCCCCGCCCAGGCGAAATGGCTTGAAGCCCGCTCCCCCAATTTCATCGTCTATAGCGACGGCGGGGAAGACGGCTTGCGGCGATCGGTCCAACAGCTTGAGGACTATGACCATCTCCTGCGGACGCTGACAGGGACGACCGCACCGCCTTCGGCGAACCCGCTCAAGGTCTATCTGGTCAGCTCCAACGAGAAACTGCGCCAGGTGGCGAACGTCCCGCCCGCCGTGCTCGGTTTCTATCAGGCCCGGGTCGGCGGCACCGCGGTCTTCGCGGTTCGCGGCGATCGCCCAGGGCTCGGCGGCGAGGAAGTCCTCTTCCACGAATATGCCCATCATTTCGCGGCGCGCTACTACCCGGCCTATTATCCCGCCTGGTACAGCGAAGGCTTCGCGGAATATGTCATGACCGCGCAGCTCCTCTCCGATCGGGTCGAGATCGGCCGCTACAATCCCGGCCGCGCAATCACCCTGCTTCGCGGCCAGTGGTTCCCGGTGGAGCGTATCTTCGCCGACCGTCTCAGCGGTCTCAGCCGCGAGCAGGTGGCCCAGTTCTATGCCGAGAGCTGGCTCATCGTGCATTATCTGTTCGCCGCGCCGGAGCGCCGTGAGGCGCTGACGCGCTATTTCGCGAGCCTTCACCGCGGGGGCGACGAAGCCGAGGCTTTCAAGATGGCTTTCGGCATCGATCATCAGGGATTCGAGACCGAGCTGAAGCGCTACATGAACGGGCGTATCGCCTACGGCGTGATCGCGCGCCCTGCAGGAGCGGATGTCACGGTTGCGGTGCGGTCACTGTCACCGGCCGCCGACGACCTGCTCCTCCCGCATGCCGCGCTGATGCTGGGGATAGCCGATCCGGCCCTCGAGAGCCGGACGATCGCAACGATACGGACGGCGGCCGCGCGCTATCCCGACGATCTTTATGCGCAGCGCGTGCTCGCCCGCGCCGAGATCAATTCCGGCGACCGGGCCGCAGGGGTTGTGATGATCGATCGCCTCTTGCAGGCCGCGCCCGGCGACGCCGAGCTCCTCTACTTCCGCGGCGTTGCGGACTTCTACAGCGGCCGAAAGGACGCTGCCATCCGTGACGCCCGGTTCGCGGCGGCCCGACCATGGTTTGCCCGGGCGACTGAAGCCGATCCGGCCTATTACACGGCGCTCTATCGTCTCGCACAAACCGCCCCGCCGACCGCTACCGCATCCGATGAGACCCTCGCCGACCTCATGAAGGCGCACGAACTGGCGCCGCTGGTCGGCGACATCGCGATCGATGCAGCGACGGTCTTGATTTCCCGTCACCGCTACAGAGAGGCGGAGGGGGCCTTGCTTCCCATTGCGACCAATCCTCATGGCGGCAATGTGGAGCGCGCCCGCACGCTGCTCGAGCGCGTCCGGGCCGAGCAAGCCGGGACCGGCACAACGCAACCGCCGGCCACCTGACGGGCCGCTCGCGCAAGGCCACGCTTCGATGGACTGCCAAGAGTATATTGCGCCGTCGGTCTATCCGCTCACTTCACCTTCCGGCGCGAAGGAGCGGGTCCGCCACAGGCCGGCGCCGACCAGCATCGCCGCGATGAACGCAAACGGCAGCCCATTGTCGAGCCCGTAGAGCGCTGTGCCGGCGATCGGTCCGACGATGATACCGAGGCCCTGCGCCGCTGCGACCGACCCGGCCGCCGCGCCCTGTTCGTGCGCTTCGACCGCGTTTGCGGCAAGCGCGGAGATCGAAGGATAGACCCAGCCCATGCCGAACGCCGCCACCGCATAGGCGGCCCAGAGGATCGGCGCCTGGGTGGCCAGCATGACGCTGGCAAAACCGATCGCCGAGATTACCGCGCCGATGCGGATGAGCCGCTCGGGCGGCCAACCTAGCTTGCGCAGCACGATCTGTGCGCAAACGAGCGCCACGCCGACGACGGCGAGCGCGATGCCGGCGGCATGGGCGGCATGGGCAGGATCGAGATGCAGGCGATCGAGCGCGAAGAAGCCGACCGTTATCTGCGCGACCGCCACGCTGAACGCGCCGACGAAGGCGACCGCGATCGGCCTGCGCAGCCGCTTGTCGGCAAGGCGCACCGGTTCGCTCTTGGGCGGCGTATGATGTTCGACCTTCGGTAGCACGCGCCAGAGCACAACGAGGGCGATAGCCGGCAGGGCGGCGGTGACGTAGAGCGGCAGGCTGAGGCTGATCGGCCCGACAAGCCCGGCAAAGCCGGGCCCGATGACCATGCCCGCCGCGCTCGAGGCGCCGATCGCGGCCATGGCGCTCGCACGTTTCTCGGGCGGCGTATGATCGGCGACGAGTGCCGCGCTGGTCGCCGGTACCGCGGCGTAGAACACACCGGCAATGCCTCGGCCGAGCACCAGGCCCGCAAAGGCAATGGCCGACGCCATCGCGGTGCGCAGCGCGAGGTCGATGAACAGGGACAACAGGAAATAGCTGACTGCGAAACCCGTGAGCCCCAGGAGGATGATCGGCCGCCGCCCGCGCCGATCGCTGAGGCCGCCCCAGAAGCGCGCCATGATCATCCAGGCGATGCCCGAGGCGGTCATCGCCGCGCCGACCTGCCATGGCTCGAGGCCAAGCACGCGCGCGATGGGCCCCGCGAGCGCCACGAACGACATCATCGCCATCGAGCAGACGAAGGTCTCGAACATCAGCGGCTTCATGCTGAAAACGCCCGATGCTTCCTCCCCCGCTTGTTCGTCGCGCGTCTCTGTCGCAGCTTCGGTCATGCTGTTTCGTCCCGTGACGCGACCGGCGATCGCCCGCCATTCCAGAGCAGCGCCGTCGAGACGGCATAGACGACGAGCCAACCGAGGTTGAACGCGGCGCCGTCGAGCCATGTGTGCGTCGGCTCGGGCAGGATGCGCGCGATCAGCATGCCGATCGCGACCAGCGAGACGGGATTGGCCAGCGCCGCGAACCAGCGTGGCCAGGCGGTACGGCCCAGCGCGATGACGATCCCGAGGAGCAGCAGCGCCAGACCCAGCGTCACGATGGGCATCAGCCAGGCGATGAGCAGGACATGGTAGAAGTGCTGGCCGAGATCGAGCAGCGCGCCATGAGCCGCGGCCGGCGTTTCGAGGATCGTCTTGTAGGCCATGCCGACATAGTAGAAGCCCGCATGGCCGAGCGGCGACCAGGCGTTGCCGGCGACCAGCAGGGCGAAGGTCGGCCAGCGCCACCAGCCCGTCGCCGGACGCAGGCCTTCGAGCAGATGCCAGCAGCCGGCGAGATAGAAGACGATCCCGGCGTCCGCCACCAGCGCGCCGGCAGCAAGCCGCGCCTCGGAGGATGGAAGCATGAGCGCGACACCGTCAAACTGAATGCGATCGGCATAGGTCTTCAGGAGCAGCGGATAATCGTCGGGGCTTGCCCTGGCCCCGATGATCAGGGCGTCGCCGAGCGTCCAGAGGATCGCGCCGATCACGCCCGCGATACCGCAGAGACGAACAAGCCGGAGCCGCTGGATATCCGTCATAGGCTTGTCCTTGCTTCGATGCGCGATCGATCGACGAGACGCATGATTTCCTGGGCGATCAGCTCGGGCTCGCTGAACGGAACCATGTGACCCGAATGGGCGGCGACGACATGGCGCCCATTCGTCGACAGGGCCGCGCGACGCGCGTGCGCGGCATTGGCTTCAGCCCGGATCTTTTGCGACATGCCCATGTCCGCGAGCGCGCCGGAGATGACCGTCACCGGCATGTCGTGGGGTTCGTCGGGCTTCCCGCGCAACACGTTCATCTCGCCGACCATGCCCGTCAGCTCGGCGCCGCGCGTGCGCATGACGCCCATGGTGAATCCTTCCTTGCGGAAATCGGCCTGACTGTCCGGCGGCAGGTGCAGGAGGAAGCCGTTGTAGAGCCGCTCGAGCAGACCGACTCTCGCGAGCGCGACGCTGACATGGTGGGCGAAGCGCTCGAAGCGGCGGAAGGCCTTTGAAAACACCGCCTCGCAGCCCTCATCGGTCGGATCGACCAGCACCAACCCGGCGATCCGCTCGGGGTGTCGCTTCGCGGCTTCCCGGGAGACGAGCGCGCCGCCGCTGGTCGCGACGAGAATGAACGGACCTGACCCAAGCGTATCGAGAAGGTCATCGAAATCATCGACCATGCGGGCGACGGTCCTGGGCTGCGGGTCGGGATCGCTGCGGCCGAGGCCAGCGCGATCATAGGCGACGCTATGGACCCCGTCCGGCAGAGCGGGCTGCACGAGGCCCCAGGACGAGCGCGGCGCCGCCATGCCGGCTTCGAAGATGACCGTCGGCTCGCCTTCCCTGGCCGCTCCCTTCTCCATGAGGAACAGGGAGCGCCCATCCCGGATGTGAACGGTGCGGCCGACGCCTTGGGTATGAGCTGTATCCATGGTCGATGGTCCCGGCCTGTTCCTGGAATCTGCGGCTATCGCGCGGACCACCCTCGCCAGGCGGCGACGATGACGATGAGGGTGAGGCCCAGGGTCACCCACGAGACGAGGTCGTACCAGCCGTCGCCCACGAGCGCGGCCACCAGCCCAATGGCGTTGGCCAGCGCCATGAGGAGCGGCCAGCGGAAGATCTGCCAGCCTGTCTGGCTGTTGCCCTTGCGCGCCGTCATTCGGCCGGCTCCGGGACGGCTTGCGTCTCCGCAACACCCCCCGACTGGAGCTCCGCCAACCGCTTCTCGATCGGCACGCGTCTGCGGCCGAGCCAGAGATAGAGGCCGCTCACCAGCACGACGATCGCCGCGATATCGAGCAATGCCCAGATGATCTTGAGCGGCAGGCCGCCATAGTCGCCGAAGTGCAGCGGGGCCGAGAGGAAGAGCGTCTTCACATACCAGGGCATCTCGCGCACGTCGGTGAGCCGCCCGGTTTCCGCATCGACCATGGCGGGGTTGATCAGCCGCTCGGTCAGCGGCGTGTTGCCCGCGAGCGCGACCATATAGTGGTGTTTGGTGCTGAACTGGCTGCCCGGCCAGGCGACGATGCTCACCTTACCGTCGGGGACTGCGGCCCTGACGGTGGCCACGGCCGCATTCACCGATGTGAGCTTCGTCGGAGGCTTCGCATCCTTGTAGGGCGCCGCCATCTCGGCGAGCTCGTCCATCTGCCAGATCATGGTGATCGGCAGCGTCATCGTGATGATGAAGCCGGTGAGTCCCACGACGCTGACCCAGCCCAGCGTGACGATCCCGATCATGTTGTGCGTGTCGAGCCACTTCACCCTTTTGCTGCGGTCCTTGCGCACCGTGCCGAAAGGCAGCTTGCGCATGAAAGGCGCGTAGACGACCACGCCCGAGACGACTGCGACCAGGAAGACCACGCCGATCAGTCCCAGGAAAAGCTGACCGGGAATGCCCAGCAGCAGTTCCGAATGGAGTTCGAGCAGGAAGGCCATGACGCCTTCGTCGAGCGGCGGCGCGTCCAGGCGTTCGCCGTTACGCGCGTCATACTGGATGATCTCGACCTGATCGTTGGGCGCATCGACCTTCGGACCGACGATCGCATAGATGATCGGCTTCTCGGGATCCCAGGAGAGGAACATCATCGTCCATCCCGGATGCTTCGAGAGCGCCTGCCGGCCGAGCGCATCCAGATTGACCGGCCGCTCCGCGACCTGTCCTGCCATGGCCGGAGCGCGGGTCATCTCGTCGATCTCGTGATGGAAGATCAGCGGCAGCCCGGTGATGCAGAACATCAGCAGGAATGCCGTGCAGACGATGCTGGTCCACTTGTGGACCAGATACCATCGCCGGATGCCCGTCTGCGAAAGCGCCATCGCTCGCGGCCCCCTAGAAGCGCAGCTCGACGCCGGCGCTGATCTTGCGCGGCGGCAGCACCACGGCATAGTCGAACGCCGGAACGCCCGGGACGAGAATCCCGACCTGCGTGGTCTTGAAGCTGTTCAACAGGTTCCGAACGCTGAAGAAGAGGCGCGCCGGCCCGATATTGTAGGCGATACGGCCGTTGACCACCGCATAGGGGCTGATCCGCGCGCCCGGATCGTTCAGCACGTCGGACTCGTAGGAACTCGTATAACGGACGTCCGCGCCCAGCTCGAACTTGCCGTCAGGCGAGACGTTGAACCCTGCCGCGAGGCTGAATGCGGGCGCGCGAGGCAGCTTGTTGCCCTCCGCGCCCGAGGCGGGATAGCGGTTGATCTTGCTGTCCAGCAGGCCGACGTTCGCAAACAGCTCGTTCTTCGGTGATGGGCGCCAGGCAAGCCCCATCTCTGCGCCGTAGGTGGTCACCCGATCCGCGTTGCGGATCTCGACCGACAGCGCCGAGAGGTAATAGGGGAGCTGCATGTCCTTGTAGCGGCTGTAGAAGACGTTGCCGGTGAAGGAGATGTCGTGGCCTAGCCCTGCGCGGACGAACCCCTCGTAGGTCCAGACATATTCGGGCTTGTAGGTGTAGGCGGTGAACGGAAATGCCAGGGTGACGCTGGAGCTGCCGGCATTGTAGCCGCGGCCAGCCGTCACGCCGATCGTCACCTGAGGCGCGACGTCGAGCGATACGGTCGCCTTGGGCAGGAACTCCTTGAAGGTCTTCTGGTAGTTGGTGACGATCGGCCCGGTCGCACCGACACGGTCGCGCTTTTCCTCCTCGTAGCGGGCGCCGAGGATGATCGAGAGCGCGTCGGTAGGCTTGACCGTCACCTCGCCGAACACCGCGGCGGTATCGGTCTTGTCGCGATAGGCGCCGCCGCCGAACAAGTCGTTGCTCTCGTTTTGGCGCGCGCGGAAGACATAGGCCGCGATGAAGCCGGAGAGGCGCTTGTCGGGCGAGGTGTAGCGCAGGAGCGGCTGCGCTACATATTCGGTACCGTCGATCCGCGAGATGCCCTGCGTCGCCGGCGCATAGCGGTCCACGCGGAAGTCGGTCGCGGAGAGGAGAAGCTGCAGACTGAGCGTGTCGCTGAGCTCGAAGGTCGTATCCGAGATGCCGGTGGTGGTCCTCTCGCGGAACACGGGTTGCTGCAGACCGCCATCGAAGGAAATCATGTCTTCGAACGGGCGCTTCACCCAGTTCGACTGCGGTGCCCGGCCATCCTGATAAGAGACCGTCAGCAGCGAGTGGATCGCGCTCGAGGGCGTGAACAGCAGCTTGCCGCGAAAGGTCTTTGTATCGTAGCGACCCGGATTATCGGTGCCAGGATAGGGCGCGAAAGCGACGAAATCCTGGCTCTTCTGCCAGTCGGCGCTCAGGCGGAATGCGAGCACGTCGCTGGCGATCGGGCCGCCGATCGCGCCCGACAACTGCACCTCGTCCCGGTTGCCGACGATAGCGCGCGCCGCGCCGTGCCAGTCGAACGTGGGCTCGGCCGACTTGATCGCGACGACGCCGGCGATGGCGTTGCGGCCGAGCAGCGTGCTCTGCGGACCGCGATAGACCTCGACCTGTTGCACATCCCAGAGGCTGGTGTCGCCGAACGTCGCCTCGTTGGCGCTCAAGGTCCGGCCATCGACCTGGAAACTGAGCCGTGGGCGGGCACCGGCGAAGAAGGCCGTTGCGCCGCCGCCAGGCCCCGTGCCATCGACACCGCGCACGGCGGGAAGGTCGTTGCCCGGCTCGATCGACAGGATGTTCGGAATTCGGTCGAGCAGGTCGTTGGCCGAGTAGACGCCGGACTTGCGCTCGATGTCCTCGCGTGTCGAGACGTCGACGCTCGATGACGTTTCGCGCAGCGTGCGGTTCGCCCTTTCGGCTGTCACGACGATGTCGTCGACACTCCCCGGTGCCTGTTCGGCCTCGGCTGCCCAGGCCGCGCCCGCCTGCAGCAGGGCAAGCATGGCTGAGCCCGTTCCCAGGAGTGTCTTTGTCCGCATTCTCGTTAAGCCCCCATCTTGTGGCGCACGGCGCCGATGGGAGATCAGGCCAGTCTCTGACATTCTTCAGCCTGGGTCAGCACCCAACGAACCGCGCGCCGGTCCATCGCAGCCAGTCACATACTATTTGCGAATGACTTTTATTAGCAACGATGGTGGTGCGCGGCGACCGGGTCGGCTATCGTGAAAGCTCAAAAATCTATCGCAGAAAGTGAGTCGTCTTGGCGATCCGCCCTCCACCAGCCGAGCGCCTGGCAGCCTCCAAAGGCATGCCGGATCGTTCGCGCCTCGTTTCTCGGGGCCGTTGATGGGCTTGCATTCCCCCATCATGGAGGGCGAGTTTTCGATCTCGGATCTGGTGCGAGAGGCTGCCGAACGCTCGATCGCGGTCAATTATCTGACGGACACCTGCCCCGATATCGACCTGCCCTCGATGTCCGGCACGCTGCTTGCCGAGGAAGTGCAGCCGGGCCTGCTGATCTCCGGATTCGATCTCACTTACACGGCCGACCATCAGCTCGATGTCGAGATGGAGCGGTCGGTCGGCTGCGCCGTCCTGCTCGACGGTTGGGGGGCGCCGCTGGAAGTCGCCGGTCACGCGCCGATCGGGCATGAACTCGGCCGCGTCTCGATCGTCGGTTATGGCGAGCCCATGACCTGCATGCGCCCTTGGCGCGCCGGGCAGCGCACGCGGGCATTCGGCATATCGATAAAGCCCGAATTCCTCGATCGCTTCCAGGATGCGGTTGACGATGGTCTCGGTCCCTTGCGCAGTTTCATCGAGCCGGGGCTCCACAGCGCACTCCTTCCCAGGTCGGAGAAGATCCTCGACATCGCGGAGGCCACGCTTCACGAACCCTACGCCGGCGCGCTGCGCGCGCTCCACCGCGAGTCCCAGGCCCTACGCTTCATGGTCGAAGTGGGCTCGATGCTGCGCGCAGAAAATGACCTCATTCGATCGCTCGGCGAGCGTCAGTTCGCCCGCATCTGCCACGCACGAGAAATTCTCGATCGGTCGCTCGTCAGCCCGCCCAAGGTGCTCGATCTCGCCAGGGAGCTGGGGGTCAACGTCACGACGCTTCAGGCCAACTTCAAGGCGGCCTTCGGAACGACCATTTTCGGCTATGTCCGCCAGAGGCGTCTGGAAATGGGCCGATCGCTGATCTTCGACCACAAGCTCGCAATAGCGGAAGCGGGCTATCGTGTCGGCTTCAACAGCGCCGCGGCTTTCACGGCCGCCTATCGACGCCATTTCGGACAGCCTCCCTCGGCCGAGCGACACGATAGCTGAAGGGCATGGCCAGCGCCGTGTCGCACTCGGTCGATCCCCACCAAACTCAAGTGGTCATTCATGTCAGGAACCCATCGTCGAGGCTCGCCCGAGACAGGATGGTAGGGTGCAGGCGCTTTGCAATTCTTTCGGTTCGCCAGAAGACTGGCGGAAGAGCCTTGTTTCCCGCAATTGCCTCGTGGCAAACCTTCCCACTCAGGGATCAAGGATAAGGGCCATGACTGTTCGGCGATCGGTTCTATGCCTGCTGGTGACCGGATTGCTTCTTTCCGAGCCCGCGGCTGCAGCCTGGAAGGCCGGCAATCCAGACGTCGCGTTGGCCGTCAGGGACGATCGAATTGCCGGCGCACTGGCTGCCGTAGACGAAATCGATCGCGCCGCGGTCCGCGACGATCACGCCGCATTCATTGCGCTGCTTGCCGATGACCTGGCGGTCAACAATCCTCAGAACGGCGTCTCCGTGCGCGGGGCAACCGGGCAGCGCAGCGCCGCCGGTCAGATCAGCTACACGCGCTACGATCGGGTCATCGACTATGCCGGATTGAGAGGGGACATGGTGCTCCTGATGGGTGAGGAGATCGTCGTGCCCAAGACTGAGGACGCGGTCTCCGCGCGCGAGACGCACCGCCGCTTTACAGACCTTTGGAAGCTCGTCGACGGGCGTTGGAAACTCACGGCACGGCAAGCCACCATCATCTCGCGCCCCTGATTTGCTCCAATCGAAATGGCTGGCACGTAGCCCTGTCCCAGGAATGTCGCCGACCAGAAGGGAACATTAAGCACTTTATCAGGGAATTTAGCCCGGTCGTTTCTTCTGCTGGCCAGTCAACAGCGACAAGGTGCGCGCGTCGCGATCTCCGCCGAACCAGCGGGCGAGCGCTGCGGAGAAAAGCGGATGCTCGAGCGCCGCTTCGAACAGGGTTAGCGATGAACGCAGTTTCACCGCATCCGTCTCGCCAAAGACCGCCACCGGATCGCTGATCGACAGATCCTGAAGCGCGGTCACGCACTCGCGATAGCGCGCGCCCAGCACCGGATGATCCAGATAGGCCCGAGCTTCGTCGAGCGATCGGATGGCGAAATGTCGCGCGGTCGTACTCTGGCCCAGCCCGGCCAGTTGTGGAAAGATATACCACATCCAATGCGAGCGCTTGGCGCCACGACGAATTTCGGCGAGGGCGCCGGGATAGCCGAGCGTCTGCGCTTCGACAAAACGGTCGAGGGAGGTTTCGTCGGGCATGTCAGAACGTGCTGGCTCGCTGATCGAAGGCGCCTGCTCTCAGGCCTGGCTGGCGCATTCGATGCAAAGCGCCGCCTCAGGTTGAACCTCCAACCGCTTGGGCGCGATGTCATTTCCACAACGAACGCATTCGCCATATGTGCCGTCATCGACACGTGCCAAGGCGGCTTCGGTCGCGGCTATTTCCCTGTCGATGACCACGATCTGGCCACCGAGAGGATCATCATCCTCCAATTCGACGGCTTGTTCGGATAGGTCGGGGCTGAGCGGCTCCAGCAGGGTATCGGCCAGACCCGCCCGCCGAGACTGCAGGTCGGTAAGCTGGGCGGTAAGGCGCGTCTTTGCTGCAGCAACGTCAAGCATCACGATTCCACTCCAAACACTTCCCGGCGGAAGCTCTGAACGCATGTACATAGGTCATCGCGCACGGCGCGACTACCGAAACACTACGAAGGTCCAGAGTCGGTTCAATCGACGCGCCGAACAGGGCGGGCATGACCGGCCAAATCGGCCACTGGAACCACCAGGTGAAACCGATCATGTCGGTTTCCTACAATATCAATTCGTCTCGCCATGGTAACGACTCGTCGCGACCCGAGGGGCACAGAATGAAAGTTCGAAGCCTCCAACTTCGTCAGGGCGGCATCCAAGTGGTGTCGCCCTTTTTTGTCGCCTTCTGCATTCCTCTCCAGGTCGCACATCGCGATCATGGCGCCTGACATCAGTCCGAACCGTCCAGGGGTTCTCCCGTCGGATCTCGTCCCGTCATCATATACCATTGCTCGATTGTGCTCGGAGCTCCGATCAGCCGCTCGAGACCATCGCAGACGCAATAGGCCGCGGCGTGTTCGTCGTGCGCGTCGAGGATCGCCAACGCTCGCTGAAGAAGGCACTTTGCCTCGGCCAACTCATCGGTCAGCACGCGCTCGGTAAAATGCATCATGTCGCACCTCTATTTCCCCTGCCCGCTTCAATCCCATTGATGAGAGGTGAGAGCCGGCAAGCAGCCCGTTCTCGGCTTCCCCGCACTCAACGTCCGTATGGAGTTTGTTGAGCGGGAATCCGTCCCACCCCGGATTCCCGCTCCTCTCGTCGGCAGCTACCCGGGCGCCGGACGAGGATGCCGTATATCTACTCCCCCCTATCCCTTTCTCCAACTTCGGCGGCTTCGCGCAAAATGCCCGCCCAGCATGCGATCAGGAGACCTTGTGGATTGTCGGTCTCCGATGTCGTCGTCGCATAGATGGCCAGAATGTCCGCAAGTTCACGCATCGGAATGATGTTGGCGCGCCCAAGCACCGCGGCGATGACGGCGAATGTGCCTCCCAGCGCCAGTATCGTGGTTCGATCGAGCGACAGGCGGTCCGCGGATTTTGCCCCCTCGCTGTGCTCCTCGGCCGACGCCGGAACCGATGCTGCCGCCACATCATGCGCGCGCTGAAGATGCGCCGCAGCGACATTGAGCCCATATTGATCCAGAATCCGGAGCGCTTCCGCCATTAGTTTGATGGCATGCTCGAGAGCAGGATCCTGTTCTGTCACGCGGTCTGCTCACGGGTATTGAATGGCAGTTCCCTCGTTTGAAGCCCTTGGGCGTGCTCAGCCCACCCGATTTCGACCGCGTTCTTGCCGCCCCGCTTGGCCCGGTACATGATCTGGTCGACCGCGTTCATCAGCGAGGCCGCGTTCTGCGCGTTGTCAGGCCGGATGATCAGGGCACCCATGCTGCAGGTGACGGGATATTCTCCCGCTGCAAGGACGGCCGACACTCTTCCATGCAGTGTTCGCGCGAAGCTCTCCCCAGCCTCGGCCGGTCGGACGCGAAGGAGGAGAACGAACTCATCGCCCCCTATCCGGCCGAACGCATCATCCCGTCGCACGAGTTCTCTCGCGCCGCGGGCGAAGGTGCGAAGGACCGTATCCCCAGCGGCATGCCCGTGCTCGTTGTTGATCGCCTTGAAATCGTCGAGGTCGAGAATGGCGAGCAGCAGGGTCCCTTGGTCCTCGCGCGCCGTGCCGAGTGTCTCCTTAAGGAAGGCCTGAAAAGTTTCGCCATTGAGCGCCCCGGTCATTCGATCCCGCAGGGCGAGGTGACGCTGTCGATCGAAGGAGCGCCGGAAGCTCGCGATCGTGCCAGCGGCGAACAGGTAGGTTGCAACCCGAACGGTCACCCTGACGCCAAGAGCCAGGGGCGAAGAATCCGACAAGGGAAGATGCGGCATGATCGCCGTGACCGCGCAGACCAGCGCGACGAAGTAACCTGCGCGCTCACCCAGCGACCAGCACGCCGCGCAGATCACGGGTATGTAGAGCGGCGCGAGGCCGGCATCCGCGAACCTTCCGTTTGCCCAGGTCAGGAGAGCAGTCGTCGTCACAATGGCAAACCAGGCGCTCTCTCGCGACATGGATTCCAATGCTTGAGCAAGTCGTCCAACCGGCAAATGGCTGTTCACGTACTGTCCCTACTCGTTGCTAATCTTCCAGTTCGATGGTTGATTGGGAGATGCCCAGCCGGCGGCACGTCCCCTGTTCGGAGACGTGCCGGCCCCCGGAACCGGGTGTTGGAAACCTGAGAGTTAGTTCAGGCGCGGACGCCTTTGGGCCGGGTGGCCTTGGACATACGCGTCCGCCACCCGGTCAAGAAGCTTGACCGGCTCTAACTCTAAGAAGGTTTCCACGCCTCCGACCATGTCTCCACGGCTGGGGGCAAACTAGGCGAAATTGCTTAAGAAATGCAAGAAAGCGGCGCGCGCTTGCCATGAAAATCGATCCGTAACGGATTAACCGCGTGGATTTTGCGCATTCCTGGCCCCGCCAATTTCCGGCGCTCCACAGGGCAGCCTTCGCCGGCTCTAGCGAAGATTGAGGATCAGGCGCCTCAAATGGCGAGAGATTGCTGGACCGGCTTTCGTCTGCCGGAGCTGATTTCTTCAACGTCGAAGGTGTGTGCCGGCGGCGTGACCAGAATGTCCATCTCCGGCACTTGGCCGTCGAGCCAGTCCTTCACCTGCCGGCGAAGGATGACCGCTCCGTGCCGGTCCTGATACCGCGAGACTTCAGGATTTGCCGCAACGGTGATGATCCGGAACGCCAGCGGCCATTCGCCCATTGCCGGCTCCCAGACACCAGCGAGATAGAAGAAATTTCCATCATCCAATTTCACGCGGAAGCGTTTCTCCCCCACCGTCATCTGGAATTCGGAGGCTGGCACCAGGCATCGATGCGCCGGAAATGTCTTTCCCTCCGACCGAACGAACCGGAATTCGACGCCGTCGGTGAAGCGGGGGTTGGAACCCCAGCGCGCGTTGATCATCTCAGCCTTGCCCGGGTTGCCCGGTTTATAGCGTATGATCGGCCGCAGGCTGTCGCCCGAGGCATCGGAATCGAACGGTGTCGCGGAGACGTTCATGGTGTAGAACATACAGCGAACGGATTTGAGTCGCAAGACGAAGGAGTCGGACGGATTCCATGTGTAACGATTATCGCCTCGAGGTGGACATCGCCTCTATCATGGAAGATTTCGACGATCTCGAAATCAACATCGAGACGCCCGAAGGCGTGCCCGAGGACAACCTTCGCGCCGACATCAAGATGACCGACATCGCCCCGATCGTGCGCGCTGTCGAGCGGCCACCCGGGAATTACCGCGCGGTCGGCGAACTGGTCGATCGCCGCTGGAGCTGGCCGGGAAAGCAGGGGCCCGTCTATAATTTCAGGACCGAAGGCTTTGGCGGCAAGCCGCCCGACCTCAGCACGAACCGTTGCCTGGTGCTGTGCGACGGCTTCTACGAATTCACAGACCCGGTCGTACCACGTCCCAAGGACAAGCGGCTCGACAAGTGGCTGTTTACGATGAAGGATCACAGGTGGTTTTGCATGGCCGGGATCTGGCGTCACGATCCAAAGGTCGGCGAAGCCTTTACGCTGCTGACGATGGACGCCGGCGACGACATCAAACCCTATCATCATCGACAGATCATCCCGCTTGCCCGCGACCAATGGGCGAATTGGCTCAATCCCGAGGTGCCCGCCGAAGACGTCCTCCACTACCTTCCCGCGGGGGCGCTGACTGTCACCCAGGTCTGGCCCCCTGCAAACGAGCCGGACCAGTCAGCCTTGGCGCTCTGATGATCCCGTCATCGCAAGCCGCTTGACGAACTGGCATGACTCATCGGAACATAAAGGGAACATACGAGTCGATGCTGACACATGCCCGCACAACCATCCGCCCTGCCTCGGCCTCCGGCCGAGATGCTCGCCGCGCTTCGCGCCGAGCTGGCGGCCGCGCGCCAAACGCGCGGGCCGACGCTCGGCTTCGGCCTCGCTGCGATCGACGATCGGCTTGCTGACCATGGTCTCGATGCGGGCGCCCTCCATGAAATTGCCGCCGCCTCGGCAAGCCTGAACGATGACGCAGCGGCGACCCTTTTCGCGGCGGGAATAGCCGCCCGTTTCGCCGACGAGCCCGGCTTCAACGTATTCTGGGCGGTCACAGCGTTCGATCTCTACGCGCCTGGCCTTGAACAGGTCGGCCTGGGCCCGGGAAAGCTCCTCTACGCGCAGGGTCGCAAGGACGTGGACGTCCTCGCCATGGCCGAGGACGCGCTCCGGGACGGTTCGCTCGCCTGCGTGATCGCCGAGGTCAAGGCAGCTGATATGACCGCCACCCGCCGGCTCCAGTTGGCGGCGGCGGACGGCCAGACCCCCCTTCTCCTGTATCGCCGTCACCGGTCGCGCGAGCGCTGTCCGCTCGCAGCACCTTCATCGGCAATGACGCGCTGGCGAATAGGCTGCATCGCGTCCGAACGTCTTCCGTGGCCAGGAATCGGGAGGCCGCGCTGGCGGGTCGACCTGGTTCGGCAAAGGAACGGCGACCCATTCTCACTCGAACTGGAGGCGTGCGATGCAAAGGGTCGCCTCGCTCTTCCTGCCGCAATTGGCGATCGAACGGCTACGCCGGGGCGAACGCCAGCGCAGGAACGAGCGGTCAGTCACGCCGCCTGAAGCCACCCACACAGCCGCGTCACGCTTGTCGGGGCCGATCGACGACGATCCCGGGGCTTGCTCGGTACCGCGTGGCGGTGGCTGGCGTCCTGGCGCGCGTTGGGCTCGAGCCGGTGAAAGCGCGGGAGATCTCGCCCGTCGACCGGCGCAGTCCGATATCGACGCTTTGCCGGCGCATCAGCGGCCGACGATGCGCGAGATGGGCCGGCGCAGCGAGCCTGCCGGGCATCCATTCAAGACCCTGCGGTCGGACGACGGGCATGGCGGCGCTCTTGCCGCGGCGCCGACCTGGGCGATGCTGTGGGGAACGCCGACCGTGCTGGTCCTGCGCTATGGGCAGAAGGATGTCATCAGCGCGGCCTGTCCGCGCGCGCTCGAACTTGGCCTGCTGCCCGGAATGGCAGCGGCGCATGCGCGCGCGCTGGTCGCCGGCCTCGACGTGCGCGAGGCTGAACCGGACGCGGACAGCGTTTTCCTCGATCGGCTCGCACTCCACGCAGCGCGGCAATGGACACCGTCGGCCAGCGTCTCCGGGCCCGACGGTCTCTGGTTCGATCTCACCGGCACCACGCATCTGTTCGGCGGCGAAGAGCGATTCTGTCGCCGCTTGCTCGCATTTCTGAAACGCCTCGGGTTCACCGCCCGCATCGCCGTCGCCGGCACTCCGGGTGCAGCGCACGCGCTGGCGCGGTTCGGCCAAAATGCCGTCACGCTTATCGGAAGCGGCGAGGAGGCCCAGGCGATCGCGGAGCTCCCGCTCGCCGCCCTCCGCCTCGCACCCGAAGCCCTGGTCGCCGCAGCCCGGTTCGGCCTGGAGAGGGTCGCGGACCTCTATCCTATGCCGCGCGGCCCGCTGGCGCGCCGACTTGGCCTGAAGACCGTCGAACGGCTCGACCAGGCACGCGGGCTTGCGGGAGAGCCGCTCATTCCCGTCGTGCCGACCGAAGCGCCGAGCGTAAGCCGCCGGCTGCTCGAACCGATCGGCACGCCCGAAAGCATAGCTCAAGTGATCGGCGATCTCGTCGACGATCTCGTGCTCCTGCTGCGTAAGCGCGGGCTGGGTGCCCGCAATGTTCTGCTCTCTGCCGATCGCGTCGATGGCGAGGTGCAGCGTCTCGCAGTTGGGGCTTCGCGCGCTACGCGGGACGATCGGCACCTGAAGCGCATGTTCGGCCTCAAGATGGCCATGCTCGATCCGGGGCTCGGCATCGAGGCGATGCACCTTGCCGTTCCCTTGTCCGAGCCGCTCGGAGCACAGGAGGCGGGCGCACTGCTCGAAACCTCAAGGAAAGCGCGGGACCTCGCGCCGCTGGTCGACCAGCTCGCCACCCGTGCGGGCGCCTCGGCCCTATTTCGCATGTCGTCTCTGGAAAGCGACGTGCCCGAACGTGCGATCCGGCGCGTGCCACCTCTGGCCACGCCGAAAGGCTGGCCGGCCTGGAAACGTCCGGCGCGGTTGCTGAAACGCCCCGAACAGCTTTCCAACGTGGTCGCGCTGCTCCCCGATCATCCACCCCGGCGCTTCACCTGGCGGCGGCAGAGCTACAGCGTCGTCGCCGGCGACGGTCCTGAACGCATCCATGGCGAATGGTGGCGATCGCCGAAGGAGATGTGGGCTGTGCGCGACTATTTCCGCGTCGAGGCGGAAGGGGGCGCGCGCTTCTGGCTGTTTCGCCGCGGCGACGGGGTGGAAGCGCCGACCGGCGATCTCACCTGGTACATGCACGGTCTGTTTGGGTGAGAGCGCTCAGCTGATGGCGACCCCCATCCCGACCTACGTGGAACTTCAGGTCACGAGCCACTTCTCGTTCCTGCGCGGCGCATCATCGCCCGAAGAGCTGTTTGCGGCCGCGGCGGTGCTCGGCCACCGAGCGATGGGGCTGGCGGACTGGGGCACGGTCGCGGGCGTTGTGCGCGGATGGGATGGGCAGAAGGCGACCAATGTCCGGATGATCCCTGGCGCACGGGTTCTGCTTGCCGATGGCCGGGCATTTCTCCTCTATCCCCGCACACGGTCTGCCTGGTCGCGCCTGACACGGCTGCTTTCCCTAGGCAAGGCGCGCGGCGGCAAGGGCAAGTGTATCCTGGAATGGGCCGACGTCACCGCCCATGCCGACGACATGATCGGCATCCTCCTGCCTGACATGCCGGGCGACATCACACGCGATCATCTTCGGGACCTGCACGGGGTTTTCGGCGATCGGGGGTTTTGCGCTCTCTCGCTGCGCCGCCGGCCCGACGACGCCGAGCGCTTGCACCGGCTCGAGGCCCTGGCGCGTGCCACTGGCGTGCGCAGCGTCGCCACCGGCGATGTCCTCTATCACAGCCCGGCCCGGCGACCGCTCCAGGATCTGGTGAGCGCCATCCGCGAGAAATGTACGATCGACGAGCTCGGGTTCAGGCGGGAACGGTTCATGGACCGCAATCTCAAGTCACCGGAGGAGATGGAACGCCGCTTCGCTGCCTTTCCCGACGCGATCCAGGCCAGCGCCGACATCGCAGCGCAGTGCAGCTTCGATCTCGGCGAGATCCAATACCAGTATCCTTACGAGCAGGTGATCGAGGGCCGGACGGCGCAGGAGGCGCTCGCGTGCCTGACCGAGCAAGCCGCAGCAGCCAAGTTCCCCGCCGGCGTCCCCAAACGCTACCGCGATCAGATCGACCACGAACTGGGCCTGATCGGGCAGCTCGGCTACGCGCCCTATTTCCTGACAGTCAATTCGATCGTCGCCGAAAGCCGGCGACTCGGTATCTTGTGCCAGGGGCGCGGATCAGCGGCTAACAGCTGCGTCTGCTATCTGCTGGGCGTCACCTCGATCGACCCGATCCAGCACGAGCTGCTCTTCGAGCGGTTCGTCTCGGGCGAGCGGCGCGAGCCGCCAGACATCGATGTCGATTTCGAGCATGAGCGGCGAGAGGAGATCATTCAATGGATCTACGATACCTATGGCCGCGACCGCTCGGCCCTGACGGCTGTCGTTACCCGCTACCGCACCCGCGGCGCCGTCGCCGAGGTCGGTAAGGCACTGGGGCTCCCGCGTGACCTGACCAAGATGCTGACCGGCCTGGTGTGGGGCTGGTCGATGGACGGCATTCCGCGCGAACAGATCGAGAGCCTCAACCTCAACGCCGAGGATCATCGCCTCAAGCTCACCCTCGAGCTGGCGCGGGAGCTGATCGGCACGCCGCGGCATCTGTCGCAGCATCCCGGCGGGTTCGTGCTGACCCAGGACCGGCTCGATGATCTCGTGCCGATCGAGCCCGCCCGCATGGAAGATCGCCAGATTATCGAATGGGATAAAGACGATATCGACGCGCTCAAATTCATGAAGGTCGATGTCCTGGGGCTCGGCATGCTTGGCTGTATGAACCGCGCCTTCAATCTCCTCGAGCAGGACAAAGGCATCAAGGTCACAATGGCCGACCTGCAGGACGATGATCCCGACGTCTACAAGATGATCCAGCGCGCAGACACCCTCGGCGTGTTTCAAATCGAGAGCCGGGCGCAGATGTCGATGCTGCCGCGGATGAAGCCCAAGGAATTCTACGATCTCGTGATCGAAGTCGCGATCGTGCGTCCCGGCCCGATCCAGGGCGACATGGTGCATCCCTATCTTCGCCGCCGCGAGGGCAAGGAGAAGCCCGAATATCCCCGACCCGAATTGCGCGCCGTGCTCGAGAAGACCCTAGGCGTCCCGCTGTTCCAGGAGCAGGCCATGAAAGTGGCGATCGTCGGCGCCGGCTTCACTCCGCAAGAAGCCGACCAGCTACGCCGGGCAATGGCGACCTTCAAACTCACCGGCGGCGTCTCGCACTTCTATGACAAGCTCGTCGGTGGAATGGTCGCGCGCGGTTATCCCAAGGACTTCGCGGAACGGACGTTCAAGCAAATCGAGGGCTTCGGCTCCTACGGCTTCCCCGAGAGCCACGCCGCGTCCTTCGCGAAGATCGCCTACGCGTCGTGCTGGATGAAATATCATCATCCGGACGTCTTCTGCGCCGCCTTGCTCAACGCCCAGCCCATGGGTTTCTATGCGCCGGCGCAAATCGTCCGCGACGCCAGGGCGCACGGTGTCGAGGTCCGGCCAGTCTCGATCAATCACAGCCATTGGGACTGCACCCTCGAGAAGACGAACGGGCGCTATATGGCTGTCCGTCTCGGTTTCCGCCAAGCGCGCGGCCTAGCCAACATCCACGGTGCAGCGATCGTGGCAGCACGGGGACCGGCCCCCTATGACAGCGTCGAGGAGGTGTGGCGGCGCGCGGGCGTCCCCCGCGCTGCAATCGAGAAACTTGCCGAAGCCGATGCCTTCCAATGCATCGCGGAGGACCGCCGCCAGGGTCTGTGGAAGGTCAAGGGATTGGGCGATGCGCCGCTTCCGCTGTTCGCCGCCGCCGACGCCCGGGAAGGAGGATTCTCGCCCGAAGGAACCGAACCAGCGGTGTCTCTCTCCCGGATGACCGCGGGCCGCGAAGTGGTGGAGGATTATCGGTCCCTGCAGCTCTCGCTGCGCGGTCATCCCATGCAGTTCCTGCGCAGCCAGCTCGGCGACATGCGCATCGCCAAATGTGCGGACCTTCCCAGCATTCCAGCCGGCCGCAATGTCGAGGTCGCCGGCGTCATCCTCGTCCGACAAAAGCCGGGATCTGCGAAAGGCGTGCTGTTCATCACGATCGAGGATGAGACCGGCGTTGCGCAGGGTATCCTCTGGCCCGACCGTTTCGAGATCTACCGCCGGCAAGTGATGTCCGCGTCGATGATCGCGATGCGCGGCCGCCTGCAGAAGGAAGGCGAGGTCATCCACATCATCTGTGACCGGATCATCGATCATGACGCGATGCTGCGTTCGATCGGCCGCATGGACTTCTCGGTGGCGCCTGGGCGGGGTGACGGAGCATCGCATGGTGGCGGCCCCGACCCACGCGATCCAGCCTTTCCGCGTGGCCGCACGCTCACCTCGCCGCCCTTTGGGTCAATCCAGGAGCAAGAAGAATTAGTGCGCATCCGCAGCCATGACTTCCACTGATGCGGTCTCACGTCACACCGGGACCATTGAACGCGCGCTCAATGTCCTGCGGGAAGCAACCGCCGTTAAAGCGAAGGTCCAGACGCGGGGCGTCGCGCTCGCGCTCTGGGTGCTGCGGGACACCTGCCCTGACGACTGGCTGGTCGCCTTCTGGGAAGCCGCCGGTTCCGATCACGAGATTGGACGCAGTCAGGGTCTCCATGCCGCTTACAACGGCATCGTCCGACAGGTGCGGACCAGCGCCGGCGCAAAGCGGAAGAAAGGCCGGGCCGGCGGATGAGCCACCCCATGTGGACGCGCAGGATCGCGCCCGCAGAAGCATCGCGCTCGCCGGCCGCATTTGGTAGCCTGCCAGGAAGGGCCAGAGACATAGCGGATGCCATCAAAACCGGCGCTGGGGAGCGCTTGGGGCTGCCACGAGTTTCTGAGACAGCGGCTGACAAGAGGAGATCATCATGCCGGCGAAATCGAAGGCACAGCAAAGAGCAGCGGGCGCGGCCCTTGCCGCGAAGCGCGGAGATCAACCCAAGTCGAAACTGCGCGGCGCTTCCAAGGAAATGGAAGAGTCGATGAGCGAAAGGCAGCTCGAGGAGTTCGCCAGCACGGACCGCAAGGGCCTACCCGACAAGAAGGGTTGAGCCGGGCAAGGCGGCAACTGATCATTCGAGAAAGCCATGGCCGATCCGATCCGCATCGCTGCCTCCATCCTTTCAGCGGATTTTGCGCGGCTCGGAGAGGAAGTCCGTGCGGTCGATGCGGCGGGTGCCGACTGGATCCATATCGATGTGATGGACGGCCATTTCGTGCCAAACCTGTCGATCGGACCTGCGGTCGTCGCTGCAATTCGCCCATACACGCGCAAACCCTTCGACGTTCACCTCATGATCGCGCCGGTCGAACCCTTCCTGGCCAAGTTCGCGGAAGCCGGAGCGGATTCGATTACCGTGCACCTGGAAGCCGGACCGCATGTGCATCGCGCCGTGCAGATCATCCAGCAATTGGGCAAGCGCGCCGGCGTATCGCTCAATCCGGCCACCCCGCCTGACGCGCTCGACTATCTTCTCGACATGGTGGACCTGGTACTGGTGATGAGCGTCAATCCCGGCTTCGGAGGACAGCCGTTTATCGATTCTCAGCTCCGGAAGATCGACATCATAAGGGGCAAGCTCGAGCGAACCGGACGCAAGATCGATCTGGAAGTCGATGGAGGCATTGATCCCTCGACCGCGCCACGCGTGATCGCGGCCGGCGCCGACGTCGTGGTAGCAGGAACGGCCGTCTTCAAAGGCGGTCCAGCAGACTACGCCAAAAACATCGAGGCTCTGCGCCAGCAGGGCGCAAAGACGATCGAGCGCCTCCCAAATTAATCAGTTTTCTTCACCTCAAAACAAGCGCCCATCCATTAGGCTCGATCTGGAGACCCAGTCAGGGGTCAAGCAGACGTAGCTGGCAAAAATGATCGAAAACCAGAAATTCCGACCCGCGCAGGTCATTGGTCCCCTTGGCGAACCCCTCACGCTTGAGACGCTTCCGCCGCCGACGACAACCCGTTGGGTCATCCGCCGCAAAGGTGAGGTCGTGGCAGCCGTCAATGGCGGGCTCCTGACGATCGACGAAGCCTGCGATCGCTATCAACTGACCCTCGAGGAATTCGCCTCCTGGCAAAGGGCTGTTGACCGATCAGGTCTGCCCGGTCTGCGCGTCACCCGGGTTCAGCACTATAGAAGTCTCTACGAACGTCAGCAGCGTTTCTGAGTGATCGATCTGCCGACCAATCATGAAATGTCGAAGTGCGGGCTGCATTTCGACGATAAAATAGCGAGCAATAGGGACAGTTTATCCCTTGGCGCGCGACAAACTGTCCATGGCATTTGCCCATCCCCGAGCCTATCCTGCAGTCAGACGACGTCTCTCCTTCGAGGGGCGGGTCCACTGTTGGATTGCGAGGAGTTCAGATGCCTCTGGATTACAACCCGATCATGGCTCGCGAAATAAGCGAGGTTGCTCGTCTTGCAGCAGATCGAGCGATCGCAGATCAATGCGACATCACGGACGCCGTGCGGACGGAGCTCGATGCCCGCGACTATGAACCTTTTTCCGACATCGATGATGCGGATCGCGACGAGCTCGTGGAAGCCATCGTCACGGAGGCGCGGGAGCGCTTGAGCCCGGCAGGAAGGCGCGATGAGGAAGATGAAGCCTATATCAGGGCGTCTCGCCCGGATGCTTCCACCGCATGATCGTCACGTCACGAACGAGTGCCTCGGGGCCGCGACATTGCGCCTTTCCCCCGACAATTCGCCACCGAAACCGCCACTCATCCCGATCGATAGGAGTGATCCACGATGGCCAGCCAGCCTCCCGAATTGCCGGACGACTTCCCCGAAGATGTTCCCCCGGACGATCCCAGTCCGGCCGAGCCGGATAGTCCGGACGAATTTCCGGATGATGACCCCGAATTCGACGAGCCGGAAGACACGGTAGCTGATCTAACGGCATGAAGTATCGCGGCCGACCAATCACTTCGAACCCGATCGCAAGTTAACGTCGGCCAGTGACTTATTTCTGGCCCTAACTCATTCGACAGTTGGGCTTGAAACGCTGCCGAGCACCACATAGGCTCGGTATTCGAGAGGTGGGCTCGCAGGCGGTACTAGCCTTGTGGGTTTCTATACTATTGAGGGGTTTACAGAAAATGCGTAAAACTTCCATCGCCATCACGGCGGCGTCTGCCGCACTGTTGCTGCTTGGGGCCTGCTCGCAAAAGACCGACGACAAGGTCGACGCGGCTGCCACCTCCGCCGAAAACGACGCCAAGGCGGTCGCCTCCGATGCGGGTAATCACCTCGACAACATGGGTGCGGCAGCCAGCGATGCCGCTAGCGATACCGCTGCGGCCGCTCGGAACGCCGCGCACGATGTCAAGACGACGGCGGAAGACGCAGCGGCAGGCGCCAAGGCGGATGCCCGCCGTGCCGCAAGCGATATCCGATCCGAGGTGGACAAGCACACCGGCGACGGGAAGGCCAACTGATCCTCCCAACATCATGAACCAGGCGCGCCGGTCGGCACCGGCGCGCCCAATGCCACCGACCGTCAATCCGGGTGCGGTTGGCATGATGCTTGCTGACCATGAAACTCGAACGGGGTCACATCGATGCCGGCAAACCAGTATAAAGCGAGCTTGGTCCTGATGTCCGCACCCGAAGGTTTCCAACAATCGATCCTGAGGGGCCTGAAGCGACACTGTCCAAATTGCGACGGCAAGCACCTGTTCGAGGGCTACCTGAAGGTCCAAAAAATCTGCCCCGATTGCGGTTCAGACAATGGCCGCTTCCGCGTCGATGACGTAGCGTCCTATTTCACGATACTTTTGGTCGGGCACATAGTGATCGCGCCTTCCCTCGCAATTCCTGCGCTCTGGATGCTTCCGCTTTGGGGCTCATTTCTGCTGATGCTGATTGTTGTCCTGGTCGCAACGCTCGGCGCCCTTCCCTTCATCAAAGGCGCCGTGATCGGCGCGCTCTTTGCCGCCGACCAGAAGAAAACCCGGTCCTGACGGCGGCATTCCTGATCGGCTGGGTGGACAGGATGTCCTCCAACCTCGGACACCTTGTCACCGACGAGCTCTCTTCCGGACCTTGAACGACCGGTTCGTTGCACCGCCGCGAACGCAAAGGGCGCATCCGGGCTAGCCTCCTGCCCTGGCCAAGCCCGGCAGGAGCGCGGTCAATCCTGCCACGATCATCTCCACCGAGATCGCCAGCAAGATCATCCCCATCAGGCGCGTGGTGATGACACGCATCGTCTCGCTCAACATCTTGCCGATCTGCGCTGCGAAGAACAGGACCAGGAACAGCAGGAGGAGCATCAGGCCGACGATTCCCGCGATCATCGCGAGGTCGACGCTTCCCTTGCTGTGGCCGGCGTAGATGATGATGGTTGCTATGGTTCCCGGTCCAACCACCATGGGAAAGGTCATCGGATAGAAGGCGAGCCCCGAAAGCTCGTTCATCTGGGCCTGCTCCTGGGTGCTGCCTTGATGGGCCGCAATCCCGGCTCCGTTCAGCATGGACCAGGCGATATGACCGAGAACGGCACCGCCCGCCAACCGGAACTGATCGATGGTGATGCCGAAGAAGCCGATGATGGCATTCCCGGCGACCAGGATCACGCCGCACATGATCAACGAATAGACCGTGATCTTGAGAGCCAGCGCCCGCTGGTCGGCCTGCGAGAACCCTGCGGTCAGCGCCAGGAAGATAGGAAGATTCACGAAGGGATTCATGATTGCGAAGAACGCGCCTAGCGCCTTCATGAGATCTGCTTCGCTCATGCCTACCCCCGATTGAATTGAGACAGCGAGCGGATCAGGCCCCGACGAGGCCCGATCCGTAGATCGCGTTACTTGCTTGGCCCGTCAGAAACTCCGCCACCTTCGAATAGGGCATAGCACCGTAGCTGATCCGGGCCACCTCGATCACGGTCAGCTCATGCAGCGATGGCGTGCCGTCCATGACGAGCACGTTGACTGGAATCGGCGATTGCTGGACGACCTGAGAGATCAGAGCCGGATCCTTGAGACCCGGAACGAAGAACCCCGAAGCGCCTGCTGTGGCATAGGCCTTCGCACGATCGATCGCCTCCTTGACCGCTGCACCGCCCTCGCCGGTTGGTCCGAGGAACAGGTCGGTCCGCGCGTTGATGAATGCCGGCACGCCTCGCTTGTCGGCCACAGCGCGGATGGCGCGGATCCGCGCCGCCTGCTCATCGATTGTGTAGAGGCCATCGGACTTGACGACCTGATCCTCGAAATTGACGCCGACCACCCCTGTGTCGAGCACCTGGCCGAAATTGGCAGCGAGCGCGCTGTTGTCGCTGCCGGCGAAGCCTCCTTCAAAATCGACCGAAACGGGGCGGTCGATTGCCGCCGCTATGCGTGAAATGATGCGTAGAAACAGGTCGAAGGGGACTTGCTCGCCATCCTCGTACCCCTGCGAACCGGCAAGCGCCCTGCTGCTGGTAGCGATCGCGTGAGAACCCGCCTCCGCCACGGCCTTCGCGCTCCCCGCGTCCCAGACGTTGTAAAGGATGAGCGGCGCGCCCTTCTTGTGCAAGCTGGCGAACTGAACTGCTTTCTCGTTCTGGTTCATCGGACGCTCTCCGGTTGAATCTGGCAATCTCGCGGACAGTTCACCAAACGGCCTCGCGTCGAGCTCGACCATCCTTAGACCCCGCGGCGCACCCTTTGCGCGAAGCAACCTGCATGCCAACAGCAGCGCGAGAGGTTCTGGGTGGTTCTTGCGACAAAACGACAAGGCGCACGACATTTTGTCCAAACACCACAGACAAATTGTCCTAATTGCTTAGGGTCATGAGCTAATATCGAAGGTATCGACTAAGCTTGAAGCCGCAAACGTCTCTACTAAACGCTCGCTCGGCGCAAAATCGTCGTGGCTTTTACGTTGTTCGCCATACTCTATGCTCCGATGATCGCAATTTCTGCCTGATCTGGCACGTTCATGCTAAGTTGGCTTGGTCGGCGCGGAGTCGCCGACCTTGCGTGAAAGGTCCTGCGATGCCCGATCCAAAACCCGGCACACCTCTCAAGGTAGAGCCCGACATCCCTGAAGACGCTGGCCACCGTCCGTGGTTCGGCCCCAATGGCGAAGTGCATGGAAGTGGGGCCGGCGCCGGGGGCGGCAACCCTGGCGAGGATTATGACCAGGACCCGCAGGGCGGCGACGGCACAGTCGACTTCGAAAGCGAATAGCGCGGTTTCAGAGCACAAGCCGAGGCGGGCCCCCGCGAGACAGCCTCATTGCGGATTCAGGCGAGCTTCTCCGACTCATTCGGTCGGGAGACTGGCATCCGCCTTGGCCGGTTTGATTTTGATCGTGGTCGGCTCTGCGCCGGCCAGTGCCGAAGCGCACCGCATGCACGGGTCATCGCCACGCTCATCGTTCATTCGCGTCGTCTGGCATCAAGTACGGGAAAACTCGGCCGAAATATGCTAGCCTGGTCTCTGCCACATCGAGCCGCTGACCTGAACAGACGAGATTATATGGTGAGTACCCTGGCCCCTTATAGCGTGCATGAACCGCACCACTGCGCGCCGCACTTCTCTTCTCCACCGCTGTACGCGCATTCCACCAGATACGGTGGGATCTCGTCATGACCGGCGCCCGCGTGGAACTCCCGATGGACTACAGCCCGTCCTCGGAGGAAGAGTTTATGAACCCGCTGCAGCTTGAATACTTCCGGCAACGCTTGCTCACGTGGAAAAAACAGATTCTCAATGAATCGGAAGCAACGCTGAACGTCTTGCAGATCGAGCCCCTGCGAGAGCCGGACCTCAACGATCGCGCCTCGAACGAAGCAGGTTGGTCGATCGAACTGCGAGCGCGCGATCGCCAGCGCAAGCTCATTGCCAAGATCGATGCCGCTTTGCGCAGGATCGACGACGGCGAATATGGCTATTGCGAGGTCACCGGCGAGCCGATCTCGCTTCGGCGGCTTGACGCCCGCCCGATCGCGACGATGACGATCGAGGCCCAGGAGCGCCATGAGCGTCAGGAAAGGCTCTCAAGCGACGGGTGAGCGGCAAAGCCCTCGTCGACACCCGACGCTGCGACCCTCCTGGCTACAGGCCCTGCCCGCCCTTCGGCCGATATGCGCTCAAATGGCCAGATGGTCGAGGATGGGGCAGTCCGGCCGCGCGTCGCCATGGCAGGTCTCCGCCAGTTCCAGTAGGGTCGCCCGCATGGCTTCCAGCATCGCCGCCTTCCGGCCGAGTTCGTCGGCTCGGGCCATTGCCAGCGCCTTCACCTCGCTGCTCGATCGCTCCCGATCCGCCCAAAGATGGAGCAGAGCGCGGATTTCCTCGATCGGGAAACCTAGATCGCGGGCATTGGCGATGAATTTGAGGCGGTGGACGTCGGCATCCGAATAGTCGCGATACTTGCCGCGGCGGACCGGCGGCGGGATCAGCCCGATCGCCTCATAGTGGCGGATCATGCGCTGCGAGACCCCGCTCGCCCTCGACGCTCCCCCGATATTCACAGCGGCACCCGATTGAGCCGCAGCGCGTTGGTGACGACGCTCACGGAGGATAGCGCCATCGCCGCCGCCGCGATCATCGGCGAGAGCAACACGCCGAACAGCGGGTAGAGCGCTCCGGCCGCGACCGGCACGCCCAGTGCGTTGTAGAAAAATGCGAAGAACAGGTTCTGGCGGATATTGGCCATCGTCGCCTGACTGAGACGGCGCGCCCGGACGATGCCGGTGAGATCACCCCTCAGCAGCGTAATCCCCGCGCTTTCGATCGCCACATCGGTGCCCGAACCCATGGCGATCCCGACATCGGCGGCAGCCAGCGCCGGCGCATCGTTCACCCCATCGCCTGCCATGGCGACGATGCGTCCTTCGCGCTTCAGCCGCGCCACCACTGCGCTCTTCTGATCGGGCAGCACGTCGGCCTCGACCTTCTCGATACCGAGGCTCCGCGCGACCGCCAGCGCCGTGGTGCGATTGTCGCCGGTCAGCATGACCACTTCGATGCCCTCATCCCCCAGCGCCGCAAGCGCCTCGGCTGTCGTCGCCTTCACCCGGTCTGCGATCGCGATCACGCCCGCGGCCCGATTGTCTATGGCAACATAAATGGCTGTCGCGCCATCCCCGCGCAGGTGGTCCGCTTCCGCCTCGAGATGGGCGGTCTCGATAGTCGCCTCGTTGAGGAAGACGGCATTGCCGAGCAGGATCCGTTTGCCCTCGACCGTTCCGGTCGCGCCTTTCCCGATCGGGGAGTCGAAATCGGCAACCGGCGGGATGCTCACGTCTCGTTCGTCCGCCTCCGCGACAATCGCCAAGGCGAGCGGATGCTCCGACGCGCGTTCGACTGCAGCTGCCAATCGGAGCAACTCGTCTTTCTCGTGGCCTTCGGTCGCGATGATGCGGGTGACGGCTGGTCGGCCCTCCGTCAGCGTTCCCGTCTTGTCGACCACGAGCGTGTCGATCTTCTCCATCAGCTCGAGGGCTTCGGCATTCTTGATGAGCACGCCTTGCCCCGCTCCGCGTCCGATGCCGACCATGATCGACATCGGGGTGGCCAGGCCCAGTGCGCAGGGGCAGGCGATGATCAGTACCGCGACAGCGGCGACCAGTCCGTGGGCGAGCCGTGGCTCGGGACCCCAGATGCCCCAGGCGACGAAGGCGAACACGGCAACGGCCAGCACCGCGGGCACGAACCAGCCCGCCACCTGATCGGCCATGCGCTGAATCGGAGCGCGCGAGCGCTGCGCGTCGGCGACCATCTGCACGATCCGGGCGAGCATCGTGTCGTGCCCGACCTTCTCGGCGCGAATGACGAGCGCGCCGGTCTGGTTGAGCGTGCCGCCGATGACATGATCGCCCACGGCCTTCGTGACCGGCATCGATTCCCCGGTCACCATCGCCTCGTCGAGCGAGGAACGCCCGTCCTCCACCGCACCATCGACCGGCACTTTCTCACCCGGACGCACGCGCAGTCGGTCGCCCACGACGATCGCCTCGATCGCCACTTCCTCCTCGCTGCCGTCGGGCAAGATGCGCCTGGCCGTACGTGGCGCGAGGCCAAGCAGCGCCTTGATCGCGCCGGACGTCCGCTCGCGCGCGCGCAGTTCCAGCATCTGGCCGAGCAGCACCAGCACCGTGATAACGGCGGCCGCCTCGAAATAGACCGCGACCGTGCCGTCTGCGGCATGAAACGCGGAAGGGAACAGTCCGGGCGCCATGGCCGCGATCACACTGTAGGCCCAGGCGACGCCGGTCCCCATGGCGATCAGCGTGAACATGTTGAGGTTGCGCGAACGGAGCGATGCCCAGCCGCGGGCGAAGAACGGGGCGCCAGCCCAGAGCACGACGGGAGTAGCCAGCACCAGTTGCACCCAGACGGATATCCGCATCGGCACTAGATGATGCAGGGCCGGGAACAGGTGAGACCCCATCTCGAGAATGAAGACCGGCAAGGCCAGGACGAGCGCGATCCAGAAGCGCCGGGTCATGTCGGTCAGTTCCGCGCTGGGTCCACTGGTCATTTCCGCGACCGCAGGCTCCAGCGCCATCCCGCAGATCGGACAGGCACCGGGATGATCCTGGCGTATCTCGGGATGCATCGGGCAGGTCCAGACCGAGCCGGCCGGCGCCTGGGCTGTCTCCCCGCCCTGAGGTTCGAGATAGCGTGCAGGATCGGCAAGGAACCGCGTGCGGCAGCCACCACTGCAGAAATGATAGGTCTGGCCCGCCTCATCGACGTGATGCGCGGTGGCGGCCGGATCGACCCGCATGCCGCACACCGGATCGAGCACGAGATCTGCCTTCTCTTCCCGCTTCTCATGCGCAGACGCGTGGCAGCATGCATGTGCCTGCGCATGAGGGGCGTTGTGGTTTGGTTCGGACATGGATCAGCCTCCTGCTGTCCATGAGATAGGGTCTGACATGATGTGAGGGTCAAGCCCTGGTGAACAAAGGGCTCCCACCCGCGCTACGCCGAGACCAGGACATGCCCGGCCTCGGCCATTTGAGTACGACCGGCCCGAAAGAAGTTTCGTCATCTCCCTTCAGAGCAAGGTTCCGCGCAGGATCAGCAGGGCGACGCTGAAATAGATGACGAGCCCGGTGACATCGACCAGCGTCGCCACGAAGGGCGCGGAGGCACTGGCTGGATCGAAGCCAAGCCGCTTCAGGAGAAACGGGAGCATCGAGCCGGCGAGCGAGCCGAAAGTGACGATGCCGATCAGCCCGACACCCACGGTGAGGGCGATGAGCTGCCAGTGCGGGCCATAGTCGAAGATCCCGAACTGCTGCCAGGCGGTGATGCGCAGCAGACCGATCGCGCCGAGACTGGCCCCAAGCGCGATACCGACAGGCACCTCGCGAAGTGCCACCCGCCACCAGTCGCGCAACCGAATCTGCCCGAGGGCAAGCGCACGGATCAGGAGCGAGGTCGCCTGCGATCCCGAATTGCCCCCCGAGCTCATGATCAAAGGGATGAACAGGGTCAGCACCACCGCCTTCGCCAGCTCATCCTCGAAATGCTGCATCGCGCTTGCCGTCAGCATCTCGCCGATGAAGAGCGCGCAGAGCCATCCTACCCGCTTGCGGTACATGGCCGCGAAGCCCGTCGTCAGATAGGGTTCGGTCGCGCCTTCGACGCCGCCGAACTTCTGCACGTCCTCGCTGCCTTCCGCGAGAATGGCATCGATGACGTCGTCGACCGTGACGATCCCGAGAACCTGCCCCTTCGCGTTGACCACGGGCACCGAGAGCAGGTCGTGGATCGAGATCAGCCGAGCGACATCTTCCCGGTCCATATCGGCATGGACCGTGATCGGCTCCCGCTCGGGTGCCAGATCGAGGATAGCATCACCGGCCTCGCCAGTGATGAGCTGGCGAAGCGTCACGACGCGCACCAATGCGCGGGTTTCGGGATCGAGCACGTGGATCGCGTAGACGGTCTCTCGGCTGCGCTCGACCTCGCGGATATGGCGCAGCGTCTCGCCGACCGTGTAGCCAGCGGGCACCGCGACGAATTCGGTCGACATCAGCGAGCCGGCCGTGCCCTCGGGATAGGCGAGCAGCCGCTTCAGCGGCCAGGCGCTGTCGAAATCGACGTGCCGCAGAAGCTGCGAGCGATCTTCGCCATCGAGTTCGCGCAGAACGTCGGCAGCGCGATCGTCGGCCATGCCTTTCAGGATCTCGCCGATACGGCCCGCGGGCTGGCCCTGCAGGAGCGCGCCGGCGCGGCTGAGTTCGGGTCGATCGAAGGTGTCGATCGCGCGCTCGAGGGGCAGGTGGGCAAGGACCGCTGCCGCGGTATCCGCATCTTCTTCGTTGAGCCGGGTCACGATGTCGGCGGCGTGGGCGTCGAACAGATCGACGAACAGCGCCAGATCGACCGCGCCGGGCGCGGTGCGGGTATTTTCCATAATCTCACCTCTCGATCCGCCGTCACGGCGGATCGCGGGCGAGCTAACCCATCCGGGTCAGGCCAGCGTCAGCCGTGACGGCAAGGACAATCGACTACTGTCGCTTGGCATGGGGTTGGGTTTCCTTGTTGAGCACCGGCGGACGATGCCGGAGGTGCGGACGGGGACATGATCCGATTGGTCGGCCGGGTCAAGCATCCTATTCAGTGCCTGTCGCGGAGCACCAGTCACCTCACGGTGACGCCCTCAATGGCTTCGGGCTTGCGCCGGTTGATAACTTCAGGTGAATTTGTTGCTCGAGGGCGGATCGCTGGCGGGATAGCTCTCGTCACTGGCCTCATCGGTCGCGTCCCACTCCGGCATATCGCTCGCCATGGCCTCGGGCCCGGCGTTGCGAACCTCGACTGGGCCGGGCGTCGCCTCTCCCGGAGCGAATGCCGCTGGTGTGGGTTGCCCCGTTCGGGTGACGAAACGGTAGAGGCCGTATGCGATCGCCGATATGCCGGCGAGCCGGAAGATGAAGCGCATGAGTTGCCCTTTTGGTTTGGCTTTACCATCCTAACGCCAAGCTTGGCCTTTGGTTCGCGGATCACGTTCTGCACCAAAACTCACCGCGTTGCGATCGCCATTGCGCTTGCCGCAGCCCTCATTGGTTTGGCACTATTGGATAATGTCGCTGTTCTGTTTCTTTGGAAGGCACAGGCCTTCGCTCACGTCGATTGGAAGAGGTAAGCGCGGCGGCGAATATTCTGCGCTGTGCGAACGCTGCGGGATCCCGCTGGAGCGATCCCATAAGGGAAAATGGCTGCCCGTCGGTCCACTATACGACATCGGCAACCGACCCGGACGGTGATGGTGGCTCAAGCGCGGCCTATTCCGCGCTGAACCGCTTCGCGAGACGCGCGCTTGCCCCGCTCTTGGCCGCCAGTTTCGCGCCGTAGCGCATCACGGTCTTGGGATCGCGCCAGCGGTACGCCTGCATGATCGCCGGCAGGCTCTCTCCGGCCGCAAAATTGTCCTGGGCCACGCCCACCCGGATCGAATGGCTCGACACGGCCGCGACCCAGCGTTCGAGCTCGGCCTCGCTCATCGGGCCTAGCAGCTTCCTGTCGAACGCCTGGCGGATCAACCGCTTGTAGATCAGCGTGATCGTGCCGGGGTTGAGCGCCTCCTCCCCAACCCCGCGGATCGAGCCGTCGAACCAGGTCTCGACGCGCCGGAACAGGGCCCCGCGTACGATTCCGGCCTTGTCGCACCATTTGGCGATCGCGCGCATGGTCGCGGGCGAGAGATAGGCAAGAGCCCCCTGCCCTTCCTGATCGGTCTTGCTGCGGCCGATCTCGACCACCCCTGCCCCGTCGACGTCAGGCCCGTCGATATGCTCGATCCGCATTGCCGCGAGCTCGGAGCGCCGGCAGCCGGTATCATAGTTGACCAGCAGCAGCGCGCGGTCGCGCGCGCCCAGGAGATCGCGGCGCGTGGCCTTGAGGAGGATAGCCAGGCTCACGCCGCTCGCCGGCGCGTCGAGGTCGCTGACATCGCCCTTGTAGCGGATGCCCCGCGCCTGGGTCTGGCGCGTGCCGAGAAGCTTGCGCGCCGCCTTGTGCTCGAGCCGCACCAGCGGCGCAGCCGTAGGATCGCCCAGCCCCGCCATGCGATAGGCCCAACCGATGTTGACCAGATAGCGCGCGATCGTTGCGGCTGCCCGCTGCGGCGTCGCTCTCGCCGCGTCGTCATTGTCCTGGCCGGACAGCGCGCGGATATAGGCGGCGACGGTCCCAGCGGTCGCCTCCCCTGCCCGCACCCGTGCCCGCCGACACCACGCATCCCAGAGCTTCATGTCGGAGAGGAACGCGCGGATCGTGTTGGGCGACCACGCGCGCGCCGCGGCCGCGATGATCTGCGGATCGATCGCAGCCTTGTCGATCGCCAGCGCGCGGACCTCGCCCACGACGTCGTCGGCGCCGGCGGGCGCCGTGCTTTGCCTGCGTGTCAGGGCCGTTTTCGCCATGGCCACGAGCGATAGCCGCGATTCGGCTTAAATGATAGGGTCGCGATAATCTTCCATTATCACGACTTGGTATACCAGCGAATTTGACTGAGATGGTCTCTCGGTTAAAAGACGGCGTGGACGTGTCTCTTTCCAACAGCCGTTACGGCCCCGCCTACAGCGCGAAAATGGTCTCCGCGATCGCCTCCTGCACGGCGGCCATTGCGCGTCTGGATGCCCGGTTTTGCGTGAGTTTGGTGGCTGGGGCCTGGGCACGCCGCGCCGCCTGGAGCGGCTATACCCGCGCGCTCCAACTGCAATCGGCCGAGATCGACGAAATAGACGTATTTTCGTGGGGCTGCGGGCTGCAAATCCCCGGCCGGCCGCTGCGGTCGACCAACCTCGACCTGTTCGATCGCTTTCCCGCCTGGGACGCGGCACTTCGCGATCCCGACCCCCTCGCCTGGCGCGACGCGCTCCCGACAGCGATCGGCGAGATCGAGATCGCCGCGGACCATCCGCCGCTCATCCGCGCGCTCGACCGGGTCCGCCAGCATGCGCGTCTCGACGGCACCGCCCTGCCCTGGCTCTCGCTTCCCTTTGCCCTGCGCGACAAGGGGCTGGTGACCACTCCCCTGCCCTGCCTCGCGGGCGGCGTGAAGGCATTCAGGCTGAAGCGGACCGTCGGAGACGAGGACTGGTATGCGGCGATGCGGAGTCTTGAGGCAAGCGCCACCGCAAACCTCGCCCGGTTGCACGAACTGGAGAAGCTTCATCGCGAGGCCCAGCGCGCGATCGTCGCGGAATATCGACCCGGCAATCTCCCGGCGCTCGCGGCCCTCCTCCATCACCGCCCACTGCTCTCGCCTCAGTCGCTGGCGGAGCTGCTGGGCATGAGCGTTGCCGGCGCGAGCAAACTCCTGGCCCGTGGCGTCGACTGCGGTCTGCTTGTGGAGATCACCCAGCGGCGGACCTGGCGCGTGTTCCTGAGCACGGACCTTGCCGTCGAGTTTGGTTTTGCTGCGCCCAAGCGTGGACGGCCGCGCAAGGAGGTCCCTCCCCCGCCAGCGACCCGCGCATTGGTGGACGTGTTCGAGGCGTTCGATCGAGAGATGGCGAATATCGACGAACTTCTGCGACGCAGCGCGGGTGCAGTTTAGAGGATTGGCCGCGCCCCCGTTCATCCTATCCCTGTTCGGGCCAATGCTGGTCCAGTAGCGTTTTCAGAGCGGCATCGACCTCTGCTCGCGTACCGCCCCCCTTGCAGAGTAGAGTGAGGCTGACGCCTTTCCGATCCGTCCGGTCGATGCGGACAATTGGCGTCCCAGTCTCCGTTCGAATGACGCTTGCCTCCAATCCTGTCTTCTTGGGGGCAGCTTTAGGCTTTGCAATCGGCGCTTCGGTCGAAGCCACCAGCGCTCGAAGGACATCCGGGACTGTTGCAGGCGCCTCCGCATTCCCTTCGCGGCGAAGCTGAGCGATGCGTGCGGCCTCCGCCAGGACCAGCGCGCGCTTCTCTTGGGGCTTCAGGATCGGCTTCAGCGTTCCAACATGCGATATCTTGAGCTCGAACGGATCCGCGAAGGCACCAAGCAATTCCTCGGGGAACCGTGCGAGGTCCAGATAGCGGCTAAGCCAAGCCTCGGACTGGTTGAGGCGCGTGGCCATGTTCTTCTGCTTGCCGTCGTAATAGAGGTCGAGGGCGCGCAGATAGTCGCGTGCGCGTTCGACATCGCTGAGGTCCTCGCGTGCACGGTTCTCGAGATCGGATATCCGAAACGCCTGCTCGTCGGTGAGACTGCGAATCTCCACGAGGTATCGTATGTCCGGATAATTGTTGGCGCGGAGCCAAGCCACAGTCCAATGCCGCCGCGCACCGCATATCACTTCAAAGTCGTAGTCAGGGTCGCCGCTTAAGCGACGCACGATAGCCGGCACCTCCTGCTTACCTTGCGCGATGATGCTCTCGATGAGATCGTTACACCGGTCCCGGTTCAATGCCGCATAGTCACGGTTATGTCGCTCCCAGATGCGGCAGCGCGCCGGATCGACGAGTTGCTGCGGATTGTCGACGACCGAGCCCGATGCAAGATCGGCAAGCCGGCTGCTGCGTCCGCTAAGCACCCCCGCGCCAAGGCGAGACCCACGTTCGGCCGACTTGTCGGGTGCCTCGACACCCGCAGCAAGGTCAGCGATGAAGCCGAGGTTTTTCGAGCTCATTGGCCCCTCCCCCAAAAAATTGCAGGGCTGCAATTTTCAAAGTTCATGCGAGGCCCTCCTTCCGCAAGCGCCCGAGATGGCTTGGCCAAGTGCGCCGGATATCCACCTCAATCTCGCCGCAAACGCCGTCGAGATAGGTGAGGCAGCGATCCCGCACCTGCTTACTCGTCATCGGGCCATCAAGCTCATAGACCGTCATCAATCGAGCGGTGGCGTTGTCGATCTCCGCCGAATCCTTGAGCGGTGTTCTGATCATCGCGTTCCCGTAGAGCTGGCGCATCAGATCGAGCAGGCCTTTCTGCATCGATTTATTCTCGTCGACCCTTGAGGCCACGAACCGAAGAAACGAGAGCTGCGGCGCCAGATCATAGGATTTGAGATCTTCGATCGTCTCGTCAAGCATGGCGAGAAACGCCGCCGTCGATGAAAAATCCATCACAGTCGGCGGGACCGGCACAACCAGCGCGTTGGCGGCACGAAGGACGGAGAGCGAGATCGCGCCAAGTGCCGGCGGCGGATCAAGCACGACGACATCGTAGAGGTCGCTGACCGATGCGATACCCTGGGCCAATCGGTTCAAGAGCGTGCCCTGCCCTCGCGCCATTCGAGCGGCCAGTTCATATTCGGATTGGAACAGCCGGAGGTTCGCAGGCACGAGGTCGAGACCGTCAAAATGGGTCTTCTTGATCGCATAATCGAGCGTCTCACGCTCTCCTTCGCGGAGATAAGGATAGAGTGTTTCATCCTCGGTGAGGTCGAGATCGGGGACATAGCCAAACAGCGTGGTCGCCGAACCCTGGCTGTCACAATCTATGAGGAGAACTCGATAGCCCCTTATCGCGAGATACTGCGCGAGATGCACCGAAACCGTGGACTTGCCCACGCCGCCTTTGAAGTTCTGGATAGCAACGATGGAACAAGGATCGGACGCTTCGCGCCACGGCCGTGTGCCAAATGTCCCGCGCATGTCATTGAGCTGAGCGAGCGTGTAGCCTGTCCGCCGATTATTCTCCCCTCTTGGCGGGGCGACCAATCGCCCGTCCGCCTCGGCGTCGCGGATCGCCGCCGTTGTCCGCCCTACCAGTTCAGCCGCCTTCCCGATCGGAAAGGTCGGCTCGCGACGTTCACCGGCGCGGGCTGAACGTGCACTACTTCGCAGGCGCTCCAACACCGAGGACGATCGGCTCGCCAGAGCGGCGACGTCGAGCTTTTCCTCGTCACGAACTTGGTCCACAGCCGACGCCATTGATCCACCCTTTTTGAAATTCAATGGGTAGATGCTCGACTTTCGCTTTTTCGTCAATCTAAAGTCGATATTCGCAAGTTGAGGGAGGGATGCCTGACTTGCAAAAGCCCGATGTGCAGATAGCCCCATTTCACTGCGTAACGCCAAGGCGAGCGGCGCTCTATCCTGTCCGATTGGGGGCGTATTTTAGAAAATTGCAGGGCTGCAATTTTTGATCAGGGCCGTCCCCGGCGCGCAAAATAAGCCTCACAAAACCCTTTCCATGATCGTTCGAGCTTAGTCCCGCTCAAACGAAGGAGGCGATCACCCATTTCCTTTCGATAGGCTTCCGCGATCAGATCTACGTCCCATCCCCCACCGGAGGCTTTACCAACCGCGTAGAATTCCTCCGCTCCGTATTTCACTGAACCCGAAGGAAACACCGCGAACTTCGCCCGAACCTCGCGATCCGGAGCCGCCAGCTTCTCCGCGACGTTCGAAACGAGCGCCCGAATGTCGACCTGTGGGAGCGCGTCGGCTGCATCGACACTCACGCTCTCAACGGTACCGTCCCTGCGCGGCTGACGTCCCGCCGAGTGACGGGCAAGCTCATCAACCGTCTCTATCTGCGCGGGCGCGTCTTTCGGTGCGAAACGGAATTCGAGTTCGGCGACCGCCCTGCCCCGCCTGATCTCTACCCATTCGACCGTAAAGTGCGCGAGCTGATCGATTTCGCTCTTCGCCACGAGCAACACCTTACGGCGCAACTGAGCAAAGTCGGCATACTTGTCGGGATCGATGCCGAGCGCTGCACGCAGCCCCACCATATCTACTTTCCAAACAGGCTGCCGCCGATGGAGGCGCAGAGCGCCCTCCTCATACAGCTTCAAGGAATAGGCCGAACGGAATCCGAGAACTGCCTGCCTGTTCATAACGGCATAAGTCTGCGATTCCTGGATCAGCCTTCGCGCGTCGGGCGTGAATTGCCATTCGATCCAGCCTGTCTCCTTATCCCCATCCTCAACCTCCTCCCAAGAGGCCTGGATCAGGCTGAAACGCTTAGTGGCCCTCTTGCCTCGCCATGACTTATCGTCTTCAGCGAAGAGCGTCCGATGGAGCTCCTCCAGCATATCCACAATGCGCTCGTTGCCCTTGTGTCCCCGACGGATGTCCGCCTTGCGCATACGATGCGGGATGTCGCGCCAAGCGTCACCCCCGGCGGTCAGGATCATCAATGCGAGGAGACGAGAGGCCGTCAGACTCAAAGACTGACCCCTAACGAAGCGCACTTCGACTAGCTTACCCGGCTTTGCGAATTCGTCGCCGCCCTTGCGCGCGAGTGTCGCCGCAACCTTCATCGAGCGAACGGAAGAGACTCCCTCTTCATCTGTCGCTACAATCGGATCTGCCGATTCCCCCATTTCGAACACCTCGGCAGCGTTATCTGCCTGTCCTGACCTTGATCGTCAAGTCAGGACAGGATTGGCCGACCCATGCTTCCAAGTGCGCCCCCAATCGGACAGGATAGAATCCGCGCCCGACTCGGCGATCATGTCAGGATTCACCGCGAGTCGCGCGCAGCGGCATCAAGGCACGAAAAACCGCGTCAAAACCACGTTGATGGAGATCGAAAAGCCCAAACAGGCGCCGGCCCCCAAGAGGACAGGGTTACCCCAGACGGACAGGATACATCCCCCACGGAGACAGGATAACGCCCCCAACTGGACAGGCATATGCCCCCACGAGGACAGGAATACCCCTTATTTCCTTCACATTATCAAGGCCTTGCAGGCCCTGAATCATAGAATCATTAGAATCTAAGAATCACCCCGCCGCTTACGCGCCGGGCGTTTATCAAAAGATGATTCTTGGAAGAACAACGCCCCGAACCGATTCGCCAAACCACATGAGAAGAAGGGGAGGGGGGCCGAGATTGTGAAAGGAGCCGATCATGGCCCTCACAGCCGAACGACCTTCGCAGCAACTCATCGATCTTGTTGGCACACTTGGCGGCACATGGCACGGCAGAACAGCAATGTGCCTTTGCCCCGCGCATTCCGACAGCACACCAAGCCTATCGATCCGCCAGGGTGACCGCGGCATTCTGGTGACCTGCTTCGCCGGATGCGATCGGGAAGACGTCCTGCGTGAACTCCGACGCGTGCCCATCCGCGACCATTTCAGCTATACCGATGCTCCTGCCGTCTCATCCGGCAATGCGAGCCGACTGTGGGATGACGCCCTTTCCCTCGAAGGCACGCTGGCAGAACGCTATCTGGCTTCGCGCTATCTCGCGCCGATCAACGACGACCTGCGCTTCCATCCCCGCTGTCCGTACCGGCCCAAACCCTGGACAAGCTTCCACCCGGCTCTTCTGGTGGCGGTGCGGGAAGGGCAGCGCCTCACAGCCGTCCAGAGAATATTCCTCGATCCCATGACCGCGCGCTATCGCATGAAGCTTATGCTCGGTCGGCCAGCGGCGGGCGCCTGGCAAGGGGGAGGGCGGGGCGCCACGGTCCTTGCTCTCGCCGAAGGCTTCGAGACCGCGCGCGCCTTCACCATTCTCAATGCGCTGCCATGCTGGGCAAGTCTCGGAGCGCGGCGACTGCATCAGATCCGCCTGCCGGAGACGGTGCAAACGCTCATCCTTGCCCAGGATAATGACGCGGAAGGCCTCCGCGCCGCCGATCAGGCCGAGCTGCTCTACGCTCGCCCAGGCCTCACGATCGAACGAATGCCGCCCCCGCGCGGCTTCAAGGATTGGGCCAAGGTCCTCGAGAAACGCATGGCTGCCTGAGAGGAACGCCGCCCGTCCAACCTCGCGGAGCGAGGAATCTTTCAACGAACGCCGATTTCAGGCATGATTGCCACCATGAAGGCCTTTGTACTGACAGGTTATGGAGGACCGGAAGCGACGGTACTTCGCGAGATTCCGCGTCCCGAACCCGGACCGGGCGAGATCCTGGTCCGTGTGCATGCGGCCGGCCTCAATCCCGTCGACTTCAAGACGCGCGAGGGAAAGCTCAAGACTGTCCTGCGCTATTCCTTGCCGATCACAATGGGCAACGAGCTTGCCGGCGTCGTCGAAGCGTCCCACTCCGCCGGCTCGCAGTTCGCTCCGGGTGACCGAATTTTCGCGCGAATGCCCAAGGAAGCCATGGGGGCGTTTGCCGACTATGCAATCGTCCCGGAAAACCTCGTGGCGAGGATGCCGGCGGCACTTGATTTCGATGCGGCCGCAGGCGTGCCACTCGCCAGCCTCACAGCGCTTCAGGCCCTTCGCGACGAATTGCAGCTCAAGCCGGGAAGCCGCGTCTTCATCTCCGGTGGAGCCGGGGGCGTTGGCACATTCGCCATTCAGATCGCCAAATGGCTCGGCGCCGAAGTCACGACCACGGCTTCGCCGCGGGGAAGGGAACTGGTCGAGCGCCTCGGCGCCGATGTCGTGATCGACTACACGACGCAGCGCTTCGAGGATCATGTGCGCGACATGGATGGTGTCTTCGACCTGATCGGCGGCGACACCCTCATGAAATCGTTTCAGGTCGTGAAGCCTGGCGGCAAGGTCGTGTCGATCGCCGGGACACCCGAGCCCCAGACGGCGAGAAAGGACCTCCACCGGGGATTGCTGCTCACCGCGCTATTCTGGGCGGCCAGCTACAAGCTGCGCGCGGAGGCAAGAAAGCACGGCGTCACCTACCGATTTTTGTTCATGCACCCGAGCGGCCCTGAGCTCACCCAGCTCGCTGGCCTCGTTGAACAGAAGAAACTCGAGCCGGTGATCGACCGCGTTTTTCCCTTTGCCGACATAGCCGACGCATTCTCGCATCTCGAGTCCGGGCACGCGAAGGGCAAGATCGTGGTGCAGATGCCGGCCTGACGGGCGCCGATAGCATCCCGGCCTTCGGCACTGGCCATGCCAGCGCAATAAGAAGGGGAGGGGGATCGGAGGACTGATGCTGCCGATGGGGCAGCCAGTCCGGAGACCCCACCATGTCCGATCTCTTCGATACCGCCACCGCGGCCGAACGCCGCGCGGCCACGCTTCTCCTCAACCGTCTCCGGTCAAGCGACCCAATCACCCGGGCGAACCTCAATGCTGCCATGGTCGAGGGATATGGCGGGACCGACGCCGATGGCTTCTGGACCCAGCGTGACAGCTTCGAGATCCTCGAACACGCGCTCGCGCACCATCTCCAGTTCGGACCCTATCCCCTCCGCTCGCTCGATGACGTAGGCGCCGCCTGCGATCTCCTGGACCGGCTGCCCACCCAGACCGTTCGCAGCGAGGATCAGATCGAATGGCAGCAATTCTCGACGCCCGTCGATCTTGCGGCGATCGCCGTCCTTCTCGCCAACATCCAGAGCGATGACATCATTCTCGAACCCAGCGCGGGCAACGGCCTTCTCGTAGCGCACTGCCGCGATTTCGCAGCGCTGCAACTCAACGAATACGCGCCGGCCCGCCGTGCCCGGCTCGCCGACGTATTCCCAGATGCCGTCGTCACCGGTCATGACGGCGCGACGATCAACTCGACCCTCGCAGCCGCGCCGCGACCGAGCCTGATCCTCATGAACCCGCCATTCTCCCGCTCGGTCGGGCTTGGCGCCGACGCACATGCCGCCGTCCGTCATCTCCAGGCAGCGCTACGCCGCCTCCAGACTGGCGGCAGGCTCGTTGCGATCATGCCCGACTGGTTTGGCCCCAACGCACGGATGCGCGATCTCTTCGAGACGACCTTGCGCGATGTCAGCGTCCAGACTTCGGTGCGGCTCGAAAAATGCTATCTCAAACACGGCACCTCGATCGCCGTCAGGCTCTTCGTCATCGACAAGGTGCCGGGCAAGACCATTCCCGCGACAATCCAACGCAGCTCGATCCGCGACCTCATCGGCGCACTTACGATCCACGACCGTGCGGTTCTCGGCGCACCCTTGGCCCCAGCTCCGAAGCGGTCGAGTAGCCCTTCGCTCTTCCGCGCCATGAAGAGCAATCGCGCGCAGCCGCGTCCGTATCACGCGCCGGTCCGCAACAATGTCCTGCCGGTCCAATACACGCCGCTCGATACGCCGGCGCCGCTGCTCGACCAGGTCGGCGTCTATCTTCCCTATCGCCCGAGCCGGATCACCTTCGAGGCCGCCGGCGAACATCCGACCGCGCTGGTCGAGTCGGTCGCGATGGGCTCAATCGCGGGGCCGATCCCTGCTTATGTGCCAAACCTGCCCGAGCGCACCGTCTCCGAGCGCCTGCTGTCGGCCTCGCAGCTCGAGACTGTCGTCTATGCCGGTCACGCCTGGGACCAGTTCCTGCCCGGCAAGTTCAGGCCTGCCAAGGAAGGCGTCGGTCTGGAGGAAGCGCCGGACGGCCGCGCCTATCGCATGGGCTACTTCCTCGGCGACGGCACGGGCGCGGGGAAGGGGCGGCAGGTCGCGGCCTGCATTCTCGACAGCTGGCTTGCCGGCCGCCGGCGCAACATCTGGATTTCCAAGAACGAGGCGCTCCTCGAAGATGCGCGACGCGACTGGACTGCGCTTGGCGGCCTCGCCGCCGACATCCAGCCACTCGCCAACTGGAAGATCGATCAGGCGATCCCGCTCGAGCAGGGCGTGCTCTTCGTCACCTATCCGACCCTTCGTTCCGCGCGCGGCGATCATAGCCGCCTCCAGCAGATCATCGGCTGGGCCGGCGAGGACTTCGAAGGCGTCATCGGCTTCGACGAGGCGCACGAGATGGGCGGCGTCGCCGGCGGCGAGGGCGCCCTGGGCAAGAAAGAGGGGTCGCAGCAGGGCATTTCCGGCGTGCTGCTGCAGAACCACCTGCCCGGCGCCCGCGTCCTCTATGCCTCGGCCACGGGCGCGTCCGACGTCAACAACCTCGCCTATGCCGTGCGATTGGGGCTCTGGGGCCCGGAAACGGCCTTCAGCAACCGTGAGCAGTTCATTGCGGGCATCCGGAAGGGCGGCATCGCGGCGATGGAACTGGTGGCCCGGGACATGAAGGCGCTCGGCCTTTACACCGCGAGGGCGCTCAGCTTCGCCGGCGTCGAATATGAGATCCTGCGCCACGAGCTGACCAGAGAGCAGATCGCGGTCTACGATGCCTATGCCGACGCCTGGGCGATCTTATGGCGAGCTGCGCATAAGATCGCTTATCGCGAGGAAGCGGTAATGCGAAGGAACGCGGCGTAGGCGCGGGATTCCAGGGGCGCGGCACGAAGTTGCTGCGCATTATTTTGATTGCGAACCTCGGCGGTCTCTGGACCAACTGAGGAGTC
>Ga0207914_100054_pt1 | contig 66170 bp, 58 predicted proteins | sample DeeseametaMP2497_FD_184171 | JGI IMG/M metagenome (GOLD analysis project Ga0207914, IMG submission 184171) | Marine microbial communities from East of Antigua and Barbuda, Atlantic Ocean - MP2497 (SPAdes) | ecosystem: Environmental > Aquatic > Marine > Oceanic | place: East of Antigua and... | reverse complement strand
AATCCCGACATGGAGCCGACGATCGACGAACTGGTCCGCGACTATATGGGCGCGACCCCGCCAGTCGCGCCGCAACCGGGCGATGCCATGGTGCAGCCGGATGCGCCGCAAATGATCGAACCGACCGTGCGCCAGTCAAGCGGCGTGGTGCGCCCGGTCGAGATACCGGCAAGCGGAGAACGCAAGTGAGCGAGAATGGGCAAGCTGCTCCTGCGCAGGCAGGAGCCCAGGGCGGAGAGGGCAGTGTCCAGAACCCTGGGCTCCTGCCTGCGCAGGAGTACGAGGCTTTTGCATCAGCCCATCCACGCGCCATCGACATTCCCTATGGCTTTGCGCGCAAGCATGGCGTGGTGCTGTTGCCGCAGGAGGGCGAGCGCCTGTCCATCGCAGTGCGCGAAGGCAGCGATCCGCGGGTCTTGCTGGAAGTCCGTCGTCATCTGGCGCGCAGTTTCGATGTCAGTTTCGTCGATCAGGCCGAATTCGACCGGCATCTGTCCAACCATTATGCGATGGACGGCAGCGCGGCGGCCATGGCCGGGTCGATCGAAATGGGCGCGGACGAACTGGACATGCTGGCCGCCGACATGCCGACCGCCGACGATTTGCTGGACAGCGCCGATGACGCGCCCGCAATCCGGCTGATCAACGGCATCATCGCCGAAGCCGCGCGGCAGGGCGTGTCGGACATTCATATCGAACCCTATGAAACCGGCCTGGTCGTGCGGATGCGGATCGACGGCGTATTGCGCGAAACGCTGCGGATGCCACCCCATGTCGCCCCGGTGGTCGTCAGCCGGGTCAAGGTGATGGCGCGGCTCGACATTGCCGAACGGCGTGTGCCGCAGGACGGGCGCATCGGCCTGACGCTGGGCGGCAAATTGCTCGACGTGCGCGTATCGACTTTGCCGAGCCGGGCGGGCGAGCGGGTGGTGCTGCGTATTCTGGACAAGGAAAATGCCGGGATCACGCTCGACCTGCTGGGCATGAACGGCGTGCCGGACCGGATTTTCCGCGAAGGCCTCAGCGAACCCAATGGCATCATCCTGGTCACCGGGCCGACCGGATCGGGCAAGACGACCACGCTCTATGCAGGCTTGCGCCAGCTCAACGACGGCAGCCGCAATATCCTGACGGTCGAAGATCCGGTCGAATATGCGATGGAGGGCGTGGGGCAGACGCAGGTGAATGCCAAGGTCGGGCTGACCTTCGCTGCCGGGTTGCGCGCAATCCTGCGGCAAGACCCGGACGTGGTGATGGTCGGCGAAATCCGCGATCGCGAGACGGCGGAAATTGCGGTGCAGGCGTCGCTGACCGGGCATCTGGTGCTGTCGACCGTTCACACCAACGATGCGGTCGGCGCGATCACGCGGATGCGCGACATGCGGGTCGAACCCTTCCTGCTGGCCTCCACGCTGCGCGCGGTCATCGCCCAGCGGCTGGTGCGGCGACTGTGCCAGCATTGCCGCGAACCGGTGCAGGCGGACAAGTCCGCCAGCGCCCTGCTGGGCTTCGATCCCGGCACGATCATCTATCGGGCCAGGGGTTGCAGCGAATGTGGCGGCACGGGGTATAAGGGCCGGATCGGCGTGTTCGAGGCGATCCGGGTGGACGATACGATCCGACGCCTGATCAATGACGGTGGCGATGAATCGCTGATCGCGCGCCATGCGTTCCTCAATGCCCCCAATCTGGGATCGGCGGCGCGGGCATTGGTGCGTGACGGGCAGACGACGGCCGAAGAGGCCATCCGCGTGTCGCGGCGCGACAGCGTGGACGCGGAAACCATCGCCGATGGCTGAATTTGACTATGTCGCGATCGACCCGGCTGGCAAGGAGCGCAAAGGCGCGCTGAAGGCGCAAACGCTGGAGGATGCACGGGCGAAGCTCGACGCGCGCAAGCTGTTCATTGTCGAACTCAGCGCCGGCGCGGTGGAGGTGGCCCGCAAACGCACCGGCCTGTCGCTGCGCACCCCGCGCCTCAGTCCCAAGGAACTGACGCTGTTCACCCGGCAACTGGCGACGCTGACCCAGGTCAGCCCGCTGGAGGAATCGCTGCGCACGATCGGGCGGCAGAGCGAGCAGGACCATGTTCGGCTTATTGTCGGCAAAGTGCATGGCGGCGTGATGGAAGGGCGGCGGCTGGCCGAAGCGCTGGGCGTCGAACCCAAAAGCTTTCCGCCCCTCTATCGTGCGATGATTTCCGCTGGCGAAAGTTCAGGCAGCCTGCCCGCGATCATGGAACGGCTGTCGGACCTGATGGAGCGGCAGGCGCAGATGCGCTCCAAGGTGCTGACCGCCATCGCCTATCCGTCGGTGCTGGCCAGCTTTGCCGTGCTGGTCGTCGCGGCGCTGATGATCTTCGTCGTGCCCAAGGTGGTTGAGCAGTTCGATACGGTGGGGCAGGAATTGCCGTTGCTGACCCGGATGGTGATGGGCCTGTCTGCCTTTCTGGCGGGCTGGTGGTGGCTGCTGCTGATCCTGGCGGGGCTGGCGGCTCTTGGCTTCTGGCGGGCGATGAGGAATGAGCGGTTCCATTATCGGTTCGATGCGATGCTGCTGGGGCTGCCGGTGATCGGCAAGCTGACCCGCGATCTGCACGCGGCGCGGATGGCGCGGACGCTGTCGACCATGGTGGCAAGCCGCCTGCCCCTGCTGGAGGGGCTGACACTGACAGCCAACACCGTCCACAACCGGGTATTGCGACACGCTTCGGACGATATTGTCGAAGCCATTCGTGGCGGCGGCAGCCTGTCGGCGGCGCTCAGGCGGGCCGGGGTGTTTCCGCCCTTGCTGGTCTATCTGGCCGCGAGCGGCGAAAGCGCCGGGCGGCTCGACACGATGCTGGAGCGGGCGGCGGATTATCTGGAACGCGAATTCGACGCCTTCACCTCGACCGCGCTCGCCATGCTGGAACCGATCATCATCATCATGATGGGCGCGATCGTCGCCGTCATCATCCTGTCCATCCTGCTGCCGATCTTGCAGCTGCAAAGCCTGACCGGGGCTTAGGAGTTGAATATGGTTACACTAGAATCCGTTCGGGCTGAGCGTGTCGAAGCCCTGCCCTTCTTCAGAAGGAAAGAGCAGTCCTTCGACAGGCTCAGGACGAACGGGGAAGAAGGATTCGGGTCCGCCCGGCGTTCCGCCGAACATGGCTTCACCCTTGTCGAACTGATGGTCGTCATCGTCATCATCGGCCTGCTGGCGACGATCGTGGCGATCAACGTCATCCCCGCGACGGACACGGCGCGGGTCGAAAAGGCGAAGGCGGACATCGCCACGATCGAACAGGCGCTGGAGCAATATCGGCTCGACAATCTGACCTATCCGGCGGGATCGGACGGGTTGCAGGCGCTGCTCAATCCGCCAGCATCGCTGGCGCAGCCGCAACGTTACCGGCGTGGCGGCTATATCAAGAAGCTGCCCGACGATCCGTGGGGTCGCGCCTATATCTACACCGTGCCGGGGCGCAAGGGCGCGTTCGACATCAGTTCGCTGGGGGCGGACGGCCAGCCGGGCGGCGAGAGCGAAAATGCGGATATTCATTCCAGCGAGCTATAAAACCACATCCGTTCGTTTCGAGCGAAGTCGAGAAACGGTTCTCGACATGCTCGAACCGAACGGAAATGGCTTCACCCTCCTCGAACTGATGGTCGTCCTGACGATCATCGGTTTCATTTCGGCGGCTGTCGTGCTGGCCATCCCCGATCCGCGCGGGCGGGTGATCGAGGATGCCGACCGCTTCGCCGCGCGCGTTGCCGCCGCGCGCGACGAAGCGGTCGTGACCGCCGCCCCCATGGGGCTGTGGGTCTCCGCATCCGGCTATGGCTTTCAGCGCCGCGATGGCGGGCAATGGGTGGCGCTGGAGGACAAGCCTTTCGTCACCGCCAACTGGAAAAGCGGCACCCGCGCTCTGGTCGGCAAGGACGGGCGGCAGCAGATCGCCTTCGACGGCACCGGCCTGCCGACCGATCCGCTGACCGTAACGCTGGCGCGCGAGGGCGAGCGGGTGTCGGTGACGGTCGACATGGCGGGAAAGGTCATGGTCGGTGGGTAGTCGGCCATCTCCTCCACCGTCATGCCGGGACGACCATTTCAAAGGCGAACGCGGCTTCACGTTGCTGGAAATGCTGGTTGCGCTGGCGGTGTTCAGCCTGGCGGCGCTGGCACTGGTGCGGTTGCAGGGGGTGACGCTGCGGACGGCGGCTGATCTCGATAGCAAGGCGCTGGGTCAGATCGTCGCGCGCAATCTGATGGTCGATGTGCAGAGCGACCCGGTGCCGCCATCCGTCGGCGACGAAGCGGGCGATGTCGAGAATGGCGGGCGACGCTGGCACTGGAGCCGGACTGTCAAGCCAACCGACGACCAGCGCCTGTTGCAGGTCGACCTGACCGTCGATGGCCAGCCGGGCGCGTCGCCCGTGGTGTTGAGCTTCATACGGGTGGTGGAGTGATGGCGGCGCGCCTCAACCAATGTGGATGTGACAGGATCAAGGGTGACGATGGCTTCACCCTGATCGAGTTGCTCGTCGCCCTCATGATCTTCGCGATGCTCGCCAGCGCCGGTGTCCTCCTGCTGGGCAACAGCGTGTCGGCACAGGCGCAGGTCAAGGCGCGGCTCGACGATATGGCCGCGGTGCAACGGGCTGGCGGGGCGCTGGCGGGCGATCTGGGGCAGGCTGTGCCACGCATTACCCGTACGGAGAGCGGCACGCTGGCGCCCGCCTTCTGGGCGCATCATGAAGGTGAGGATCAGCCGGTGATGCAGTTCGTGCGGGGCGGGTGGGACAATCTGGGCGATCTGCCCCGGCCCTCCTTGCAGAAGGTCGAATATTGGGTGCGGCAGGGGCGGCTGGAGCGGCGAACCTATGCGCAACTGGATGGCGCAGCGGGGGATCAGCCAGCCGCCTTGCTGGAGGATGTAGAGGCGGTCGCGCTGAAATTCCGCGATGCGCAGGGGAAATGGCGTGACGACTGGACGCCGACCCAGCCCGACCTGTTGCCGCGCGCGGTGGAAATGACGCTCACCCGCACGGGCGAGCCGCCGGTGACCTTGCGCTTTCTGGTCGCGCCCGGCCCGGTCGAAAAGCCGGTCATCGAAGGTTCGCCCGGTGCCTGATCCGCGCAAACCCGATGAACAGGGCGCAGCGCTGCTGACCGTGTTGCTGCTGGTGGCGGTGATGGCCGTCGTTGCCGCGACCGCGCTGGAGCGAGTGGCGCTGGCCACGCGAATGACCGGCAATGGCGGCGCGATCGATCAGGCGCGCGCCTATGCCGAGGCTGGCACGGCGGTTGCGCGCTTGCGGATCGGCGATCTGGTCGCGGCCAATCCGGCGAAGATGACGCTGGCGGGCGGCTGGCTGGGCGCGCCGCAAAGCATTCCGGTGCCCGGCGGCATCGCGACGGCGCGGGTGAATGACGGCGGCAATTGTTTCAACCTCAACAGCGTGGTCAGCGGCGAAAGCGAGGCCAGCCTGAAGGTGCGGCCCATCGGCGTGTCGCAATTTCAGGCGCTGCTGGTGGCGCTGGGCGTCGATGCGCGACAGGCGCAGGGCGCTGCGGCGAGCCTGGCCGATTGGATCGACAGCGATGGCGATCCGCAGCCGGGCGGGGCGGAGGATGCGGTCTATGGGCAAATGGCGCGGCCCTATCGCGCGGCCAACCGCCTGATGGTCGATGCCAGCGAGTTGCGCGCGGTCAATGGCATCACGCCTGCCATCTATGCGACGGTGCGGCCCTGGATCTGCGCATTGCCAGTCACGGATCTGTCGCCGATCAACATCAACACGCTGTTGCCGGAGCAGGCGCCGCTGTTCGCGATGCTGTTGCCGGGGCAATTGAGCGTCGGACAGGCGCGGCAATTGCTGGCGCAGCGGCCCGCGGACGGCTACGGCAGCACGAACCAGTTCTGGGCCTTGCCCTCGCTCGCCGGCCTGTCGCCGATGACCGAGGTGGCCGAGCAGGTCAAATTGACGACGGGATTTTTCGGAGTGGACGTGGCGGTGACTGTCGGGGGAACGCAACTGGTGGAGCGGTCGCTGATCGACGCGCGGGAAAGCCCCGCAATCGTGGTGCGACGCAGCTGGGGTGCGGGGGCATGAGCGCGCGCGACGCCCTGATCGTGTTTCTGCCCGAAGCGCAGGACGCGCCGCCATATTGGATGCGCGTGATCGATGGCGCGCTGGTGCAATCGGGCGAGGGCGCGAACTGGCTGGCAGCGTGCGGCATTGCCGCCTTGCCCGTTGAAGCGCGGGTGATGCTGGTGCCGCCTGCGGCTCTGGTGGCGCTCCATTGGGCGCTGCATCCCGACCTTCCGGTGCGGCAGGCGCGCGCGGCGGCACGGCTGGCGGTGCTGGCGGACGGGATATTGCCCGCCGATCAGCTGTTTGCGGTGACCGACGTGCAGGACGATCCTGCGCGGCCCCATATCGTGGCGTTGGCAGCGCGGGCAGACATGCAGCATTGGCTGCTCTGGGCGCAGCATCATGGGCTGGACCCCGAAATGATTGTGCCAGCGCCCCTGTTGCTGCCGGAGCCGGAGGCGGGTTTTTCGCGCGGGCTGATCGGCGATGTGACGGTGCTGCGCGGCACGGATATGGCGCTGACCGGCGACTTGGCCCTGCCCGCACTGATCGGCGATGCGCCGGTGGTGGATGTACCACGGGGCGTGATCGAGGGGCGCGCCATCGCGGCGCTTGACGCCCCGCCCATCGATCTGCGGCAGGGTGATTTCGCCAAGCGGGTGCGGCGGCAGCTCGACCAGCGCGTGCTGAAACGCGCGGCCGTGTGGAGCGGGCTGATCCTGCTTGCCGCGCTGCTGATCGCACTGGTCGGCATCGTCAAAAGCCATCGCGAGGCCAGTCGGCTGGACGCAGAAAGCCTGGCGCTGGCGCAGCAGGTCGTGCCCGGCGCGAGCGATGCGGCCCAGGCGCTTGGCGCGATGGAGCAGCAACTGGCTGCGCGGGGCGCTGGTGGACGGGCCTTTACCGCGCCGGTCGCGGCCCTGATGGCGGCGATGCAGGATGCGCCGGGCGTGGCGCTGACCAGCCTGTCGCGCGACCCGGACGGGATGCTGCGCGCCACGCTGGCGGCGGCGAAGGCGGATGACATCAACATAGTGCTGCTCGCGTTACAGGCGGCAGGCTTCACGATTACGGCGACACCCGCGCAGGAGCCGGGCGGGCGGACGCTGGCAGAGATTACGGTGCGGTCATGATGGAACGGATGCAGGCGCTTTGGGCGGAACGATCGTCGCGTGAGCAGGTGATGCTGGGCGTGATGTTCGCCTTGCTGGCAGGCGTGCTCCTCTGGTTCGGGGTAGCAGTGCCGCTCGATCGGGCGCAGCGGTCGGCGCGCGACAATTTGGTCGAGGCGACCGAGCGCAACGCCGCGGTGCGCACGGCTGTGCAGCAGCTGAAGGCGCTGCCCCGTGCGGCGGCTGGTGGCCCGGCCGCGCCGCTCGACCAGCTGGTCGGGCAGGGCGCGGGCGAAGCGGGCCTGACACTGGAACGTGCGCAGGCGCAGGGGCCGGACCGGATGGAGATTGCCATCGCCGCGATCCGGCCGGTCGCACTCTTTTCCTGGATCGCGGTGCTGGAGGCGCAGGGCGTGCGGGTCGAAACGATGAGCGCGCGGCCCGCGCCGACCGCTGGCAGCCTGTCGGTGCAGGCGGTGCTGGTGCGGGGAAGCGGGCAATGATGGGATTGGTCCTGTCCCGCCGGATGCGGATCATCCTGTTGCTGATCGTGCTGCTGGGGCTGTTGCTGTTCCTGCCGATGCGGGTCGCGCTGGGTCTGTCCGGGCTGGAGCGGCTGGGCGTGGCCGCGCGTGACGTGCGGGGCACGGTATGGAGCGGGCGGATCGACCAGTTGATGCTGGGCGACATGCCAATGGGCAGCGTGCGCGCGGGCCTTTCTCCATTGGCGTTGCTGACGGGTCGGGCGCGGTTCAACATTGCCCGGACCAAGGGATTGGCCGACGACATATCGGGCGCGCTGACGGTTGGGTTCGGGCGGATCGGAGTGGATGATGTGACCGGCGCGGTGCCGCTGGGCCGGACCTTCGCGCCGCTGCCGATCGCCGGGCTTCAGATGGAGGATGTGTCCGCCTATTTCATCGGCGATCGGTGCGGTCATGCGCAAGGACGGGTGCGGGCGCGGATGGCGGGGCAGTTTCCGGGGCTGAACCTGACACAGGGTTTTTCCGGGGCCCTTGCCTGCGATGGCGATGCGCTGTTGCTGCCGCTCGCCAGCCAGTCGGGCATGGAAACGATCGCGCTGCGCATCTGGCGGTCGGGCCGGTACAGCGCGACCATGCGGGTGGAAACCGCTGATCCGACGCTGGCGGCATCGTTGGGGCAGGCGGGCTTTGCGACCGTGGGCAATGCGCAATTGCTGAAGGTCGAAGGGACGTTGTGACGCCGATATTGGCGACGCTGCTCGGCGGGGTGGTCGGCGCGATTTTCGGCAGCTTCCTGGCCACCCTGATCCTGCGCTGGCCGCAGGGACGGGGCGTGACGCGGGGGCGATCGGCCTGCGATGGCTGTGGCCGCACGCTGACGCCGCGCGATCTGATCCCCTTGCTCAGCGCCCTGTTCCAGCATGGCCGGTGCCGGACGTGCGGCGCGCCGATCGATCCGCTGCATGGGCGGATCGAACTCAGTTGCGCAGTCATTGGCGCGCTGGCGATCGGCGCCATGCCGGATTTGGGCGGCCTTGGCTGGGCGTTGCTGGGCTGGATGTTGCTGACGCTGGCGGTGCTGGACTGGCGGCATTACTGGTTGCCCGATGCGCTGACCCTGCCGCTGGCTTTCCTGGGCCTGACGCTGGGACTTTGGGCGACCGATGTGGTGCTGGCCGACCGGATTATCGGCGCGGCGCTGGGCTATGGCAGCCTGCTGGCGATTGCGCTGACCTATCGCGCGCTGCGCGGGCGGGAGGGGTTAGGGCTGGGCGATGCCAAGTTGCTGGGCGCGCTGGGCGCATGGTTCGGCTGGCAGGCCTTGCCCTTCATCCTGCTGATCGCGGCGCTGGCCGGGCTGGGCGTCATGCTGGCGACGGGCCGGGCAATGGCAGCGACGGCGCGGGTGCCGCTCGGCACATTTCTGGCGCTGGCGGCGGTGCCGGGCTGGTATCTTGCCCACTCCCTGTTCTGACGACTGGCGCAAAGGAACAATAGAACATATAGTGAACATATGCGCGATTCGTCCCCTGTTCTTGCCCGGTTGAGGGAGAGCCTGCAACAGCTGGAGCCGCGCCGCGCGGCTACGCCAGCGGGGCTCTTTGCGCTGGGGCATGACGGGGTGGACGCGGCACTAGGCGGTGGACTGGCGCGTGGGCGCTTGCATGAAATCTTTGCCGATCAGGAAGATGCCAGCAGCGGGGCTGGGGTTGCCGCCCTGTTCAGCCTGCGCGCTGGGGAAGGGCGTCCCTTCCTGTGGCTGCGCACCGAAGCGATGCAGAAACGGGTTGGAGGGTTGCACGCCACCGGCCTTGTCGAACTGGGGATCGATCCCGCCAATATGTTGCTGGTGCTGGCCCCTGACGAAGGCGCTTTGCTCCATGCAGCGGCGGAGGCGGCGCGTTGCGCCGGGCTGGGCGCGGTGCTGGTCGAAGGATGGGGGGCGATGCGCGGGCTGGACCTGACCGCCACTCGCCGCCTGATGCTGGCCGCCGAAGCATCGGGCGTCACCCTGTTCCTGCTGCGCATCGCCGCCGATACTGCGCCCAGCGCCGCCGATACACGCTGGCGGGTGAGCGCGTCCCCCTCGATCGCGCTGGAAGCGGACGCGCCAGGGGCATCCCTGTTTCAAATCGAATTGCTGCGTCGGCGCGCCGGCCCCCCGGCCGGTCCCTGGCGCATGGAGTGGGACCGTGACCGACTTTGTTTCAGACGTCCTGCCAGTGATGGACGAACCATGGGAGGCGCAGAGCATGACGATCGCGACGCCAGCCCCCCGGCACCGCCGCTATCTCGCCCTGTTCTTCCCCTGGCTCCCGGCGGAGCGGTTGCGCCTGACCAGGCCCCATCTGTGCGCCGGGCAGGATGAACGGCCACGCGCCTTTGTCGAGAAAATACGCGGCGCGTTGCGGCTGGCGGCGGTGGATGAGGCGGCAGCGGCGATGGGCCTGTCGCCCGGCCTGTCGATGGCGGATGCCCGCGCCCGTGTGCCCGACCTCGACCTGTTCGACCATGTCCCGCATGAGGATCAGGACTGGCTGGAGCGGCTGGCCGATGGCTGCACCCGCTACACCCCGACCGTCGCGCTCGATCCGCCCGACGGGCTGATCCTCGATACCAGCGGGTGCGATCATCTCTTTGGTGGAGAGGCTGGGCTGGCGGCCGATCTGGAGCGGCGGCTGGCGCGGCTGGGCGTGGCGGTGCGGCTGGCCTTTGCCGGAACGCCGGAGGGCGCGCGGGCGCTGGCCCGCTATGTGGCCGGAGCTGCGTGCGACGAGGATAGCGCGATCCGCCGCCTGCCCGTCGCGGCGCTGGAACTGGAGGAGGAGGCGACGCTGGCGTTGCGCCGCGCGGGGCTGAAAACCATTGGCGATGTCGCGCGTCGGCCGATGTCCTCCATCGCCGCCCGTTTCGGCGCGGACGCGGTGATGGCGATCCGCCGGATCGTGGGGGAGGCGGACAGCGCGCTGACCCCGCGCCGGCTGGTCCCGCCGATGAGCGTGGAGCGGCGCTTTGCCGAACCGGTCGCGCGCACTGAAACCATGATGACGATCCTGGCTGAACTGGCAGGGGAGGCGGCAGGGATATTGGAGCAGAGGGGCCATGGCGGTCGCCGGTTCGAGGCGCTGTTTTTCCGCAGCGACGGGCTGGTGCGCCGCCTGACCGTGGAAACCGGCGCGCCGATGCGGGATGTGCCTGCGCTGATGCGGTTGATCCGCGAGCGGATCGACAGCCTGAACGATCCGATCGATCCTGGATTCGGCTTTGACCTGCTGCGGCTGAACGTCCCACTGACCGAACCGCTGGGTGCGTCGCAATTGCAGTTGGAGGGCGGCGCGACCGGCGAGGCGGCGGTGACCGCATTGGTCGAGCGTCTGAGCACCCGGCTGGGGCGCAACCGCGTCCGCCGCTTTGGCGCACGCGACAGCCATATGCCCGAACAGGCCGAATTTGCGCTGCCCGCGCTCGATACGTCGCCGTCCGGTCCTTGGACGACACCGGAACCGGGCGAGCCGCCGCTGCGTCCCATCCATCTGTTCGATCCGCCCCAGCCGATCGAGGTATTGGGCGCCGAAGTCCCCGACGGCCCGCCCCGCCGTTTCCGCTGGCGCCGGGCGTTGCACGAAGTCGCCCGGTTCGAGGGGCCGGAGCGGATCGCCGGGGAATGGTGGCGCAGGCGGCCCGTGTCGATCGAACTGCCCCGGCCCGGCAGCGATCCGGGCGAGGTCGATATTCGCTATCTGCTGGGCGACGCGCCCGATCATATTCGCGATTATTACCGGGTGGAGGACCGGCGCGGTCGCCGTTTCTGGATATTCCGCCTTGGTTTCTTCGAACCGGACAAGCCGATGCCGCGCTGGTATCTGCATGGCCTGTTCGCATGAGCCGGGGGCGTGATCCGGGGCCGGAGGGGGAGGGGCGTCAACCCATCCCTCTCGACACGGCGCTGCGGGCGCGGCGATCGGGACCGCCATCGCCTGCGCCGGATTTTGCCGAAATGGTCGCGGCAACCAATTATAGTTTCCTGCGCGGCGCGTCCCACCCGGCCGATATGGTCGGACAGGCGCTGGCGCTGGGCCATGCGGGCATCGGCATTGCCGATCGCAATACGGTGGCCGGGGTGGTGCGGGCGTGGAGCGCACTCAAATCGGTGCGCAGGATGCTGGCCGAGGATGCCGAGGATCAGGGAATCCGCACGGGCGAAACCCCACAGTCGGCTGCGGAGCGCCGTCATCTTGCGGCGCAGGCGCTGCCGCTGGCGCAGGCTTTCCGTCTCGTCACCGGCGCGCGGCTCTGCTTTGCCGACGGGACGCCGGACATTGTCGCCTACCCCATCAACCGCCATGGCTGGGGGCGGCTGACCCGGCTGCTGAGCGTCGGCAATCTGAAAGAGACGGTGCAAAAGGGCGATTGCGACCTGTGCCTGTCCGACCTGATCGACCATGCGCAGGACATGGTCCTGATTGCTATGGCAGGGGAAGCGGACGAGGCGCTGCTGGCAGGGCTGGCGCAACGGGTGCCAGGTGCGCTTTGGATCGGCGTCACCATGCCGCGCGCCGGGCCGGATCGTCGCCGCCTTGCCCGGCTGGCGGCGATGGCCGGGCGGCTGGGGCTGCCGCTGCTTGCAACCTGCGATGCGCTCTATGCCATGGCGCAGGACCGGCCGTTGCATGATGTCGTCACCTGTATCCGGCAGGGCGTGACCCTGCGGGAGGCCGGGCGGCGGCTGGAGGCGAATGCCGAACGGCACCTGAAACCCGCACGCGAAATGGCCCGGTTGTTCCGCGACTGGCCGCAGGCGGTGGGGGCATGGCGCGACGTACTGGACCGGATCGGGTTCGATCTGTCCCATCTGAAATATGAATATCCGCACGAGCCGGTGCCCGAAGGGTGGGCGGCGCAGGACTGGCTGGAACATGAAGTGCTGCGGCTGGCGGGAGAGGCCTTTCCCGATGGCGTGCCGGATAGGGTCCATGCGATGCTGGCGGAAGAGTTCGCGCTGATCCGCAGCCGCAATTACGCCTGCTATTTCCTGACAGTCTATGAAGCGGTGCAGTTTGCCCGTAGCCTCGATCCACCGATCCTGTGCCAGGGGCGCGGATCGGCGGCCAATTCGGCGGTCTGCTATTATCTGGGGATCACATCGGTCGATCCGACCAGGCATAACCTGCTCTTTTCCCGCTTCATTTCGGAGGATCGCGACGAACCACCCGATATCGACGTCGATTTCGAGCATGAACGGCGTGAGGAAGTGATCCAGCATATTTATGCCCGCTATGGTCGCGATCGCGCCGCCATAGCCGCGACCGTCATCCATTACCGCCCCCGCAGCACGGTGCGGGAAGTCGGCAAGGTGCTGGGCCTGTCGGAAGATGTCACCGCGCGGATCGGCAGCACCGTGTGGGGCAGCCATGCCAGCGGCATGGAGGAACGGCGCTTCCGCGATGCGGGGCTGGACGTGGGCAATCCGCTGGTCATGCAGTTGAAGGAACTGGTCGACCGGCTGCTGACCTTCCCGCGCCATTTGTCGCAGCATGTCGGCGGTTTCGTGCTGACGCAGGATCGGCTGGATGAGACGGTGCCGATCCACCATGCGGCAATGGCGGACCGCACATTTCTGGAGTGGGACAAGGATGATATCGACGCGCTGGGCCTGATGAAGGTCGACATACTGGCGCTGGGGATGCTCAGTTGCATTCGCAAGGGGTTTGCGCTGATGCGCGACCATGGCCTGGGCGACAAGACGCTGGCGTCGGTGCCAGGCGAAGCGGCGCCGGTTTACGACATGCTGTGCCGGGGGGACAGCGTCGGCGTGTTCCAGGTCGAAAGCCGCGCCCAGATCAACATGCTGCCCCGCCTGCGCCCGCGTACCTTCTATGATCTGGCGGTGCAGGTCGCGATAGTGCGGCCCGGCCCGATCGAGGGGGATATGGTCCACCCCTATCTCGCCCGCCGGGCCGAGGCGCGTGATGGCAAGCCGCCTTCCTGGCGCTTTCCTTCGCCAGCCCCGCCGCACCCCGCCGATGAACTGCATCATGTGCTGGGCCACACCTATGGCGTGCCGCTATTTCAGGAGCAGGCGATGAAGCTGGCGATCACCGCCGCCAATTTCACGTCGGGGGAGGCGAACAAGCTGCGCCGGGCGATGGCGACCTTCCGCAATGTCGGGACGATCGGCGAATTTGAGGAGAAGATGATCGGCGGCATGGTGGCGCGTGGTTATGAACGCGCCTTTGCCCAGCGCTGCTATGACCAGATCAAGGGGTTTGGGAGCTATGGTTTTCCCGAAAGCCACGCCATATCCTTTGCCCGGCTGGTCTATGTGTCGGCCTGGCTCAAATGCTATCAGCCTGCCGTGTTCGCCGCGGCCTTGCTCAATGCGCAGCCAATGGGCTTCTACGCCCCGGCGCAGATCGTGCGCGACGCGATCGAACATGGCGTTGTCGTGCGGGGCATCGACGTCAATGCCAGCGGCTGGGACAATGGGTTGGAGCCGATTGCGGTGGACGATCCCGATGCTGGGCAGCACTGGACCCCGGCCAATCGCCGCTGGGGCGACATCGTGCCGCGTCACCGGCAGGACGGGGCGTTCGCATTGCGGCTGGGCTTTCGCCAGATTGACGGTTTCCGGGAGGCTTGGGGGGAGGCGATTGCAGCGGATCGCGCGACATCCGGCCCCTTCGCCACGATCGAGGAACTGGGGCGGCGGGTACGCCTGCCTGTCCGTGCGCTGCATTTGCTGGCCGATGCCGATGCCTGCCGCTCGATCGGGCGTGAGCGGCGCGATGCGGCTTGGGATGTGCGAAGGATGCCAGCGGGCGAATTGCCGCTGTTCGCCGCTGCCCGCGCGCGCGAACTGGGGGAAGAAGCCGATGCCGCCCTGCCGCCCATGCCCCTGTCCGAAGCGGTGGCGGCGGATTATCAGCTGACCCGCCTGTCGCTCAAACAGCATCCCATGACCTTCCTGCGCTCGGTTTTCGCGGCCGAAGGCCTGTTGACCAGCGAGCAGGTCAGCAGCGTCAAGAATGGCGCACGGGCAAAGGTTGCAGGCGTGGTGCTGGTGCGGCAGCGGCCCGGTAAGGGCAATGCGATCTTCGCTACGCTGGAAGATGAGACGGGTATCGTCAACATCCTGCTCTGGGCCAGGATGCTGGACCGCTATCGCCTGCCGCTGATGGCCGCGCGGCTGATGGAGGCGCATGGGGTGGTGCAGCGGGTGCGGGAAGGGCCGGTCGATGTGTTACATCTGATGGCCGATCGCATTGTGGACCGTACCGCCGAACTCGATCGGCTGTCAGAGGATCATGCGACGCTTATCGAAGCGGGACCGGGCGACAAGGCTGTCCACCCGGTGATGTCGCGGATCCGCAGCCACGGCCATCCGCGCAACGTGCGGATATTGCCGGGATCGCGCGATTTTCATTAGCGATTTTGCGAGATGGTCGGGGAGACAGGATTCGAACCTGCGACATCCTGCTCCCAAAGCAGGCGCGCTACCAGACTGCGCTACTCCCCGACGCCTCGGCCCTTAGCGGTCTATCGCGCGTCCCGTCAATCGGCGATCAATGAAAGAAGAGCCAAAGTAGCAGAATGATGGGGATCGGCACCCCGATCAGCCATAATAACAGTCCCTTGCCCATGATATTCTCTCCTGTAACAGTTCAGAAACAACTGATGGAGCGGGGCGGATGTTCCGGGGCAGGGGCGCAATGTCTCTGGCACAACCAAAAAGGGCGGGCTGTAGAGACAGCCCGCCCTTCGGAAATCTCGCTAAGGCGAAGATTACATCGCGTTCGCAGCGTTGTTGGCAGCGTTCGCAGCGTTGTCAGCAGCATTCGTTGCATTTTCAGCAGCGTTCATGGCGTTGTCGACAACGTTTTCCACGACGGCGTTCGAAGCGTTCGCGGTTTCGTTGGCCGGCTTCTCACCGCAAGCGGCGAGGGCCATCAGGCTGGCCGAAGCGAAAACAGCAGCGATCTTCTTCATTGTGTACGGCTCCCATAGCATTATGCCGCGTCAGGCACGTTACAATGTGACCCTACGCGAGCGACCCGCATTAACGTGTGCGATGCACAAATCAATGCTTTTCTGCGCCGGTGAAACGATGGAATCACGCGACGGGGCGTTGTCTACTATAAAAGTTCACTTAATGCCCATGGATTCTTGCGCATTGGCAACAAGGTTTAGCGTTACGGCCCAGGCGGCGACATTCTGCCGCAATTGCGCCGGGTCCACCTTGTCCAGCGTATCGTCGGGCGTGTGATGCAGCTCAAAATACCGGGTGCCGTCCTGTTGCAGGTCGATCACCGGCACGCCTGCCTTCACCAGCGGCGCAATGTCGGCGCCGCCGCCCGCTTCCTGCTTGCTGGCGCCGATGCCCAGCGGCGCGAGGGCCGCAGAGATGCTGGTCGCGAGCGCATCATGCCCCTGCGGAAGTTTGAAATCCACGCGCCACACACGATCGGCGCCAAAATCCGATTCAATCGCGAGCGCGTGTCTCTCCGTGCCATGCGCCTTGAAATAGGCCCGCGCGCCGTCGCCGCCGACTTCCTCGGCCCCGGCCATCAGCACGCGGATGGTGCGGCGGGGCTGGCCAGCCTTCGCCACCTGCAATGCCGCGGCCGCCGCGATGCCGCAGCCGGTCGCATCGTCGATCGCGCCCGTGCCCTGATCCCAGCTGTCGAGATGGCAGGCCGCGACCACCACGCCGGCCGCCGGATCGCTGCCGGGAATTTCCGCGATGACATTGCCCGACGGCTGGTCCTTGAGCATTTTCGATGTCAGCGTCAGGTGGAGCTTGACCGGCTGTCCCCGCCCGATCACACGCGCCAGTTGCTCGGCATCCGGCACCGAAAGCGCGGCGGCGGGGATTGGCGTCACGCCATCGGCCCACATCTGAACACCGGTATGAGGCAGGCGATGATGGTCCGTCCCGATCGACCGGATCAATATGGCGATCGCACCCTTGCTGGACGCGATGCTGGGCCCCTGCCGCCGGGCGGCGCCGAAATAGCCATAGGAGGAACCGTCCTGCGTTGCCGTCATGTCATGGCTGACAAAGGCGATCTTGCCTTTGACGCTGGCGGCGGGTGCGGCTTCCAGATCGGCGAGAGTCGGGAAATAGACGACTTCGCCTTCTATCCCCTTGTCCGGGGTCGAACCGCTATTGCCCAGCGCCGAGAGCACCAGATTCTGCGGGAAGGGGGAGAGGATTTTCGCTTCGTCCCGGCCGCGCAGCCATACCGGCATCGTATAGGGTTCGGCGCGTACATTGCTGAACCCCAGCGCCTTGAGCTTCGCCACCGCCCATTCGCGCGCCCGCGCTTCCAGCGGCGTGCCGGCCGGACGCGGGCCGACTTCGGTGGTCAGGCCTTCGGTGAAATCCCATGCGACATCATCCTTGAGCGCGGCGTCGCGAATCGCGGCGCTGTCTGCCGGAGCGGCATGGGACAGGACGGGGGTGAAAAGGCTGCCTAGGAGGAGGGCGGCAAGCGTGCCCGATCGGATTTTCTGCATGGGTGGAAGCGTAGCGGGCCATCGCCCATTTGCCAATGCGTCCCGCCTCCGCTAACTCCGCGCCAAATCCTCTTTTCCTACCGTTGGAGCTGCCCAAACATGTCCGCCTCCTCGCAATATGCCTATGTCATGAAGAACATGACCAAGAGCTTCCCCGGCGCGGCCAAGCCGGTTCTGAGCAATATCAACCTGCAATTTTACCGTGGGTCCAAGATTGGCATCGTCGGCCCGAACGGCGCGGGTAAATCGACCCTGATCAAGATCATGGCCGGCATCGACACCGATTTTACCGGTGAAGCCTGGCCGGGCGAAAATATCAGCGTCGGCTATCTGCCGCAGGAGCCGCAGCTCGACCCGACCAAGACCGTACTGGAAAATGTGAAGGACGGCGCGCGCGAGACCGCGGACAAGATGGACCGTTTCAACGAGATCAGCATGATCATGGCCGATCCGCCGGAAGACGTCGATTTCGACGCGCTGATGGAGGAAATGGGCACGTTGCAGGAGCAGATCGACGCGGTCGATGGCTGGACGCTCGACAACCAGCTGGAAATCGCGATGGAGGCGCTGCGTTGCCCACCGTCCGACTGGTCCGTGGAAAATCTGTCAGGTGGTGAAAAGCGCCGCATCGCGCTGACCCGGCTGCTGATCCAGAAGCCCGACATCTTGCTGCTCGACGAACCGACCAACCATCTTGACGCGGAAAGCGTCACCTGGCTGGAAAATCATCTGAAGGAATATGCCGGGTCGGTCCTGATGATCACCCACGACCGCTACTTCCTCGACAACGTCGTCGGCTGGATTCTCGAACTCGATCGCGGAAAATATTTCCCGTACGAAGGCAATTACTCCACCTATCTGGAGAAGAAGGCCAAGCGTCTGGAGCAGGAGGATCGCGAAGCCTCCGGCCGTCAGAAGGCGATCAACGACGAACTGGAATGGATCCGGGCCGGTACCAAGGGCCGCCAGACCAAGTCCAAGGCGCGTATCAAGAAGTTCGAAGAGCTGGTCGCCGGGCAGAACAACCGCTCGCCGGGCAAGGCGCAGATCGTTATCCAGGTGCCCGAACGTCTGGGCGGCAAGGTGATCGAATTCAAGAACATCACCAAGTCATTCGGCGACAAGCTGTTGTTCGAAGATCTGTCCTTCCTGTTGCCGCCGGGCGGCATCGTTGGCGTCATCGGGCCGAACGGCGCGGGTAAATCGACCCTGTTCAAGCTGATCACCGGCCAGGAACAGCCCGATTCGGGTGAGATCGACATCGGCACGACCGTACGCCTTGGCTTTGTCGACCAGAGCCGCGATCATCTGGACGACAGCAAGAATGTCTGGGAAGAAGTGTCCGACGGCCTCGATTATGTGAAGGTCAACGGCCATGACATGTCGACGCGGGCCTATGTCGGCGCCTTCAACTTCAAGGGGCAGGACCAGCAGAAGAATGTCGGCAAGCTGTCGGGCGGTGAACGCAACCGCGTTCATATCGCCAAGATGCTGAAAAAGGGCGGCAACGTGCTGCTGCTCGACGAACCGACCAACGATCTGGACGTCGAAACGCTGGGCGCGCTGGAAGAAGCGATCGAAAATTTCGCGGGCTGCGCCGTGGTCATCAGCCATGACCGTTTCTTCCTCGACCGTCTCGCCACCCATATCCTTGCCTTTGAAGGCGACAGCCATGTCGAATGGTTCGAAGGGAATTTCGAGGCATATGAGGAAGATAAGCGCCGTCGCCTGGGCGATGCCGCCGATCGACCGACCCGGTTGGCCTACAAGAAGCTGACCCGCTGAAGCGCGATTAGGGAGGTGGGACGCAGTAAAGCTGCGTCCTACGTTCCCTCATTACCAAACGGGACTCTTCAGGCAGCGGGTCAAGCTGTACCTGGTCGTGCGTACGGTAGAGGCGCTCAGGGGCGAACCATAAGCGCAATTGCGATTGCATTGCCCGCAGAGCCAATTGCGCATTTTGCAATTGCAATGATAGCGCTATCAATACACAAGCAGCGGGCCTTCCAGGCATCCTCTCCTAAACTCTCAAGGGCCGCTCCTTCACAGGGGCGGCCCTTTTTTATTCCAATATGGGTATTGGGCGATGGGGCAGGGCGGTCTTCGATGGCCTGGGCACATGAGGACATTCAATTCACCCGTTTGATCCAGACCTGCCCGCCTTCGCGCGATTCGGTGATGAAATTGGGTATCGCCTGCACAAGGTCGGACAGGCGCTTATAGCCATAGTTGCGCACGTCGAAGCTGGAACGGTTGCCCGCAAGCTGGCCCACTGATCCCAGCCGTACAAAACCGCGCTCGTCGCGTTTGACCGAATCATAGGCGTCGATCAGCAACTTGATGACTTCCGCGTCGACAGCCTTCTTGATGCTGGGAGCGGAGGGTTGCGCCGGGACCGGCGTGGGCGCTGGCGGTGCGGCTTTTGCGGGCTGCGCTTTCTTTTCATCAGCCTTGCGCGCGCGCGCCGGGGACGTCGCCTTCTCTACCACCGGATCTTCCGCATCGACCTCCGCCAGCGCCATGACGTCGATGAAGCGGGTGCAGGCGCGGCGGAAACCCTCCGGCGAACTCATCCGGCCAAAGCCATAGACCGGAATGCCCTGCTGCCGGATACGGGTCACCAGGGGAGTGAAATCGCTGTCGCTCGACATCAGGCCAAAGCCGCTCACCCGGCCGCTTGCCATAAGGTCCATCGCGTCGATCGTCATTTTCATGTCGGTCGCGTTCTTGCCTTTGGTGAGGTCGAACTGTTGTTGCGGCTCGATGGCCTGCGCGATCGACAGCGCCGCCCAGCTTTTCAGCGTCGCCTTGCTCCAATTGCCATAAGCACGGCGGATATTGACCGTGCCCAGTTCCGCCAGCACCGTCATCACCGGATCGAAATGGGCCGCCGAGGCATTATCGGCATCGATCAGCAGGGCGATATTACCGCTCGGCCCGTCCAGTGATGTCATGACATGTCCTTTCAGGCAGGCGCGAAGATGCCGCTCTGCTCATCCATGACATGCAACTGCCCGTCGGAAATGGCAAAGAATGCGCCGATCAGTTTCAATTCGCCCTTGCGCTCCTTTGACCGGACGCAGGGGAAGGTGCGCAGATTGGCAAGGCTCACTTTGACGCCTTCCTGCTCCATCGCGCGTTCCACGTCCCGGCTGCGATCATCCCCATATTGGGCGATCACCTTCGCCCGCGCGGGGTCCAGCAGTTCGATCCAGCTATGGATGAAGCCGCCGTCACCCGGTTCGGCGTCCTTCAGATCCTGACTGAGCGCCGCCTTGCAACCCCCGCATTTGCCATGACCCATGACAATGATTTCGTCGACTTCCAGCACCTGCACGGCAAATTCCAGCGCCGCCGACACGCCGTGGCGACCGGGCGTCGTTTCAAATGGCGGCACCAGAGCGGCGACATTGCGCACGACGAAAATCTCGCCTGGATTGGTGTCGAAAATCTGGGCGGGATCGACGCGACTGTCGGAACAGGCGATGATCATCACCTTGGGGCTTTGCCCTTCGTTCAGTTCGTCCCACCGCTCGCGCTGCTGGGACCATCCGGTCTGGCGGAACCGGCGATAGCCTTCGATCATGTTTGAAAAATCGGTCATGGGCTGGTCTGTGCCGCACAATATCGGGGCTGGCAAGTGTGACCATGGATCGCTATCTGGGGCGCATGAACGATATCGCTCCTATCCCCATGCCCGGTGACCCTGCCAAGCCGGAGCGTCTGCGCAAGCCCGACTGGATTCGCGTGAAGGCGCCGACCAGTCCGGCCTATCATGAGACCCGCAAGCTGATGCGGACTAAGGGGTTGAATACGGTTTGCGAGGAAGCGGCCTGCCCGAACATCGGCGAATGCTGGACCAAGAAGCATGCGACGGTGATGATCTTGGGCGATGTGTGCACGCGGGCCTGCGCCTTTTGCAACGTCAAGACCGGGATGCCGCGCAAGGTTGACGTCAACGAGCCGCAGAATCTGGCCGATGCCGCCGCCGAAATGGGGTTGGAACATATCGTCATCACCTCTGTCGACCGCGACGATTTGCCCGATGGCGGCGCGTCGCAATTCGTGAAGGTGATCGAGGCGCTGCGCCGCACCACGCCCGGCACGACGATCGAAATCCTGACGCCGGACTTCCGCAACAAGCATGAGCGGGCGGTCGAGATGATCGTCGCGGCGCGGCCCGACGTCTATAATCACAATCTGGAGACCGTTCCGCGCCTTTACCCGACAATCCGTCCTGGCGCGCGCTACTATGCCTCGCTGCGGCTGCTGGAGTCGGTCAAGCGGCTTGATCCCTCCATCTTCACCAAGTCCGGCATCATGCTGGGTCTGGGCGAGGAGCGGCTGGAAGTGCATCAGGTGATGGACGACATGCGCTCCGCAGACATCGATTTCCTGACCATGGGCCAATATCTTCAGCCCACGCCCAAGCATGCCAAGGTGATCGAATTCGTTACCCCGGCGGCATTCAACGCCTATGCCGCAATCGCGCGGGCCAAGGGCTTCCTGCAAGTTGCATCCAGCCCGCTCACTCGGTCCAGCTATCATGCTGGCGCAGACTTCGCCGAAATGCGCGCCGCGCGGGAAGCCAAGCTGGCAAAGGTTGCCCGGTAAGCCCATGCACCGGCATAATGAGACCCGGCACCTGCCCTACAGCCCGACCCAGATGTTCGATCTGGTCGCCGATGTCGCGCGCTATCCCGAATTCCTGCCCTGGATCAGCGCGATCCGGGTCCGTTCCGATAGCGACACGGAAATGGTCGCCGACATGATCGTCGGGTTCAAGGGGATCAAGGAAAGCTTCACCTCGCGCGTTCATAAGCATCGGCCGGACCATGTCCGGGTCGATTATCTCGACGGTCCGCTAAAGCATCTGCACAATGAATGGGCTTTTCGCGACGACGGACAGGGCGGAGTCCTGGTCGATTTCGAGGTCGAGTTCGCCTTCAAGAACCGGCTGTTCGAAATGCTGGCGGGGCAGATGTTTGACAAGGCGCTGCGCAAGATGATCGGCGCGTTCGAGACTCGCGCCGCCCAGCTTTACGCGCCGGACGAATCGGGCAGCAGCAGTTCGAGCGCGCACAGCGCGGCCTGAAGCCGCACGCCCCCGCGGCCATCATTATCAAAATGCCGCATGTCCGCGACGATCTTGTCGGGGCTTGCCCCGCGTTCGGCGCGGGCGAACACCACGGTGCCAACCGGCTTTTGCTCCGTTCCCCCGCCCGGCCCGGCGATCCCGGTGATCGCGACGGCGACATGGGCATGGCTGTTGAGCAAGGCGCCCTGCGCCATGGCCCAGGCCGTAGCGATGGACACCGCGCCAAATGTTTCCAGCACATCATGCGAAACCTTTAGAAGTTCCGCCTTCATATCATTGGAATAAGTGACGAATCCTGCCTCGAACACGTCGGACGAGCCTGCGATTTCCGTGAGCGCGGCGGACACTAGGCCCCCGGTGCAGCTTTCGGCGACGGCGATGGTCCGCCCGGCACGACGGTTGGCGATGATGACCCGGTCGGCAAGTTCGACCAGGATGGGGGGAAGAATGCTGTCTGGCATGAGGTCAGGATAGCGCGGGAAGGGAGAGGGTGGCAACCGCTTGCGCCGCAATACCTTCGCGCCGCCCTGTAAAACCCAGCCGTTCGGTCGTGGTCGCCTTCACGCTGATCCGGTCTACCGGCAGGCCCAGTATCTGCCCGATCCGCGCCCGCATGGCGTCTCGATGAGGGCCGATCTTGGGCGCTTCGCAGATGATTGTCAGGTCGACATGATCGATCGTCCCGCCGCGCTCCGTGACCCGGTCGCCCGCATAGGCGAGGAAGCGGTCGGACGACGCCCCGCGCCATTGCGGGTCGGACGGAGGAAAGTGGCTGCCAATGTCGCCTTCCGCCAATGCGCCCAGCAGCGCATCGACGATCGCGTGCAGCGCCACGTCGGCGTCGCTATGCCCGGCCAGTCCGCGATCATGGGGTACGCGAATGCCGCCCAGCCATAATTCTTCATCCTCGGCGAGGCGATGGACGTCATAGCCCATGCCCACGCGCACCGTGCGGGTGCTCACCAACCGAGCCTCTGCGCGGGCGAAATCCTGTGGGTAGGTCAATTTTTCCAGCCCTTCATCGCCAGCGACCAATATGACATCATGGCCCTGCTCTTTCAAAATCTGCGCGTCGTCCGTGGCTTCGCGGCTTTCGTCCCAGCAGCGGTGCGCGGCCAATATCGTGTCGAACATGAAGGCTTGTGGCGTCTGGACCCGAAACAGGCCATCGCGCGCGACGCCATCGCCCATCGCGCCATCCGCACCCCGCACCAGCGTATCGGCGACCGGCAGCACCGGAATCGCCCCCTGCGCATCGTCGAGCGCGCCGAGCAGCCGGTCTATCACGGCAGTAGGCACGAAAGGCCGCGCGGCGTCGTGGATCAGCACCCGATCGGCCCCGCCCGTTGCCGCAATCGCTTCCAGCCCCGCGCGCACCGACCCGCGCCGACTGTCGGCGCCTTCGGTCAAGCCAGCAATGGCGCGATCCGCCAGCAGCGCGCGCACCTGCGCTTCCTGTCCGGCGCCGATGACCAGGTGGATCGCATCGATACCTCCATGCGCCATCATGGCGTCGACGGCATGGAGGATAACAGCCTTGCCACCGATGGTTCGGAATTGCTTGGGAATGTCGCCGCCCACGCGACTGCCGGTGCCAGCAGCTACCAGCAGGGCAACGGTCCTGTGCCTGTTGTCAGTCATGGCGCGGGGCATAGACGCTTGCACGCACCCCCGCCAGACCCCTTCGCTTGCTCCATCGGTCAATAACCGCTATGGGCTGCCTGTTTTTTAGGCACTATCCTTTGAGTATCATGCGCAGGCTTTCCCCCATATCCATCGGTCCGCTTACGATCGACATGCCCGTCGTGCTGGCGCCGATGACTGGCGTAACCGACATGCCGTTCCGCACATTGGTGCGCCGCTATGGCTGCGGCCTCAATGTGACGGAGATGATCGCGACTGCGGCGATGATCCGGGAAACCCGCCAGTCGTTGCAAAAGGCCGCATGGCATCCGCTGGAAGAACCGGTGTCAATGCAATTGGCTGGCTGCTCTCCCGCCGAAATGGCCGATGCCGCGAAGCTCAACGCGGATCGGGGAGCGGCGATCATCGACATCAATATGGGTTGCCCGGTCAAGAAGGTGGTCAATGGTGACGCGGGGAGCGCACTGATGCGCGACCTGCCGCTGGCCGCTGCGCTGATCAAGGCGACGGTCGAGGCGGTGGACGTGCCCGTGACGGTCAAGATGCGGATGGGCTGGGACCATAGCAGCCTCAACGCGCCTGAACTGGCGCATATTGCCGAGGATCTGGGTGCGAAGCTGATTACCGTTCACGGTCGGACCCGCTGCCAGATGTACAAGGGGTCGGCGGACTGGGGCTTCATCCGTTCCGTCAAGAACGCCGTCAAGCTGCCGGTCATCGCTAATGGCGACATTTGTTCGATCGAAGACGCGGATATGGCGCTGGAACAGAGCGGCGCGGACGGGGTGATGATCGGGCGGGGTGCCTATGGGCGACCCTGGCTCATCAGTCAGGTTATGGCTTGGCTCGACCGGGGCGAGCGCGTTCCCGACCCGACGCTGGAAGAACAATATCACGTTATCATAGGGCATTATAAGGCAATGCTCGAACATTATGATAATTATACCGGCGTCAATATGGCGCGTAAGCATATCGGCTGGTACACCAAGGGGCTGACCGGATCGGCCGAGTTCCGCCATGCGGTCAATCAGGAACCAAACGCGGACAAGGTGCTGGACATGCTCGCCCGCTTCTACGAACCGCTGATCGCCGGCGGTGCAGAGGCGGTGGACGCGCGTCAGGCGGCATGACCGGCGCGCAGCCGCTGGTGCCGCCGCTACGGATGCAGCAGGACGGGCCATCGCTGGCCGAACAGATGACGGCGCTGCCGGTGGCGACTTTGTTGGTCCGGCCCGACAACAGCATTGCCGAAGCCAATGTGCGGGCCGAAACCCTGCTCAACATGGCCCGTTCCGCCATCGTCGGCAGCGATGTCGCACGCACCATTCGTATCGCGGAGGCTGGCGCGCGCTTCGACATCTGGCACAGTCAGAAGCCGATCGCTGCCTATGATATAAAGGTCCATGCCGGGCGCACCGCCGAAATGGAGGTCGACCTGATGATCGCGCCGATCGTCGACCATGACGGCTGGCGTGTCGTGTCGCTCCACGCGCAAAGCCAGGCACGCAAGATCGGCCATCGCGGCACGTCGGGCGGCGCGCGATCCGCCATGGGCGCGGCGGCCATTCTGGCGCATGAGATCAAGAACCCGCTGTCGGGCATACGCGGCGCGGCACAATTGCTGGAAGGCGGGCAGGGCGGTCGCGATGCGGCGCTGACCCAACTGATCTGCAATGAAGTTGATCGGATCGCGGCGCTGATCGACCGGATGCAGGATTTTACCACCGATCGCACGCTGGAATGTCGTCCGGGCAACATCTATCCCCTGATCGACCGGGCGGCAGACATCGCCGCAGCAGGATTTGCAAGAAATATCCGTATTATAAAGCGTTATGACCCATCCCTGCCATTCGCCAATATCAATGACGATGCGCTGGTACAGGTCATGATCAACCTGCTCAAAAATGCTGCGGAGGCACTGGAGCATGTCGCCAAGCCCCGCATTCGGGTCGAAACAGCGTTCCGGCACGGTGTGTCGGTGATGGTTGGCGGAGGCAAGGGCAGTGCGGTGCTGCCCATCGAGATCGTGGTGGTCGACAATGGACCGGGGGTGCCGGAACATATTCTGGACCATCTCTTCAACCCCTTCATCACCGGCAAGCGCGATGGGCAGGGGTTGGGCCTGGCGCTGGTGGACAAGTTGGTGCGGGACATGAACGGATTTGTGCAATATGCGCGCGATGCGGAGGCGGGTGAATCCACCTTCCGCATCCTGTTGCCGATGGGGATGGGCTGATGGCCGCGACGGGAACGGTGCTGGTGGTCGATGATGATCCGGCCATCTGCGTGGTGGTTGGTGAAGCGCTGCGGCGGCAGGGGCACAAGGTCAAGACCGCCGGGTCGATCCGCGAGCGCGCCGCGCTGATGGACAGTTTCACGCCCGATGTGCTGATCACGGACGTCATGCTGCCCGATGGCGACGGGTTGGAAGGGGTGGCGGACATCATCGCCGACCGCCCGGCGCTCAGCGTCATCATCCTGTCGGCGCAGAACACGCTCAACACGGCGATTCGCGCGACCGAAAAGGGCGCGTTTGAATATCTGCCCAAGCCGTTCGATCTGAACGAACTGACTCGCGCCGTATCCGATGCGCTGGGCACCCGGCAGGCTGAAAATGGAGAGGCGGAGGAGGGAGAGGGGGCTCTGCCCCATGACGGGCTGCCGCTCGTCGGGCGATCGCCTGCGATGCAGGAAGTCTATCGGACCATTGCGCGCGTGCTGTCCAACGACCTGTCGATCCTGGTGCTGGGCGAATCGGGCACCGGCAAGGAACTGGTGGCCGAAGCCATCCACAGTCTGGGCCAACGTCGCACCAAGCCTTTCGTCGCGATCAACATGGCCGCCATCCCGCGCGAATTGATCGAAGCAGAACTATTTGGTTATGAAAAAGGCGCTTTCACTGGCGCCCACGCCCGTACCGCCGGGAAATTTGAGCAGGCGCAGGGTGGCACGCTGTTCCTCGACGAAATCGGCGACATGCCGATGGAGGCGCAGACCCGGCTGCTGCGGGTGCTGCAATCGGGCGAAGTGACGACGGTGGGTGGCTCCAAACCTGTTCGGGTCAATGTCCGCATTATCGCGGCGACCAACAAGCATCTGCCGCAACTGATCGAGGAAAACCGGTTCCGGCAGGACCTTTATTATCGCCTGAATGTCGTGCCGATTTCCCTGCCCGCGCTGCGTGAACGGCGGGAGGATGTGATCCTGCTCGCCCGCCATTTTCTGGAGCGCGCCGCGCAGGAAGGCTTGCCGCGCAAGACGCTGGCGGACGATGCGACCCAATTGCTGATGGTCTATCACTGGCCGGGCAATGTCCGCGAATTGCAGAATATGATGCAGCGTCTGGCGGTGCTGAGCCGCGAAAATGTCATCACTGGCGAGATATTGCGCAACATGCTGCCGTTGGAGGCGGTTCCGGCCGACTATGCCGCCCCTGCCGACCATCTGGCCCATGCCGTGCGCGACTGGGCGCGGCGGCAATTGGGGGTCGGCATCGGCCAGCCCAACCGCAACCTGCATGATGACCTGCTGGCTGTCATCGAGCCGATCCTGTTGCAGGAAGTGCTGGCGACGGTCGATGGCAACCAGATCCGTGCTGCCGGCTTGCTGGGCATCAACCGCAATACGCTGCGCAAGAAGCTGACCGATTATGGGCTGGACCCGCTGCAACTGCGCCTGATTGATTGATCCAGATCATCATCGTGCGAGACGAACGGATGGCCTGGATCGACCAGTAACAGCAGAAGCGACAATTACTGTGTTTGATCGGGCACGGGGTTGTTGTAACAAAGCCACTATGAGCGGCGCGACTACAGTTTCACGGCGGGTGCCTGGATGGCGGAGGCATTTGCCGCCTTTCCTGCGTCGACGGCGCCTGGCGGCGCTGGTCGAAGCTGTGACCCTGGCGCTGTTCGTGGGCATGGCGGTGCTGACCTACCGGCTCGTATCGAGTAGCGGCCAATCCTATGCGCTGCTGACCCCGCCGATCGTTGCGCTGTTGCTGGTCGCCAATCTTGTGCCTGCCATCGCCTTGCTGGTGCTGCTGGGGCGGCGTGTCGCCAAGCGGCGCGCGGCGGCTTCGGCCATTGGTAGCGATGGCCAGTTGCACGTTCGGCTGGTCGCCATCTTCTCGATCGTTGCCAGCGTTCCCATGCTGCTGGTCGTGATCTTCGCCTCGCTCCTGTTTCAATATGGCGTGCAGTTCTGGTTTTCCGACAGCGCGCGCGGAATGTTGCAAAATGCCAGCGATCTGGCGCGTGGCTATTATGAGCAGAATCTGCGCGAAGTCGGCGATGAAACGGTCACCATGGCGAGCGATCTGCGCGACTATCTGGCCCAGTCGAAGGTCAGCAGCCCGCGCTTTGCCGAGGGCTTCATCTATCAGGTCGTAACCCGCAAACTCAATCGTTCGGCCATCATTGAAGTCGGCAAGGATGGCGTCGCCCGCACCGCCGCCACGGTCGACCCGGAAAACCGCCCCGCTGCGCAGATGTTGACGGATGCCGTAATCAAGCGGCTGAACGCAGGCGAAAATGTGGTCGTGCAGGCCAAGCCGCAGCAGATCGAGGCTGTGACGCTGCTCTATCCGAATTCGAAAATCTATCTTTATGCCACCCGCGATTCCGGGTCTTGGGCCTTCAGCAATGTCGAGCGCGCGCAAAAGGTGATCGCCGATTATGATATGTTTTCGGCGCAATCGCGCGCGTTACAGCTCCGCTTCAACATTGCCCTGTTTGTGGGATCGCTGCTGCTGGTGGGCATTGCGGTCTATATCGCGCTGGCCGTTGCCGACTGGATGGTCCGGCCTGTCAATGAACTGGTGACGGCGGCCCGCCGGATCACGGCGGGTGATCTGTCCGCGCGTGTCACCAGCCCGCTTGCCCGCGACGAAATCGGCACGCTGGCGTCCGCCTTCAATCGCATGACCCAGCGGCTGGAGGCGCAGACCGGGGCGCTGGTCGCCGCCAACAGCCAGTTGGACGAACGCCGCGCCTTTATCGAGGCGATCCTGTCGGGCGTGACTGCTGGCGTGCTGTCGGTTGACCGGAAGGGCGTGATCCAGTTGCTCAACCGATCGGCTGCGGCGATATTGGTGGAGGAAGGCGACGACCCGGTCGGCCGCCTGCTCAGCGACGTGTCGGTCGATCTGGCAGACCTGATCGCCTCGGACGAAAGCGCGGGGATCGTGCAGGTCCGCGCCCATGGCGATTTGCGGACGCTGGCGGTCAAGGTATCGGACGATGCGTCCGGCCATATCCTGACCTTCGACGACATTACGCAGCAACTGTCCGATCAGCGCCGCGCCGCATGGTCCGACGTGGCCCGCCGCATCGCGCATGAGATCAAGAATCCGCTGACGCCGATTCAACTGGCCGCAGAACGGCTCCAGCGTCGCTATGCCGACGAAATTAACAGCGACCGATCAACCTTCACCCGGTTAACCGGAACGATCGTGCGGCAGGTGGGCGACCTGCGCCGTATCGTCGATGAATTCTCCTCGTTCGCGCGGATGCCCAAACCCGTGTTCCGACGCGAGACGGTGGGCGATATTGCCCGTCACGCGCTGTTCCTGCACGAAGTGGCGCATCCCGACATTCGCTTTGACTATCATGCCGACGCGCCTGATCTGGAACTGGTATGCGACCGGCGCCAGTTGGGACAGGCGCTGACGAACATCGTCAAGAATGCGGTGGAAGCCATCGAGCCCAAGCCCGAACCGGCAGACGGTCAGCCGCGCGGGCATATATCGATGCAGGTCGCGCAGGTGGACGAGGATCTGGTCATCACCGTGCGCGATGACGGTATCGGCCTGCCCCCCGAGCGGGAGCGCATATTGGAACCCTATATGACCACGCGGACCAAGGGGACGGGTCTGGGCCTCGCCATCGTCAAGAAGATTGTCGAGGAGCATCTGGGGGAAATTCGTTTCGACGACGCGCAGGGGGGCGGCGCATCGGTAACATTGCGCTTTGCTGCGGCGGCGCTGGAAAAATTGGAAGAAGGGCAGGCTATCGCCATGCCCAAAGGAAAAGTGACGGCCAATGGCGCTTGATATTCTGATAGTCGATGATGAAGAGGATATTCGCGATCTGGTCGCGGGTGTACTGGAGGATGAGGGCTTTACCACTCGCACCGCCGCCAACAGCGACAGCGCGATCGAGGCGCTGGATTCGCGCCGTCCATCGCTGGTCCTGCTGGACGTGTGGTTGCAGGGATCGCGCCTGGATGGCCTGGAGCTGCTGGACGAGATCAAGCGGCGCGATCCGACGATCCCGGTGCTGATGATTTCCGGCCATGGCAATATCGACACGGCTGTCGCCGCGATCCGCAAGGGCGCCGCCGATTTCATCGAAAAGCCGTTCGAGGCCGACCGGCTGCTGCATCTGGTCAGCCGAGCAACCGAGACGGAACGGTTGCGGCGCGAAAATCAGGTGTTGCGGGCGCGGTTCGGGCAGGATGATGAACTGACCGGGACATCGGCGGCGGTCAACGGCGTGCGCGCCACGATCAAGAAGGTCGCGGGAACCGGCAGCCGCGTCCTCATTTCCGGCCCGGCGGGCGTCGGCAAGGAAGTCGCCGCGCGGATGCTCCATAGCTGGAGCGGGCGGGCTGATTCGCCTTTCATCATCGTCGCCGCCGCCCGCATGGACCCCGACCGGGTAGAGGAGGAACTGTTCGGTCTGGAGGATCAGAGCGGTCTGGTCCGTCCGGGCTATCTGGAACAGGCGCATGGCGGCACGCTCTATATCGACGAAGTTGCCGACATGCCGATCACGACGCAGGGCAAGATATTGCGCGTCCTGACCGACCAGAGCTTCACCCGTGTGGGTGGCCAGCGTCAGGTCAAGGTCGATGTCCGGGTCATTTCCTCGACCGCACGCGATCTGTCGACCGAGATTGAAGAGCGCCGCTTCCGGGAAGATCTTTTCTATCGCCTGAACGTCGTGCCGCTGGTCATTCCGCCCCTGTCCGAACGGCGCGATGATATTCCGCCGCTGGTCGAACATTATCTCGCCCGCTTCGCCGCGGAACGGCGCGTGCCGCCGCCAGATATGGCGAGTGACGCGATGGCGGCCCTGCAGGCCAATGAATGGCCCGGTAACGTTCGCCAGTTGCGTAATGTCATCGAACGCACGATGATTCTGGCGCCCGGTGATCGGATTGGCCGGATCGAACTGGACATGCTGCCCGCTGAACTGACCAGCAGTGGCGGCGGCGAAGGCATGGGGCAGTCCGCCATCATGGGCGCGCCGTTGCGGGAAGCGCGCGAAAGTTTCGAGCGGGAATATCTGCGTATCCAGATCCGCCGTTTTTCCGGCAATATATCGCGCACGGCGACTTTCATCGGCATGGAGCGATCGGCATTGCACCGTAAACTCAAGCTGTTGGGCATCACTGACGGCAAGGAATAGCAACAGCGATCAGGGGCGTGCCATTCCCCATGGACGCCCCTTCGCAATTGCGATACGATTGCTCCTGACCCCCGACAAGCGGGGGCAGGCAAGACACCCTGCCCAGGGGTGCAAGAGCGGGTAACGTCCCGCCAAGAATAAAGGACCGGCAGAGACCATGGCCGATAAAGTGAACAATCTTCAGGATATTTTCCTGAACAGCCTGCGCAAGAGCAAGACCCCGGTGACCATGTTCCTGGTCAAGGGCGTAAAGTTGCAGGGCATCATCACCTGGTTCGACAATTTTTCCGTGCTGCTGCGCCGCGATGGCCAGTCCCAGTTGGTGTACAAGCACGCGATTTCCACCGTGATGCCTGCCCAGTCGATGGATCTGACCGATCTGCGCAAGGCGAGCGATGGCAACGGCAAGGCCAAGCTGTTGCAGGAAATCTTCCTGACTGCGGTGCGCAAGTCCGGCAGCCCGGTGACCATGTTCCTGGTCAATGGCGTAATGCTTCAGGGCGAAATCGCCGCCTTTGATCTGTTCTGCATGTTGCTGGAGCGCGACGGGATGGTTCAGCTTGTCTACAAGCACGCCATTTCGACAGTTCAGCCGCTCCATTCGCTCGACCTGTCGGGCGAAAACGAACAGGACGACTGATCCTGCACGGCGCGCTTGGTCGCATCCCTTCTATAGAGCGTCTGGAAAGGCCGTATCGAGACATCATGCGATGTGTATGATCCTTCGATACGGCCTTTCGGCTTTGCACAACAGGGGCACGGCGCGGGCATGAGCCTCGATCTATCTTCCGTCATTGCCGATATTACGGCCACCATGGCGTCGATGGAGGATCGTGGGCAGGTTGCGACCTATATCCCGGAACTTGCCACGGTCGACCCGGCGCAGTTCGGTATTGCCATCGCTACCGCCGATGGCAGGATGCTGACCGGCGGAGACGCCGACACAGGCTTTTCGATCCAGTCCGTGTCCAAAGTGTTTGCGCTTACGCTGGCGCTCGGCAAGGTCGGCGATCAGCTGTGGGACCGGGTCGGGCGCGAACCGTCGGGCAATGCGTTCAATTCGATCACCCAGCTGGAACATGAGCAGGGCATCCCGCGCAATCCTTTCATCAATGCTGGTGCGATCGTCGTCGCCGACGTCAATCTGGGCGGTCACGAGCCGCGTGTCGCGATTGGCGAGATGCTGCGCTTCGTACGCTATCTGGCCGGCGATGACAGCATTGCCATTAACGAGGCCGTGGCCGCGTCCGAAACCGCCACCGGCTTTCGCAACATGGCGCTCGCCAACTATATGCGCGCCTTTGACAATGTGCGTCATCCTGCCGAACTGGTGCTGGGAAGCTATATCCATCAATGCGCGATCGAAATGAGCTGCCGGCAATTGGCGCTCGCCGGTCGCTATCTGATGCTGGATGGCCGGCATCCGGGCGGTGGCCGGGTCATCTCGCCGCGCCGCGCTCGCCGTATCAACGCGCTGATGCTCACCTGCGGCCATTATGACGCATCGGGTGACTTCGCCTTTCGCGTCGGCATCCCTGGCAAGTCGGGCGTTGGCGGCGGGATATTGGCGATCGTGCCGGGCCGTGCCGCGATTGCGGTCTGGTCACCGGGCCTCAATGCCAGCGGCAATAGCTGCCTTGGCACGCTGGCGCTCGAAGAACTTGCCCGCCGAACCGGCTGGTCGGTATTCAGCCCGCCGGAAGAGCGCGGCTGACAGTGATCGTCGGATAGTTTGGAGCCCGCACCGTGGGCGGCAGTATCGCCGCGCTGGCAGGAAAAACTGGCTCCCATCGAACGATACGTCAAGAACACTTTTGCCGCTATTTTTGCCAGAGTCTCGAAGAACAATATCAAGGTATCGAGCGCTCGTTAAAAGCGCGAAGTTCGCTCAGCCTTCTGGGTCCGACGAATTTCTCCGAGATTCAGTATTTTATTTGAAAGCATCTACGGGCGGAGTTCGTAAGCGTGACCGCGACCGTGCCATTCGCATCAGGGCTGAAGGCGGGCCGCGGCCGTCTTTGAGGGAGCGTGCGGTGGCGCTGGCAAAACAAAAGGGAGAGGTTCGCGCCAAGGACCTCACGGCTATCGGAGTTCCTCGTTGCTATCTGACTCCCATGTGTGACGAGGGGCTGCTCACAAAGGTCGGCTACGGCCGTTACCGCGTACCTCTCTCAAAAGGCGACTAATTCGGATCGCTCTTCTGATTTGTCCAGTCTCAAACTGCCGCTAGCGGGCAGTTTGAGCGGTGTTATCGGCATTGATCTTAACAGTACGGGCTTTTCCGGCTTCGAAGAAACCGAAACTGAGTGCTACGAGAGCCAGCGCATGAAAGGCACATGCGCTAATCGCCGGCCAAGTGAGAAAAAGTCATTCAACGCGGCGGACATCACGCGGGCTTCCGCGTCGATACCCGTCGAGGGCGCTGATGCTTTCGATCAGGGAACCGGTTCATAGCGATTTTGGTGGCTGTCCGGCTACGCCAAGCTAAGGTCTGATCGTAGTCGCCGAAGGAGGGGCAAATTGTCGACCTATTCCTGCGATCGCGGACAGGCCGAAGCGGTCAAGGGCAAAAGCGTTGCGCATCCGGGCTGGACCATTGCGGCGACCATGCTTGCCTCTAGCCTCGCCTTCATCGACGGATCAGTTACCAATGTCGCCTTGCCCGCGATCGGCAAAGAGCTTGGGGGGGATGCATCCAGCCTGCCTTGGGTCATTAACAGCTATCTGCTGCCGCTGTCCGCTCTTCTGCTTCTCGGTGGGGCTGCCGGCGATCATTTCGGGCGCAAGCGCGCGCTGATCCTCGGCATCATTCTGTTCGCGCTCGCCTCGGTCGGCTGCGCCTTCGCGCCGGACCTGCCGTCCCTGTTCCTCGCACGGGCCGCGCAGGGCGTCGGCGCGGCAATCCTGATGCCCAACAGCCTTGGGATATTGGGCAGTTCGTTCGAGGGAGAAGCCCGCGGGCGTGCGGTCGGCACCTGGGCCGCGGCCGGTGCGATAGCGAGTGCCGTTGGGCCACCGCTCGGCGGTTGGCTGGTCGACAGCGTCGGCTGGCGCGCGATCTTCTATCTGAACATCCCCGTCGCTACGGCCGCGATCATTGTGGCGTGGCACTATGTGGAAGAGAGCGCACAGGGACGAGGACGGCTCGACTGGATGGGCGCACTGCTTGCGACGGCCGCGCTCGGCACGCTGACCTGGGCGCTGACCCTGTGGTCGAGCCGTCATGCCACATCGTTTGATACCTGGGCCGGCCTTGGCGGCGGCATCATGCTGCTCGTCCTGTTCCTGATCGTCGAGCACCGGCTCGGCGACCGCGCGATGATGCCGCTTGCCCTGTTCGCCTCGCGTCCCTTTGTCGGGCTGACGCTTCTCACGCTGTTGCTCTACGGCGCTCTAGGCGGACTGCTGGTACTGCTGCCTTATCTGCTGATCGTCGGGGGCCAGTACAGCCCGACCCAGGCGGGGCTCGCGCTCCTGCCTTTCTCGATCGTCATCGGAACGGTATCGCGCCTTGCCGGCCGCCTTGCCGAACGGATCGGACCGCGCTGGCCCCTGACCATCGGGCCGATAGTCACCGGCGCGGGGTTCGCACTCATGGTCCGCGCCGATCCGAATGCGAGTTATTGGACCAGCATTCTGCCAGGCATCGCCGTGGTCGCGCTCGGCATGGCGGGTGCGGTCGCGCCGCTAACGACCGCTGTGCTGTCCTCGGTGGATGATCGGCACACAGGTACGGCTTCGGGCTTCAACAGCGCGACAGCGCGGACCGGCGGGCTGGTGGCGACAGCAATCGCCGGCGCAGTGATCGCGGTGCCTCGCGCCGACCTGACCGGTGCGTTTCAGGCGGCGGCGATCGTCGCGGCCGTTCTGGCCGTCGCCGCCGGCGTGATCGCGTTCCTTACGCTGGCAAAATCCAGCTAAGCGGCGTGCAGAGCTCTCCTCCTCCTATCGGCTAGCTCTTGGGCTTGTCCGACTGCGCTTGCCTCTTGAACCGATTGCGCATTCGATCCATCTGACCGTCGCCCTATTGTCAGATGAGAGATGTACGACCAATGACAGCCGACACCGTGAGCGCCCCTGAAACGCGTGCCTTCGAGGCCGATGTTTCCAAGCTCCTGCACATGATGGTGCACTCGGTCTATTCGGATAAGGATGTGTTCCTGCGCGAGCTCATCTCCAACGCGGCCGACGCGTGCGAGAAGCTGCGCTACGAGGCGATTTCGAATCCGGCCCTCTTCGGCGATGATCCGCAGCCGCGGATCACGCTGACCCTCGACAAGGAAGCCGGCACCATCGTTGTCGAGGATAATGGCATCGGCATGACCGCGGCTGACATGGGTGAGACGCTCGGCACCATTGCGCGCTCGGGGACCAAGGCGTTCATGGACAAGTTGGTGGCCGAAAAGGACGGAGAGGGTCAGCAGCTGATCGGCCAGTTCGGCGTCGGCTTTTACTCGGCCTTCATGGTCGCAGGCCGGGTCGATGTGGTTTCACGGCGCGCTGGTACGGATGAGGCGGCGAGCTGGTCGTCCGCCGGTCAGGGCACCTACACTATCGCGCCGGTCGATGTAGCGGACGCACCCGCGCGCGGCACGCGGGTGACGCTCCATCTGCTCGATGACGCCAAGACCTATGCCGAGCGCTACACAGTGGAGCGGATCGTGAAAGCGCAGTCTGGCCATGTGCCGGTACCCATCTTCGTCAAGGAGCAGGGCAGCGAGGAGGAAGAGCGGCAGGTCGCTGACGGCGCCGCACTCTGGACCAAGGCGAAGTCGGAGATCAGCGAAGAGGATTATGCCGACTTTTATCGCAGCGTCGCGGGCCAGTTCGACAAGCCGGCGCTGACCCTCCATTACCGGGCGGAGGGTCGCCACGAATATTCGGTGCTGACCTTCATTCCCGAGACCAAGCCGTTCGACCTGTTCGATCCCGACCGCAAGGGTCGGATCAAGCTCTATGTCCGCCGCGTGTTCATCACCGACGAGGCCGAGATCCTGCCGCGTTACCTGCGCTTCGTGCGCGGTCTCGTCGATTCTGCCGACCTGCCGCTCAACATGTCGCGCGAGATGATCCAGGACAGCCCTGTGCTGTCCGCCATCCAGAAGGGTGTGAGCAACCGGGTCCTGTCCGAGTTGGATAAGCTCGCGGGCAGCGAGCCTGAGCGGTACGCCGCGATCTGGGAGAATTTCGGGGCCGTCCTCAAGGAAGGCCTCTACGAGGATTTCGAACGGCGCGAGCAGCTGCTCGGCCTTGCCCGGTTCAAGAGCACAACGTCGAACGGCGGGTGGCGATCGCTCAAGGACTATGCAGCCTCGCTCAAGGAAAACCAGACCACGATCTACTATGCCACTGGCACGGACCTCGAGCGGATCGCGCAGTCGCCGCAGCTCGAAGGGTTCAAGGCTCGCGGTATCGAGGTGCTGTTGCTCCCTGACCAGGTCGACAGTTTCTGGACGACCATCGGCGTCGATTATGAGGGCAAGCCTTTCAAATCCGTGACCCAGGGCGCGACCGACCTCAGCCTCATTCCGCTCACGGAGGGCGGGGCTGCCTCGGAGGCCCATGCCACCGAGGAAGTCAGCGACTTCATTGCCTTTGCCAAGCAAGTCCTGGCGGACCAGGTCTCGGACGTTCGCGTGTCCGATCGGCTGACGACCAGCGCAGTCTGCATCGTCGCGTCCGAGAACGCGATGGATCTACAGCTGGAGAAGATGCTGGCGTCGGCCGGACGCGCGCCCGAGCGGGTCAAGCCCGTGCTGGAGGTGAATGCGGGCCATGCGCTGATCGCGAAACTGGGCGAAGCCAGCGGGAGTGAAGAAGACCGTAGCGACCTGGCGTTCTTGCTGCTCGACGAGGCGCGGATCGCAGAGGGAGAGCCGCCGGCGGATCCACGCGCCTTTGCCGAGCGCCTTGAGCGCCTGATGGCGAGGGCGCTCGGCTGACGGCAGGTCGAACGTCGGTTCCGGCCGGAGCCGATGGCGACCTTCCTATGCTCTCCTTAAGGTGGCATTAAGCGGTCCGCTTATTCGCAGGATAAAGATCGATGCGATCGGCATCCGGCAGGATCGCGTCGATCAGCAGCGATCGATGACAGCCGCCCGGCTCGCGTTCGAAGCAGAGGAGGGCGGTGGGCCTCTCTTGCGCCATTTCGACCAATTGCGCGCCCTGAACGATCGCTTCAGGCAGGTCGAGCTGGCCGGAATAGACTTCCGCCAGGCGCGCATGATTGCCCTTGCGCGCGGCCTCCCGGCCTTCGGGCGGCGTGCCCAGCGCCTTGAGCCCGATATAGTCGATACCCGCGTCCCTGAGCCCCGCCGCGAGGATATTCTTGGAAAAGCCGGGTCTGCGCGACAGCGGAACGGCGCGAATATCTGCCAGCAACGTGACGCCCGCCTCCTTCAGGGCCGTGATAAGCTCGGCCTGGGTCGCGCCCTCATATCCGATTGTGAAGATCTGCATGCGACCCAGATAGGATGACGGTCTTTCGATTACACGGGCTTCCTCGATCGATTCCGCCCGTCGCGGATACTGGCCGGACCAGTTTCGGCGGCTGCGCGTTGTTTGACCATGACAAACGATATCCTGGAACGGTCCGGCGGATGCGCGTGCGGCGCGCTGTGCTTCGTTGCGAGCGGCGCGGCCGTGCGCGTCGGCCTGTGTCATTGCCTTACCTGTCAGAAGGCGCATGGCGCGCCCTATCTCGCCTTCGCCGTCTTTCCGCGCGGGGCGGTCGACCTGTCGGGCGCGCATGCCGGATGGGAGAGCAGCGCCGGTTATCACAGGCTATATTGTCCGGCGTGCGGATCGCGCTTTGCCAACTTGGCAGGCGACGAGATCGAGCTTCCGGTCGGGAGCTTCCACGACGCGTCAGGGCTCGACCCGCAATATGAGAATTGGACCATCCGGCGGTTATCCTGGGTCGCACCTCTTGCGGTTCCCCAATTTGCGCGCGATCGGGATAGCTGAATGGCCAAGGAGGCGCACGTGCGGCAAGAGACGACGATCCTTTCAATCGATACGCCGGGCCAGGGGCTGCACGAGGTGACCGATCCGATCCTGCGGTGGGTCCAGGAAGGCGGGATTGCAGAAGGTCTGCTGACGATCTTCTGCCAGCACACGTCCGCATCGCTGCTCATCCAGGAAAATGCCGCGCCGGCCGCGCGCCGCGACCTGGAGGCCTATTTCGCGCGGATCGCGCCCGAGGATCCGGTGCGTTACGACCATGACGACGAGGGACCCGACGACATGCCCGCCCATCTGCGCGCGGCGCTCACGCAGGTGCAGCTTTCCGTCCCCGTGATCGACGGGGCGCTGAGCTTGGGAACATGGCAGGGCATCTACCTGTTCGAACATAGGCGTACGGCGCACGCCCGACGGCTTGCCCTCCATCTCATGGGCGAATGACTGGCAGAACCGAAGCTGGAGATAGGATGATGGCCGACACGGGCAATGTACGGAATAACGAGGCGGAGGGGCGCTATGAGCTGGCGGTCGACGGACAATTGGCGATCGCGGCCTATGACCGGCGGGAAGGTGCGCTGGTCTTCACCCATACGCAGGTGCCCGAAGCGCTTAAGGGGCAGGGCGTCGGCAGTCACCTGGTCAAGGCCGCCCTCGCCGACGCGCGCGCGCAAAACCTCAAAGTCGTGCCGCTGTGCGAATTTGTCGCGGCCTATATCGAGCGTCATTCCCAAGAGCAGGATCTGCTGGCGCTCGACGCGCCCGGATGAGCGCTCGGGGCAAGTCGAGACGCCGCAGCGCTAGAGGCCGAGCTTGTCGAGCGCGGCGGTCAGTTCGGCGGCGGCTGCTGTCCCGTCCTTTGGCGTCATGCGGTTCAGAACCGTCTGCACGCGTTTCTGGGCGACCTGGATCGTCTTGTGCCGGACCTCACGGGTTGCATTGGTTCGCCAGGAATGGCTCTGACCAAGCAATGCCGCCCATTTGGCTTCTTCCGCGGCCAGGACAGACAGGGCGAGGCGAAGGCCGTCGCGGCGGCCATGGTAATAGTCGTTGGGCATCAAAGACATCCGGAAGGTCGGCATGCGCCGCTTGAAATGGCGCTGACAAGACAGTTCATGGCGCGCGGCGAAGCGTCAGGCGCGTCAACTCGGACGGACGACGAAGGCGCAGGGCGAAACCAGGCCAGATGCCGGTACCGTTGTTCACATATAGCGTCATGCCATCGACATCGTAAGGACCTGATACGAACCCAGCATTTCCGCGCGCCACCAGCCGATCGAGCCCGGGCATCATCCCACCATGCGTATGCCCGGACAGCTGCGCCGCGACGCCGCGCGCAGCGGCACGACGGGCACCGCGCGGCTGGTGGTCAAGCAGCAGAATGGGGACACCGGGCGGGCCTTCCGCAAGCGCGGCGACGAGGTCCGGCTTGGGCTGCCCCGTCGCGGGCGCTGACGCGTCGGTGACGCCGGCGAGCATGAGGTGCGCGCCACGCCGTTCCAGGATCGCGTGGGCGTTGGCGAGGATGCGCATGCCCATATCGGCAAAATGCTGCATCCACTCGCGATAGCCGAGAAAATATTCATGGTTCCCAGGGCTCATATAGACGCCATCCCTGGCGCGCAGCGCGCCCAAAGGCGCCACATCGGTGCGGCGCATCGCAAGCGAACCGTCGATCACGTCGCCCGTCACGACGATGAGATCGACGTCCAGCGTATTGACGCGTTCGACGACCCTTTGTGTCCATGCGTTGGGAAACAGGCGGCTGATGTGGAGATCGGTGAGCTGGACGATGGTGTAACCTTCGAACTCCGGCGGCAGGCCGCGGATACCAAGATCGATGTCCTTGAGCGGCGGAACGCGCACGGCATTGAGAACGCCGATCGCGGCCAGAAGGCTGGCGGCCGCTGCCATCGCATAGCGGACGGCGTTCGGCACCGCAGGCGCCTCGCCCGGTAGCATCCACATGGCCAAAATCGTCACATCGAGCAGCAGCTGGAGCAGCGCGAGGAACAGGATGGCGCCGCTGGCCCAGTTGAAGAGAATGACGATGCCGCGCGGGAATTCGGGCGCGAACACCGAACCCGACGACAATCTGCTCCAAAAGTGAAATTGCGATGCGCCGAGGAGCAAAGCTGCCACCGCGACTTTGGCCAGAACCGGGACCGCCAGGGGGCACAGGAACTGGGTGATGACCAGGATCGCGGGCAGCGCAAAAATGAAGTGAACGATGGGACGGCTCCGATGAGCGGGCTGCGACGTGCGGGCACGCTCCGCCGGTCCAAGGTGGGAAGCCCCCGCCTCCTTCGCAATAGGATGACGCAGCCTGGTCGGGCGGGCTTCAGGTTCGGGTGGAATGCGAGCAACGCGCTTTTGGGATTGTGACCGGGACCAGGTCTCCTTCCCTGGCTGGCGGAACTTCAAGGTCATGTCCCGCGCTCTTCCACAGGACGATACACCTGCCGGCTCCTCATCTGCTTCAAATGAGCACCATCGAGTTCCACGGCTGGGGCGCACGCTTTAGGGATGTCGAGACAGCCGATCGGCTCGTGTTCGATCTCGAACCCGACCAAGGCTTTCAATTCAAGGAGGTCGCGTCCGCTGCCTTCTACCTTCAGGACGTGGTGGGGCAGATGGGTTCGTCTCCTTTCCGATGGTCACGGGAGGCAAGAGCTTCCATGCTATCGCGCCGCTGACACCGACGGCGGAATGGCCGCAAGTCAGGGACTTCCCGCGTCGCTTTGCAATGGCATTAGCCCGCGCCGATCCCGAAAGGTTTATTGCGGTGCTGGTGAAGGCCAAGCGCACGGGCAAGATTTTCATCGACTATCTGCGCAACCAGGGTGGGCGACCGCCTTCATGCCCAATAGTGGGCGCTCCCGACCCTTTGAACCGATAGCGGTGCCCTCCCGTGGGAAGAACTGAGCGAACTCGATAGCACCAATCATTGGCATATCGGCGACGCGGCCGAGATGATGAGGCGCGCTGCCTCGAAACATCTTGCCCACGGGGGCCAGGCAAATCAATTTCTGCCCGGCCTATGAGGGTCGCGACTTCAGCATGCGGTTCCTGTCACCGGAAATGTTCTGAATGTTGCGATGCAAGCCAAGTCCTCTAGACCGTGCTCGCCCCACCATCGCAAACCAGCGTGGCCCCAGTCATGTAGGAAGACGCTTTGCACGCAAGGAAGATTGCGGTTCCGCCAATATCGCTCGCGGTGCCCAGCCGGGACAAAGGGATATCGCGAACGATATCGGCTTCATCTGCCAGAACATCCTTGGTCATCTTGGTGCGGAAGAAGCCCGGCGCGATGGCATTGACCAGAATTTGTTCTGCCGCGAGGCGCTTGGCCAGGTGGCGCGTGAGCATCAGCAGACCTGCTTTTGACGCGGCATAGGCATAGGATTCGAATGCCGGCGGGCGCAGACCATCGATCGAAGCGATGTTGATGATCCGGGCCGGCGACCCATTCGTCACGGCGCGGCGCATGGCCGGCAGCAGTTCCTGGATAAGGAAGAAGGGCGATTTCAAATTAAGGTCTAGTGTTTTGTCCCAGCCGAACTCCGGGAATGAGCCAAGTTCAGCGCCCCATGTTGCGCCCGCGTTGTTTACCAGAACATCTAGCCGGTCGGTAATCTCGCTCAGCGCCCGCACAAGTTCAAATATACCCTCCGTCGTCGAGACATCAGCAGGCAACGCGCGGCAACGCCCGACCTGCCTCAATTCCTCGGCCACGCTATGGCAAGCGTCCGCGCTGCGTGACGAAATGATCACCTCTGCGCCACGCTCGACGAACGCGCGCGCGATCAGTTCCCCGATTCCCCGGCTCCCCCCGGTGACGAGGACGACGCGATCGCGAACGTCAAAGAGCGGATCCACCCGATGTAGGCCGTGATCGTCGTTCATGATTTACGCACCGATCCCACAGGTCAAACGCTGTAGACGTCGAGAACGTTGGGAATGACGTCATTGGCTAGGATCACCCTGCGGGAGGTGATGTGCAGGCCTGTAGATGTTTCTTCCAGTATATGGGTCTGCTGCCCGAAAAAGCTGTGCGCCTTCTCCAGACGATAGCTGTGAACGGTCCAGTTGGAATCGACACGGATCTCACCATCCGAATGGACCGCCCTGATGACTGACGTCATATGGCATGTTCGCGGCAGCGGCATCGACGCGAGCGACTGCTCTGTCCTGATCCGGAAAATACGGTCTTCCAGCCCAGTCCGATTGGCATAATATATCAACGACATTTCTCGCTGGGGATCGGCCGTCACCGTGTCTTCGTCCAGCCAGCAAGGAAGCCAATAGGTTGCCTTTGGAGAATAGAGGTGCAGCCATTCATCCCATGAGCGCTGATCGAGCAGCCATCCTTCGAGCAACACAAGGTCTCGCGCTTGCGCCAATATCTGGTCGTTCACTCGGCTGCCTCAAGCATTTCGTTTTCATCCTGTTCGATACCGTTGGTCAGCAGGGACAGCCAGTGCCGGTGCTGGTTGAGGAAGAGGCCTTCGTCCTGTAGCTGCGTTCCGCAGAATTGCGGTTCGAAACCTAGGCGGCGCGCTCGGTCGTCGGCGCCCCTAACGAGGTTCATCGAACCGCGCGACACGTCGCTCCACTCCGCGTTGTTGGCCATGAAGCCTTCCTGGGTCGCGTTGAACGCAGCAAGGTCGTCAGGCGTGGCAAGACCGGAAGCGTTGAAGAAGTCCTCATACTGACGAATGCGCTGAGGCCGCAGTTCAGGCGCTTCGCCCTTTGGCGCAAAGGCGAAGGCGCGTATTTCAGTCTGTTCCAGGCTAAGGGGACGGAAAGTGCGGATTTGGCTGCTCATCTGGTCCATCAGGAAGAGGTTCGGGAAGATGAACAGGTTGCGCCAAGTGTTGGTCATCCAGTGCGCGCGATCCTCGCCATAGCGGGCCTTATATTCGTCGTGCATGATGTAGGATGGACGTACTTCGGGATTGGGAAGTTCGTTCCACAGCACGGCATGTCCGTTTTCAAACGCATAATAGCCGCCGGCCAGCTTACTGAAGCCGCCCACATCAAGCGGCTTCACCACCTCATTATCGCCGGCGATCCGCTGACGGTTGTTGGTGGTGAGGACATAATTGCCGTGGATCGAGCCGACATGATAGCCATCTACGCCGTTTTCGGCCTGCAATTTCCAATTGCCATCATAGGTATAGACTTGCGGGCCGGGGATGAGCTCCAGTTCGCCGTTGAGATCTTGATCGACAATTAGATCGATGAACGTCTTGGCCGCGCCGAGATAGTCGGACAGGCTCTGTACCTTCTCGTTCATGCAGCCGAAGATGAAGCCGCGATAGGATTCAATCCTTGCTATCGACTTTAGGCCCAAAACGCCCTTGTCGAAGCCGGGTCCGTAGCCTGCCGCCGCGACATCGCCGCAGCTCACAAGCTTACCGTCGTTGCGATAGCTCCAGCTGTGGAAGGGGCAGACGAACAGCTTCTTGTTGCCGCGCATCCGTCGCTCGACGACGGCGCCGCGGTGCTGGCAGGCGTTAAGGAATCCGCCTATCGATCCATCGCTGCTGCGCGTCAGGATGATCGGCTGACGGCCAAGATATCCGGTCAGGAAATCATTTGCTTTGGGAAGCTGGCTCTCATGGGCGAGATAAACCCAACTCCCCTCGAAGATGTGTTTCATCTCCAGATCGTAAATGTCGGGACTCGTAAACATCTTCCGGTTGATTCGGAAAAGCCCATCCGCTTCCTGCTCGTCAATGAGCGCGTGGAGTTCGGCAACCTTCACCATGGCCTGATATCACCCTCCTAAAATTCTATTCAACGCCGATATGAGCGAAGCAGTTGACCTAACATGCCAGCATGCTAGCATTCATTCAACGAGATTCGCAAGGAGGGACGTCGATGGCGATGTGAAACTATCGAGACAGCATCGACCCATCTGCGACGATTTCCGAAATAATGCCGATCTCGCCTCGCAAATTGGCTCAGACTTCACACACTAAAACGGCGCTTCGCAAAAATTTAGATAATGCGAACGCTATTAAGAGGGGATATATGAAGAAGAAATTAGCTCTTATAGCTTGCATGCTAGTGGGTTGTTCGTCGGGCGCCATCGCCCAGACCACTGCTGGCGAGCCGAGTACTCAGGTGTTAGATACTTCAGCTGGTCAGTCGACCGCTGGCGGAAGTCTGGAAGATATCGTCGTTACGGCAACGCGCCGCTCCGAACGGCTGCAGGACGTTCCCGTCGCTGTGACCGCCCTTACCAGCGAGACGATGCAGGCCGCCGGCCTTTCCGATATTCGAAACCTCACGCAGGTCGTTCCGGGCTTTTTCGGGGGAAAGAATCTCGGCCTGTTCCTGCCTGTCATTCGCGGCGTAGGATCGAGCAGCAGCTCCGCGGGCGATGAAGCCAATGTCGCCACCTATATCGACGGCATTTATCAGCCCGATCCTTTCTCGACCTATATCGACCTTGCACAAGTGGAGCGTGTCGAAGTGCTACGCGGTCCGCAGGGCACCGTGTTCGGCCGCAACGCGACCGGCGGCCTGATCAACGTCATCACGCCGGAGCCCGAGTTCGAGACCAGCGGCAATATCTCGGCGAAATACGGCCGTTTGCGCAACAGTACGAGCGACGTCGATATTCGCGGGTATATTACCGGTGGGCTGACGGACAAATTGGCGGCCGACTTTTCCGGCATTTATCGCGATACCGGCGATTACATAAAAAATCTTCTGCCAGGCAAGGATGTCGGCGGTATCCGCGTAATCGATCTGCGCAGCAAATTGCTGTTCCAGCCGAGCGATTCCAGCCAGATCATCCTGACCGGCGAATTTGTCGACCAGAAGAGTTCGACGAACGCGACGCAGCCCTTCGGGACGAATACGGCGGGCCGCTCATTCCCTGGCTATGTTGCTCCGACCGGGCCTTGGCAGATCGCGGTCAACACCCGGCCCATTTTGGATTTCAAACGCTATAATGTCGCGTTGCGGACGAAGTTCGAGCTGGGTGCCGTCAATCTCGAAACTTCGACCGGCTATATGCACAACAGGACGGTCCAGATCACGGATTCGGATGCGTCGAATATTCCGCTCGGACAAGTGGACGCCAATCTGCCGGGCGTCACGAGCGAATCGATCAGCCAGGAAATCCGGCTGCTGTCGGCCGGGAACGGGCCGTTCAAGTGGATATTGGGCGCTTATGGCTTTCATCTGCATGCCGATGCAGGGATTCGGATCTTCTCCAATCCCACTGGCGGCGCGACGAGCGGCACAAGCACCTTCCTCAGCCCGAACATCTGGACGACGTCCTACGCGGGCTTCGGCGAAGGGACGTATGAGGTGGCCGACCGGCTCTTTTTCACCGCTGGCGTTCGCTACACTTGGGAAAAGCGCGAGTTCAGTCAAAATGTGAACGGCGTCGATCTGGCCTTCGGCAAAGCCCACAAGTCTTTCGGCAAGGTCACCTATCGCGGCGCCCTGCGCTATAATTTCAGCGACAACGCCAATATCTATGCAAGCTATGGCACAGGCTACAAGAGCGGTGTCTATAACTATGTCTCTACCGCGCCGGTCCCCGTTGAGCCCGAGACGATCAAATCCTACGAGATTGGCTTCAAGGCCGATCCGCTGCACTGGTTGCGGACCAATCTGTCGACCTATTATTACGACTATCGCAACCTTCAGGTGCAGGCGAAGAGTCCGACCGGTAACACCTTTGTCCTGCAGAACGCTGCAACGGCAAAAATCTATGGCGGTGAACTTGAGCTGACAGCCGCCGCGACTCCGGACCTCAACATTCGTGGCTCGGTCGCCTATACTCATGGCGACTATAAAAGCTTTCCGCTCGCGCAGACCTTTGTGCCTCAGCCCAATGGCGGAAATCTCGGCGTCACCGCGGACGTCTCGGGTAATCAGATGACGCGTTCGCCCCGAACGTCGTTCAACGTCGGGTTCGATTGGGGCCATGATATCGGCGATGGACGGATCAGCGTTTCGAGCAATGTCTTCCACAGCGCGAAGGTCTATTTCGATTTCGCCAACCGGTTCGCCCAGAAGAACTACACCCTGGTCAGTGGCGAGATCGGCTACACGATCATGGACAACGCGCTGCGGTTCAGCCTGTGGGCAACCAACCTGACCAACGCCAAGGTATTCCGGGAAATCCGGATCGGCGCTTCCAGCACCGACGTCACGTACGAACAGCCACGGCGGGTCGGGGTCGGCGCGTCGTACAAGTTCTAGCATGCGGTCGCCGCGCGTCATCCGGCGCGCGGCTCTGCTGCCCATCCTGGAGATAATAGGTGATCAGCTTGCAGGGTAAGGTGGCGGTCGTCACGGGCGGTGCGTCGGGCATCGGCGCGGCGACGGTGAAGATGATGATCGATCTTGGCGCCCAGGTCGTGATCGCCGACGTCGACGAGGAAAGCTCGGCCGCGCTCGAGAAAGCTCTTGGTCACACGGGCAATATTGCGGCATGCCGCACTGACATCCTGATCGAGGACGATATCAGGGGTATGATCGACTTCGCGGTCGATCGCTTCGGCGGGCTCGACATCCTGCACAATAATGCCGGCATTCCACGCACGATTGCGCCTGACGCGGAAGTGACAGGGCTGACGGTCGAGATGTGGAACAAGACGATCGCCGGCCATGTGACAAGCGCCATGCTGGGCTGCAAATATGCTATCCCCAAGATGATCGCGCGTGGCGGCGGCGCAATCGTCAACACATCGTCCAGCAGCGCGCTGGCGGCGACGGTCGACCTGGTTGCGTATGGCGTCGCCAAATCGGGGTTGCATGCTCTGACCCGTGAAGTCGCGGCGACTTATGGCCGTGATAATATCCGCTGCAATGCGGTCGTTCCTGGCGCGGTGATGACCGAGCGAGGGCGCAAGACGCTGCCGCCAGACATTTTCCAGTTGTTTGCCACCGAGACGCCTTTGCCCCGGCTCGCAGAGCCTGAAGATATAGCTAGCGTCGCGGTATTTTTGGCGTCGGATGCCGCGGGGATGGTCACCGGTCAGGCCCTTACCGTCGATGGCGGGATGATGACGAAACTGCCCTATTGGCTCCCAAAAATGCGGGCGAGCCGGGGGACGGCCTTCGATGAATCCACCTACGGATATGAAGCGCCCGACTGATCCGGACATCAACATAGGCGGTTAAACTTGGCAACGACCGCAAAGCGCGCTTGTCGCTGACATGCTAACATGTTAATCGTGCAGCACTGGAATTGGCTCTCTGCGAGGGAGCGAATAATCGGATGGGATGACGGATGGCGAAGGTAACCGAGCTTGGATATGTGGGTATCACCGTTAGCGACGGCGACGCCTGGCGCAAATTCGCGAGCGAGGTCGTCGGCCTCGAAGTGCTCGATGAGGGCGAGGGCGACCGCTTCTATCTTCGCATGGATTATTGGCATCATCGCTTCATCGTCCATGTCGGCGACGGGGATGATCTCGCCTATCTCGGTTGGCGTGTTGCGGACGCCACGGCCCTGGAGGAAATCAGCGATCGGCTCGATGCGATCGGCGTGAAATACCGCGTCGGCACGGCGGAAGAGGCTGCAGAACGCCGGGTTCTCGGCCTGCTCAAGCTTGAGGATCCGGGCGGCAATCCCACGGAAATCTTCTATGGTCCGCTGATCGATGCCCATATGCCGCTGCATCCGGGGCGTCGCATGCATGGTCGCTTCCTCACCGGATCGGAAGGTCTGGGCCATGTGCTGGTCCATGCCGACGATCCTGCGGCGTCGCATCGTTTCTACACGCAACTTGGCCTGGAAGGGTCGATCCAATATCATTTGAAGACGCCGAACGGCCTGATCCAGCCGACCTTCATGCATTGCAATGACCGCCAGCATTCGATCGCCTTCGGCGTGAACGGCGACAAGCGGCTCAATCACCTGATGCTCGAATATGCCGAGCTGAATGACCTCGGCAAAGCGCATGATATCGTGCGATCGAAAGGTATCGACGTCGCGCTGCAACTGGGCAAGCATGCCAATGACGAGGCGCTGACCTTCTATTTCGCGACGCCGTCCGGCTGGCTGCTCGAATTGGGCTGGGGCGCGGCCAAGGCCTTCAAGCAGCAGCAATATCATCTCAACGACGTATTCGGGCACGGCATCGAAGTGTCCGGCATGCATGATGTCGAACTGTAAGGGTGGTTCCTCGGGCGACGAAGCCTTGACCAGGTCCTGGCGCCTTGCGGAGGTGCAATGTCTCTGATCCTTTCGCGTCGCGACATTGATTTTCTGTTGTTCGAATGGCTGGATGTCGAAGCCTTGCTGCGCGAGCCGCTCTATGCCGAGCATGATCGCGAGACGTTGACCGCCGTGATCGATCTGGCCGAAACGCTGGCCGAGGATTTTTTCGCGCCGGCTAACAAGATCGCGGATCAGCACGAACCGGTCATGACGAGTGACGGTGGCGTTGTGCTGCCAGTCGAGATTAGCACCGCGCTTGACGCCTTTCGCGAGTCCGGTCTTCTGTCGGCGTCGCAGGCTGTCGACGTCGGCGGCATGCAGTTGCCATTCGTGATCGACAAGGCGGCCTTCGCCTGGCTGCAGGCAGCGAGCCCGGCCATAGCCGGCTACGCCCTGTTGAGCGCAGCGGCCGCGAACCTGCTGATCGAACATGGTTCGGCCGAGCAGATTGCGCAATATGCCCGGCCGCTATTGGAAGGGCGCCGCTTCGGTACGATGTGCCTGTCTGAGCCGCAGGCGGGATCGTCTCTGGCTGATGTCCGCACGCGTGCCGCGCCCGATGGGGCTACACGGTATCGCCTGTTCGGCAACAAGATGTGGATTTCCGGCGGCGAACATTCGCTGTCGGAGTCGATAACGCATCTCGTCCTGGCGCGGGTCGATGGCGCGGCGCCCGGCATCCGCGGGCTGTCCTTGTTCATCGTCCCGCGCGCGCTGGACTCCGGCGAGCGTAACGACATCGCGCTGGCCGGACTCAATCACAAGATGGGCCAGCGCGGCACGGTCAACACGCTGCTCAATTTCGGCGAAGGCAGATTTACGCCGGAGGGTCAGGCCGGCGCGATCGGCTATCTCGTCGGTGCCGAAGGCGACGGCCTCAAGACCATGTTCACGATGATGAACGAGGCGCGCATCGCCGTCGGCACCAGCGCCGCGGCGATCGGCTACACCGGATTTCTGCATGCCGTCGACTATGCGCGAACCCGCACGCAGGGGCGGCGGCCGGCCGCGAAGGATCCGACGACCTCGCAGATCGCGATCGTCGAGCATCCTGATGTCCGGCGCATGCTGCTGACGCAAAAAGCCTATGTCGAAGGCGCGCTGGCGCTGAACCTCTATTGCGCGCGGCTGGTGGACAAGGCGCGGTGCAGCGAGGGCGATCAACGCGCCGACCTGCACCTACTGCTCGATCTGCTCACGCCGATCGCGAAGAGCTGGCCCTCACACTATTGCCTGGAAGCCAACAGCCTCGCGATCCAGGTTCACGGCGGATATGGTTATACGCGCGACTATAATGTCGAACAATTCTATCGCGATAACCGGCTGAACCCGATCCACGAGGGCACCAACGGCATCCACGCGATCGATTTGCTCGGCCGAAAGGTCGTGATGCAGGGGGGCAGGGCGCTCGACATCTTCGCGGACCGGGTGCGGGCCAGTTGCGAACGGGGCACCGGGCTGGGTGGCGAGGTTGCCGAACATGCCGCCGCGATCGGCGCGATTCTCGACGAAGTGCTGGCCGTTACGGCGATGCTGCACGACCGTGACGATATCGAACTCACCCTGGCCAATGCCTCGGTCTTTCTCGACGCCTTCGGCCATATGACGATCGGCTGGATCTGGCTCGAACAGATCATCGCCTGCCACGAGTGTGAAGGTGATTTCTACGATGGCAAGCGCGCCGCCGCCCGGTTCTTCAGGCGATGGGAACTCGCCACGATCGGCCCCCAATTGGGACTGCTCGCCAGCCTCGACCGCACGACACTCGATCTCCAGCCCGCCTGGCTGTGACGGCCACATCATGAAAACGGAAGACAATCTATGGATCTAGGCATTTCAGGACGCACCGCCATCATCTGCGCGTCCAGTCGGGGACTGGGCCGGGCCTGCGCCGAGGCGTTGGCCGAGGCCGGCGTGAACATAGTTCTCAACGGTCGAGACGTTGTGGCCCTCGAGACTACCGCGACGGATTTCCGATCGCGATTCGGCGTCGATGTGATCGCAGTGGCTGCGGATGCGACGACGGTCGATGGGCGCGCAGCTCTCGTGTCAGCATGCCCCACTCCCGATATATTGATCAACAATGCGGGGGGACCGCCGCCGGGTGACTGGCGGACGTTCGACAGCGCCCAATGGCATGCAGCAGTCGACAGCAATATGCTCGCTGGAATATTCCTGATCAAGGAGTTCGCGGACGGCATGGCGGAGCGCGGCTTCGGCCGGATCGTCAACATCACCTCCGCGCTGGTCAAGATGCCGGCTGAGGTCATCAGTCTCTCGGTTGCGGCGCGCCTTGGCCTGACAGGCTTCGTCCGGGGCATTGCCGCCGGCTACATAGCCAAGGGCGTGACGATCAACAGCCTGTTGCCCGAAGAGTTCGAGACCGATCGTCTCAAGAAGAACATCGCGTTTATCGCCGAGAAATCGGGCAATTCGGTTGAGGAGCAGATGCGCATCCATCACGAGCGCTCGCCCGCCAAACGGTTCGGCCGGCCCGAAGAGTTCGGCGCGACCTGCGCGTTCCTCTGCAGCCGCTACGCGGGCTACATGACCGGGCAGAATATCCTGCTCGACGGCGGAAGGTATCCTGGTGTCTTTTGAACCTAATGGGAGCACCGCGCTGCGCGCGGTGCGCCTCGATGACAAATATGCGCTGAAGGAAGGCGTCGCCTACATGACCGGCGTCCAGGCGCTGGTGCGTTTGCCGTTGCTCCAGCGCGCGCGCGATCAGGCAGCCGGACTGCGGACGGCGGGTTTTATCTCGGGCTATCGCGGGTCGCCGCTTGGCACTTATGACGATGCTTTGCACAAAGCGAAAAAGCATCTCGCTGCCAGCGACATCCACTTCGTGGCGGGCGTGAACGAGGATATTGCCGCCACGTCGGTGTGGGGTACGCAACAGGCGGCTCTGCTGCCCGAAGCGACCGTCCAGGGCGTTTTCGGCATTTGGTACGGCAAGGGTCCTGGCGTGGATCGCACCGCCGACGTGTTCAAACACGCCAACGCTGCAGGCACGTCGCCCTTCGGCGGCGTCGTTGCGATCATGGGGGACGACCATGGCTGTCAGTCGTCGACCCTGCCGCATCAAAGCGAACAGATCATGGCCGCCGCCATGATCCCGGTGCTCAATCCGTCCGATGTTCAGGAGCATATCGATTTTGGCCTGATGGGATTTGCGCTATCGCGTTTTTCCGGCTGTTGGGTGGGCTTGAAGGCGACGACGGAAGTCGTCGAGAGCAGCGCCGTCGTCGATGTTTCGCCAGATCGCATCCAGATCCGGATTCCGAACGATTATACGGCGCCGGCAGGTGGTCTCGGCATTCGCTGGCCTGATACGCCGCTCGATATGGAAGCGCGGCTGCATGGGCCCAGGATGGACGCTGTGCAAGCCTTCGCGCGGGCCAACGAAATCGACAAGCCCGTCTGGCGGCCCGAGCGCGCCAGTTTGGCAATCGTGACGACTGGCAAATCCTATGTCGATGTTCGCCAGGCGCTCGCCGACCTGGGGATAGACGAGGAGCGGGCGGCGGAACTCGGCATCGCGCTCTACAAGGTCGGTATGTCCTGGCCGCTTGAACCCACACGGCTTCTGGCCTTTACCGAGCGCGCCACGGAAATCTTGGTGGTCGAGGAAAAGCGCTCGCTGATCGAAGAACAGCTTGCCGGCTTCTTGATCAATCGCGCGGAGCGACCGCGACTGGTCGGCAAGCGCGACGAGGCCGGTGTGCGCTTGCTGCCGAGCGCCGGCGAGATCGAGCCCCTGATGGTTGCAGAGGTGATCGTGGGCCGGTTGGCGCGGCTTGGGGTCGATGTGGCTCTGTTTCAGAACCGGATTGCCATGATCGCGGCGCTCGACGGCATCGGCGCCACCAAGTCCAAGCTCGCGCGTACACCCTTCTTTTGCTCGGGTTGCCCGCATAACAGTTCGACCAATGTACCTGAAGGCAGCCGCGCTATGGCAGGCATCGGTTGTCACGGCATGGCCTATTCGATCCCCGAACGGCGCACCTCCTTCATCACCCAGATGGGCGGCGAGGGCGCGACATGGATCGGGCAGGCGCCGTTCACGTCGGAACAGCATGTCTTCCAGAATCTAGGCGACGGGACCTATTTCCATTCGGGGCTGCTGGCGATCCGCGCGGCGGGCGCCGCCGGCGTCAACATCACCTACAAGATCCTGTTCAATGACGCGGTGGCGATGACCGGTGGCCAGCCGCATGACGGGCCTCTCAGCGTGCCGTTGATCACGAGACAGGTCGCGGCAGAAGGCGCGGCGCGGATCGTCGTGGTGACGGACGAGCCGGAGCGATATGAAGGCGCCGTCGGCTTGGCGCCGGGCGTGACGGTCCATCATCGCGACGACCTCGACCTGGTCCAGCGGGAGATGCGGGAGGTCAAGGGCCTCAGCATCATGATCTACGACCAGACATGCGCGGCCGAAAAGCGCCGCCGCCGCAAGCGCGGGCTCTATCCCGACCCGCCCAAACGCGTCTTCATCAACGATCTGGTATGCGAAGGCTGCGGCGATTGCTCGGTCAAATCGAATTGCATTTCGGTGAAGCCGCTGGAAACTGACCTGGGGCGCAAGCGGCAGATCGACCAGTCCGATTGCAACAAGGATTTCAGCTGCCTCAAGGGCTTCTGCCCAAGCTTCGTGACCGTCCATGGCGGCAAGCCCAAGCGCCGGGCGGCCGCCAAGGCAGGTGGCTACTTGCTGGTCGATGTCCCCGATCCCGTGATCGCTGACCTTGCTGCGCCCTATAATATTCTCATCACCGGTATCGGCGGCACTGGCGTCATCACAGTCGGCGCACTGCTCGGCATGGCGGCGCATCTGGAGGGGAAGGGCGTGACCGCGCTCGATTTCACCGGCCTTGCGCAGAAGAATGGCGGTGTTTCCAGCCATATCCGCCTGGGCCCCAATCAGGCGTCGCTCGATGCTGTGCGGATCGGTGTGGGATCAACAGACCTGCTGCTCGCCTGCGATCTGGTCGTCGCGGCGAGCGGCGCAAGCCTCACTCGGCTCGATCCCGACCGGAGCGTCGCGGTGGTCAACAGCCGGGTCACCCCGACATCGGCCTTTGTCCGTGACACTATGATGGACCTGTCGTCGGCGATCGACCGCAAGGTGCTCAAGGCGCGGGTCTCCCCGGACAGCGCCTTCATCGATGCGACCGGCCTTGCGACCACGCTGATGGGAGATTCGATCGCGAGCAATCTATTCATGCTCGGGTTCGCGTGGCAGCGCGGCTTGATCCCGTTGTCCTTCGCGGCGATCGACCGGGCGATCGAGCTGAATGGCGTCGGCGTCGAGGGGAATCGTCAGTCCTTCGCATGGGGCCGGCTCGCAGCCCATGACCTGGCTGCGGTGGAACGGGCCGCGGCGGCAGGTGGCGATACGCCGGAACTCGTCGATGGCGGTGTTGCCGCGCTGATCGATCGCCGCTCGGCAGATCTCGTGGACTATCAGAATGCGGCCTATGCGGAACGCTACCGCGCTTTGGTCGCACTTGCGGACCGGGCGGAGACGGCCGTTTCGGGCGAGGCGGGCCCCTTCACCGAGGCGGTGGCCCGCTATTTCTACAAGCTCATGGCCTATAAGGACGAATATGAGGTCGCGCGGCTTTACACGGACGGCCGTTTCGCCGCGAAGATCGCCGACACGTTCGAAGGCGATTTCAAGCTGGAGTTCAATCTCGCGCCGCCGCTCTTCTCCAAGAAGGACCCGGTGACGGGCGAACTGCGCAAGCGAACCTATGGTCCGTGGATGATGGGTGCGTTCCGCATGCTGGCGCGGATGCGCGGCCTTCGCGGGACGATGTTCGATCCCTTCGGCTATCTGGCCGAGCGCAAGGCCGAGCGGGCGATGGTCGACGCCTATGAGGCGGAGATAAGGGCGCTGTCGTCGACGCTGACGGCCGCAAACCTTGCCGACCATGTCGCGCTGGCGAGCTTGCCCGATCGGATACGCGGCTACGGCCACGTCAAGGATCGTAATATCGAGGCCGCGCAGGACGAACATGCGGCGTTGCTGGCGCGTGAAAAGGCCGATCTGCCCGAACTGGTGGCGGCCGAATGAGCGAGGATAGGATGATTTCATCGGTGTTCGGCACGCCAATCGAGGACGACGGACTCATATTGAGCGGACCTTTGCGATCGCCGCGCAACATGTTGTCGGAACAGACCTATGGCGGCCACGCCTCGGTCCATGATGACGCGACCGCCCAGACGCTCGGCTTCAAGGCGGCGGCGATCGAGGGGCCGACGCATTTCAGCCAGTTCGTGCCGCTCGCCCATCAACTCTGGGGGGATCGCTGGCTTTCGGAAGGCGGCCTGTCGGCCTGCTACAAGATGGCGTGTCATGAAGGCGAGGAGGTCCGCGCATTCATGGCCCGGCCCAAAGCGGGCGAGACGCAGGTCGCAATCTGGATGACCCGCGCCGATGGTGCCGAAATATTGCGGGGCACAGCATCGATCGGAGCCAACAATCCGCCGTCCGCCGTCGAAGCCAAGATGGCGGGGCTGTCCCCGCCCGATCCCTTTCGCGTCATACTGCGCGACGTGGAAATGGGCGCATCGCGACCGCGTGTGCGTGTGCGGCTGGGCTATGATGATGTCATGGGCGACCTCTATCCCTTCTCGCTCCGCCAGAAGCTGACGACGATCACCGAGCCGTCTCCGCTGTACGGGCCGAACGGGTCGAACCCCTGGGGCAAGCCGATCATCCCGTTCGAGATGGTCAGCGTGTTGTTGCACCATCTGGCCGCCAGCGACCCCTGGGTCGGCGCGCAGCCGACGGTGGACATGTTCGTCGACCAGCAGATCCGCATGGTGGCGGGGCCGCTGTTCGTGGACGAAGACTATGAGATCGAACGAACGGTCGTCGCCCTGTCGGGCAGCCGAAGGACGGAAAGCTGCTGGGTCCGAACAGACGTTTTCCGACCGGACGAACAGGACGTACTGGCCACGATGCTGCTCAACGTAGCCAGCTTCAAGGACCTGTATCCCCAATATGAAGAGACGCTCGCCTCCATCCGCGCGGCGTCGGCATGACCGGGGTTGCGCAGACGAGCAGCCACCCGTGGGACTCCGTCTCCACCGGGAGGGCTTGGTCGTCTTTGGGGCTGCTCAGCATCCTCTACATCCTGTCCTTCATCGATCGCCTGATACTGGCGCTGCTGATCGATCCGGTGAAGCAGGACCTGCATGTCAGCGACGTCCAGATCGGCCTGCTGATCGGCACATCCTTCGCGATCGTCTATTCGATCGCGGGCCTGCCGATCGCGCGCTGGGCCGATGTCGGCAATCGCAAGCTGCTGATCTTCCTGGGTGCGATCGTCTGGGGCATCAGCACGGCCGCCGCCGCGTTTGCGACCAGTTTCAATGATCTTCTGCTGTTGCGGATCGGCGTTGCCGTGGGGGAGGCCGCCCTGACGCCGGCCGCCATGTCCTTGCTCTCCGACATGTTTCCGCCTTCGCGCCGCGCCCTGCCGATCAGCATCTATGTGATGGTCGGCGTATGCGGCGGATCAGGCGCGATGATCGCCGGGGCCGCCGTCCTCCAGCTGGTAAGCCATATCGGCGCGGACTTGCCGATCATCGGTGGGCTCGCGGCGTGGCGCCTGACGCTGTTGCTGGTGGGCCTGCCGGCGATCCTATTCGCACTGCTGATCCCGTTCGCCCTGCCCAATCCGCGACGCCAGGCGCTTCCGCCCGGCGAGGGCGCGAAAGCCCGCGATATCCTGGCGCATTACCGTGCCAATGCCGGCGCCTATACCGGTTTCTACATCGTGACCGCGCTGATTTCGAGCGTCAATTTCAGCATCCTCACCTGGTATCCCACGCATCTCATCCGCTCCTACGGCATGGTCGCTTCGGACGCTGGCTATCTGTTCGGCCTGTTCGGCGTCAGCGCCAGTCTGGTCGGCGGTCTGCTGCTGCCTTTTGTCGCCCGACGCTTCGTGGCGCGCGGACGGTTTGACGGCCCGATGCTGATCGCGCTCGCGGTCGGCATCATCTCAACGCCGCTGCTCGTGATCGCCCTGCTGGCGCACAGCGCGACCATATCGATGGCCGTCGTCATCGTTCCGCTCATCCTGCAAATCGGGCTGGGCATATTGTTCGCGTCGACCGCCCCGCTGCTCGCGCCGGGTCACATTCGCGGGCAGCTCGTCGCGCTCTACTATCTCGTCCTGACCCTGGTCGGTCTTGGCATCGGCCCGACGCTCGTTGCGGCGATCGCCGAACATGTCGCTTTCGCGGACGGCAGCATCTCCCACGCGCTCGTCGGCATCATCCTGCTGTTCGCGCCTGTCCAGATCGTCGCGATCCTGTGGACACGCCGCGCATTCGCCCGAACCCATGCCGCAGCGTTCGCATCCGGCCAGACATCGGAAGCGATGGCACCTTCATGACGGATGCCGAGATTTCCATATCGGCTTCCGACTTGATCGCGCAGAGGTCCCGGCTGGTGAAGGCAGCCTATCGTTCCGGACCGATCTTGCCCTTTGGCGATGATGATCCCACGTTTGATGTGCACGGCGCGCTTGCTGTCCGTCAAACGACTGTTGACGCGTGGCGCTCTGATGGCCGCCGGATTGTCGGACGTAAGATAGGCCTTACTTCCCCAGCTTTGCGAGAGCGTCTTGGCGCACCGCAACAGACCCAAGGATTTCTGTTTGCCGATACACAGGTGGCCGACGGCGGGGTCATCGATTTCAATCATCTGATCCAACCATTGGCCGAAGCGGAACTAGGGTTGATCTTAGCGCATGACATCGACGTCGTTGGCAACGACCCCCGTGCCCTGAGGTCGGCTATAGGTGGGGCGACCGTCGCGATCGAGATCGTCGACTGTCGGTTCGAAGACTGGCGGATCGGCTATGCCGATGCGATCGCGGACAACGGATCAGCGGCCGGTTTCGTACTTTCCGCTGAAAGGGTGCCCCTAGTCGACGCTGATGGGAAGGCGTGGGAGATGGAGCGGATAGGCGGTGCCGCCCATATCTCCGGGGGGCAGGTCGATCTCGACGCCATTCTGCGCGATCTGCACTGGCTTGCTAAAGCTGCGCTTGCGGCGCGAGAGCCACTGCGAAGAGACGAGATCATCCTCAGCGGTTCGCTCGGTGGCGCAATTCCGATGGCGCGCGGAGACGCTATTAGCGCGCGCATTGCGGGCCTTGGCGCATGCTCGGTATCTTTCCAATGAAGCGACCATCAAGGAGTTTTGAATGACCGGTATCGGCATCGACGCGACTAACGCGCTTGCGAAGCGCGTCGAGCAATTCGTGCGAAACGTTGTTATACCCTATGAGGGCACTACTGATCGCGCGGCGCATGGACCGAGCGAAGCGCTTATTTTCGAGCTTCGTGCCAAAGCGCGAGACGCCGGGCTGATGACCCCGCACATCCGACCCGACGGGACGCATCTAACCCAACGAGAGACTGCGATCATACTACAGGCCAGCGGGCTGTCACCACTCGGACCCTTGGCCCTCAATACGGCCGCACCGGACGAGGGAAACATGTTTCTCCTCGGCAGAATAGGTACTGCCGAACAGAAGGCCCGCTTTCTCGATCCTCTCGTCGCCGGTGAGGCGCGATCGGCGTTCATGATGACCGAGCCGGCCGGAGAGGGCGGTGCTGGCTCCGACCCGTCGATGCTGCAAACGACTGCCACGCTCGACGGCAATCATTGGGTGATCAACGGCCGCAAGGCGTTCATCACCGGGTTCGAGGGCGCGCGCATCGGCATCATCATGGCGCGCACCGATCGCGGTGACGGTGCGACGGCGGCCACCATGTTCCTGGTTGACCTCCCCGATCCTGGTATCAGCGTCGAACGCATACCCTTCACGATCGACAGTTCGATGCCTGGTGGCCACGCGACCCTTAACCTGCGGGACGTACGCGTGCCCGCCGACCAGATATTGGGCGCGCCCGATGAAGGGTTCCGCTATGCACAGGTGCGATTGTCCCCTGCGCGCCTCTCGCATTGCATGCGCTGGCTGGGTAGCGCGATCCGCGCCAATGAGATCGCTTCGGACTATGCCTGTCGCCGTCAGGCATTCGGCAAGCCGCTTATCGATCATGAAGGTGTGGGCTTCATGCTTGCGGAAAATCTGATCGACCTCAAGCAGGCAGAATTGATCATCGATTGGTGCGCGGGAGTCCTCGATACAGGATCACTCGGCACCGCCGAGAGTTCGATGGCCAAGGTGGCGGTATCGGAATCCCTGATGCGCGTTGCGGATCGTTGCGTCCAGGTGATGGGAGCGACAGGTGTCTCGACCGACACTATCGTTGAACAGGTGTTCCGCGAGATCCGAGCATTCCGCATCTACGATGGCCCGACCGAGGTGCACAAATGGTCGTTGGCCAAGAAGATCAAACGCGATTGGAAAAAGCAACAGTCCTGATGCTGGTGACTGGGAGCCGCAAATGAATGCAACGACCGATCAGACCAATGCCGGCACTACGGCCGTCCGCGACGGCTATGCCGTTGATGTGGTTGCGCTTGATGCGTGGCTGCAGGAGACCGTCGCCGATTACGCAGGCCCGCTTACGGTCGAACAATTCAAGGGCGGGCAGTCCAACCCGACCTACAAGCTGGTCACGCCCGCCCGCAGCTATGTGCTGCGCCGCAAGCCGCCAGGAAAGTTGATTAAAGGCGCCCACGCCATCGAACGCGAGGCGCAGGTGCTGACCGGCCTGGGCAAGGCGGGCTTTCCCGTCGCCCATATCTATGGACTATGCACCGACGAAACGGTCATCGGCACCTGGTTCTATGTCATGGAAATGATCGAGGGACGCATCTTCTGGGATGCTACCTTCCCGGGGCTCGATAACGCGGCGCGCGCCGCGCATTTCGACGCTATGAATGCCACTATCGCTCAGCTTCACGCGATCGACTACGTATCCGTCGGACTGGGCGACTATGGCCGGCCAGGCAATTATTTTGAACGGCAGATCGCACGCTGGGCCCGTCAATATAAGGAGGACGGCGAGGCCGGTCGCGACCCGAACATGGATCGGCTGATCGAGTGGTTGCCAGGCAATATTCCCGCGGGCGATGAAACGACTATCGTTCATGGCGATTTCCGCTGCGACAATATGATCTTTCACCCGACCGAACCCAGGGTGCTGGCGGTGCTTGACTGGGAATTGTCGACCCTGGGCCATCCCGGCGCGGATTTTGCCTATCATGCGATGATGTACCGCATGCCCCCCACCATTGTCGCGGGCCTTGGGTACGCCGATATTGCCGGGCTCGGTATACCGAGCGAGGACGCGTATCTAGCCGCCTATTGCCGCCGCACTGGTCGTGAGGCGATGCCGGGTTACGACTTTTACATCGCGTTCAACTTCTTCCGCCTGGCGGCCATTTTTCACGGGATAAAGGGCCGCGTGCTGCGCGGCACCGCGGCTTCGTCGCAGGCAAAGGAGCGCGTCGCGGTGCTACCCGAATTGATGGCGTTGGCCTGGGAACAGGCTCGAAAAGCCGGCGCCTGATCGAAACAAGCAAAATGATGCACGCCGATCATCGGATCGTCGGCCAAGGAAGAGGAGGGACTATGCTGCTGCGCACGATCTTCGAACCCGAACATGAGGATTTCCGGAAGATGATCCGGAATTTCTTCGTCGAGGAGTGCCTGCCGCACCAGGAGAAATGGGAAGAGCAGGGTCATGTCGATCGCCATATGTGGAATCGCGCCGGCGAACTGGGCCTGCTCTGCATGGCCATCCCCGACGAATTTGGCGGCATCGGCGCCGACCCGCTCTTTACCGGGGTATTGATGGAGGAACAAGGCTATAGCGGCGCCTATGGCATGAACTTCCAGGCGAACGATATTGTCGCCAGCTATATCTTTCACTTCGGTACCGACGAGCAGAAGCGGGAATGGCTGCCGCGGATCGCGTGCGGAGACATACTCGGTTCACTGGGCATGACCGAGCCCGGCGGCGGGTCCGACCTTCAGGCGATCAAGACGAGAGCCGTCAAGGACGGTGACGAGTATGTCATCAACGGGTCCAAGATCTTCATCTCGAACGGCTATCTCTGCGATCTGTGCGCGGTGGTGTGCAAGACGGGCGATGGCGGCGCTCGGGATATCACGATAATCCTGGTGGAGGCGGGCACGCCCGGCTTCACCAAGGGCAAGCCGCTCAAGAAGGTAGGTATGCGCGCCCAGGATACGGGCGAACTATTCTTTGAAGATGTGCGCGTGCCGCAGTCGAACGTCATCGGCGGTATCCCCGGCACGGGCTTTCCGATGCTGATGAAGGAGCTGGCGTTCGAACGGCTGATGGTGGGCGTGACGTCGATCGCGGCGGCGCGGGCGGCGTTCGACATGACGCTGGAATATACAAGGGGGCGCAAAGCGTTCGGGACGGCGATCGCCGATTTCCAGAATGCGCGCTTCAAGCTCGCCGAGATGACCGCGCAGATCGATATCGGGCAGGTCTATATCGATCGCTGCCTGGAACTCTATCTCCAGCATGCCTTGCCCGCCGAAGCGGCGGCGACCGCCAAATATTGGGCGTCGGAACTGCAGGGCAGGGTGGTCGACGAATGCGTCCAGCTTCATGGCGGCTATGGTTTCATGATGGAATATCCGATCGCGCGTTCTTATCTCGATTGCCGCGCGAGCCGGATCTATGTGGGCGCGAACGAGATCATGAAGGAAGTGATCGCGCGCTCGATGTGACCTCCGATCGGCCGGTCAAAGCGACCGGCCGATGATCGTCCGCAGGATTTCCGAGGTGCCGATATAGATGCGATGGATGCGCGCAAAGGCATACATTTTCGAAATGGGATATTCGTTGCTGTAGCCGGCCGCACCATGGAACTGGAGGCATTCGTCCATCACCCGGCCTTCCAGTTCGGTGCAGAACAGCTTGAGCTTGGCGGAATCGACCGCGCTGAACGTGCCCTGTTCCATCCTTGCAAGGGAGGCGTCGACGAAGGCGCGGGCTGCGGCAATTTCGGTCGCCACGGTTGCCAGTTTGAACTGGGTGTTCTGAAAATCGAATACGGTCTGGTCGAACGCCTTGCGGCCTTTGGCATAGTCGACCGTCAGCGCTAGGGCCAGTTCGCACGCCGCAACAGCGCGAACCGCTGCGGCGACGCGGCCGAGGGTGATGCTCTTGAGCGCCTGTTTGATGCCCTGGCCCTCCACTTCGCCGATGAGATAGCGGGCGGGCACCCGGACATCGTCGAAGAATACCTCGCTTGCGCCGCCGCAGCTCTTCATCATGAGTTCGGTGGGTTTCGAAACGGTCACGCCCTTGCTGTCCATCGGCACGATGAACATGGCGGTGCTGTCTCGCCCGTCGGCCAGCCGGATCTTGGTGATCGTGAACAGCACGGTTAGAATGGGGCCGTTCGACATCCACATTTTCTGCCCGTTGATGACGTAGTCATCGCCATCGCGCCGCGCGAAGCTCTTGATGCCGCGCGCGTCGCTGCCGGCGTCGGGCTCCGTCAGGCCGACTTCAGCGATACCCTCGCCCGATGCGAAGAAGGGCAGCCACTGGCGTTTCTGCTGCTCCGTGCCGGAATCGTTGATGATGGTCGCGGTGAGATCGGTGGTGAGGCCCGCTTCCAGCGCCGCGCCGCCGACCGAATAGCCATGTTCTTCATGCAGGATCAGATGGTGCAGCACATCGCCCCCGGCGCCGCCATATTCGGCGGGGATGGCGGCGCAAAGCAGGCCGGCGCGACCGGCTTCACGAAACAGCTCTGCCGGGAAAAACCCGTCAATCTCCCACTGGCGAACATTGGGTTCGATGTTGCGCTGGAAGAAGCGGCGCATCGACTCGCGATAGGCGTCATGGTCGGGGCGGAAGACGTCGCGACCGAACCCAAGTTGTGTCATGTCCATGGATATTGGCTTTCTACATCGTAATGCTGTGGTGGATAGGATTAAGCCGCTGCGGTCTTGGGTCCGACGACAATGCCTCTAGCGAACAGGTCATCGATTTCAGCGCTCGACAGCCCCAAATCGGCCAAAATGCTCCGCCCGTCTTCGCCTTTGTCGCTTACGGTGCCATCGGGAAGGATGTCGCAATTCTGCAGCAGGAACGGCCGTCCGATGCCCCGGACGGTTCCGAACTCGGCCGAATGCGTTTCGTAGACAAATCCCGCGGCCACATGACGATCCTCGTTCAGGAAATCGCTGTCCACATTCTCGCGGCAGGCTTCTGCGGGTACGCCGGCGTCGTGCAGGATGGCGAGCGCTGACGCGACGGATTGCATCCCGATGGCTGCATCGAGCGCGCGCATTTCGGGGACACCCCAATTCGCGCGGAGATGCGCCGCCGCAATGCCGAAGGCCTGCGCGAGTGCTCGGGCATCCGTTTCGCTCCGCGCCGCGATCGCAATCCAGCCATCGGCGGCTCGATACAGTTTTTCGGCCGGATGATAGCCGGTCTGGTCGGGCAATAGCGACGCTGGCCCGTGGATGATGCCATCGTCCGACCGGAAAATGTCCGATTGAAGGAACAGGCCTGCATTCAGCAGCGGCACCGCGACCGCCGCGCCGCTGCCATCCTTCGCGCGGCGATACAGTGCCATCAACGCGCCGATCTGTCCTAGCAGGCCCCCGCACAGATCGGTCATCATCATGGGATTGAGGATCGGAAGATTTCCCGCGCCACCCGCGCGTACTTCAAGCCCACAGATCGCCTGGATGCAGGGATCAAAGGCTGGCGCACTCTTTCTGGGGCCAACCACGCCATAGCCAGCATTGATCACCACGATCTTACCGGGTTGCTCCGCCTGCAAGCTCGTGGCGTCAATGCCTAGTCTCTCGGCGACGCCATGTCGAAAATTGCTGCATACGATATCGGCCTCGCGCGCCAGCCGATGCGCGAGTTTCAGACCATCCTCGCTTTTCATTTCGATCGCAATCGACCGCTTGCCGCGATTTGTGGAGCGATAGAAGCGGTAGATGCTGCGCAAGGGGTCGCCTTTGGGCGGTTCGACCTTGATCACTTCCGCCCCAAGATCTGCAAGACCGACCGACAGGCTGGGTCCGGCAACAAACGCGCCGAAGTCCACGACTTTGATACCGCGCAGGGGCGCATCGTCGGCGGCACCATTCTTGGCTGTTTTTTTGATGCCAGCAGAAAGCGTCCATTTCACCGGCTGTCCGACATGAACAATCCCGTTGGGCGATCGCTCTAGAATTTCATTCTGGCAAACCTGCTCATCACCCCAATTGCCGCCGGGCGGCAGCACACGTTCACACACGACGCCTGCCTGCGACAAAGCCGTCAGCAACTCGGCGCTGTCGCGCTCTGCGACATGGGGGGCAATTCGCTCAACATCGCCAAAATAGCGATCGGGTCCGTCATTGGCGTTGGGCAAACCCGCATCATTTGGGTCGATCGATGGATCATCGATCCCCAAGGTTCGGTACAGTTGGTATTTCGATCCAGCGGAGCCCAAAACGAGCTGAACATAGGCATCATCCCGCGTGCGAAAAATGAGGGCGCGAGCCCCGCGCGGCGCTCTAAATGTGTAGCGTGGCGTGGGGTTCTGGGCTTGTCCCCAGAAGGCCAGGGGCCATGCCATGGCGCTTTCGAGAAGACCGACCCTGGAAATCAGGGCCGATCCGCCGAGTTCGCGCCGATAAAGGGCAGCGCTCGCCGCCACGAGCCCGTGCAGTGCGGCGCCATAGGCGGATGGCATGAAGCCGAGCAGCGCCGGTCGGTCGGGAAAGGTTTCAAACACCAGGCCGGCGCGGGCCTGTACCAGGATATCGGCGCCGTGCGTCGGATCAAAATCGCTGTCCGAAAGGCTCGCCGCTATGTCTACGACAATCAGGCGCGGGTTTATCTTTGCCCAGGCCTCCAGATCCCGATCGACGCCATCGACCGTGAAGGCTTCTCCGCCAACGATGCAGATGTCGGAGGAGGCGATCAGTTCCCGCTCGCGTTCCGGGGAGAACAGGCTGCTATCCCGTTGCGCCGAGCGCCAGATCGGATAGGCCTCATAGAGATTGGCGCAAGGATCCCCACCGGGCGGTTCCATACGACGAACCTCAGCCCCAGCTTCAGCGAGGAACTTGGCCATCAATGCTGCGGCCATGCCGGTACCGAAGTCTGCGACCTTAACAGCTTGCAAAGGCATGTTAGCATTCGGCATTTCTTCGATCCCTCTCACTCATACTCGTACGGATGTCCGTATCTTGTCGCTATATGGTCCGAATGGACGCTGACATCTGTCGAACCATGCCAACAATGTGCCATAGATTGTGCGTAACGATATTGTATCGAACATGCTAGCATGTAAGATGCTTCCCGCAAGGAGCTAGATTGTGTCTACGATGAAATCCGTCAGCCCGTTCAGGGCATCGTCCGATGTGGTCGCCTTTACCCGAAATGCTGACCCCTCCGGGAAGGCTGGGCAGATCGCGACCGAGATCGAGCATCGCCTGATGCTGGGGCAATATGATTTCGGGGAAGCGCTGTCGGCGACGCAATTGGCGCAGCAGTTCGACGCCAGCCGCCAGCCCGTCAGCGCGGCGATCGCGCATTTGCGCAGCCTCGGCTATGTCGAAGTGATCCCGCAGGTGGGATGTCGGGTCGTTTCCCCTTCGGCGTCGGAAATCGCGGATTTCTTTGTCGCGCTCGGCAAGATCGAGGCCGCCGCCGCCGCCTTCGCGGCGCGCCGTTACGAAAATGATGAAGCAGCCGTTCTGGTAGCCATTGCCGAGCGTGACGATCCTGAGGGACTGAACACGCTCGCCGAACGGCAGAGCTATATTGCGCACTTGCACCACTATCATCAGCAGATCTGGGATATGGCAAGATCGCCCGCGCTCGATGCGCGGGTTTCGAGCATGCGCAGGCTTGCGAGCTTTTATCTGTGGCAAGGGGCCGCGCGCCTCGTCCCGACTTCAGCCCATCTGCTTATCATCGAGCGGGCGGAGATCGCACGGGCGATCATGGCCCGCGACGTCACGCGTGCGGAAATTCTCATGGAAAAGCATATCAGCCACAAGCCGCACGTGAACGGCGTTCTGTAACGGATCCTGCGGCAAAATCAGTCAAATAGTGAGGCGAGGACCTTGATGAAGACCCGAATTACCGAACTTTGCGGCATAGAGCATCCGATCGTTCAGGGTGGCATGATGTGGGTCGGCCGCGCCGAACTGGCGTCGGCGGTGTCGAATGCCGGCGGCCTTGGCATAGTGACGGCCCTAACTCAGCCCACGCCCGACGACCTGCGCCGTGAGATCGAGCGCTGCAGGACGATGACGGACAAGCCGTTTGGCGTGAACCTCACCATCCTGCCCTCCGTTACGCCTCCGCCTTATGCCGAGTATCGGAAGGCGATCATCGACATGGGGGTCAAGATCGTCGAGACGGCCGGGTACAAACCGCAGGAACATGTCGATGAACTGAAGTCTCACGGGATCATCGTGATTCATAAATGTACCGCCGTGCGTCACGCGCTATCGGCCGAGCGCATGGGTGTCGATGCGATCTCGATCGATGGTTTCGAATGTGCGGGCCATCCCGGCGAAGTGAGAACGGCGGAGCAATATTCGACCACGGTAGCGGCGGGATAGTCCTGCTGCGGGCGGCGTAAAAGTCGTCCACCTTGAAGCCTTTCTGCCGAGTCAGGGAGGTGTGGGGATCTACAGCGTGGAAC
>Ga0207914_100051_pt1 | contig 67496 bp, 77 predicted proteins | sample DeeseametaMP2497_FD_184171 | JGI IMG/M metagenome (GOLD analysis project Ga0207914, IMG submission 184171) | Marine microbial communities from East of Antigua and Barbuda, Atlantic Ocean - MP2497 (SPAdes) | ecosystem: Environmental > Aquatic > Marine > Oceanic | place: East of Antigua and... | reverse complement strand
CTTGGCCCCTCGCTTAGCATCGCGCCCGCTGCGCTGGTGGCGCAGGGGGCGGACTGGATCGACCTTGATGGCGCGCTGCTTCTGGCGCGGGATCGCGACGGGGCGCTGATGCTGGCCGATGGCCTGCTTCAGCCCGGCAGCCTGTGGGGCGCAGGCTGACGCCGCACTTCAGACACCACGTACCGGCTGCACTTCTGCATAGGGCATGATCATCTGCCCGTCCGGCGCGGCGGTGAAGGTCGTCTGGGTCGGATAGGCAAATTCCAGCCCGGCGTCGTTGAACCGCTGCAATATGGCGAGGCCAACCTTGTGCCGCACCTGATATATCGAATCCCAGTCCGGCAGATACACGTCGAATTCGACTTCGAAATCCAGGCTGGATGCGCCGAAATTGACAAAGCCGGATCGGACGAAATTACCACCATGGGCTTCGATGATCTCCTTGAGAATGTCGGGGATCTGCGCAGCGAGTTGAGGCGGGGTCTGGTAGATGACGCCGATGGCAAATTTGATGCGGCGGTGATCCAGCGTGAAATAGCTGGTGATTTCCTTCTGCAACAGATTGGCGTTGGACATCACTTTCTTTTCGCCCGTGATGGCGCGCATCCGCGTGGATTTCAGGCCGATCTTCTCGACCGTCGCGGTTGTGGTGTCATAGGTGATCGTCTCGCCCCGGCGGAACGGCTTGTCGAAAATGATCGACAGCGCGGCGAACAGGTCGGAAAAAATCCCCTGCGCGGCCAGACCAATGGCGATGCCGCCAATGCCCAGACCCGCGACCAGGCCGGTCACATTGACACCCAGATTGTCCAGCACGACGATGGTGGCGATCGCGAACAGGGCGAATGTCACCAGAACGCGGATCAGGCCCATCGCATTGGCCAGCGTTTCGCCCTGACCATCCTCTGCCAGCGTCTTGCGCTCGATCAGCCCCAATATGATTTCCCGCGCCCAGATCGCGCCCTGCAACACGGCCGCGATGGTGAACAGGAAGGCGATGGTCTTGAACAGCGCGGCGGGCGGATCGGCATAGCCAGCGACCAGCTTGGCCGCGACCATCAGCATGAAGAAATGGGTGGTGCGCGCCACAGCACGGCCCAGCACATTGGTATAGCCAAGCGGGTCGCCAAAGTCGCCGCGCCACCTTTTGCCGAACTGGCGCAGGGCGGTCAGCGCGAGATAGATGAGAATGCCTGCGCCAATGGCGATGGCGATCTGGACATAATGGACCGACAGCCATTCGCTGGTCGATCGCCACATCTCGACAAGATCGGGGGTATGCACTTTTACGGCGGCGGGTTCAGTCGTGTTGGCCATGTCGGTCCTGTTAGCCTTTATCCGGCAAGCGTGTCGAGAAATGCGATGAGTCCGCGCTCTTCGCGAGACAAATAGCGTGTACGGCGCGGCAGGCGAAGCCCGGCGCGCCATTCATCCTGTCCATCCTTGCACAATTCCAGCAGCGCAGGGTGGACATAGCTTTTGCGGCTGATCGCCGGCGTGTTGCCGAGCGCGGCGGCCACTGGCTCCAATAGGGCCTTCATCGACACCGGCCCAGCGGCCAAAGTGGCAAAGGCGATGGTCGATGCCCCCCAGGTGCGGAAATGCTTGGCGGTGAAGGCACCGCCCATGGCCTGCGCAATATAGGCGTTCACATCGCTCGACGTGATCGGGCGGGCATCGCCATCCTCATCCAGATATTGGAAGAGATGCTGGCCGGGCAAATCCTGCACATTCCGCACGAAGCGCACCAGCCGCCTGTCGGTCAGCGTCACCAGATGCTGCTTGCCCGACTTGGCGCGATAGCGCAGCGTCAGCGCCTTGCCGGTCAGGTCGACATGACGGCGGCGCAGCGTCGTCGCGCCGAAACTCTTGTTAGTAGTGGCATAATATTCATTACCCACGCGCAACCGGCCGAGATCCAGTAACCGCACGACCGCGGCGATGGTCCGCTCCTTGCGCAATCCACGCCGCGACAGGTCCGCCTCCATTTGCGCCCGCAATTTCGGCAGGGCGCGACCGAACGCGGCGCAGCCTTCATATTTCTGTGCGTCCCGCCCGGCGCGGAATTCCGGGTGATAGCGATATTGCTTGCGGCCCCGCTCGTCATGCCCCGTCGCCAATATATGGCCATGGGGCATCGGGCAGAACCAGCAGTCGCGATAGGCGGGCGGTAGCGCGATGGCATTCAGCCGATCAATCTCTTCGCGATCGGCAATGCGGCATCCGTCTGGCTGATAATAGCCCCAGCCATTTTTGAGAGCGCGTCGCGAAATGCCGGGGATGCTGTCATCCACATGGATGAGGGGTTGGCTGGCCATATTTTCCTTCTCATGGCCAAAAACCCACCTTTCATCGCTTCGTTCCGCAACGTGTCGGGCCGTGGTCCGTTTGCCTGTTTCCATACAGGTGCAAGGAGAAGCCCCATGCCCGCCATTAATAACAGCCGCATCCTCATCATCGCGACCGACGGGTTCGAGCAGTCCGAATTGTTCGACCCTCGCGACGCCCTGATCGAGGCGGGAGCCAGCGTGACCCTCGCTTCGCCCGATCTAAATCCGATCCAGGGCATGAAGCATGATGAAAAGGGCGACACCATAACCCCCGACATCCGCCTCGATGCCGTCAGGATGGAGGAATATGACGCTCTGCTACTGCCCGGCGGCGTCGCCAATCCCGACACGCTGCGCACCAATGCGACGGCGGTGTCGGCGGTGCGCGCCTTCGTGACCGCGGGAAAGCCGGTCGCGGCCATCTGTCACGGCCCATGGCTGCTGGTGGAGGCCGACGTCGTCAACGGACGGACGGTCACGTCCTGGCCATCGGTACGTACGGACCTGCGCAACGCGGGTGCCGAGGTCGTCGATCATACGGTCGTGGTGGACGGCAATATCATCACCAGCCGCAAGCCCGACGACATTCCCGCCTTTGTTGAAGCCTTGATCAAGGCCGTTGTGGAAACCGAAGCCGTTACGGCCTGACCCGCAAGCCGCCGCCCACCCGCCACGGGATCGGGCGGCGGCGAAGCGTTGAAATGTGCGCCAGCGCCAGCGTCGCGCAGACGATGGCGGCGGGCAAGGCTACCGGCATAGCGGCAGGTAGCAGAACAGCCGTGACAGCCGCCGCGACCAGTCCGGTCAGCGCCAGTCCCAACGCATGTGCCTCCCCATCGGGACCGCGCAACCAGAATAGACACGCGCTGATGCCGGTCATGAAGCCGATCATGTAACGGATCGCCTCCCCCGCAGCGCCAAGGCCGAGCATCACCAGCAGCACAAGCACCGCGCCAGCCGAGCGCCGCGACAGCCCCGCCAATATGTGGGTGCAAACCGGATATATCAGCAATTCGCTCAGCGACGCGGCGACCAGGATCGCCTGCGCCCGCGCGCCATCGCCTGCGATCAGAGCCACCGCCGCCGCCGCTGCCCATGGGATCAGCCGCGCCGGCGCCATGCGGATATGGCTTATCCAGTTGCTCCAGCCGTTGCGCATGGCCCATCGCCGGTCCGCCAGCCTTAGCTGAAAACCGCCGAGGATGAACAGGGCTTCGACCCCCCATGGCATAAGGCTGGGGGCAATCAGTGGCGACGCCAGCAGCAGGCCCAGCAACAACCCATGGACCAGCCCCAATGCGCGCAGCTCGCCGCTCATGCCAGCGCCCCGCGCGGCCGGTTCATCGCCGCGTTCAGGTCCGCTCGCGCCGCGGCCTTGCGCCTCCGGCTCAGATAGGTGTCGAGGCCGATCTGGAGCGCCAGCATCATGAAGATGAAGGGCTGATAAGCGATGCCCACGAACAGCGATCCGACCATGTAGACGATATGCCCTTGTTGCAGCGCCAGAGCGAACGGTGCGATCCAGGCTTCGTCCGGTCCCGCCCGTTTGCGATACAGGCGGCGGATCATTTCGGTGCGGATGAAACAGATGCCGTGGATCAACGCCCAGAGCAGGAATCCGAAATAGCCCTGCTCGCCCAGCATCTCGAAATAGGCGCTGTGATAGGCGCGGCCCTTGTCGGTCACCAATCGCCGCTCGATCCGCTTCGTGTCGCCGTCACCCACTTCGCTCTGGGCGAAATAGGTAAAGCTGTTCTGCAGATAATTGTCGAAGCCGCCGCCGCCCGGATGGGTTTTCACATAGTCGAGCGTCCACATCCACACCGCCACGCGGGTCGATGCGCTCTCGTCGCCCTGATGATTCTCGATCGTCTGCATCCGCTGGGTGAAACTGGCGGGCAGGAAGGGGATGGATATGAGCGCCGCCAGCAGCATCAGCGGCCCATAGACGAAGCGGCGCGGCGAACGCACCAGCATCAATCCCGCCAGGATGACGATGCAGACCAGGCCGGTGCGCGCTTCGGTGCCGATCGGCATCAGCATGCAGGCGAGGCACAGGCAGTAGCAAAAGGCTTTCACCCGCCAGTCGTCCGGCGCGAATATGGTGCCATGCCTGGACAGCCACAGGATCAGCGGGATCAGCGAAATGGCGACGCAGCTGATGATCGATCCTTCATACAGGCCGCTATTATTCTCGACCATCAGGTTCAGCACGCCATAGCCACCGCCCGACAGGGCGGTTTTCATGCCGCCATTGATGATGATCGTGCTGGCGCACAGGATCATGAAAACGGTCATCGCCTCGATTCGCAGGCGCGTGCGCAGGGTGAGCGGCAGGAAGATGCCCGCAATGATCGCCTTCCACACCCAGTTCCATTTGGTCATCGCCTCGACCGGGAAATCGGCGGTCGCGGTGGTATAGCCGCACCAGAGCAGCAGGATCAGCAGCAGCGCCTGCCGCGCGGAAAAGCGGCAATCCTTCTTGTCGTCGACGACCAGCCAGGCGCCCACCATCGCGGCGAAGGCAATGGCGGAGATCGGGATCGAATTGAGCAGGAAATAGGACAGGCGCTGGGGCGAGACGATGTCGATATAGGCGTAGACGGCGACCAGCAGAAACGGGCGCTTCAGCCCCATCAGGAAAAAGACGCCCAGAAAGGCGACGAAGAACAGGTCACGCATCGCGCGCGCGCTCCTCTGCTGGCGGATCGCGATCCAGATCCGCGCGCGGCAACAGCCGCCACGCGGCGAGCAGGATCACGCCATGGCTGATCAGCAGGGACAGGGTGTCGATCATTGGGTCTTGGTGGTTCCACTGGCTACCGCTCCTCCCTAACGCGACACAGTTGACGGGCCGTTAAACCTTTTGCGCCTAAGTCTATGGGCTATGACCCATATTCTTCATGTGCTGGATCACAGCCTGCCGCTGCACAGTGGCTACACCTTCCGCACGCGCGCCATCCTGCGCGCGCAGATGGCCAGGGGTTGGGAGGTGCGCGGCATAACCGGGCATCGCCACAGCGCATCGGGTCCGCTGGAGGAACTGGTCGACGGCCTTCACTTCCACCGCACCCCCGGCAAGCCCGCAACGGGTAATCCGGTGCTGCGCGAGTGGCGCGACATTGCCGCCCATGCCGACGCGATCGAGGCGCTGGTGCAGCAATGGCGGCCAGACATCATCCACGCCCATTCGCCGGTGCTCAACGCCATCGCCGCGCAGCGCGTGGCCAAACGCCACGCCATTCCCCTGGTCTATGAAATCCGGGCCTTCTGGGAAGATGCAGCGGTCGGCAACGGCACCGGGACGGAGGGCAGTCCGCGGTATTGGCTCACCCGCCAGCTCGAAACCCACGCCGTGCGCAATGCCGATGCGGTAGCGGTCATCTGCGAAGGTCTGCGCGCCGATCTGGCCACGCGCGGGATTGATCCGTCCAAGATCATCGTGTCGCCCAATGGCGTCGATATGGACCAGTTCGGTACGCCCGTGCCACGCGACCCCGCGCTCACGGCGCAACTCGGTCTTGAAGGGGCCGATGTCGTCGGCTTCATCGGCAGCTTCTACGATTATGAAGGGCTGGACGATCTGATCGCAGCCATGCCGCGACTCGTCCGCGCCCGGCCCAGGGCCAAGCTGCTGCTGGTTGGCGGCGGCCCGCGCGAACAGGCGCTGCGCGATCAGGCGCTCGCTTCGCCCTTTGCCGACCATATCGTCTTTGTGGGCCGGGTGCCGCACGATCAGGTCGAACATTATTACGCCCAGATCGACATATTGGCCTATCCGCGCAAGGCGATGCGGCTGACGGATCTCGTAACGCCATTGAAGCCGCTCGAAGCCATGGCGCAAGGTCAACTGGTCGCCGCCTCCAGCGTGGGCGGCCATCGTGAACTGATAGAGGATAGCGTCACCGGAACCTTGTTCCCGCCCGACGATCCGGCAGGCATGGCCGCCGCGCTCGCGGGCTTGTTTGCCGATCGCGGCATCTGGGAAGAACGGCGCGCGGTTGCCCGCGCCTTTGTCGAGCGTGAGCGTAACTGGTCGTCAAACATTTTGCGTTACGAACCTGTTTACCAGCGGCTGCTGGCGCGTCCCGCCCGGACGCGCGCGGCCGCCTGAGGCAAGGTTGGACAATCGAAGTGGCCATCAGGGCAGCACGAACAAGAGGGATCGCCATCATGGCGCTGGTCGGCCTGGCCGCAGCGCTGCTGGTGTTGTGGATTCCGGTCGGGCTGATCGAAATGGTCGTGGCGTCGAGCGGCCTGTCGGAAACCTTGCCCGCCGCCGCCCCGCCGCTGGGGCTCAAAGCCCGGCTGCTGCTGGCCGGTTTTACCGCGCTGATGGCCGTGGGCTTTGTGGGAATGATGCGTCGGCAGGACCGGCAGGCTGAACAGGAAGGACGCATGGTGCGCGTCCAGGGAGCAAGAAAAATGGGTTTCGCTTTTTCAAAACTGACCGCGCTGGCGCGGGGACGTATTGCCCCAGTCGATGACGCCACGCCGTCGCTGCGTCGCGCCGATGCCCATCCCGATGCACCCGCCCGCGCGCCCATTTTTGCGAGTCGCGATTTCAACGGCCTCGACATTTTCGGCCGTACCGATGCATTGCGCAGGCCATTGGCGACGCGCTCCGAACCTGAACAGGATGCTGTCGTCCCGTCCGAAGGTCTGGTCATGCCCAGTGCGCCCTTGCCGATGGCCGATGAAGATTTGCCCCAGCCGACCTTTCAGCGCCTGGCCGCCCCTGCCGTCGAGCCGGATGTCGCCAAGGAAGCATCGCAGGACACCGCGCCGGTCATGCCCGCGCGGCTTGATCCCATCCCGACCCAGGGCTTGTCGATCACCGAATTGACCCAGCGGCTGGAGCGCGGCCTTGCCCTGCGCAGCCGCGCGCCGGCGGCGGATGCCGGCACGGTGCGGGTTATCGCCGATATGCCGGTTGCGCCCGCCGTGCCGGTGCGGGACATGGTGGCGCAGGATGCCGACGATGCCCTGCGCGCGGCCCTGGGCGCGTTGCGCAGCATGGCTGGCCAGGGGCGTTAAGCCCCTACCAGTCCTCGATCGTCAGCGCCGACAGTTCCACCCACCATTCATCTGCTTCCTGTCGCGAATCGTCGATCGTGATGTCGGCGACGAAATGGCCCGGTACCTGCCATTCCGCGCTCTCTATCCCCTCGGCAAAGGCGCGGAAGCGCGTCGTCGCTCTGGCGCCGGACAGGCGTAGAGTGACGATGTGGCGGCGTCCTTCGAACAGGGCGCTCGCCCAGGGGCGACTCACCGCACGCTCGATCACCGTCGGCGCGCCCGCCCGCTGGAGCAGCTGCTCCAGCAGCCGGGGTAGGGGATCGCGATGGGATTTTCCTATCGGTTTGTTTTGGACCAGATTGTGCCGCGCCAATAATTACCCACTTCGGTTGATGCGGGATATCGGGGGCTTATGCGGGACGTGTCGGGATGAGATGCCCGGAAAAATGGGGTTTTCGCGGGTTTCGCGTCGTTGTGCGGAACCAACCTGAATTTTTGGCGCGTTTCGCGGTTTGGCTGGCAAGCGGACCTTCCTGACTGATTAAAAATGGCGGATTTGCGTAGGCACTTCCCACTTTCTGCAAAATCCACTTTCCACTTCGATTTTCCGCAGTTTTCCGGGGATTGGTACGCGCTGAGTGTGTCCATGCCGGGAGACCTAAGTGGAAAGCAAAGTGGAAAGTGGAAATCGGCATCAGGTGGCGCTGCTGATGATAAGTTCGAGGGCGGATTTTGCCTTCCCGTTCCCGCCTACCTGATAGGTCGTTTTCACTTCTTCAATCGCGAAGCTGGCGAACAGGCGGCGCACCATCGGATGGTCATTCAAGCTAAGGATGAAGCGGCCTTGCAGCGCCCCTAGCCGCGCCGCCATTTCTTCAAATTCGCCCTGTCCGAACATGCCTGCGCCATAGTCTCCTTCGCAGTTGACGTAGGGCGGGTCGAGATAGAACAGTGTGCCGGGGCGATCGTAACGGGTCAGGAAATCCTGCCACCGGAGGCGTTCTATCGTCACAGGTGCGATGCGTTCGTGCAATGCCTCCAGCATGGGGCCGAGCTTGGTGATGTCAAAACGGCTGGCATTGAGCGGTGACATCCCGAACGACCGACTAGCAACCTTGCCGCCAAAGCTCAGGCGTTGGAGGTAAAGAAAGCGGGCAGAGCGCTGAAGGTCGGTAAGTGACGAAGGGTCAAGGGCCAGCAGCTTTTCAAATCCCGCTCTCGATGCGATCTGAAACCGGATCATGTCGAGGAAGGCGACATAGTGGTGCTGAAGAACGCGGAAGAAGGTCGATACATCCTCCGACCAGTCGTTGATCACCTCGACCTTTGGGCAGAGGTCACGGCGCAGGAATATGCCGCCCATGCCAACGAAAACCTCCGCATAGGTGTGGTGAGGCACGGCATTGATGCGGGCGATTACCCGCTTAGCAAGATTGCGCTTGCCGCCGATATAAGGCGCGGCTGGCCGGACAGGATCGACGGGTTGAAGGGACGTTGCAACGGCATTTTCAGGCGTATGCAGTGACGATGAAAACAGACTCGACTCTTTCACTATGTTCTCTATGTGTTCGCGCCGTCCAGCGTTGGATGGCGGGATGCATCCGGCAGGTGCCGGTCGGATCATGGCGGGTAGAGACCGTCGGCTTGGGGCGTTGGCGCGCCCTTTCCCCCGCCAACTGGCGGCGAATTGAAAAACGCCTAGTTTAGGCGTATATGTGTATGACGATGCGCGCGACGCGGTGAATTCTTCCCTCCGTTGCGTCAGGCCAATGGCCGTTGACCGCATAGCAGGGGACAGGAAGTCCCTGCCGCGCATCGCCCTTTCCATCATTGCCGCCGATCCAGCAGAATGGCGAGATTACGTGTTTCCGCCGCTATGTTGCGTGGACGACTTCGGTGAAAACTGACCAACACGGGCAGATCGTCACCGGCGTCCTGCCGCACTACAGCCTTCCACACATTGCCAGCGGCATCAGAGAAAAAGATCAGCTTGTTCATGCCCTGCTGGGCGACGACCAGAGCGCGCGCCATGATATCGGGCAGCAAGCGATAATCATCCGGCGTCAGTTCGGGATGGCCACGGGAGACTTGGGGGAGATCGCCCCGTTGTTTGCGATAGACGCCTTCGGGCATGACAACGACTCGACCGCGCGCCTGGATCGCGTCTCGTTGCGACGAGTCGAGAATAGCTATGGGGAAGATGCCCTTTGGCAGTCCAAGGAATTGATCGAAGGCGGGATCAGCGATGATTTCGCGAAGGGTAGCATCGGCAGCGGCATTCAATCCGGCGTCGGCGGCATCGCGAAGCGACGTGACCGCCTTCGCAGCGACCGCGCGCAGATGGGCAGTGCCGGGGTTATAGCTGAACCCGGGGTCGATGCCGTTGGGCACGGATATGGGATCGCCTGCTGCAGGTAAGAAAATCGTGCTGCCCTGGGGAAGCTGATCGTCTGGCGTCACGCTCCAGCCCATCCGCTTCATCTTGCGTTCCGAGACCTGCTCAAAGTGACATTTGCATCCCCAACCATTGGGCGGGAAATGTGTCTGCCAGAACGGATGATCGACGGGCAGGAGGATGCCATACCAGCCCATATGAAGGGGCCGTTTATGCTCCGATGTCGAAGGCAAATAGCGGAGATAGGGCAGTATGTCCTTTTGACGCTGAATGCGTGTCCAATGGCCGCTCGCCATGCTCATGCGGACGTTGGTGTTGTAGATGGTACGCAGGCGGCGGTTGTTAACGATAATCGTCTCATCCGTGCCGGTTAGTTCCGCATTGGTGACTGCACCCCACCATCCCGCCTTTTTCAGTTCGGGCAGGATGCTAGCCTTCCACTCTTGGTAGGTGCCACCATTTTCCAGAACGTCAGCGATCGACGCGCGCATTGTGCGGAGAAGGTCCAGTTTTGCGATCTTCGCCACGGTGAATGCAACGGCATGGTCGGCATGCATCATTTCCGACCAACGCACCGTCGGTTGCAGCGCGCCACGCGCCGCAAAGGCGCGGACAACGTCGTCTGGCTTCAGGAAAATGGAAGAGCCGAGCGGATCAGCCACGATCGGCTCTTTTCGTCAGTTGGTTGTCGGCGGTTGCCAAAAAGCCAGTGGATCGAGGCGCGATTGAGGAGCAATAGTCCGCGCAGTATTTAAGGAGGCGGGTATGAATTCGAAGCTGATTAAGACCGTAGACGCAGGCAGCATGGCAGACCTTCTCTGTCCTCGTTGTGGCGCAGATAATCTGCATCATGGCGAGACTGTTTTTTTTGATCGAAAGGAAGACGCTGAGGAAGTCACGCGCATCACTGTCGATGGTGCGGACGTGAAGGTGCAGCATGGTGTTTCGAACGAGGGCAATCCGAGCCTTCGCCGGGAAGGCATGACCATTCGCTTTAGCTGCGAACAATGCATCGGCCCTATCTGGCTGACGTTTGCACAGCACAAGGGATCTACGGAAATAGGGTGGCATTTCGAGTAAATGCATCATTCCATGCCCAGCGCGGCAAGGTAACTCTGGAGGATGGCTTCCATTTCCTGGCGGTCATGGGGCTTCATTTTCCGCAGGCGCACGACTTCCCGCATCATCTTGGGATCATAGCCGGTCGCCTTGCCCTCCAGATAAACATCCTTGATGTCATCGTTCGTGCCCTTCTTTTCTTCCTCCAAGCGCTCAATGCGCTCGATCAGCAGGCGCAAATGTTCACCAGCGACATTGTCAGTCGTCATTAGTTTTCTCCCTGTGGGGCGGTCTGGGTGGCGGCGTCGAGCTGTACGGCGAAGCCCGCGCGCTCGATTGCCTGGATCAAGGGCTGCTCGTCCATCATGCCCAGCGCGTCGGCGAGGATAGCGCGGGCTTCGGTTTCACTGTCGGCGGCAAGAAGGCGATCAACGATGGTACCAGTCATCGCATTAGCGACCCGATAGCCATCCTCCGCGATCATGCGATCGACGATGCTATCAGCGTCGTCGTGGTTATCGTCGTCACCTTCGGCAAAGCTGGCGGCGGTCGGGACTTCCTCTAGGCTGTCGTTCCAGTCGGACTGGATCGCTTCGAAACGCTCCGGGCCGAATATGAGGCGACCTTGATAGGGCTGGACTTTCGACAGATCGACGTCCCCAGCATCATAGGTGAGGGTAACGTGGGGGAGATAGCTAGGATGATCCCAGCTTGCTCCGGCATCGCGCATTTCGCGATGCCGCCATTGCAGGTCTAAGGATTGAAACAGCAATGCAATGGCGTTGCCATCGCCCATACGTTCGACCCGGCGCGGTCCCCCGGGACCAACAATTAGGTCTCCGGTGCCGGTGCTGGGACCAGGGCCAGACTGCCCCATGGCGAACCAATTAACGGGCCGCTTCGAATAGGCCTGTGTTACATGAAGGTCGTCGGCAGACAATGTCGATGCGAAACCCTGCGTCCGTGCCCAATCCAAAAGCTCGCTGGCATTGAGGAGCTGACGATAGACATAGAGCGGGCGCGGATCGTCGGCGGCGAAGCTGGCGATCTTTGCCGGTGGCACTGTATCGTCATTTGCGGGGGGTGGCACCGCATCATGGCCGAACTTTTCAACCTTTGCTGGCGGCTGCGACCCGGACGGTGCATCTTTGTCGTCTCGACGAACGAAGCCCTCGCCATAGGTGTTGCGGAAGCTGTCCTCGGTGCGGACCCAGCCATTCTCGCCATGGAGTTTGTCGGTCTCGGCGTTGGCCTTCGTGTCCTCTTCTTCCTCGACGATGCGCCGCACAATCGGTGCAGCGACATCAGGACCGTAATTATAGTCGGTCCACCAGCGGGCGACCTGCGTGGTGAAGCTGTCAGTCAGATCATCAGCGTCGGTCTTGACCACTTCCAGCTTCACACCGGCATGGACTTCACCCTGGGACCGGGAGGAACCGTTGTCTGTGGTCATCGTCTGCGACAGGACGACCTTGGCGATGGCTGCATCCATGTAGAGGCAGAGCTGGTGATAATCGCCGGTGCCAGACCGGGCCGCGCCGAGAAGTTCGACCACCATGCCCTCGGGCACAACGAAACCGCTGTCTGTCGCAATCGCCTGAAGCGCGAGTAGCAGCTTGTTGATGTCCTCCTTGCTCGACCCGCGCGGATAGGTGCCCTTAGCCGTGGGCGTTCCGAATTTATCGAGAAAGATGTTCCAGAAGCGTATGCCGTTGCGCTTGAAAAGGGTGGGCCAATACAGCCAATGCGCCAGTCCCTGACCATAAGGCTGATCATCGTCAGCAGCGCCAACCGCATGGACCCAGAATTTGCGTTCAGGCATGATAATGCCCTGCATATTCGTGGGTGTCAGCATCCGCAGACGGTCTTCGTCATCGTAGCGGAAGCGGCGCGCATGACGGACCTTCAAGCCAACGATGTCGAACAGGCCACCGCGATAGCCCCACATCAATTCGGCGACGCTGTAGCCATTGAAGCTGGCCATTAGCATCTTGCGCGTGGTGCGGTCCCACGGCAGCGCCTTCATTGTCTTGTCGAATGCGTCTGCGGCTTTTTCCGCGCGCGGGTCTTTATCATCGCCCGCAATGACGTTCCAGTCCCGCGCCACGACCGCGCCGATGCGTTGCTGCATCGTCGAAAACACCTGATCGTCGTTGAACACGACATCATAGGCACCCCAGTCGACAGCCGTCGCCAGCTTGGGGTCTTTGGCCTCCCGCAGGCCGCGTACATAGGGCTGCGTGATATCGCGACCGTCGCGAGTGCTGGCAATCTCGTTGAACAACTCGGGTGACGGTGCGGGCACAGCGGAGCGACCGACTGTACGGTAGGGGGCAGGACGCTTTGCCATCAGAAGAATAATCCATTGGAGCGGCGGCTGATAGTGCCGAAGCCGGTAGAGGTGATGACGGTTTCAGGGGCCGTTTCGCGGTGGGTGCCCAGCGTATGGACTTCCATTGGGCCGACATCCTCATCAGCCGCCGCAATCAAATGCATCAGGGCAATAGCATTATCTCCATGCCGCTTGCCCTTGTCGCCATCGGCCTTGGAGTTGGTCGAGGCGTCTGGAATTTTCGGGACACCCTTGACCTTCTTGACCATTCGCAGGTCTTCCATCACGCCTTCGTCCAGCGGGATTTGGAATGTCCGATCCTCCAGACCGGCTTTGAGTTTGGGCATGAAGGCCAGATAGGTCTTGTCTGTTGCCATGACGGCTTCGACACGGTTCGCACCCCAATCTTGGCGCATAGCTTCAGCAAGAGATGAGCCATTGCCCCGTGCGTCCATCTTACCGGCACAGAAGTTGGGGACCCGCTTCAATATCCAGTCGAGAACAAACTCCTGTTCACGAAAGGGCACATTCCGCATTTCGAGGATGAACCGGCAGATGAGGTTCAGATGCTCATCATGTTGGCCAAAGGCGATCGGCGATACGTCGCCGCTGCGTGCGAAATCCTGGCCGAAGAAAGTTCGCCGGTGCGGATCAAAACCCAAGCGACCATTGTTACCCAGCGCAACATTGTCCTCCAGAAATTCGCGTACGAAGTCTTGGCGGAACTCTTTATCCTCAAATTCGAAACCGGATGGGCATGCTAGTCGCAAGACCGGCAGATCGGGTGCCATTGCCGCCTTAATCACTGCGCGCGATAGATAGACGCCTGAGCCTTTCGATGGGATTACGTCCAGTTCTTCCTCTGCCGCGTCGCCATAGCGCTTGCGGAGCGATGCCTCCCAAGCCTTTTCACCATCTGGCGTCCAGGTAACGCCCGTGCGGAGGCAAATGCGCTTGTAAAGGCCGTCCGCCAGCGCGTCGGCCAGTGTGAGGCGCATAACAGCACCTTCCTTCTTACCCTCGCGGATTTCCTCAATCAGGGTGTTGAAGGCATTGTCGGTGCCATCATGGGTCGAAATGACGACAACGTGACTACCCCACATGGTGAGCGCCATGGCGGCCTTGAGCAGTTCGTCCAGTTCATCGTGGAACGCCGCCTCGTCGATCAGCACCTTGCCCTGCATACCGCGAAGCGATCGGGGCTTGGACGATAGAGCGATAACAGCCTTGCCGGAGGGGAAGTCTACCCGAAGCGCCTTGACGCCCTTTTCCGATCCATCGTCGAACAGGAATTCTGAGGCTGAACTGGCGACCTCATCAAATGCCTTCGCAAAGTCACCGACATAACCGATGAACTCCCGCGTCATGTCGAGATTGTACGCGATGTAATAAACGTTTTCGGGGCGCTTGGCAGGCGCAGCGGTCAACACCGCGTCCGCCGCAAAACCATAGGTGATACCGGTGCGTCGAGATTTCTCGATGACCAGCAGCATGTTCGCATGGCTGAGCGCTATAGCCGATGCCTGATATGGCAGCAGGATTTTAACGTCGGACAGGCTCATAGGCCCATGCCTTTCAGTCCCGCGATCCCGACGACCTGACAGGCCAATGCCGAGCCGATGTAACCAGGCACAACATAGCGGGGGATCGGACTATCGCCGAGCATGAAGGATGAAACCCGGATACCCCGCCGAGCGAGATAGGCGATGGCGGCATCCAGGCGGCGCTGGGGAACGGCGTCGATCGCATATCCCGCGATCGGCGGTTCGACAGGGTATTGCAGGGTGGCGAACAAATCGCTCATGTCGTCAGACCCAGCAGCTTGGTCTTGATCGCGTCCATGGTCGCATCGGATGCGCCAGCGGCGCGGGCGGCGCTCACGGCGTCTTCTGACGCCTTCTGGCGCTCTTCCTTTCTAACCTCTTCGCGGATGCGCGCGTCGCGTTCCGAGTCGGTCTTGGCAGCGCCGATCAAATCCTTCGTGGCTTTGGCTAGGCGTGAAAATTCTAGAGCGTCTGGCTCTTCGTCTTCATCCCCATTTACCTTTGCCAGCACCATGCGCGCGCCCATGCTGGTCAGCATCTGGACCAGCAGCTTGCCTTCGACGTTATCGGCACCGCCAAACTCACCGGCGAACGCTTCGGCCATCGACCGCATGTCGCGCTGGCGCGACGCCATCTGGCCATATTCTTTGGCATAACGACCCACGGCTGAGCGTGAGCGATGATGGCCCATCGTGCCCAATTGGGTGACGATTTCGTTGATCGTGGCCCCGCTTTCCATGGCCTGCATGACGGCAGCCTGGACGCTTGGCGGCAGGGTTTTCATGGACGATTTAGGGGCCATGTCAGCGCCCCGTCTTATGACGCCAGATGCCATCCAGTTTCAGGCGACCTTCGGCCACTTCCCGACCATTGGGCAAGATCGCAGCGACCGTATAAGGGCCGCAGTCGGTCACTTCGAGAAGGCGCATCTCATGGTCAGCAAGCCAGCGCATCTGTTCCGCGACGGCGGGGCGTGGGAAGCGATGACCGAGGCCGGTCAGCATGATGGTCAGGACGTCGTCATTTTCTTCACCGCCCACATCATTGATGAGGTCGAGGATTGCGCGACGGACAAGGGGGAGAATGGCGGCGGGGATCATCACTTCATCCCCCGCTCTATAATTAGCTGCAGATAATCGTTGGCGGTCGCCAGTTGCGACTGGACGCCTTCGGTCTGGGCTTCGACCCGACTGACTTTGTTCGACATTACCTGCATTTGCGCTAATAGCTGGATGCGCGTCGGTTCGCTAACCTGATCGTCCTCCACCGACTTCAAGCGGGCGGAACAGGATATCTGCTCATCGCCCAACTGCTTCACGATGACGGCCAGCTTGTCGAAATCTTCCTTCAGGGGGAACTTCGTCCGCAGCCAGAAAAATCCTGCCAGCAGGATGATTGGCGTGATGGTCGATGCGATCGGCCACAGGTCGATGATAAGAGATACCCAGTCAGGCATCAGCATGATCCCGATGGATCATATTGTCGAACGGTCACAATGCCCCCAGGTGAAACGGCGTTAAAATGCCATTTCAAAATGCCCGCAGGCGACGTTCAGGGGTGGTTTCCGTCCATGGAAACAGTTGGCGATTTACTCGAACATGTCGAGTTGTCGCGCGTCACGCGGTCGCTCCAACAGGAGCAGCGGTTCGGCATCTGTGCCTTCGTCGCTGTTGTTAATCAAGGTGGAGAGATGGCGCACGGGCATACGGAGCCGTGCGGCTGCTTCGCTTACGGTCATGCGGTTGGTTCTAACCAGGGCAATCATTCCCGCGCGGCGCGCACGAACGAGAGCGTTTCGGCCTGCGGGGATGGGTAGCCTTTCGCGGCCATAGACATGGGCAAGGACGGCTGCCTTGTCCGTTCCTACTACATCCGTGAACGGGCTACGTGCAGGGTCCAACGGCACGTAGATATATTGACCGGCAAAAGCATCGATCAGGCGCAGGGTAGCATAGGCACCAATGTGCGCCGCCATGTCCAACATCAGCGGCGGCCACGTCCGGTGCGGCTTGGCATCCTCCGGGATCGGCAATTGTTCGGGGCGGGAGGCGAATTGTCGAGCCATCAGTCTCGCGCCTCCTTACCCTTCATCCGGCGCAACTTGCGGCCAAGCAGTCGGATGCCCGCATCTAGCTCTGCTGCCGTCCAGAAATGATGGTTGGCTGCCAGACCCATGGCGGTCTGGAGATAAAGCGCATAATGCGTCCGCAAGACGCCACCTTTGTACAGCGCAGCGTCGATCGCGGCGAGGACGGCGTGGCGATCGGCAAGCTGGTCGCAATAGGCGGGGGCGATTTCCGCTATTCTGGCAACCGTTTCCGCGTCGGCCCATTGGACACCGACCCGTTCCAGCCACCCTTTGAGGGCTTCAATGACGCTAAATGCTTTTTGGTGATCCAGAAACTTGAGCGCGGAAACGCCGGTCTGCCGTTCGACAAAGGCCGAAATGGCGTGATCGCCCGGTTCGTCAATCGCGCCAAGCCAGTACAGCGACCACCATAACGCCTTGATCTTGCCGATATGGGCGCGGTGACCCATCGGGCCTTTCCAGCCTTTATTGAAATGGTCGAGCATCTGGCCCAGCTCGGCAATGGTCATGTCGGACATGCTGGCCTTGCCGATCACGCTATCCTGAATGGCCTTCCGCATGTCGTCATCTACGCCTTGCCGTTTGCAGGCGGCGCGGATCGCGGTCATCAGGCGGACGCGGCCATAATCGCCTTTGCCTTGTTGGCGCGGAGATCGGGCGGTGATGCGACTGGCATCAGCCATGGTTCGCCCTCCGCCGTTCAAGTTCGCAGAGCAGATCGGGCAAAGGGACGTTGGTCAGGTCGGTTTTGGCCGGGACATAGCAACGAGCGCCCCCCTGCACGCGAATAAGATGCCCGCGATCGACCAACGCATGGACGCGACGGTGTATGCTGGTGGTGGATGCTACCCCTGCCATCTCCATCAACTGGCGATAGCTTGGCGCAACGCCGTGCTGTTCAAAATATCCCTGGATATGCGTCAGGGTTTCGCGCATTTCGGGCGTCATGAAACGCTGTCCTGTTCTGGGTTCTTGGCCGCGTGCAGATGGCGCAACAGATCTTCGAGCGCCCAACTGTTGGTCACTTCAAATTCCACCTTTACGCTGGTGCATTTGGGGCGGGAGGCGGTTGCGAAAGCCTTGACCTTCACATGGCGGCGATCGGCAGAGATGAAGATATGGCTGTCGCTCATTGTTCTGTTCTCAGGCTTGGCGCGTCATGGAGCGTTGCTTTGGTGACGGCATCGGCAAAGAAGCCTGCCGCAAGGTCGATATCGTCGCCGCGCAGTTCGGCGGAATGGCCTTCACCATCCAGCAAGACCGAGACGACAACCGTCCCGCCAACCACGCTGAAGCTGAGGCCGGTATGCCCTCCCGGCGAGTATGTTGGCCCGACCCGTGTCAAAAGGCCGGTGGCGCTGCATTGAATTGTTTTACCCACGTCCCGTATCCTTTTTGAAATGTTGGTGAAAGTCGGTGGCCAAGGCGCGCAAGCGGGCCGGATCGGCAAGGTCGCGGGTCATCCCGCACACCTCGTCGGGTGATGTTGGCGCAGGGCGGCAAGCAGCATGTCGGATGCTATGATGGCATCCTCGCTCCAAAGGTCGGGGTTGATCTCGACATTGACGCCGGTTGGCGATCGTTCGAACCGACGGGCCTGAGGTTGCGGGCATTTGAAATCGTGATTGTCGTCAAGCCATTGGCGAATTTTCGCCTGGAGCTTAGGTCCAACTCTCACATCGCCCCGACGCCATTTGGGAAGGAAGCTGCTGCTCTGCCCAACCGAATTGCCGAAAGCGGACTGGCTCATGCCTGATCGCTTGAGGAAAGCGTCGATCTCCTGGAGAATAGTCATGCGACTTTCCTTCCGCCGCGACGGTTCCATAGGTCCGTCGCGGCAATGTCGTTGCGCTCGAAATCCTCTACGCTCGGTCCCTGGGCGTTGCATTCCAAGCGGGGGCAGGCAGCGTTGGTGATGACGGTGCCGTCGCGCGTGTCGCGCGCACGAATGATCGGCACCCGCCCGCATGTGCAGCGGTTGATCCTGGTCATGCCGCTGCCTCCTCAACCGGCACCTGTTCTGGCGCATCTTTTCGGTCGGGGCGGTCGATGAAGAATTCTTCGGCCTGATGGTTGCGCGCACCGATCCAGATCAGGAGCTGGCCCAACTCGTCGCTAGCGCCGATCGCCTTGATGCATGCCTGCTTGTCCAAGGTCAGGGAGAGCTTCACCAATTCAGCCATGCCCAGCGACGCCAGTTCTTCGATCAGTTCGCCAACCTTCATGCCGTCATGCTTGAGCGATGGCGGCGTCTTGCGTTCGCCGATGATGCAGCCTGCCAAGGGGACGGACTTGCGTTTGCCGTCGGTCAATGATGGCGCGGCCACGCCCCACCATGCGCGGAGCTGGCGAAACACGTCTTTGAGCCGCTGATCCAGCGGGGCGGCGAATTCATCCCGCGCCGCTTCGATTTTGGCGATGGCGCTGGCGGCGTCCGCCTTCAATTCGTCGATCTTGTCGGCGGTGTCGCGATATTCGGCGAGCAAAGCGACGGCTTCGTCGATCGTCTGCGGGGCTTCTTGCTTGGGGGCTTTACGCCTGGAAACGGGCATTATGATTGTCCTTCCGTGATGATGCCGGGGCCGACCGGAGCGAAAAGGGGAATGGCGGTCGAGCAGCGGGCGCATTCCGCGCTATGCCTGCCGACGTGCCACGCGCTGCCGCCGCAACCAGGGCAGTGGTTGGTCTGGGTCTGGCGGTAGAGGACGACGAAGCCACGCTCTGCGGACATGGCCCGATAGTCAGTATGGGGGCCGGGCTTCATGGCAGCACCGCCATCAGGCCAATGCCGATCAAGACGATGGGCAGGCCGATGAAGGCCGCCTGTCGGAATGCCAGCCAGAATTCGACCTCTCCGTCTTGAGCGTGGGCGTCCGACAAGCAGCGCTGGCCAAATGCGAGGAGGGTCGATGACAGGTCAGCAGCGGCGTCCGCCGCATCGGAAAGTAAGCGCCGACCGGCGAGGGTGAAGCGCGCTATCATGCCTCGCCTCCATCGCTGTTGTTGGGGCAATCCGGGCAGACCGCCGCATATTGGTGATGGAGCTGGTTGCGCGGCGGTCCCTTGCGTCGGCGCGCGCGCATGCAGCTAGCTAGCGGTATCGGCCCGAACAGAGGGCAGTTCACATCCTCGCCGCCGAAGGTGGCGCGGACCTTCCGCTCCATTTCCTCATAGCTGCCTGGATATTTGTGGTTCAGTACCTTGCTGATCGTACCGCTCGACAGGTTGAGGCGGTCGCTGGCGGCGCGCTGGTTGGACGTGTCGCATGTCGTGGCCAGAAGCCGTACCCATGCAGGCATGTCATCGCCCCAGGCCGACTGCGCCCGCTCCAGGTTGGTGATGTTATGGTTACTGGCCATGGTTAACCTCACGGGCCAAAAAATTTTGGATCGGAGACAGGGGGAAACGCTGGCCACTGTTGCGGTCGATCAGAGCGACTACGGTACGCCCGGCATATTCGACGCGCGGATGGTTCGGCCCGGATCGGCGGACCACGCGCCAGCGCGGATGATCATCCCCACGCCGTTCTGTGCGGATCAGGTATCCTGCGCGCGTCAACTGATTAAGGACGCGGCTTGCGGCACCGCGCTCGACGGTTGCGGTGAAGCAGAGTTCGACCAGGTCGAACGACTTCATCACCCGTATCGCTGACCAGATGCGTTGGCGTGTCGATCGCGGCGTCGGTTCCCGCGACGGCGCGGCAAGCGCAGGCGGGTCGCGGAGGGCTTTTGCCTCCTGAAGCATTGTATAGGTCTCCGGCTTGTCCCCCCATGCGATCAGACCGGCCCCGCGCCAGCGATCGAGCAGGATGATGGTGTCGGCCAAGGTCGGACGCGGGTTCGCGTCGCTGTCGTTGGCAAAGATGATCTCGCTCAGGCGGATGGGTGCCTTGGCGAAGCGCAGGACGGTCCAGGCCGACAGCGCAGGGTCGCGCATGCGTGGTGCGGTGGTGAAGTTCATGGCCGCGCGTCCCGGCAACGGATGTCGTCAAGCCAGTTCATGGCTTCGTCCGCGCTTGCCTCGGTTGGGCCGAGTTCAGTCAGCCCCTGGCCATGCTGGCCAGTCGGCCAAGCGGCGACCGACGCCATCGACGCATCCATCCCATTCCGATGGGGTCGCAAGGCGAGGGAGCCGGTCCAGCCATTGCTGAAGTTGAAGCGAAGGCGCGGACCATGGGTGTCCGGGGCGAGGTCGGCTTCAAAGGCAGGGAGAGATTTGCGGACACTCATCACGCTACCGCCTTCCTGCGAACCGGCAGATCGCCATTCAGGATCGAGCGGTTGCCCCACCATTCGCGATTGACTTCGCTCAGCCCTTCTTCCGCCGCCGCGCGCTGGGCGGCGCGCAGGTTGGTAACGATACGGCGGGTGATCCCATTGCATCGTGCCTGGAACAGTTCGGCCAGATCGTCGGCCACGCGCACACGGGTGCAATAATGGTCGCGCAGCTTATAGGCGTCGGCGATCGATGCGGGCTGGGCGGGCGTCGCGATCAGGATGCGGTTGTCAAACCGCTCCCATTCCTTCAGCTTCGCGGGCAGCGCCTCTTCGCCGATCATCAGGATCGCGATCTGGGTGCTGTCATGAATATCGCGGATGATTTCGACCGAGCGCTTGTTCACCAGATGGTCGGTTTCGTCGATGATCAGGGTGCGCGGCTCATGGTTGAGCTGATCGACGATCTGGCGCAGGATTTTCGGCGCGGTCTTTTCGAGCCGCGTGATGCCAAGTTCCTCGGCAATAGCTTCCAGCAATGAACGCTGCGACCATACCGATTGCGCCGCGACATAGACTGCACCGGTGCGGGCCGTGACGAAGCTCGCCGCGATCGTTTTGCCGTAGCCGCTATAGCCGTAGAACAGGCCCATGCGCGGAGAGTCTGCGCCTGCTTCCTGACATTCGATCGCGGTGCGGAGGAAAAGGCTCATATTGGTGAGCGGGGCATGGCCGCGTGGCCGCTCTCCCAAATCTAGCTGTGGTTGGTAGGCAAGGTCGTTCATGGCATCTTCTCCGTTCGTGCATTGGAGTTGAATGAGTGGGGGAGTTGAAAGACGGCTGTCATGCTGCGCCCTGGCAGCGTTCAGCCGGGGGAGCGGCAGGGGTGCCGAAGGTGAGGAACATCGTCTTTTCCGCCCGATATTCGGCGGTAGTGGCGTAGAGCTGCGCGCGGCGCAGATCGGCGGCATCGACAGCTTCGCCACGTGCCGCCGCTGCAATGACCGCGTCGGCTTCCGCCATCTTTTCGGCTGGGGTTCGCGTCGCTGGTTTCGGCGCTCGGGGCGCGGCCATATGTTCGTCCAGTTGGGCGATGTTTGGCACGGCTGGGGCGGGCGCGTGGGTGATGCTGTCCATTGCAGACGTCGATCGCGCGGTTGTCGCAGTGGGGAAGTGGATCAGCTTGTCGGCGCGCTCGGCTTCGTCCCGCAGTACCTTGTCCATCGCTTTATCGACGTTGAACGCTGTCTTTTTGCGGCGCAGGTCGGCGCGCTGGTCGTTGACATAGCGCGCCATTTCATGCCGTGCCGCCATGGCGACGGCCTGTTGGGAGAAGCCCTGCCTTTGGACATTCAGGGCGGTATCGACATAGTTGCCCGCCTCATCAAAGACGTAGACCGCGCCATAGTCGCCTTCGTCCCAGCGCAGCCTGACCTGCTTGCCCATAAGGGGAACAAGGGTTTCAGCCCAGTAGCGGCCATTTTTCCAGCGAACGCCGCGCTTCGTCACAGTGCCTGTACCGATCACTGCGCTAAAGGCGATCTTGAGGACGTCAGCCGAAGGGACAGCGCGGGCCGGTTGAGGCGAACGCTGCCACTTTTCCATCGGCGGCATACCGATCATGCTGTGCTTGCGCTGATGATAGGTGCCATCGACCCATGCATCGAGAATGCGTTGCAGTTCTGCGCTATCGATCCCCGCTTCTATGACGGCGCGGCCCGTCTGCTTCTTGGCGCGGGCGCGCAACTGCTGCGCCTGGGCGACATTGTGGCCGAGAAAACCCTTGAGCATCGAGGCGCGTTCGCGGTTGAAGGTGCCGAACACGCGCTCCACATGCGGCTTGTCCTCCGGGTGGCCCGGAAGGCAGGCGTCCAGCTTGATACCCACCGCGTCCAGGGATGCGATGACCGATCCGTTGATGAAGCCGGAACCGTTATCGACTTTCAGGATCGCGGGCATGACGCCCCAGGCCAACATGGTGCTGACCAGCATCCCGCGCACCGATTGGGCGCTTTCGCTTTCCACTACAAGAAAGCGTGTGCGGCGGCTCCAGCGGTCGATGATGCCAAGGATGTTCTTGCGACCATCCGTGCACATGATGTCGGCCTTGGTAGTATCGATCTCCCACATTTCGTGGGCATAAGAGACAGTGGCATCCATCCGACCAAGCGCCGGGCGATACATCGACTTGAATTTGTCAGGATCACGCTCTGCCGCGAGAAGGACTTTCTGGTCCTTTTCGATGCGCTGCATGTAGCGTTTTAGACTTCGCAGCGAAGGTAAATTGCTGAAATCGGCCTTGAGCAACTCCATCACTCTTGTGGATGCATGTTTGTGGCGGGCCAATATGACGAGAACAGCATCGGCGACGTCGGGATGGCGATCAAACCAGTCACCCTTGGGGCGTCCCACTGGGCGCATGGCTGACAGGATGATGTCGGCGCGGCGACCCATTAGGTCTGCGCGCGCAGCGTCAGGTAAGCCTGCCACAGCATAGAAGCTGGCTTCCCCCCCGCGCACCTTGCGAGTCTCGAAAGGCCAGCCTTCGCCGGTCGCACGGACACGAACGCCGGTCTTGGTAGTCGGCAGCCCGGCGAGGCGCAGATCGGCGATCTCCTGCGCGTTTAGATGTGTGGCATTCCCCCCGGCGGCGTTCATAGCGCCGCTCCAATGTGTGTCATTTTGACTCCACACAGCGTGCAATTTGTGTAAACGAAGGGTGAACGCGCCCCCGTTTTGATGTTAATGATGCTGACGGTCATGCAGCGTCGCTTTGCGCTGGCGTAAGTGACAAGCGTTTGCCTGTCTTTGTGTAGCGGCTAGGCCATATTTGCCTGGGTTGTTTTTGAAGGAAATCAGCAATGACTTTCTCGGCCTTTGCAGACACGCGAGCGTGGAGTGCCAGCGACATTTGCTGCCTTGAAAGCCCATGCGACCTGCCTAGTGAAGCCAAGGTTGCCCCCGCCTTGCGTATCTCAGCTTTGATATCTTCAGGGTGTATGTCGTGTGCTTGCACGTCTTTTTACTCACAACTGTCTGGTGACGTGCATAATGACAAGTAAACAGTCAGGTCAAGGGAAAAATGACAAGTCCAGGGTTTCCGGCTGGACTTCGGGTGCCGCCATGCGTTTGCGCGCGGCGATAAAGCGTAAGGGCATGAAGCAAGAGGGCGCGGCGCAGATGGCCGGAATATCTCGACAAGCTCTGGTCGAAATTCTGGCGGGGCGTTCCATCCCTACGGAGGCAACATTCACAGGTCTTTGCGAAGCAGTGGGTGCCAGCAGAGATGAAATTCTGCTCGATAATGTTGGTGACCAAGTTCGAAAGATGCGTGAAATTCTTGGCGCTCCAGACGCTGCCACTATTTTCGCGCAGTTTCTTTCTGAATTAAGTCCATTGCAGGAGGGGAGTGTATCCCTCAACGACCCAGGCCTGCAGTCTGGTATTGAGCAATTGCGCCGTAGCTTGGCGGTGCCTTCTTTTGATGACGAGGCGGGGCGTTCAATCGCGATCCCCGCACTTACAGCCAAGGCATCTGCGGGCGACGGCTCCTTGTTGTGGGGGCAGGAATTAGGCGACGGGCCATTCCGCTTTATGGAGGATTGGCTACGTCGCGAGTTTGGAACGATTGCGAACCTACGGCTGATCCAAATTCAGGGCGATAGTCAGTTGCCTGACCTTAACGATGGTGACTTGGCAATTATCGACACTTCCAAAAACAAGCTGGAAAACGGCCTTGCCGTCATTCGCTTGGATGAGTGCCTGATGATCAAGCGTTTGCAGCGAGAGGGGCATTTTGTGCAACTGATCAGTCGCAATCCAATGTATGCGCCAACCGCGATCGACTTGAGTAAGGAGGAAGATCGTATCAGAGGTATTGGTAAAGTCGTTTATATTTTCAAATCGGTTTGATGGAGTGGAAATGAATAGGCCAGATGGATCAGGGCAGTTTGCGGGCGGCTGGACATTATTGGTTTTCGGTCTGCTGGTTTCGATATGGGGAGCGGTAATGGATACCACGGGATATGGTAGCGTTGACGCAGGTGATTTGGTCACGAAGTGGATGCTATTTTACACTGGTGGAGGCTTGATAAGCGCTGCATTTATTTTGTTTGTTGCAGGCTGGATTATTCAAGCCATATCTTTTTTGCCAAGTCGTAATGAAGCCGTGCTTACCACTTCTCATCCAACACTTTTTCTAGATCAACCTGCTTCGGATACCGAGACTGAAAACATATCAAGCGATGTGCGCGGCCCAACAATCTGGATCATTTTGGCATGCATCGGGGCGGCTACGGCATTGATCCTTTATAGTTTTTACGGCCATCAGTAACCCGCAGCCATTTTAAGCCCCCTCAGGCATCGAAGCATCCTTGGTGCTATCCAACTACCAAAAGCGCCCATAACCCTACGGGGCAGAATGCCCCGCGCCAAATAGGGGCTATTCCAATCACGACGTTGGGGTCATTATGCCGTTAAGGGGGCGAAGGAGACATTATGCTCAACGAATGGTCGGATCGCAGTGAGGATGACGCTCCCCCATCCTTGGCTTCACGTTCCGTGAATATCGCGGTCGCGGCGATCGTCACGATCGGCACCCTGATCTTTGTGGCTGAGTTGGTATCGCGTTTCCTCTGATCCTCTTGCAATAATGTTCCGCCCCTGCAATTTGAGGGGCACACAAGCGTTCGGGCTGGTTTCCGCCCACGGATAACCACCGCGCCATAGACCGCCGCCTATCCGGTGGTCATGGATCAGACGCTCCCCACCATCCGCATCGCCCGGCCCGGCACCTTCACGTCGAACGAAGGTGTCGCAGTATCGTTCAGCGAAGCTATGCTTGCGGCCAGCGCGGCGGCCTATGATCGGTCGTCCGATCCCGCGCCGCTGGTCATCGGTCATCCGCAGTTAGATCATCCCGCTTATGGCTGGGTCGATCGGCTGGATGTGCAGGACGGCGAACTGGTGGCCATCCCCGCCACCGATATCGAACCGAGCTTTGCCGAAGCGGTGCGGTCGCGGCGCTATGCCAAGGTGTCCGCGCGCTTTTACGCCCCGGACAGTCCGGCCAATCCGAAGCCTGGTAGCTGGTATCTGAAGCATATCGGTTTTCTTGGCGCACATGCGCCGGGCATCAAGGGTCTGGGCACCGTCCAGTTTTCGCAAGGCGATGACCAGGGCGTCGCCACCTTCGATTTTTCAACAACTGAGGATCATATGTCAAACGAAGCCAGCTTCGCCGAGCGCATGTCCGCGCTCGACGCGCGGGAAACCGTGCTCGCCGCCAAGGAAGAGGCGGCGCGGATCGCTGCCGCCGCCGCCATTCATCTAGGTAATGTCAGCTTTGCCGAAGGGCTGATTGCCGCCACCACCCTGGCTCCTGCCGCCAAGGATATGGTCGTCGGCGTTCTGGATCATCTGGACGCCAACGCGGTCGTCAGCTTCGGCGAGGCGGGCGAAATGTCCCCCGCCGCCGCATTGAAAAAGCTGCTGTCCACCGGCGCGCCGCTGATCGACCTGACCGAACGGGGCAAGAAGCCGAAGGATGACAAATCCTATGTCAGCTTCGCTGCGCCCGAAGGATACGACGTCGATCCCGAACAGGCCGATCTGCACGCCCGCGCAAAGGCGATCCAGCAGGAGAATGCAGGCTTGTCGTGGATCGACGCGGTCAAGCGCGCCCAGGCGGCTGGCTGACCCACCCCATTACGCAATCTTCAAGCAGGACTGAACCATGCAGAAAACTGTCATTTTCACAATGAGCCAAGTCGCCGCAGCGGCGGTCAGCGCAGCCCGTTTCGTAGGTCTGATGACCGGCCTGCAATGTGCTTCGGGTGCCAAGGCGCTTGGCGTGACGCAATATGCCGCTGCCGTTGGTGAGGCTTTCGCGGTCGATGTGCATGGCACGACGATCGTTGAGGCAGGCGGCGCAATTGCTGCCGGTGCTGAGGTCAAAGCCGCTGCAGACGGCAGTGGCCGGGCCATTGAGCGCGGCGGAGCAGGTCCGCTTGACGGTTATGCGGTCACCGCTGCTGCCGCTGCCGGGCAAAAGATCGAGATACTCCTCAAGCTCTAGAAGTCGGGTGGCGATGAAGGTCGCCCGAATATAGCCCAGGAAGGCGGCCTGATCTTGCCCAGGCGGCGCAACGGCCTTCCACCCTGTTTTCACTGAAAGGCCTGTTTTATGTCCATGAATGGCTCTCAAATCCGCGTCGTCGATCCTATCCTGACCGAACATGCGCGGGGCTACGTTAATGCCGATTTTGTCGGCGAAGCCTTGTTTCCGCTCGTTGAAATGCCGACCCGTGCCGCAAAGCGGATCGAATTCGATCGGTCCAGTTTCCGCCGTCGCCGCACCCGTCGCGCACCTGGCTCGCAGATCGCTGCACTGGAATTCGGCTTCGAAGGGAAGCCGGTCGCGCTGCATCAGGAAGCACTCTCGGCGGTCACGCCGATCGAGCATCAGCAGGAAGCGGGCGCGGTGCCCGGTATTGACCTTCAGCAGGTCGGTGTTGACACGGTGCTGGCGGTCATCGCCATGGAAAAGGAAATTCAGCGTGCCGAAGTGGCGCGCAATGCCGCGTCCTATGCTGCGTCGAACAAGGTGGCGCTGGCGGGTGACTTCAAATGGTCCGACCCGGACAGCAACCCCAAAGAGCAGGTGTTCGATGCAAAGGAGGTCATCCGCAAGCGCATTGGGCGGCGTCCTAATACGCTGGTTCTGACGGGTGGCTTGACCAGTTCGCTGGGCAAGCATCCCAGGCTGCTGGACCATTATAAGCATACCAATTCGGCATCGATCACGATCGCCATGCTGGCCGCCTATTTCGACATCGAAAATGTCGTTTCGGGTGATGGCATTTACGACACGGATGCTGGCGCGACGGTCGATATCTGGGGCAATGACGCCATCCTCGCCTGGGTCGCGCCCAAGGGTCAGCGGCAGATGCCGCTGCCCAGCTACGGCTACACCTACCAGTTGCGCGGCCACCCGCTGGTCGAACCGGCCCGCTGGGATGGCGACATCCGCAGTTGGAAGAATGACGTGCTGGATGAATTTTCGGCTGAACTGGTCGGCGCGGACGCAGGCTTCCTGTTCCAGGGCGCGCTCTGATCCTGAGCCAGCCCTGCGCTGGCGGGAGCGCTGCACTGCTCCCGCCAACTTCGCCTTACCCGGAGTTCCATCATGCAAACCTATGAAGTTAAAACGCCCCTTCGCGGCTTTCGGCGCGCCGACCGTGATAGCGCGCCGATTAGCGTGGGTCAGGTGGTGATCCTGCCATCCACGAAAGCAACAACCGATCTATTGGATTTGGAAGCGATCGTGCCGACGGATGCTGAAGAAACCTGCCCTATCGATCATGTCAGTTTTCTCGTGCAATCTTCCGGGCAGGTAGCCAATGCGCTTTCGTCCGCTCTGTTCCCGCCGATCGCGGTCGTTGCCGTGACAGACCGTTATGCTCTGGTCGGCGCGATTGAGGATCTGGGCGGCGTAGTATTCTTCGTCGGCGAAGGATTGCCGGATAACGCCGAGCAGGTTCTGGGTGACTTCCCGAACGAGCAGTTGCTGGCTGAACTGGATATCCGGCGCGCTGAAGGCCGTCTGGCGGTACCAATCGCAGCGCCCGTGCCTGACGCCGTTCCCCCCATTATTGCACCGGCACCGGTTGCTACGCCCCCGCGCAAGCCCAAGGCCGCGGCCAAGTGATGCCGTCCCTTATTGCCGTGGCGCTGGCGTTGTCGTCGCTCGGCCTGCTGGTCATGCTTCTGGCTGCAGCGCTGATGCCTGCCCGCGTGGAGGTGCGCTGGCCAGCGCGTGTGTTCGATGCGGGATACGCCATCTTTTGCTTGGCCCTGACGTTCTGGTTGATCGTCTCAGTGCTGGCCTTCTTTGCGGAAGCCAGGGTGCATGGCATTTGAAACAATCCTGAAACAGCCTTCCGAAGAGCTGCGTCGGTCCCTCACCTTCAATGGTGTATCGACTGTCACGGCGCTGCATTCGGTAGATGTCGTGGCCAGGGGACTGGTCGCGGGCGTGGCGGAACTGGGAGTCGTGCCCCAGATTTTCGCAGGCGCGGTGACGCTCGTCATCTCCGGGGGGACGGATGGCGAGCGTTACCTTGTGACTGCAATTGCCGATGACGCCGACGGCCAGAGGGCAGAGACCGAACTGGAAATCACTGTCATCGACATGGCGTGGACCATGCCGGACGGCGGTACGGCCTACCTCTCCATTGCCGAATTTATCGACCACTTCACCCTGAAGGAGGTCATGATGATGACCGACACGGGGGAAGGCCGAATCGACCGGGCCTTGCTGGTCAACGCCCTGATCGACGCGCAAGCCACGGTCGATGCTCATATCGCTAGCCGTTACACGGTGCCATTGGCGCAAGCGCCCCTGATCGTCAAAATGATGGTTGGCGATCTGGCGCGGGTGCGGCTCTATCCGCAAGGTGCGCCGGACGGCGCAGCCGAACAAGGTAAATCCGCCATGCGGATGCTGGAGCGTATCGCATCCGGCGCAATGCCGATCCCGGCTGTTACCGCGCCGGTCGAAGCGGTGAGCGACAATCCGATCCTGATCGCGCCGGGCTATCGTGCCTATCCAGACGGCCTGCGGGGCTATTGACGATGGGTGCGGGCATTGACGTTGCCATCCAGCTCGACGACGCCGAACTGAATGCCGCGCTAGATCGCGCTATCAAAGAGGGTGCGGACCTGCGCCACCCGATGGGTGAGATAGCAGCGGAATGGATGGATCACGTCCGTGATCGCTTCGCCCAGGAACGCGATCCCTTTGGTGTTCCCTGGAAAAAGCGTCGCGATAATGTCGATCCGGGTCGCCCGTTGCTGCAACTGGATCGTCACCTGCTCAACGCGATCGTTCCCGATTTCGGGTCTGATTTCGCGCAGGTCGGTGTGACCGGGACGGCAGGCCCGGCCCGATACGCCCGCATCCATAATGATGGCGGCACGATCAAGCCGCGTAGCAAGAAGGCGCTGTCCTTTGGTGGAAGGATCGTCGCCCAGGTAGTCATGCCCAAGCGGCAATATATCGGTTTCGGGCCTGATGAGCAGCGCACGGTGGTAGAGATTATGGGTGACTTCGTCCGTACCCTGTTCGGAAAGGGCGGCGCATGATCGCGCAAGGGCCAATCGTCAATCAGCTCATGGGCTATGCCGGTTTCAGGTCCGTGAAGGGCGTGCTGGAATGGGCGGGCCTGACCGAATCGCCACGCGCCGTCCCGGCCCTGTTCGTCGTGCCCCAGGGCGACACGGGCCAGCCCAATCGCATGAGCGGTGTCATTGACCAGAAAGTGGATGAGACGTTCGGCGTCGTCGTCATCGTCGAAGGACGACCCCGTGCCGGTGATGAAGTGGACGATGGCCTGAAGCGCGAAGTTGATCGTGTCATCGACGCGATGGTCGGATGGACCCACCCCGAAGCCGGGCGTCCTACGGAATATGGCGGAGGCAGGCTGCTGTCCGCCGACGGATACCGTGTCGCGTGGATGCTCACCTTTAAGACGTCATCTCACATTCGAAAGCAAAGTCAATGAGGCAGCGGAAAGCGAAAACGACGGTGGAACCAGCAGTGGAAACAACCCAGGCAGAACCAACTCAGCCGCGCCCCGTTGATGATTTCGGTCGCGAACTCGACGGCTACGGCTTGCCGCTTACAGGCCCGGCGCGCCGCCGTGTGCTGGAGGGAATGGGTAGGCCTGATCCGAATGTGGAACCGGACGCCTGGACGCCGGAGTCCGCCCCGGTCGTAACGACCCCTGCGACCCCCGGCCCTGTCGTCGCGCCGGGGTCGTCAGAAACGGAGAAGCAAAATGGTTGATTGGGTAGCGGTCGTCCTTGCCAAGAAGGAAGGCACCTATGGCGTCGATAGCGCGCCGACCGGTGCCGCTAACGGCATCCTGACCCGCAACTATTCTGCCAAGCCGGTCGATATGGACCGGATCGAGCGCAATCTCGACACGCGGGTGTTCGGCGCGCTGGCGTCGGTGCCCAGCAATGAGCGGCGCACGAGCAGTTATGAGGTGGAGATTGCAGGATCGGGTACGGCTGGGCAAGCGCCGGGCTGGATGGAGCTGCTAGAAGCCTGCGGCATGGCTGCGCCGGTACTGACGGCGGGGCAGGATGCTGTGCAGAATTTCGCTGCGCCAGGCGCGTCCGCCACGTCGCTCAGCCAATATGATTTTTTGAGCGATCAGCGACGCAAGTCTGTGGGCATGGTCGGCAGCTTTACGATGGATTTTACGGCTGGCGCTTATGGCTTCATAGGCTTTAACTGGATGGGTCTTATCCCGCCTGCCTCCCCCTTCGACAAGACTGCGCCTGGAGCGGTGGACCTGACCCGGTGGAAAGAGCCGGTCGAGGTCAATATCGACAATACCGAGTTCCTGCTGGATGGTTATGCCCCGGCGCTGCGGTCCTGGCGCGCCGATGCTGGCGTAGCTACCGCCATGCGAAACTTGGTCGGCAAACGGTATGTTCGTCGTGGCAATCATAGCTTCACATCTACCGCTGTGATCGAAGCACCCGATATCGCCACCAAGAATTTCATTCAGTCGTTGCGGACAGGCGGTCTTGTGTCCTGGTCGATCGAGCATGGCGTAGCCGCTGGCAATATCTTCCACGCCGCGTCGGCCAAGGTCCAGATTACGGACATCACCGAAAGCAAAGAGGACGATACGCTGATGTGGACGCTGGCTCTGCGCCACACCGTCGAAGGCGGATCGGCGGACTTCACCATCACTGCGAAATAATAACGGGGGGCTTTGCCCCTCCAGCACGAACCAGCACGAATTCAGGGATCATCGCATGTTCAAGGTTATTTCGGAAACACTCGTCTGGTGGCCGGTGCTGTTTGCAGGTGTCACCGAAGAAGGGGAAGTCGTCGAGAACAAGATCGAGATGCGCTTTCGTATTCTCGACGAGGATGCGATCGACGATTTCGTCCGTTCTACCAATCTAATCCTTTCCCCGCCGAAATCTCCTGATGCCCCTGATGGTGGGGTTGAGAGGGAGGTAGAGCGGCGCATTCCCAGCGAGCAGATGCAGCGCGGCTTGTCCCCGATCGTTTGCGATTGGCGGATGGTGGCCGCCGCCAACGGTGAGCTGCTGCCCTTCAACGAGGGCAATTTCCGTGCGTTGTTGCGTGTGCCGAACGTCTTTCAAGCCATTCTGGCCGCCTATGCTGCCTGCCGCGCCGGGCGCGCCGAGATCCGCGCGGGAAACTGAAAGCCGCCGCGCGCGCCTGGGCGAGCGGGCGTGGCGGCGCGATCCGAAGGAACGACGACCCCATGACCCGTGCCGCCATCATGCCGCAATGGATGCTGGATCGGCTTGCCGGGACGGTCGATCGACCCGGCGAAATCACCCTGTGCCCAGACGAAGCATTGTCCTTCTCGCTGTTCGCGGCGCTGGGCACCCAGTGGGACCGCCATGCGATGACGGGCATGCGGCTGGGCATTCGCTATGACGTGATCAGACCGACTGCCGACAATATGGGTATCGCCTTTTCGCCTGTTGTGTTTGCCGACATCCAGTTGATGGAACGTGCCGCTCTTGCCGAATTTGCGAGGGCTGCGCGATGAACGATATCGTCGTCGGCGTCCGGCTCAATGCCGATGGGTCTGGTCTGGTCGGTCAGCTCAAACTGTCCAATGCTGAATTGGATCGGCTGCGTATTGCCGAGAAGGGCGCGACCGACGCGGCCCGCGATCTGTCCCAGGCGACTGACCAGGCATCCAAATCACAGGCACGAGCAACACAGGGCGCGCGAGAAGCCTCTGATGCTTCGGTTAAGCTGACCAGGAATTTAGGCTTGCAAAGGGCCGGTTGGCAGTCTGCTGGCTTTCAGGTTCAGGATTTTTTCGCCAGTTATTCCAGCGGTACTAGGTTGAGCGTCATTTTTGCTCAGCAGTCCGGGCAGTTGGCTTCCGCGATTGCGATGATCGCTCAGTCGGCTGAAGGAACCAAAGGCAAATTAGGCGGGCTAGCGTCCTTCCTTGGTGGTGGCTGGGGCATAGCGCTTGGCATTGCCGTTTCAGCGGGAACGTCGATCGTTTCGATGTTGCTGGACGTCGATGACGCTTCAGAGAAGGTAAAGCTCAGCACCAGCGGTGTTGCCGACAGTCAGTCGATCCTTGCCTCAGTGATGGACATCACAACAGGCAAGATGAAGGCACAGACCGATGCCGCGCTTGGTTTAGCATTCGCCCAAGCACAGTTGAACCGTGTCAATGCTCAAAAGGCGGCTGCGGAATTCCGCACGGAAGTGGCCAGTCTGCAACGACCCGACCGCAAATTGCGAGGAGGCATGGGCGGCGGTCTATGGTTTGAGGATGTTGCACCCGGCGCGCAAAAAAGCATCGCGCAGGGCATTTTGACGCGCCTGTCCGATCCTAGCGGCAAGGCTGGGATAGGTACAGCGGACGCCGTTCAACGTCTTGATAACCTTCGTAAGGCGGGCGCGCTTACGGATGATGCTTATGCGAAGGCAGCGGCATCGGTGGCAAATCTTGGCGTTGAACTGGAAAACGTAAAGATTGCCGATGCCACACTTCGCATGTTGCAAGGTGACGGCACAACGGCTGATCGGGGACTTTTACTAAAGCCTAGTACGAAAAAGCCAGCCAAGGACAATAGTGCAGACAAGGCGGCGAGAGAAGCCGAACGCCTTGCGACATTCAGTGATCGCGCAGCCGAAGCTGTTGCGCGCATGTCCAGCGAATATGACAGCGCCCCGCGTGATATCGATCGGGCAGGGACGGCAACCCGATCGCTCGACGCTATCATCGGTGACGTCAACGAGCGCCTGTCCAGTTCCAAAAATCTGACAGCCGCCCAACGCGCCGAATTCGAGAAGATCAGGGACAGCGCTGAGAAATTAAAGCCGGTCATCCAAAACAGCCTGGTTCGCCCCCTACTCGATATGGCGCAGGGGCAAGAGCGCCAGATTGCATTGAACAAGCTGACGCTGGCCGGTCGGCAGGCCGAAAGCGATGCGCTGCAGTTCAGCTATGCGCTGATGGACAAGATGGGTGTGGAGAGCGAGGATCAGCTTGCCACCGAACTGGCCAAGCGCGGCGTTACCGAAGATCAGGTGCGCGGTCTGTACGACAATCTCGCCGTGATGCGCCAGCAGACGCGCGAAATGCGCGTCCAGCAGCAAATGCAGCAGGTATTCCTCTCCGCCGTCGGAGACATGCGCGAGAATACGCGGCTGACGGTCGAGAGCCTTCGCAAGGACGGCCCGAAGGCGTTGGGCGACTTCGCCAAGCGCAGCCTGGACGTGTTCGACCGGCTGTTTTCTGAGGTCGCGACCGAAAAGCTGTTCGGTGGGCTGTTCCGTGATCTGGAGGACCAGATCACGGGTGGCGACAAGATCAGCAAGATGGGTGATGAACTCGCTGACGCAGTAGGTCGCGCGGCCAAGGACATGAAGCAGACGTCGGGCGCGATCGTCGATTTGGGCAGGGCTGCTGCTGCTGCGACCGGTATGATATCCGGGTCGTCAGCTACGCCGGTTGATCCATCCTCTGCGGCTTCTGGCTTAGCTGGCGGCATATCGCGCGGGATCATGCCGGGCGACCAGCCGGGCGTTCCGCCGATCGCGGACATCATTGTCACAGCCACCAAGCAGTGGGGCTTCAAGGCCGGGTTCGAAGGCGTTTTTGATGATCTGAACACGGGTCTGAAAAAGATGTTTACCGACATATTTGGCGACAAGGGGCTGTTCGGTAAATCCTTGAGCGAAACTTTGGGGCGGACGTTCGGCAATGCCGCCCTGGGCGGCGCATCCGGTAGCCTGGTCACCGGCGCGCTGGGCATCCGGGGCAGCGGCACCGGTGGCATGATCGGCGGCGCGCTGGGCGGCTATGCCGCTGAAGAACTGCTGTCCAAGACATTGGGCAGCTTTGCAGGGCCGATCGGGTCGATCGCTGGTGGCATCGTCGGCAGCGTGGTTGGCGGTCTGCTCAAGAAAACGAAGTCCGGCGCGGCTACAATCACAAGTGTGGATGGGGACGCCACGCTGAGCGGCAATAGCGGCGCGTTCAAGCAGGCGGCCAGCGGTGCGGCGGACAGCGTACAGGACGGCTTGTCGCAGATCGCCGAGCGGTTGGGCGGCGCGATCGGCGCGTTCAACGTCACCATCGGCCAACGGCATGGCGACTGGCGCGTGCGCGAAGGGGCCGGTTCGCTCAAGATCGCTAAGGGCGCGACGGAATTTGACGACGATCAGGCGAGCGCGATTGCCTATGCGATCCAGCTTGCAGTGTCGCAAGGCGCGGTCACCGGTCTGTCGGCAGCGGTGGAACAGGCGCTTCGGTCGTCACCTGACATTGAAGCTGCGCTGGCCGAAGCGTTGAAGGTGCAGGAGGTCGAGCAACTGCTCGGTGGCCTGGGCACGGAAATGGCCGCGCAATTCCAGGCCTTTGAAAGCCAGGCCAAAGAGCGTGTCCGCATCGCTTCGCAATATGGCTTCGACGTCGTGGCGATCGAGAAGCGTAACGCGGACGATCGTGTTGCGTTGGTCGATCAAATCCTGACCGATCGCGTCGGGTCGCTCCAAGCGCTGCTTGACGACCTGAAGTTCGGCAATCTGGCTGAAGGTTCGGTGATGGATCAGCGTACTGCGCTACTGGCACAGATCGCGACGACGCGGGCCGATGCGGAGGCGGGCAAAGACGGCGCGGCTGACAAGCTGGCTTCTCTAACCCGGCAACTGGTAGATTCGTCCCGCGACAATCTGGGCACCGCAGGAAGCGAATATGGTGCGGATCGGACAACCGCGATCGATGCTGCGGAAGCTGTCATCAAGGCAGAAAATGAGCGGATCAAGGCGGCTCAGGGTGAGCAGGCGGCAACCAATGCGAAGTTGGATGAAGCTAACAAACTTGCTGCCGAGCAGGTCGATTATCTCTCGGACATCAGCACGGCGCTCCAGGCGCTGACAGCCCAGGGTTCCACCGGGCAGTCGGGCGGCGGGTCCGGCATGGCCGACTTCTACCGGACGCAAGAGCTATGAGCCGGGTCGCCTATATTCGGGCGTGGCCGCGTGATCCGGCGACCGGCGCGACCGGTCTGGTCGCGATGGCGGGCGGCGGTAGCCATCTGCCCTACTGGCTGGACAATCTCCATTATCGTGCCGGGATCGTGCGGGAGCCGCGCTTTGCGTCGGCGCTGGGCTTTGATGAGAAGGGATGGACCGGCGCGGCGCTGCCTACCGTTTCGACGATCGAATTTGCCCCGTCCGATCCGGCCCTGTTGCGGGCCTATGCCGCGCTCTATTGGAAAGACGCCGCGATCGAGGTGGACGCGGGCGAGGAATATGCAGGCGTGGGCCGTATCCTGACCGGCACGATCGGTGAGGCGACGGTCAAAGATGGTCGCCTGCTGATCACGATTGCCGATTTCGGCGTGAAGTTGGGCAAGCCTGCCATCCAGTCCTGGTTCGCAGGCACGGGCGGCATCGATGGCGATGCGGTCTGCGACGGGCGGGTCAAGCGGCGCAGCTATGGCTATTGCGCGAATGTCGAAGGTCGGGTGCTACTAGCCGCCCATAATATCTACGAATTTGGCGATCCGGCTCGGCCATCTCAGTCGTTCCCGATCATCCGCCACATGGGCCGTGAAGGCTATCAATCGGTTCTAGGCTGGCAGGGCAGCATAGCTGCCACGCTCGATGCGCTGATCGCGTCCAGCCCGCCCCAGGGCGGCGGCATGCTCGCGCCGTCGATCAACTGCGCCAAATGGTGGACCGACCCGACCGGCGCGCCGCTGACCGCCGATATCCAGGGAGACAACAGCGGCAGCTATGTCGAGACGGCGGCGGCGATCGCCGCGCGATTGCTGAGCGCGGCCAATGGCCCGGCGATCGTCAACTTGACCGACGCCATCGCGTTGCGGCCTGCGGTCGTCGGCCTGCATATCGGCGATGACAGCGAGACGACAGCGACCGCATTGGATCGCTTGCTGCTGCCGCTGTCCCTGCTTTGGCGCTTTGGAACTACCGGGCAGATCGACATTCGGCCCTGGTCCTGGAGCGGCGATGCAGAGCCTGTGCAGGGCCGTTACATCGGACGTGTCAAGACGCTTGCGCCGACCAAAACGCGCCGTCTGGGCTATAATCGCAACCATCGCCAGCATAGCGACGGGGAGATTGCAGCCGACATATTGGCGGCGGGCGTCAGCTACGCAGACGGGACGACGCTGGAGCAGCTCAAGCCCGCAGAGGCCGGGTCGAACAAGACTGAAACCCGCACGTCCGCTGCCTTTTCGGGTCAGGGCGCGCTGGCGACGCGCAACGACGTCATCTACGGCAGTCATGTCACCAGCCTTCCCGCCGCCATCGCGCCGGGCAACCTGATCGACGGCAATTATCTGTCGGCGGGCTTTGGTCGTTATCTCGATGGTCTCACGCTGCAAGCGCTGCGCCCCGGCGAAGCCAATGCCAACGTCACTGAGGGCCGCACCGCCGCCGCGTTTGCCGGTCAAGGGTCGCTCGCGACGCTTAACGGGCTGGCATTCGGATCGCCGTTCCTGAGCGGCTTTGGATCGCTCGCCGGATTGGGCAACCTGTTCTTCGGGTCGCCGTATTTGCTGGAGGGCGCGGGTGGCGCGCAGGCTAGTCTTTCCGCGTTCAAGACGGCGCTGGGCATAGCGGGCGGAATTTTCGGGCAATCGCCCTGGGCGACGTTCGCTACCAGCACCGGCGTTGTCTCCCGGCTTCAGAGCGACGGGTATATGCAGGCGAACAGCATATATCTGCCGAACGTCAACTTTCTGCACAACGTGTTCCCCGGCGAGTATGGCGCGAATGTCACGGAAGGGCGCACGGCTGCCGCTTTTGCGGGGCAAGGCGCTTTCGCGACGTTGAACGGTCTGGCGCTGGGATCGCCGCTGCTCAGCGGTTTTGGTTCACTGGCTGGGCTTGGGAACTTGTTCTTTGGGTCGCCTTATCTGCTGGAGGGTGCGGGCGGCGCGCAAGCCAGCCTTCCCGCGTTTAAGACCGCGCTGGGTACGGCGGCGGCCATATCCGGGCAATCGCCCTGGGCGACCTTTTCGACCAGCACCGGCGTCGTCTCCCGGCTCCAGAACGACGGCTATATGCAGGCGACCGGCGTCTATCTGCCCGGCGCCAATTTCCTGAGCAATGTGTTCCCCGGCGAGTTCGGCGCGAACGTCACAGAGGGCCGCACGGCTGCGGCCTTCGCGGGTCAAGGGATGTTCGCGACGCTCAACGGCCTAGCGCTGGGATCGCCCCTGCTGAGCGGCTTTGGATCGCTGGCCGGGCGCAACAATCTGCGCCTGGGCTATGAACAGGGTCTGCTCAATGAAGGCGGCACCGCCTGGTTGTCGGACGGGATGGTCGTCACCAGTGCTGGCACCGCTGCCGCGATCAGTGGCCAGTCGCCCTGGGCGACGTTTGGTGCGCCCACGGGCAAGGTTGCGTTACTGGATAATAACGGGACGCTGGGCGCGCAGCATATTCATAAGCCGGGGGTGGCCTGGCTGGATACGGTGTGGCCCGCCGAACTGGGCGCGAACGTCACGGAAGGGCGCACGTCCGCTGCCTTTGCGGGTCAGGGCGTGTTCGCGACACTGAACGGGCTGGCGCTAGGATCGCCCCTCCTGAGCGGTTTCGGATCGCTGGCCGGGCGCAGCAACCTGCGTTTGGGTTATGAGCAGGGGCTATTGAACGAAGGCGGCACCGCTTGGTTGTCGGACGGCATGGTCGTCACCAGCGCCGGGACTGCTGCTGCGATTAGCGGTCAGTCGCCCTGGGCGACCCTGGGCTTATCGACCGGGCGCATTTCCACGCTCAATGACAACGGTCATCTGTCCACCAACAATATTTTTCAGAACAATGTCGGCTGGCTCGATGTGTTCTGGCCGCAGGATGTTGGATCGAACCGGACGGAGAGCCGGACTGCCGCCGCGTTTGCAGGGCAAGGCACTTTTGCGACGCAGAGTTATGTGTCGATCGACAACAGTGCCCTGTTCAACATGCCGACACGGCTTACCCCTTATGCGGCCGACGGCAACTATCTGACGGCTTCACGGATGGCCTGGGCCGAGGGTGACACCGTTCAGGCGTATAAGCCGCAGGAACCGGGTGCCAACGCCACTGAAGGGCGCACCGCCGCTGCGATCAGCGGCCAGGGCGGACTTGCCACCAGGAACGCCGTTCGGCTGGGCGTCGAAGGTGGTATGGTCAATGAGGCGCAGAACTTCTGGTTGACCGATGGCAACACCATCACCGCCATGGGAACCGCTTCTGCGATCACAGGCCAGTCATCGTGGGCAACCTATGGTGGGCTTAACCCCGGCAGCGTCGCAGGGCAGGTCCAACATTTGCAGGGCGATGGCAACATACAGGCCAGCCATGTTTATCGACCAGGCTATCCAGAGTTGCATAGCGTTTATCCTTTGGAGTTCGGCGCGAACGCGACCGAAGGACGCACGGCAGCGGCTATTGCGGGTCAGGGGCCATTGGCGACGCGCGACCGGGTAAGCCTGGGCAGTGGTGGCGGTATCACTAACCAAGCCAATAATATGTGGCTGACGGATGGTAACACCATCACGGCCTTGGGCACGGCATCCGCCGTTGCAGGCCAGTCGCCATGGGCAACTTACGGGGGACTTAACCCTTCGAATGTCTCTGGTCAGGTCCAGAAGTTGCAGACGGATGGGCGCATGGACAGCGCTCATATTTTCAAGATTGGCGCGGGCGATCTGACCAACTTTTGGCCGGGTGAGGCTGGGGCCAATGTCACCGAAGGCCGCACAGCGGCAGCCATCGCGGGGCAGACGCCTTGGGCCACATTAGGGGTGCCGACCAATCGCGTCAGCAAAATCGACAATGGCGGTAACATCGAGTCCGGCGCAATTTTCAAGAGCAATGTCGGATGGCTAGATCAAACTTGGCCGCAGGAAGCGGGGTCCAATAAGACAGAAACGCGCACGGCTGCCGGGATCAGCGGCCAGGGCAGCCTAGCCACCAAGAACAATCTCCGCCTTGGCTATGAAGGCGGCTTGCTCAACGAGGCTCAGAATACGTGGCTGAGCGACGCCGGTGTCATCACTTCCTATGGAACCGCATCGGCGATAGCGGGTCAGTCATCCTGGGCGACCTATGGGGGGCTTTCGACCCAAACCGTCGAAGGCCGGACGCAGCGCCTGCAATCGGATGGCTATATCGAGAGCAGCACCATCTATAAAAGTGGTCGGGGCTTCCTGAATAGCTTCTGGGCACAGGAAGGAGGCGCGAACGTCACCGAGAGCCGCACCGCTGCCGCGTTCGCCGGACAGGGCACGTTCGCGACGCAAAGCTATGTGTCGATCGATAATAGCACGCTGTTCAGCATGCCAACCCGGCTTACTCCCTATGCGGGGGACGGCAATTATCTGTCGGCAGGGCGTTTAGCCTGGGCCGAGGGTGACACCGTGCAGGCGTATAAACCCCAGGAGCCGGGTTCCAACAAGACCGAAACCCGCACCGCTGCCGCGATCAGCGGCCAGGGTGCCTTGGCGACTATGTCGCAGGTCGGTGCCAGCCGTGTCACCGCAGGCAATCCCGACAACATCATCCCTGACGCCGATTACAAGGACATGGACTGGTGGCGGGGCGGCGGCGGAACAGCGCCAGCGATCGGCGGCGTCGATATGGACGGCGGGTGGAGCATGGGACCAAAGGCTTTTGTCGTGCCTGCCGGGAACTTCGACTTCTTTAGCAGATTTTTTACTGCCGAGCCGGGCGCATCCTACAAGGTTCGAGTGCGGCTATGGTGCAATGACCCGGCCTTCAGCGGCAGTGTCGGTGCGTTCATCCACATGCCAGGGGTTGCATGGTTTTCGCTCAAATCGGGCGTGAATAATATCAATGACCGCTTCACCTCGCCAAGCGACACGCTGATCCAGGAATATATCGTCCGAAATCCGTCCGGCGTCCCCGATAACGCCAATCGGCAATGGCAATTCCGGTTCACTGGTAGCTTCACGGGCGGGTCGCTGACCATGCAGATCAGCATCACCCGCGTGGCTGCGCTGGGCGACGGTCTCGTTACGCGCGAGGACGGTCTGACGCGCATCACCGAACCCATGGCCATTACCTCTCAGGGTATTTCGGCGGGATTTGCTGGACAGGGACCGTTGGCTACGCGCGACCGCGTAAACTTGGGCAGTGGCGGTGGCATCGCAAACCAAGCCAACACCATGTGGCTGACAGATGGCAACACCATCACGTCGTTGGGTACAGCCGCAGCCATCACAGGCCAGTCCGAATGGGCCACATATGGCGCACCGACAGGCAAGGTTTCGTTGCTTGATAATAACGGGACGTTGGCGGCACAGCATATTCACAAGCCTGGGGTGGCATGGCTGGATACGGTCTGGCCTGCCGAAATGGGAGCCAATGCCACTGAAGGTCGCACCGCTGCTGCCATCAGCGGCCAGGGCGGGCTTGCCACCAGAAATAATGTCCGTCTTGGCTATGAAGGCGGCATGGTCAACGAAGCTCAGAATAACTGGCTGAGCGACGCGAGTGTCATCACCTCCTATGGAACCGCATCGGCGATAGCGGGTCAGTCATCCTGGGCGACCTATGGCGGACTTTCGACCCAGACCGTCGAGCAGCGTACGCAGCGCCTGCAATCAGACGGCTATATCGAGAGTAGCTCGATCTATAAAAGTGGTTCGGGCTTCCTGAGCAGCTTCTGGGCGCAGGAAGGCGGCGCGAACGTTACGGAGGGCCGCACCGCTGCCGGGTTCGCAGGGCAAGGCAGCTTCGCGACGCTGTCACAGATCGGCTATAGCAATATCCAGTCCTACTTCACGCTCGGCGCGATGCGGCTGGACTATAATATCACCCGGTCGGACGGCACCACGGTCGTCACCGAGTCGATGTCCATCACCCAGTTGGGCATTTCTGCCGGGTTTGCTGGACAGCAGGCACTCGCCACCCGCGCGACCGTGGGCCAGAGCCAGATCGAGGCAAACAGCGTCGGTGTGCCGGTCGTCGTTTCCTATGCTGATCAGTCGATTGGCACCACGACAGCGACTATCGTGGAAGTTGGCAGTACGACGATCGGCGACGGGGTCGATGGCGGCTGTATGCTGATGTTCTCCTGCGTCCAGGACAGCGGGTCGCAGACCGACAAGATGGTCAGCTATCAGATGTATGTCGCCGTAAATGGCGGCAGCTTCGACCTCGTGCGTCAGGCCAAGATCGGGACCGACACGAGCAGCGGCCAGACCAAGCACCGGCTGTCGGTCAATCTCATCTACGCGGTCCCGTCCGGCTCGACCGTGCAGGTGTTCGTCCAGGCGCGCAGCGAACAATATAATAACGGGGCGGCCAGCGGGTCATTCCTGATCCAAGCGCCCACCATCACCATACTGGGGGCCAAGCGATGACCAGCTATGCGACGTTCAATGCGGACGGCGATTGCCTGTCCATTACCGGCATCAAGAGCGGCCTGACCGACGCGCTTCCCGTGCCGTCTCATACCCTCCCAAACGGCATCTGGCGCGATGGCGACGGCATCATTGTCGAGCGGCAGGATGTCGATGTCGTACCCGATGTCGTGGCGGTTGGCTTTGTCTGGAACAGCCCTGCGCTGGACGGGACGAGGGTCTATGTCGATGGCCAGCCGGTCGCCTTCCCGCATGTGTTCGGCCAGCCTGGTCAAGCGCTGGTGGAGCTGCGCGGGCGGCATCGGATGATGAAGTTCGTGGCGGTCAACTCCTACGCAGAGGATCGCGCTGCGGCCTATCCGTCGATCGAGGCTCAACTCGACCAGCTTTATCACGACGGCTTCGAAGCGTGGCGCGCCACGATCGCCGACGTGAAATCCCGCCATCCTAAACCTGTTCAACCCAAGGAGACGTGAACATGCCTATGCCTACCATCGACAGCATCCAGACGGCGCTCAGCGCCATCAGTACCTTCCTCATCATGGAGGGTGCGACGCTGTCACCCGATCTGCGCGACGCACTGGTTACGTCGAGCGGTCGTCCGTCACCGGTCGATCGTATCGTCGAAGTCAGCGAGTCGCTCTACAGCCATGCCGACTATCTTTCCGACGGCGGCAAGCTGCTTTGTGCTGGACTGATGACCTTTGCCACCATGAACGGTTGGCACGGGCTGTCCGTAGACAATCGCGGTCCCCGCATTGCCCAGGCGATGCAGCGAGACGCGGGTGAAACCGCGCCGTTCGGCATGAGCTGGCCAGACCCCGAAACCGACCCTGCCCCCAAGGCTCCGGTCGTCGTGGCTGAGCCAACCCCAGTCCCGCCAGCACCGGTTGGGTCTGAATAACGATGGCTGTTGACGCCGCCTTGGCCAACTGGTTGCAGTCCCCATATCGCTACGCAGGCACGACGTCCGATCCGGTCGGCGCGGCCTGGGGCGATCTGGCCGTGACCAGTGAGATCGGGACGCCGCTTCTTTATAAAGCGGACGCCCTGGCCGAGGCGGCGCGACAGCACGGATTCCTGCTTAAACCCACCGTCATCGACACTGTCGAACTGCCCGGCCTTCGCATCGATCTGGTCGGCAAGGTTATTGAGTTTTTCGCTGACGATGGCGGCTATGCGGCGGGCGCGCATATTTTCGTGCTGGCCGCCGAAGAGCAGGCCGAGGTTGAAGCGACCGTGTTGACCGTTTTGCGGAGGCTATCATGAGCGGCGTCCTGATCATCGCTCCCGCGCCGCATGGCGCTTTGCCCGTTGCAGCGGGATCTGGCGCGTCCAACCTTCTGACGTTCGACCCCAAGGAAATATGGGCAGCATCGAGCGTCAATCCGGTGGAAATTCAGATCGACATGGGTACGCCCGTCGCGATCGACAGTTTCTTTCTGGGTTACACCAACGCGGCACCCGGTGCCTTCTGGGCGATCTATTCCAATACCGCGCCCGGCACGGGGCATGCACAGCTTTATCAAGGGCCGATGCGGGCGGCAGACAGCCTGGGACCGCGTCATCATGCATTCCGGCGCATCGCAGCGCCGGTTACGTCCCGCTATTTCTCGATCGCCGTCTATCAGAGCGGAGCCGTGCCCCTCTATGCCGGTGCGCTGGTCCTGGGCCGCGCGTTCGAGAAGTATCGTGAGCGGGGCGCGGGACGGACGCTCATCGATACCGGCGAGCGTCAGGATTTGCCGGGTGGCGGCTTCAACATGGGTGGAGGTGTCTTAAAGGCACAGTTCGCCTTCTCCTTCATCGATCTGACGGACGCTGAGACATTCAGGCTTGAACAGATAAAGCGAAACTGTGGCCTACGTAAGCCGGTCCTGCTGATCGAAGATGCTGACCTTGCCATCGGCCAAAACGAGGCTATTCACTACGGCGTATTCGAACGGTTCCAGGCGCGCGAAAGCGCAGATGCTGATGTGAGCCGCTGGGCTGGCTCCGTTCTAGAATGGGCATGATGTCCGCTCGCGGATACCGTTTTACGGGCATCCGCCCCGTCATGTCGGTGCCCATGGCACAGGCATCTTATCGAACCCGACTGATCGCTCTTATGGGATCAGCCGCTGCTGCAACAGCGCTTGTAACCGGCATTTCCACCCATGAGGGTAAAGAGAATGTCGGCTATCTCGACATCGCGAAAATACCGACTGCTTGTTACGGCGACACGCAGGATGTTGTTGTGGGCAAATTCTACAACGACGCCGAGTGTCAGGTGCGCCTAGAGCGACAGGCACTTACGCATGTCGAAGGCGTCGTGAAGTGTGTACCCGGCTTGAAGGGTCGCGGCGGCATTCTTCGCGGCGTTGGATCGACGGCCTATAATATAGGCATCGGTGGGTTTTGCGGATCGACCGCCGCTGCTCGGTTTAAGGCTGGCGACTGGATCGGCGGGTGCCTTGCCATCGGTCCCTATTTCGTCGTGCAGCGCAAGGATGGCTCATCCGTCGTGACGAGCGGCTTCATCAATGCGCGGATCAGCGGCAAGCTCCAGCCCGTGCAGGGGCTTATCAACAGGCGGGTCTGGGAAATGGACCAGTGCATTCGGGGGATCGCCTGATGTTCGGTCGCGTCGGCAAATTTCTGCTGGTGGCGCTCCTGACGGAGGTTGGCGGCGCATTGATCCAGGCTGGCCGTGGATGGTTGGAAGGGAAGCTATTGCCGCAAGCTAGATTGCCAAGCCCATCGCCAGCAGCTCAGGCCGGGGCAGTCGTTGCTACACCGCAGGGCACTGTGATCGTGGACGCCGAAGGGCAGGCCATTGGCTTTTCAGACGAACCACAGCAGGCATCAAAAAAGGCGCATGAAGCGCCTGTGCATCTGACCTGAAACCGGGTTTCTCAACTTAATTTTTGGCCCGAATTTTTGGCCCGCATTTTTGGCCCGCTACACAGATTCTTGATGCCAAATCCATGATGGACGCTTGTCATTGGCTGATGCTCCTGCGATATGTGTTCATGAAATGTTCTACTCGTCTCCTTACGCGGTCGCCCGGCTCGCGCCCCTGGCGCAGGTCGAAAACCAGCCGTGGATCGCGCGTGCTGGCGCGACCAAAGGTGGTTGGCGGCATGTCATGTTGGCGAAGGAATCGTTCGATCGCGTGCAACAGCATCGGCTTCTTTCTCCTCTTTCGGTCCGACTCACCCGCTGCAAGTCGATAGGCATATTCCTATCTCTAAGCCATTTTCCTACTTGTCTAGGAAAATTCCTATCATTATGGATTGGATATGGATGAATCGCAGAACGCCCGGATTGCGCTGGATCGGCTGATTGCCGAACGGGGGGAAAATTATGCCGATCTGTCCCGGCTGATCGGTCGCAACCCCGCCTATATCCAGCAGTTCATCAAACGTGGCACACCGCGTAAACTGGATGAGGCGGACCGGCATGTGCTGGCCCGCTATTTCGGTGTCGCTGAACAGATGTTGGGTGGCAGCGCCGCGCCGGTGACGGTCCCCGCCCGCACGCGCGGCATGCCTGCCGTCGTGGCAGTGCCGCGCCTGGCGCTGGGCGCGTCGGCAGGCGTCGGCACGCTGGACGAAGATGAGCGCACAGCCGGTGTGATGGCGTTCGACGCGCATTGGCTGCGTCATCTGGGGGTGCGGCCGCAGCGCGTTTCGATCATCCGGGTCGATGGCGAATCGATGGCGCCCACGCTTAGCGATGGCGATGACATCATGGTCGATCATGACGATGACGCCACCCGGTTGCGCGATGGCGTGTACGTCTTGCGGCTCGACGGCGTGCTGATGGTCAAACGGATCGCGATGGGGCCGTTGCGTGGCCGCTTCAGCGTCGTCAGCGACAATCTCCATTATCCCGACTGGACTGACATTGATCCGGCGCTGGTGGATATTGTCGGTCGCGTCGTCTGGACTGGCAGGCGTCTGGTCTAGCGCGGGCAGCCTACCTATCTTGGCGCCAAAGGAGTCCCGATTTGAACGACAATGGCGCGGTGATCCGCAAGGGCGTCGAATGGCGCGGTGCAAAGCTGGCGCTGGCGACGGTGGTATCGACCTGGGGGTCCGCGCCGCGCCCGCGCGGCAGCCATATGATCGTGCATCAGGATGGCCGCTTTGAAGGCAGCATTTCCGGCGGCTGCGTCGAAAGCGATGTGCTGCACCGCGCTGCCGAGGTGATTGCCGGGCGCGCCGCCCATGTCGCCACCTATGGCGTGGCCGATGGCGATGCCTGGGACGTCGGTTTGCCCTGCGGCGGCGAGATCGCGGTCCTGATCCAACCGGTGGGCGCAGACGGTTTTGCGCCCGACCTGTTCGACCGGATCGAGGCCGCCAGCGCGCGGGGCCGGGCGCTGACTTTGGCGACCGACCTTGCGACCGGGGTCACCCGCGAACAGGCAGGCGAGGGCGATTTCCTCAACCGCTATGACCCGCCCCGCCGCCTGCTGATCGTCGGCGCGGTCCAGATCGCCCAGTCGCTGGTGCCGCTGGCGCAGGCGATCGGCGTGACGCCGGTGGTGATCGACCCGCGCGGGCGGTTCCTGACGGCCGAGCGTTTCCCCGGCGTCGAACTGGACGATCGCTGGCCCGACGAAGCCATCACCGCCCGCTTCCCCGGCGAATCGACTGCCGTTGTGACGCTCAGCCACGACATCAAGATTGACGATCCGGCGCTGGAAGCGGCGCTCCGCGCATCAACTGGCTATGTCGCGGCGCTCGGATCGCGCAAGAGCCACGCCGCGCGGCTGGAACGGTTGGCGGCGCAGGGTTTTGATGCAGGCGATCTGGCGCGCATTGACGGTCCGGCGGGGCTGGACATCGGTGCCATCGGCGCGGCGGAAATCGCGCTGTCGATTACCGCTGGCATGGTCGCGGGCTTTAACGCGCGCCGCTAAAACAGAATGCCCCCTGCCGCAAGGGATGGGGCAGGGGGCATATCCCTCAAGCTGTCGGGCACAAAGGACGTCGCGCCCTAGCAAGCTGACCGTACAGATCAATCATAATATATAATCAAACGGTAACTTTATGTCCCATATTGAAATTTTACAATAGTATTATTACTCGCCCTAGCAGCATTTTCCGCCATTTTTGCCGCCATATCGCGCTTCCTGCCGATCGCGAAAAAACTGCGTCCGGTCCATCGCCGGCTGGTCGGGATGGTGGGTCAGCATGTGGCGCAGATAGGCGTCATAGTCGGGCATGCCGACCATCAGCCGCGCGGTCTGTCGCAACAGGCTCAAAAACCCGCTCATTCCGCAGGCACCAGTTGTGCCGGGATTTCGCGCGCCGTCGGCGCCGCGATTCGCCGCGCGGCGATGCAGGTGCGGATGGTGAAGAACAGCAGCGCCAGCACCACCGCCAGGAACAGCGCGACCAGCGCCGCATCGACCCGGTCATTGAAGATGATTCGCTGCATTTCCGGCATCGATTTGGCCGGGGCCAGCACTTCGCCCGCCTGCACCGCTGCGCTGAACTTGGCGGCATGGGCCAGAAAGCCGACCTTGGCGTCAGCGGAAAATAGCTTCAGCCACCCCGCCGACAGGGTGCAGACCAGCAGCCAGGCGGTCGGGATCATCGTGACCCAGGCGAACCGGTCGCGCTTCATGCGGAACAGCACCACCGTCCCCAGCATCAGCGCGATGGCGGCCAGCATCTGATTGGAAATGCCGAACACCGGCCAGAGCGTATTCACCCCGCCCAGCGGATCGGTGACCCCCTGATACAGGAAGAAGCCCCAGGCAGCGACCGTCAGCGCGGTGGCGACGATGCCGGGGACCATGCTCTTGCTTTCCTTGAAGCTCGGTGCCGCCAGCGCGATCAGATCCTGCAACATGAAGCGCCCGGCGCGGGTGCCTGCGTCCACGGCGGTCAGGATGAACAGCGCCTCGAACAATATCGCGAAATGATACCAAAAGGCCTTCATCGCCGGACCGCCGACGACATGGCTGAATATCTCCGCCATGGCGACGGCCAGCGTCGGCGCGCCGCCCGCGCGGCTGATGATGCTATGTTCGCCGACATCCTTGGCCGTCTGGGTGATCAGGTCGGGCGAGATCGGAAAGCCCATCGCTGTCACGGCGGCGGACGCGCTGGCGGCGTCGGTGCCGATCAGCGCGGCCGGGCTGTTCATCGTGAAATAGATGCCGGGGTCCAGGATCGACGCGCCCACCAGCGCCATGATTGCCACAAAGGCTTCCATCAGCATCGCGCCATAGCCGATCATCGGCGCATGCCCTTCGCTGGCGATCAGCTTGGGCGTCGTGCCGCTGGAAATCAGCGCATGGAAACCCGACACCGCGCCGCAAGCGATGGTGATGAACAGGAAGGGGAAAAGGCCGCCTGACCAGACCGGCCCGCCGCCCTCCACAAACTGCGTCAGCGCCGGCATCTTCAGCGGCGGCGCCATGATGACGATGCCGACCGCCAGCGCCGCGATCGCCCCGATCTTGAGGAAGGTGGACAGATAGTCGCGTGGCGCCAGCAACAGCCATACGGGCAATATGGAGGCTACCGCACCATAGCCGATCAATATCCAGCAGAGCGTCAGCGGCGTGAAGGTGAAGATCGGCCCCCAGAAGGGCGACGCTGCCACCGACTGGCCATAGACGATCGCGGCCAGCAGCCCGACCAGCCCCAGCAGCGACACTTCACCGATCCGCCCCGGCCTGATCCAGCGTGTATAGGCGCCCATCATCATGGCCAGCGGCACGGTCGCCGCGACCGTGAACATGCCCCAGGGACTTTCCGCCAGCGCCTTGACCACGATCAGCGCCAGCACCGCCAGGATGATGACCATGATCATGAACGCGCCGAACAGCGCGATCGTCCCGGCCCATTGCCCCATTTCCATGCGGATCAACTCGCCCAGCGATTTGCCGTCGCGGCGCATCGACACGAACAGGATCATGAAATCCTGCACAGCCCCTGCCAGCACGACGCCGACGATGATCCATAATGTGCCGGGCAGATAGCCCATCTGCGCCGCGAGCACCGGCCCGACCAGCGGTCCCGCGCCCGCAATCGCTGCGAAATGATGACCGAACAGGACCGTGCGGTCGGTCGCGACATAGTCCAGCCCGTCGGCGCGGCGCAGCGCCGGGGTAGGGCGCGAAGGATCGAGCCGCATCACCTTGCTGGCGATGAACAGCGCATAATAGCGATAGGCGACCAGAAAGCAGCTGACCGCCGCGACGACGATCCACAGCGCATTGACGGCTTCGCCCCGCGACACCGCGACGACGCTCAGCGCTACCGCGCCGATCACGGCCATCGCTATCCAGGGAAGATGCCGGTTCATCATGCTCTCTCACGCTCGTCTGCAGGAAAAGACGACAGTAGGGCGCTGGACCGGAAAGACAATCTTTCGCTAATGCCGCCGGGCAAAGGGCCAGTCGATGATATGGGCCGCCCACAGCGCCCACCAGATGATGACCGGCTGCAACGCCAGGCGCGGGGCATGATAGGCCCAGCCCAGATGCACGCCGCCAATGGCTATATCATGGACGGCATGGTTGATATTGGCAGGCCAGACGCACAGCGCATAGAGCGCCAGGCCGATCCCCGCCGCCTTGCGCAACGCCGGCACCATCAATCCGGCGGCTCCCGCCAGTTCAGCCAGTCCCGTCAGGAAAATCACCGTGGCGGGGAAGGGCACCCAACTCGGCGTGATCGCGATGAAGCCGCCGGGCGACCGCAAATGCGCGATCCCCGCGACCAGATAGGCCAGCGCCAGCACCCATCGCGCGATCCGCCGGGGGCGGCTTTCACTCACCGCTTGCGGACAAATTCGGCGCGCAGCACCAGGCCCTTGATCCCGTCAAACTTGCAGTCGATTTCCTGCGCATCGCCCGTCAGCCGGATCGACTTGATCAGCGTGCCGCGCTTCAGCGTCTGGCCAGCGCCCTTGACCGTCAGATCCTTGATCAACGTCACCTGATCGCCGTCGGCCAGCAGATTGCCGACCGAATCGCGCACTTCGACACTGTTCGGCTCACTGTCGGCCTGCTTCACATCGGCGGCGCTGATCCATTCGCCGGTCGCTTCGTCATAGACATATTCATCGTCGGCCATGGTCATGCGCTCCTGTTCGTTGCGCCGTCCATAGGCGCTCGCGCCATCAAGCGCCAGCGATCAGCCGATCGTCACGGCTTCCAGCACCGCCGCGCGCAGTTCGGGAATGCCCATGCCCTTCTCGCTGGACGTGGCGATGATGTCGGGATGGGCGGCGGGACGCTTGCGGATCGCTTGCGCGGTCTGCTCGGTCACGGCGGCCAGTTCGCTCGCCTTGATCTTGTCCGCCTTGGTCAGGATGATGCGATAGCTCACCGCCGCGCCGTCCAGCATGTCCAGCATGTCGGTATCGACTTCCTTGATGCCATGGCGGCTGTCGATCAGCACGAGCGCGCGCTTGAGCGCGGCCCGCCCGCGCAGATAGTCGTTCACCAGGAACTTCCATTTGCGCACCACATCCTTGGGTGCCTTCGCATAGCCATAGCCGGGCATGTCGACCAGGCGGAAGCGCAGCGGATCGCCCACGTCAAAGAAGTTCAGTTCCTGCGTCCGCCCCGGCGTATTGGATGTCCGCGCCAGATTGTTGCGGTTAGTGAGGGCGTTGAGCAGCGATGATTTGCCGACATTGGACCGGCCGGCAAAGGCGACCTCATTGACCGCCATGTCGGGCAGAAATTCCAGCGTCGGCGCGGACTTCAGGAAGGTGATCGGCCCGGAAAAGACCTTGCGCGCTTCCTCGATCAGGTCAGGGGATTCCATGTCGTTCACCTTTCAAATCCTCCCCCACAGGGGGAGGGGGACCGCGCCCGAAGGGCGTGGTGGAGGGGTGTCACCCTCGCGATAGGGGGACACCCCTCCGTCCGGCCTGCGGCCAGCCACCTCCCCTTGCAGGGGAGGATGATACTTACTTCGCGACTGCCGTGCTCAGCACGGGGTGGCGGCGGTACAGCCACCATTGCTGGGCCATCGACAGGCAGTTGTTGGTGATCCAGTACACCAGCAGGCCAGCCGCGAACGGGGCCATGATGAACATCATCATCCACGGCATGATCGAAAAGATCTGCTGCTGCATCGGGTCCATCTGCGCGGGGTTCAGCTTGAACTGGAAATACATGCTGATGCCCAGCAGCAGCGCCAGCACGCCGATCCCCAGGAAGGATGGCGGGGTGAAGGGCAGCAGGCCGAACAGGTTCAGGATATGTAGCGGATCGGGCGCGGACAAATCCTTGATCCACAGCACGAACGGCTGATGCCGCATTTCGATCGTCAGCATCAACACCTTGTAGAGCGCGAAGAAGATCGGAATCTGGATGAAGATGGGCAGGCACCCGGCCAGCGGGTTGACCTTCTCCGTCTTGTACAGCGCCATCATCTCCTGCTGGAGACGCGGCTTGTCGTCCTTATACTTCTCCTGCAGCGCCTTCATCTTGGGCTGCACCGCGCGCATTGCCGCCATGCTGGCGAACTGGCGCTGGGCGACCGGGAACATCAGGCCGCGGACCACGAAGGTCAGGCAGATGATCGCCACGCCGAAATTGCCCAGCGTCTCGAACAGCCAGTGCAGCAGGGCAAAAATCGGCTGCTCGAACCAATAGAACCAGCCCCAGTCGATCGCGCGGTCGAACAGCTTGACGCCACCACGCTCATAGGCCTGGAGCGTCTTGACCTCCTTGGCCCCGACGAACAGGCGCAGCGTCTGCGTGACCGACTTGCCGGGCGCCAGCATGGTCGAATCAAGCGCGACGTCGGCCTGATATTGGGTGCCAGCACCCTTGCGGAACTGGGCTGCGACATCGGCATCCTTGCCAGGCACCAGCGCCGACAGCCAATATTTGTCGGTAAAGCCGATCCAGCCGCCCTTGGACTGGAAATCGCGGGTGGACGGACCTTCGTCGAGATCCTTGTAATTCACGTCATAATTGGCCGCGTCGTTGAACACGCCCATCGGGCCGATATGGATGGTCCAGGTATCGGGGTCCTTGGGAATGCTCCTGCGGCTGATATAGCCATAGGGCTTTACGCCGACCGTACCGGCGCCGCTGTTCGACACTTTCTGCGCGGCGGTGATCATGTAATTTTCATCGACGCTCAGGCGAATCTCGAACGTCTGGCCAACGCCATTATTCCAGGTCAGGGTAACGGGGCTGGTCGGGGTCAGTTCGCTGCCCTGCGCGGTCCAGACCGTATCCTTGTTCGGCGTTTTCAGCCCTTCGCCCTGCCATCCGAAGCCGGCGAAATAGGCGTCCTGCGTACCGGCGGGCGAATAGAGGCGGACGTCGGGCGAATCCTTGGCGATGGTTTCCTTGTAGGTCGGCAGCACGATGTCATCGATGCGCGCACCTTTCAGGTTGATCGACCCGTCCAGCTTGGGCGTGCGGATGGGAATGCGCGGGCTTTCCTTCAGCACCACGGCGCGATCGCGAATCGCCGCCACGCTGTCTGCGGCCGGGTCCGCTGCCGGGTTGGCGACAGGCGTCGTCTTGCCACCTTCGATCTTCGTTGCGGGTGGATTGGCCGCTGGAAAGAAATAGGTGGACACATAAGGCCAGCCGAACAGGATCGCAGCGGTCAGCAGCACCGCCAGAATGATATTCTTCTTGTCGTCCACGTTGTTCGGCTCCGCCGTCTTATATCTGTGTCAGGGGACCGGGTCGTAGCCCGAACCGCCCCATGGGTGGCATCGCATTAGCCGCTTCCCTGCCAGCCAGCTACCCTTGATCGCGCCATATTTGCGCACGGCCTGGATCGCATATTCCGAACAGGATGGGGCATAGCGGCAGGAAGGGGGCAGGATGCGCGAAGGGCCGATCTGCCAGAAGCGCGCGATCAGGATGAGCAGGCGGGCCATCATGCGCCGACCTTGCCTTTGCCCCGGCCATGACCTGCCCCCACGCCATGGCGCGACGGCGCATCACCGGCCTGCGGCGCGCGCGCAATCTTGCGCAGCGCCTTTTCCAGCTCGGTGCGCAGCAAGGCGAAATCACGTTCCTTGCCGCCATCGCGGCCAATCAGCACATGGTCGGCACCGGCATAGCCATGCAGCGGCAGCAATTCCCGTGCGAGAACGCGAAAGCGGCGCTTCATCCGGTTACGGATGACGGCGCCGCCAATCTTTTTCGTGACCGTGATGCCGAATCGCATCGCCGGATCGCCATCGTCGCGGTCGCGCACCAGCAGGACGAATCCCGGCATGGGTGCGCGCTTGCCGCGATTGGCCGCCAGGAAATCGGCCCGCTTGCCCATGATGGCAGGCGCAGCCGAAGGCGGCCCTTCGATCAGGCGCTCAGGCTCTTGCGGCCGCGCGCACGACGGGCGCGGATGATGTTGCGGCCGCCGGGGGTCGCCATGCGGGCGCGATAACCGTGACGGCGCTTCCGAACTAGATTGCTCGGCTGAAAAGTGCGCTTCATCGTTCATTCCTCAAAAAACAACTAGAGAATCGGGCGTGACAAAAAAGGGCCGCCAAAGCAGCGGCCGCATGGTCAGGGGGCGTCCGATAGGCAAATGGGGGTGGGAAGTCAATGGGGCGAAGCCCGATCTTGCCGAACCGAAATCCTCCCCTGCAAGGGGAGGGGGACCGCTGGCGTAGCCAGTGGTGGAGGGGTATCACCCTCTCGATAGCGCGACACCCATCCGTCTGGCCTACGGCCATCCACCTCCCCTTAAAGGGGAGGATGGCCCATTACTTCCCCCGCGCCGCCGCCACGCCGCTCTTCAGCGCGTCAAAGCCGACCGCGCCATTCAACACCTGGTCGCCGATGACGAAGGTCGGCGTGCCGCTCGCCTGCAATTTCTGCGCGAGCGCGATGTTGGACTGGATTTCGGCGTCATATTTGTTCGACGCCATCGCTGCTTCCGCGTCCGCTTTGCTGATGCCGGCCTTCGCCGCCGCCGCGACGATCGTGTCGCGCGTCACTTTGCCAGCGCCATAGAGCGCCTTGTGATAGGCCATATATTGGCCGCGCTCGGCCGCCAGAAGCGATACTTTGGCCGCGTCGCTGCTTTCTTCCGACAGGATCGGCAGTTCGCGATAGACGATCTTCACCTTGGCGTCCGACCCCACCAGCTTGGCAAGATCCGGCAGCGATGCGCGGCAATAGCCGCAGGCATAGTCGAAAAATTCGACCACGGTGACATCGGCATTGGCCGCGCCTTCCCACGCCCCGGCATAGGGTTTTTCCAGCGCCATGCGATTGTCCGCGATCGTGCTGGACATGCGTTTCGCCTGCAATCTCTCGATTGCCTGCGGGATGATTTCGGGATGCTCCAATATATAGTCATGAACGATCTTTTCGATCGCGCTCTTGTCCGTGGTGGTCACGGCGGCGGGGGCCTGCACGGCCAGAGCGATCCCGGCGGCTGCCGCGATAAAGGCGAAAGCGCCAAGGGTCATCTGGATCATCCTGTTGGAAAGGGCCGCGCGGAATGTCGGCCGGTTGTGCTGCGTCATTTTATCGTTTCTTCCGCTGCTGCTCGATCGCGGCGCGCGATACCATCGCGATATCCTGCGCCCGCAGATAGTCAACTGTGCCCGGCTTCAACCCCTGCATCGCCGCGTCCGCACTGCGCAGCGCCATCGGATGCTGGCCCATCATCGCGTATCGCTCCGCCGTCGCCAGCGCCGCGCGTGGCGTATCGCCCCGCCGTTCATAGACGACGCCCAACTGATACCAGGCGAAGGGATTTTCCCGGTCGCGCGCCACTGCCAGGCGCAAAACCTGCTCGGCCTCGGCAAAATTCGCCTCATCCTCGGTCGCGATCAGCGCATGGGCCAGCAGCACGGAAATCAGCGGCTGGTTGGTCAGCCGCACCGCTTCGCGCAGCGGTGCAATCGCGTCCTTGGGGCGGCCGCTTTCCAGCAATATCTGGCCTTTGAGCTCCAGAAAATAGGGATCGTCCGGCATCGCCGCCAGCAGTGCGTCGGCTTCATGGAGCGCGCGTTGCGGATAGGCGCTTTTGTGCCAGGCATAGGCCCTGGCATAATGCGCCGGGATCGACTGGTCGCTTTCGGGATATTTGATCAGGGTCTGGGCGGGTTCCGACACGAAGCCGACCAGCTTGGCCTTGATCCGCTCGAACCGCGCCTCCAGCGCCTTGTCGACCGGCTTGTCCCACGCCGGATCGACCGTATAGACCTCGCGCAGCACATTGATGCGTTCCCCTGACAGAGGATGGGTGCGGCCATAGCTGTTATCCTGCGGTATCGCGAGGCGATATTCCTGATTTTGCAGCTTCTTGAAAAATTCCAGGCTTCCCCGGCCACTGATGCCCGCCGTGCTCAGATAGCGCGCGCCCGCCAGATCGGCGGAGCTTTCCTGACCGCGCGAAAAAGCCAGGAATTTGGACATCGCCGCCTGCTGGCCGAGGCCCATAATCCCCATGCCCGCTTCCGCGCCGCCCGCCGCGATGGCGGCGGCCCCCAGCACCAGGCTGAGCAAAGTCACGCCGGTCGCTTCGCGAATCCCTTCGCCAAAGCGGACGATATGGCCGCCCTCTATATGGCCCAGTTCATGCGCTACCACGCCCTGCAACTGGTTCACATTGTCGGCCTGCGCGATCAGCCCGCTATGCACCCACACATATTGGCCGCCAGCGACGAAGGCGTTGATTTCGGGATCGTTGATGACCAGCACCTGGACATTGCGCGGGGCCATGCCCGCCGCCTTGACGAGCGGCGCGGACATGTCGGCCATGAACGCCTCGGTCTCGGCATCGCGCAAGATGCTCTGCGCCAGCGCCGGGCGCGCCATCAGCATGAACACGCCCAGCAGAAGGGCAAGCCATCGGATCAATCGGACCATCACGCGCCGCCCATGCCATGCAGGCCATGAACCGCCGGTGAAGCGGCGCGCCAAACGAAAAACGCCGCTGCCGACCGGGCATGACCGGATAAGCAGCGGCGCTTGTTCATGGGCGAGCGATCCGGCTTTTATTGGCCGAACGTACGCTGCCACCAGCCGCGACGCGGCGTGCCATCGTCATTGACGCCTTCGGATTCGCTCTCCGCCGCGACAGGCTCGGCGGCAGGCGCTTCCTCGGCCGGAGCCGGTGCCTCGACGGCAGGCGCGGCTGCTTCGGCTTCCGCTGCGACATCGGCCTTCTTGCGACGGGTGCGCTTGGGCTTGGCAGGGGCTTCTTCGGCAACCGGCGCCTGGGCCGCGGCCGCTTCCGCCGCAGCGGCATCAGCCTCGATCTGCGCCTTGGTGCGACGACCACGGCGGGGCTTGGCTGGCGCCTTCTCGGCGACGACCTCTACCGGGGCTTCGGCTGCAACCTCGGCGGGCGCTTCCTCGGCGACGGCTTCGGTTGCGGGCGCGCTGTCGGCCTTGGGCTTGCGGGCGCGGGGACGACGACGGGTCTTGGGCGCTTCCTCGGCGGGCGCTTCCTCGACCGCAGCCTCTTGGGCCACGGCGTCTTCGGCGACAGGCGCGTCCTCGGTCACCGCCTCGGCAGTTTCCGCGTTCGCATCGGTTGCAGCTTCACCGCCTTCACGACGACGGCGACCGCCACGGCGACCACGGCGGCCACGACGACGGGCAGCGCCTTCTTCCTCGGCTTCGACGGGAGTGACGGCGGCTTCCGCCTCGCCATCGCTATCCTCGTCCGCTTCATCGGCGCCCGCCTCCTGTGCCTCACCGGCATCGTCCGCAGCTTCGCCCTCGACGCGATTTTCATCGCGCTGGCCGCCACGGCGGCGACGGCGGCGACGGCGACGGCGGTTGCCATCGCGATCCTCGCCCCGGTCACCCCGCTCGGAACGGTCGCGCTCAGAGGCGGCCTCTTCCTCTTCCTCGGCTTGCGGCTCTTCTTCTTCCTCTTCTTCCTCGATCAGGTCGAGTTCGTCGTCATCCTGATCCATCGGTGCATAGGTCACGACGCGTTCGGGGCGCGGGCCGCTCGGCTCGACCGACATGCGTGCGCCCTCCACCTCGCCATCGGGCAGGACGATGATGCTGACGCCGTAGCGCTGCTCGATCTCGTCCAGTTCGCGACGTTTGTTGTTGAGGACGTAGAAGGCGGCTTCCTGGCTGGCGCGCAGCGTGATGATGCTGCCGCGACCCCGCGCCGCTTCCTCTTCCAGCATGCGCAGCGCAGACAGGCCCGCCGACGATGCGGTGCGGACCAGGCCGGTGCCTTCGCAATGCGGGCACTGGCGGGTCGATGCTTCCAGCACGCCGGTGCGCAGGCGCTGGCGGCTCATTTCCATCAGGCCAAAGCCCGAAATCCGGCCGACCTGAATGCGCGCGCGATCGTCCTTCAGCGCTTCCTTCATCGCCTTCTCGACCTTGCGGATGTTGGAGTTCATCTCCATGTCGATGAAGTCGATGACGACCAGACCAGCCATGTCCCGCAGGCGCAACTGACGCGCAATCTCGCGCGCCGCTTCCAGATTGGTCGCAACGGCGGTCTGCTCGATGCCATGCTCGCGGGTCGACCGGCCGGAGTTGATGTCGATCGACACCAGAGCCTCCGTCGGGTTGATCACCAGATAGCCGCCCGATTTCAGCTGCACGACCGGGTTGTACATGGCGGCCAGCTGATCCTCGACACCGGCGCGCTGGAACAGCGATACCGGGTCGGCATAGCCCTTCACCTTGCGCGCATGGCTGGGCATCAGCAGGCGCATGAAGTCCTTGGCGGCCTTGTAACCATGCTCGCCCTCGACAATGACTTCCTCAATATCCTTGTTGTAGATATCGCGGATCGCCCGCTTGATCAGGTCGCTGTCATTGTGGATCAGCGCCGGGGCGGCCGACTTCATCGTATTTTCGCGAATTTCGTCCCACAGGCGGGCGAGATAGTCGAAGTCGCGCTTGATCTCGACCTTGGTGCGCTGAAGGCCGGCAGTCCGCACGATGCAGCCCATCGACGAAGGCAGCGCCATGTCGGCGATGATCGACTTCAACCGCTTGCGGTCCGCCGCATTGCTGATCTTGCGCGAAATGCCGCCGCCGTGCGACGTGTTGGGCATCAGCACGCAGTAACGACCGGCCAGCGACAAATAGCTGGTCAGCGCCGCGCCCTTGTTGCCGCGCTCTTCCTTGACGACCTGGACCAGCAGCACCTGGCGGCGCTTGATGACGTCCTGAATCTTGTAGCGGCGGCGCAGCGCCATCCGCTTGCGGCGCAGTTCGTCGGCGGCATCGTCGCCACCCCGGCTACGGCCACGCCCGCGACCATTGCCGCGCCCGCCTTCGCCTTCGGCCTGTTCGCCGCTCTCCTGCTCGTCATGCGCATCGTCATCATCATGATGATGGGTCGCCTCGACGGTTTCGACGCTGCCGCCTTCGCCGTCCTCGTCATCCTCATCGTCCAGATCGGCGCGCAGCGCAGCCTCTTCCTCGGCATGGGCGCGTTCTTCGCGCAACAGCGCTTCGCGGTCCTCACGCGGGATCTGATAATAGTCGGGATGAATTTCGCTGAAAGCGAGGAAGCCGTGACGGTTGCCGCCATAATCGACGAAGGCGGCCTGCAACGAAGGCTCGACCCGCGTTACCTTGGCCAGATAGATATTGCCCTTGAGCTGCTTGTGCTCAGCGGACTCGAAGTCGAATTCCTCGATCCGGTTACCCTTGACGACCGCGACACGGGTTTCTTCCCGGTGGCGCGCATCGATCAGCATACGCATTGTCATGTAATAGTCTCCGGCGTGGACGGGCTGCGGCACTTGGCCGCGCCGCCACGCGATAGTGAAGGGACGGCCGCGTGCGCGCCGAAAGGGGCGCAGGTTGCGACATCGTCCAGGTTTGAAGGAAATATTGCGCGTCTGCTGCGTCGGCAGGGCCGGACAATTCGCCGGGCCGGACCATCCACGCCGCATCGCCCGTTACCGGGGCAAGCGTGGAATGGAATTCATGCCTCATGCAGCGTCAACCTGTTACTGGCATCCTGTGGCGCGCAGGGTGCGCGCCGATGCCGCTCTTGTTTCCCCGCATCGCCACCGTGAAACAGGCTAGTCTTGCGGGAATATGAATGGGTAGCAGTCAAAGACCCACGGGGCAACGGCTGCCTGAAATATTATGTCTTGTTCGCGTCTGTTCAAAAATGGGCGGAGCAAAGCCCGTTCCAAACCAGCACCCGTATCGCCGCTCGTGCTGAAAATCCCGTTAACCGTCTCATTTTACGGAGCCACAACAGGCTTTGCTTAATCCGGGGTTTAGCGTGGGGACGCTGAACGGATAAGCGCATGACATTTGGCTGGACGGCCCGCATCCATGCGATGCACAAGCGGCGCATGTTACAAAGCCTTGCCCTTGCAAGCACTCTGACGATGGCGGCGCCCGGCAGCGCCGGCGGCATTTATGCCGTCGATGTACGCGACGATCGCGTCATTGTTCGTTTCGACGATCGGGTCGATGGCGCGTCAGCCTTCCTGCTTGATACGCCGCGCCGTATCGCGCTCGACATCAGCGGCGCGCAGATCAGTCGCGGCCAGTTCGCGCCCGGCAATGGCACGATCGCCGCAGTGCGTCAGGGCCAGTTGAGCGAAAGCACCGCCCGCGTCGTTCTCGATCTCGCCAGCCCGGCGACGCTGGGCGATGCGCAGATCGCGCCCGACGGCAAATCGCTCAGCTTCTCGCTCAAGGGCGCGACCGACAGCGTCTTTCGCACGGCGGTGGGCAGGGGCCGCACCAATTTCGACGCGCCCGCCAATATGAGCGCCCGACCGCGAAAGCGACTCCATTCGATCACCGTGCCGATCCCGTCCATGGCGCGCGGCGTCGCGCTGCCGCCGATCGAGGGCGCGCGTGACGGCACCCGTCCCCTGATCGTGATCGATGCGGGCCATGGCGGCCATGATCCGGGCGCGATCAACAAGGATAATGGCAAGCGCGAAAAGGATGTGACGCTGGCCATCGCCCAGGCGATCCGCGACCAGTTGGTCAAGTCGGGCCGTGTGCGCGTGGCGCTGACCCGCGACGATGACAAATATCTCGTGCTTCAGGAACGCTATGGCATCGCCCGCAAGCTGGGCGCAGACCTGTTCATTTCGATCCATGCCGACGCAGCGGAAAATGCCGACGCGCATGGGGCGACCGTCTATACATTGTCCGAAACCGCTTCCGATCGCGAAGCGGCGCGTCTGGCGGCGCGGGAGAATAAGGCGGACATCATCAATGGCGTGAACCTTGGCGGCCAGTCGGGCGACGTCTCCTCGATCCTCATCGACCTGACCCAGCGCGAATCGATGAACATCTCGGCCAATTTCGCGCGTCTGCTCCAGCGCGAAGCATCGCCCTATGTGGCCTTCCGCAGCGCCTATCACCGCTTTGCTTCCTTAATGGTGCTAAAAGCGCCCGATACGCCATCGGTCCTGTTTGAAACCGGCTATATCAGCAATGCCGAGGATGCGGCCTTTCTCGCCTCGCGCGAGGGGCAGCAGAAAATCGCCCGCGGCGTCGCCCGCGCGATCGAGGTTCACTTCGCCCGCAAGCTTGCGATGCACGGCGGCGCGGCCGGGGGCTGATCGCGCCAAAACGCGTCGCTGGCGGGGAAGGGGGGCAGGTTCGACGATCTGCGCTGGCCTTGGCGGCAATTTGACCTTAGAGCCTGATCCGTCATGGAAGAGGCCCGTTCCAATCCGCCCGCATCGTCCTTTGCCTATCGCCTGCGTCGCGACGCAGGGGGCGTGCTGGATCGTCTGCGCCCGCTCTGGCAGCGCCGCCTGTTTCGCTGGAGCGCGATCCTGCTGGGCGGCTTCCTGCTCTTTTGCGCGCTGTTCTGGCTGATCTTCGCGCGCGGCTTGCCCGACGCGGCGACGCTGCTGGAATATGAGCCGCCGCTGCCTACCATCGTGCGCGACATTAATGGCCAGCCGGTTCACAGCTATGCCCGCGAACGGCGCGTCCAGCTGCAATTCAGCGACTATCCCCCGCAACTGATCCACGCCTATCTGGCGGCGGAGGATAAGACATTCTTTGACCATCATGGCGTCGACTTCCCCGGTTTCGCTGGGGCCGTGCTTGATTATGCCAGCAAATTGGGGTCTGGCCAGCGCGCCCGCGGCGGATCGACCATTACGCAGCAGGTGGCCAAGAATCTGCTGATCGGCGACGAATATTCGCCCACGCGCAAGGTGAAGGAGATGATCCTGGCGTGGCGCATGGAAAATGTGCTGACCAAGCAGCAAATCCTCGAACTCTATCTCAACCAGATATTTCTGGGTCGAAACGCCTATGGCGTACAGGCTGCCGCGCGCGCCTATTTCGACAAGGACGTCGCCGACCTCAAGCTCCACGAAATGGCCTATTTGTCGATCCTGCCCAAGGGGCCGGCCAATTACCGCCCCGAAAGCCCGACCGGTCATGCCCGCGCGATCGAACGGCGCAACTGGGCGCTGGGCGAAATGGTGAAGAATAATTGGATCACCCCTGCACAGCGCGACGCGGCGGTGGCCCAGCCGCTCGGCACCGTTGCCGCGCACGGCTCCGGCTTCGACGCGCGGGCAGGCGACTATTATATGGAAGAAGTGCGCCGCCGCCTGATCAGCCTGTTCGGCGAAAAGGCTAGCGATGGTCCCAACAGCGTCTATGCCGGTGGCCTGTGGGTGCGCAGCCCCTATGATCCGGTGGTGCAGGAAAGCACCAAGAATGCGCTGCGCGGCGGGCTGTTGCGTTTCGACGCCGGGCGCGGCTGGTCCGGCCCGGTCGGTCATATCAAGATAGACAATGGCTGGGAGCGGGAACTGGCCGCCAGCTATATCGACGTCGATTATGCAGATTGGCGCGTCGCCGTCATCGTCAGCCGCACATCGACCGACGCGCAGCTTGGCTTTGCCGACGGCAGCACGGGCACTCTCCCCGCCAGCGCCGCGCAGAGCCCCTATCGCAAAACAGGTGGTCCGGCCTTCTCTGCAATGAAGCCTGGCGACCTGATCGTCGTTGCGCGCAATGGATCGAACTGGGCGCTGCGTTCCATCCCCGAAGTGTCGGGCGGCATGATGGTGGAGGAGGTTCATTCGGGCCGTATCCGCGCGATGCAGGGCGGCTTTGATTCGCGCCTGTCCTCCTACAACCGCGCCACCCAGGCGCTGCGCCAGCCCGGTTCGACCATCAAGCCCTTCGTCTATGCCGCCGCGCTCGACAGCGGCATGACCCCGGCCTCGATCATCGTCGATGGGCCGCTGTGCGTCTATCAGGGCGCGGGCCTTGGCCAGAAATGCTTTCGCAACTTCTCCGGCGGCAGCGCTGGACCGCAGACGATGCGCTGGGGCGTCGAACAGTCGCGCAACCTGATGACCGTGCGGGCCGCCAGCCAGACGGGCATGGAGCGGGTCGTCCGCACCATCAAGGGCATGGGGATTGGCGACTACCAGCCCTATCTGTCCTTCGCGCTGGGCGCGGGTGAAACCACGGTCGAACGCATGGTCAATGCTTATGCGGCGCTCGCCAATCAGGGGCGGCAATTCCCCTCGCGCGTGATGGATTATGTGCAGGACCGACGTGGCAAGGTCATCTGGCCCGAACGCTGGCGCGCCTGCGATGGCTGCAACATGGCCAATTGGGACGGCAAGCCGATGCCGCGCTTCGGTTTTGAGGGCAAGCAGGTGATGAACCCGATGACCGCCTATCAGGTCGTCCACATCGCCGAAGGCGTGGTCCAGCGCGGTACCGCCACCGTACTGGCCGACCTTAAGCGTCCGCTCTTCGGCAAGACCGGCACCACCAACGGCCCGACCAATGTCTGGTTCGTCGGCGGATCGCCCGATCTCGTCGCTGGCGTGTATATCGGCTATGATCAGCCGCGCAGCCTTGGCGGCTGGGCGCAGGGCGGCCGCATCGCCGCGCCGATCTGGAAGGCGGCGATGGCTCCGATCCTGGAAACCATGCCAAAGACGCCCTTCATCGCCCCTGCGGGCATCCGCATGGTCGCGATCGACCGGCGGTCGGGCAAGCGCGTGTACGGCGCCTGGCCGACCAGCGAACCCAAGGCGGCGGTCATCTGGGAAGCCTTCAAACCCGAATCCGAACCCCGCCGCACGATCCGCAAGGAAGAGGCCGAAGAGCAAGCCAAGGTCGCCGCCACCCGCGCCGCCAGCCGCACCAGAGCGCGCACCGACAGCGAATTCCTGTCCGATCAGGGCGGGATTTATTGAGGAAAGATTAGAAGGTCTGGCGTAGCCGTACCCAATGATGATCTGCCATCAACCGGGCAGGAACATGAAGATGTAAGTCGGCGCTTTATACTCAAAATTCGGGGAAAGCGCGCAATCTTGAGGTGCCACGCCATAGGCCGCCCTGTCGACGCAGTTCAAGGCGGAGGCAATGTTTGTCATCAATGCGACGCGTCCGACTCCGACCATACGGTCGGTGCCGTTTCCGCCCTTGGACTGAGCAGCGGTCGTTATATCTCGCTGGAACAGAAGCTGGCCGTTGTCGATTCGGGTTAAGCTCCATCCCATCGTGACGCTGGCACGGCTGGAGAAGGAAATCTTGAACGGCGCATCCATGTCAATCCAGCGTGGCGACAAGCGAACCTTGGCTTCGGCATCCGTAGTGGCCAGCATGTTCAGCTTATTCATTGTTTCGCGCAGTGCTTTCTCAAAGCTGGACCGCTTTGCTGCCCCTGCCAGGCCCAGTGTCGCTTTTCCGCCCACGACACCGGGCATATCCGCCACTTGCTCCAATGCTATGCGACGATATAGCGGATGGTCCGGTTTCAATGGTGCGGGAGCCGATGGAGAAAATGAAAATCCGATAGGCGACAACGGTACACCGCCAGATGCCAATGCCGATTGCGGAGCCAAAGCCAGAAGGGCGAACATGGGAAGAATGCGCATTCGGCAGCGACTATCGTTGAGGCATTGCTATCCTTTTGCGGAACATCATTAATGCGTCCGCCCGCAGCGCTTTTTGACCCTCTTGCGACGAAATGCATCGGAACCGTTCGGGCTGAGCCTGTCGAAGCCCTGTTCTTCTTGACGAACAGCGATTTACGCAAGAAAGGACGGCCCTTCGACAAGTTCAGGGCGAACGGCTAGAGAGCCTTCCCTTTTGGGCCGAGTTTTTGGAGACCACCCATGCGCGCCGAAGCGCTGCAATATATTGACCGCATCGACGCCGCGCTTGCCCTGCTGCGCCAGTCGCTCGACTGGGACCGCGCGCTGCGCCGCCTTGACGAGTTGAACGCGCGCGTCGAGGATCCGACCTTGTGGGACAATGCCAAGCTGGCGCAGGAGGTCATGCGGGAGCGGACCAGGCTGGACAGCGCCATCGGCGCGACCCGTGCCATTGCATCGGAAAAGTCCGACACTGCCGAACTGATCGAAATGGCGGAAGCCGAAGGTGACGAGGACATGGTGTCCGAAGCCATCGCGGCGCTGAAGGCGCTGGCCGACCGCGCGGACGAGGACAAGATCAAGGCGCTGCTGTCTGGCGAAGCCGATGGCAGCGACACCTATCTGGAAATCCATGCCGGTGCTGGCGGTACCGAAAGCCAGGATTGGGCCGAAATCCTCAGCCGAATGTATCGCCGCTGGGCCGAACGGCGCGGTTACAAGGTCGAACTGGTCGATTATCAGGCGGGCGATCAGGCGGGCATCAAGTCCGCGACCTTCCTGATCAAGGGCGAGAATGCCTATGGCTATGCCAAGACCGAAAGCGGCGTCCATCGCCTGGTCCGCATCAGCCCCTATGACAGCGCCGCGCGCCGCCATACCAGCTTCTCGTCGGTATGGGTCTATCCCGTGATTGACGATGATATCGACATTGAAGTCAAGGAATCCGACCTCAAGATCGACACCTATCGCGCGTCCGGCGCGGGCGGGCAGCATGTCAACACGACCGATTCGGCCGTCCGCATCACCCATATTCCGTCCGGCATCATCGTCGCGTCGCAGAATGACCGTTCGCAGCACAAGAACCGCGCAACCGCGATGAACATGCTCAAGGCGCGCCTCTACGAAGCGGAACTGGCCAAGCGCGAAGCCGTGACGGCTGGCGAATATGCCGCCAAGACGGAGATTGGCTGGGGGCACCAGATCCGTTCCTATGTGCTGCAACCCTATCAGCTGGTGAAGGATCTGCGCACCGGGGTCACCTCGACCGCGCCCGACGACGTGCTGGACGGCGCGCTTGATCCCTTCATGGCCGCAGCGCTCAGCCAGAAGGTGACTGGCGAGAAGGTCGATGTCGAGGATGTCGACTGACATGAGCATGCGGGCGGTTCTGGCGGGCGTGCTTGCCTTGCTCACCGCCTGCGACCGCCTGTCGCCCGGTAACGAAACGGAGCGTTCCCCCGCTGCCGCGCCTTTCCCGCTCGCGGACCGCCCGGTGGCCCCGATCGTGTCGACCCGCTGGTCGAGCGAGGAGGCCCGCGACCGGGTGAATGAGGCGGAGGATATCATGGACCGCGCCGGAATCCGTCCCGGCATGACCGTCGCGGATATTGGCGCGGGCGAGGGCTATTATACCGTGCGGCTGTCCGCCCGCGTCGGCAAGAGCGGACGGGTGCTGGCAGAGGATATCATGCCGGAAGTGATCGAGGCGCTGTCGCGCCGCATCACGCGCGAAAAGCTGGACAATGTCAGCGTCAAGCTGGGCGCGCCCGAAGATCCCCGCCTGCCGGTCAACAGCTTCGACCGCATCTTGATGGTGCATATGTATCATGAGATTGCCGAACCTTATGCCTTTCTCTGGCACCTCAGCCCGGCGCTGAAAAAGGATGGCGAACTGATCGTCGTCGATTCCAACAGGCCGACCGAACAGCATGGCACGCCGCCGCGCCTGCTTGCCTGCGAACTGACGGCAATGGGTTTCCGATTGGAGGAGGTCATCCCCAAGCCGAGCGCAGGGGGCTATTTCGCCCGTTTCCGCCGCATCGCAGCTCGGCCCGACCCGTCCAGTATCGTCACATGCGCCTATCGCAGCGAAAATTAGGGTTAACGCCGCCCTGATCCTTTCTGGTGATTGGCTGTTGCTCGCAACTGCAATATGACGGTGTCGGGGAGATTCCAGTCATGACCGACCATGCATCGCTCGCCCCCTCCGGGACCAAACCCCGCATCGCCGCGCGGCACAAGATGTTCGAGCCGGTGGTGCTGCACCTGCGCGGTATGCCGCTGCGCGCACATATATTGGATCTCTCGACAACCGGCGCGCTTGCCCATTGCGATCGTCCGCCGTCCACGGGCGATCGCGTCATGATAGAGACGAAAGGGATCATGGTCGTCGCCCATGTCGTCTGGGTCCGCGCCAAGCGTTTCGGCGTGCATTTCGACATCGCCTTGTCCGACGCCATGGTGGCCGGCCTTTTAAACGGCCTTTAGTCCCTGCGCCGCCAGCGCCGGAATAGCGAAACCCCCAATATCCCGCTGCCCACCACCGCCGCGATGGCACCGCCTGCGGACGCCAGCGCCCACGCGCCTGCCGCCAGCAACCCGGTCAGGAAATCGACGATGATAAGGGTGAGGTGGATCATCCGGGGAAGGATCGGGCTATTGCCCCAATTCCTTCGCCTCCTGATATTTCAACTCCAGAAAGCGGTTTTGCGTCGCCAGCTTGTCCAGATCGCCGCTGGCCAGGCTCTCGCTCATCCGCCCGATCTCCGCGTCGATTACCGCCAGCCCCTCGACCAACTGCTTTTCGGGCACCCGGCCATTGCGTTCCTCGCGCCGCAACGGCTGCGGGATCGACTGATAGCCTGTCACCAGTTCGGGCAGATGATCCGCCAGCAGCCTGCGCACTTCCAGCGCAGCGGGGTCTTGCGGTCCCAGCTTTTCCAGTTGTGGCGACAATATCTCCAGCTTCGTGCCGATACTGTCGACCAGTGTTACTGCCGGAGCCGGCAGCGCCTTGCGCTGATTTTCCAGCCAGATTTCGGTCTGGAGCGGCAGGGCGGTGAGCGGCGTTTCCGCCAGTGCCTCGGTCCGCACGCGGGTTTCCGTCGGCAGCAGGCCGATCAGCAACAATGCAGCGATCACCACCCCCAGCGCGATCATCACGCCGGTCGTCCCCAGTGGCACGACAAAGCCCGCGACCGCGCTGCCCAATATCACCGCCAGCACCGCCCAGAAGGCATATTTGACTTTGCGGATCAGCCCCGCATTGCGCCGCT